>Ga0308163_10000403_pt1 | contig 83416 bp, 70 predicted proteins | sample PhyTR1_FD_201037 | JGI IMG/M metagenome (GOLD analysis project Ga0308163, IMG submission 201037) | Phyllosphere microbial communities from UC Gill Tract Community Farm, Albany, California, United States - DLSLT.R1 | ecosystem: Host-associated > Plants > Phyllosphere > Unclassified | place: USA... | reverse complement strand
GTCAGCGTGTGATACTCGATGGTGGCGTCCATCTGGGTTTCGCTAACCGGGAAATAGCTATTTTGTAACTGCACGCTCATCACGTGCTCGATGCCGTTGCCGGTGACGGGGTCGGTGACCCCGTGCAGGCGCACCCGGCTATCGCGCACGAACAGCGGCGTGAAGAATGGCAGCCCGTGGATGTGGTCCCAGTGGCTGTGGGTGATGAAAATGTTGGCCTGGATGGCGCCAGCTTTGTTTTGGATCAACGATTGCGCCAGCGAGAACAGGCCGGTGCCGCCATCGATGATGATCAGCGTGTCATTGTCGGTGCGCACTTCGATGCAGGTGGTGTTGCCGCCGTAGCGCGCGGTGCGCGGCCCCGGCGAGGGAATGGAGCCGCGCACGCCCCAAAATCTGAATTTCATGCTCTATCCCTAGTGATTTTCTTGTATTTTCGCTCTTGCCGACGGTTTTTTTGCCTCGTCAGCAACGGCCGATGATAGCTTTTTTTTCCCGCGCAGGGGGCGAAACCGAGCAAGAAACAGCTCAGCGCAGCGCAATTTTGCCGCACTGCACATTTCTGGATGTACAACAGCTTGCGCTGCGGCTACACTCGAACTGCATCGATGCCAGTCACTTCCAATAAACAGTAACAAAAAAACAATCATGCAAGAGTTGAATCCATCGCAGATTGCCCAGCGTCTCGACCAATTGACGGAGCTCAGTGTGGAACTGGGCGGCAGCCACGACACCGAGTCGTTGCTGGAACGGATACTGATCGTTGCCAAGAGCATCACCCACGCCGATGGTGGCACCTTGTACCGTCCCAGCGCGGACCGGCGCGCCCTTGAGTTCAATATCCTGTGGAACGACACGCTGGGCATGCGCCAGGGCGGCGCCACCGGCGTGCCGATCACGGCGCCACCGATACCGTTGTACGACGCCGGCGGCGGCAAAAACCTGGCCTCGGTGGCGGCGTACGCGGCCCATTTCGGCGTCTCGGTCAATATCGAGGACGTCTACCAGGCCGACGCCTTCAACTTTTCCGGCATGGTTGATTTCGACCGCCAGCGCAACTACCATTCGCAATCGTTCCTGACCGTGCCGATGAGCGACCACGAGGGCGAGCTGGTCGGTGTCCTGCAACTGATCAACGCCATCGATGCAGAAAGCGGCGCCATCCGCGCCTTCTCGTCGACCGACCAGCGCTTCATCGAGGCACTGGCCGCGCAGGCGGCGGTGGCGCTGACGCACCAGCGCCTGATCCGCCAGCTCGAGGAGCTGCTCGAATCGCTGGTCAACCTGATCAACATCGGCATCGACGAGAAGTCGCCCTACACCGGGCGTCATTGCCAGTTCGTGCCGGAGCTGACGATGATGCTGGCCGAGGCGGTGCACGCCACCGTGACCGGGCCGATGGCCGGCTTCCGCATGACCGACGCCGACCGCAAGGAACTGTGGCTGGCCGGCCTGCTGCACGATTGCGGCAAGATCACCACGCCGGTGCACGTGGTCGACAAGGCCACCAAGCTCGAGACCATCAGCGACCGCATCGACACCATCGACACCCGCTTCGAGGTGCTGCTGCGCGACGCAGAGATCGCCGCGCTCAAGCACAAGCTGGCCGCCGGCGGCGACCTGGCGCGGCTGGCCCCGATCGACGCCGAGCTGGCGCGCCAGCAGGCCGAGCTGCGCGACGAGCGCGACTTCATCCGCTTCGCCAACGTCGGCGCCGAGGCCATGTCGCCCGCGCACCAGCAGCGCGTGCGCGACATCGCCGCGCGCCGCTGGACCGGGCCGGACGGCGTCGAGACCGACTTCCTCGACGCCAACGAGGTGGCGAACCTGACCATCCGTTCCGGCACCCTGACCGAGGCCGAGCGCAAGATCATCAACAACCACATCGTGGTGACGATCCGCATGCTTGAGGCGCTGCCGTGGCCCAAGCACCTGAAGAACGTGCCCGAGTACGCCGGCGGCCACCACGAGCGCATGGACGGCAAGGGCTATCCGCGCGGCCTGACCGGCGACCAGATGTCGGTGCAGGCGCGGCTGATGGCGATCGCCGACATCTTCGAGGCGCTCACGGCCAGGGATCGCCCGTACAAGAAGGGTAAGATGCTGTCGGAATCGTTGCGCATCCTCGGCCAGTTCGCGCTCAACGGCCACATCGACCCTGACCTGTTCGACATCTTCATCCGCAGCAAGATCTATCTGGAATTTGCCCGCAGGAACATGGACGAACGGCAGATCGACGTCATCGACGAATCGCAGATTCCCGGCTACACGCCGTAAGGAGCGCCCTTGTCATCGTGGAGACCGTGGAGCCGTTGGGCCAAAACGCTGCTCAAGTCCGGTCCGCGCTGGCTGCTGGGCTTGCTCGTCACCGCGCTCGGCGCGGCCTATGCGTTGGGTTTCCACGACAACGGCACCGTCGCCCGGCTCGACAGCCTGATCGCCGGTGAACGCATGAAGCTGCAGGCGCCGGTGCTCGATCCGCGCATTGTCATTGTCGACATCGACGGCAAGGCGCTCACCGAGTTCGGCCGCTTTCCATGGAGCCGCGACATCCAGGCGCGGCTGGTCTCGCAGCTGACCCGGCACTACCAGGTGGGCGCGGTCGGCTACGACATCTCCTTTCCCGAGCCGGACACCAGTTCCGGCTACGGCGTGCTGGAAAAACTGTCGAATGGCGAACTCAAGGACGTGCCGGCGCTGCGCGAACGGCTCGCGCAACTGCGCCCGTCGATGGACTACGACGGCTTGTTCGCCGCCGCGCTGCAAGGCCAGCCGGTGGTGCTTGGATTCAACCTGTCGCCGGACCAAGTGAAGGGCGCGCTGCCGGCGCCGCTGTTCACCGAACAGGATTTGAACGGCCGCGAACTGCTGGCCTACTCGGCCGACGGTTACGAAGCCAACGTGGCGCCGCTGGCGCGCGCGGCGGCCGGCGCCGGCAGCTTCTCGGTGGTCACCGATCCGGACGGCATCGTCCGCACGGCCGGCCTGATCCAGCAGGTCGGCGCCGATTACTACCCGTCGCTGTCGCTGGCCACGGCCGGCGTGTACCTGAAGGCGCGCGCCATCAAGCCCTACCTCGACCGCTCGGTGGAGCGCATGTCGCAAAGCCAGCAGGACAGCGGCGGCTACGATTTCCTGTCGCTGTTCCTGCCCGGCGGCCAGCGCCTGATTCCGGTCGGCGAGGCGATGACGACGGTGATCCAGTTCCGCGGCGGCGGCGGGCCGCGCGGCGGCGCCTTCCGCTACGTGTCGGCGGCCGACGTGCTGACCGGGCGCGCGCCGGCCGCACTGCTCAAGGGCGCGGTGGTGCTGATCGGCACCACCGCGCCGGGCCTGGTCGACCTGCGCGCCACGCCGGTCAACCCCGAGTTTCCCGGTGTCGAAATCCACGCCAACATCATCAAGTCCATCCTCGACGGCCATTTCAAGGCGCGGCCCGACACCGCGATCGCCGCCGAGGCCGGGCTGATTCTGCTGGCCGGCCTGTTGCTGACGTTCGCGCTGCCGGCGCTGGCGCCGCTGCAGGCGATCCTGCTGGGCGCGGCCGCGCTGGGCGCCAGCATCGGCTTCAACTACTACCTGTACAGCGAGCGCGACCTGCTGCTCGATCTGGCGATGCAATTGATCGTCATCGTGATCATCTTCGTGTTCAACGTGGCGTGGGGCTACTTCTTCGAGGTGCGCAAGGGCAGGGCGCTGGTGTCGCGCTTTGGCGAATACGTCGCCCCCGAGCTGGTGGCGGAGATGGCCGCCAACCCCGAGCAATACCATATGGACGGCGAAAGCCGCGAGCTGACGGTGCTGTTTGTCGACGTGCGCGGCTTCACCACCATTTCGGAGGGCCTGACGCCGAAGGCCTTGCGCGAATACATCAACCTGTACCTGACGGCGATGTCGGAGGACATCCGCGACAGCCATCGCGGCACGCTCGACAAGTACATCGGCGATGCCGTCATGGCGTTCTGGGGCGCGCCGGTGGCCTTTGCCGACCACGCCAGCCGCGCAGTCGCCACCTCGCTGCTGATGCAGGCCAGCGCGCAACGTCTCAACGACGACTTCATCGCGCGCGGCTGGCCGCCGCTGAAGATCGGCATCGGCTTGAACACCGGTCTGATGCACGTGGGCGACATGGGCTCCAACATCCGCCGCGCCTATACCGTCATGGGCGACGCGGTCAACCTCGGTTCGCGGCTCGAAGGCATCACCAAGGTCTACGGCGTTGGCATCGCGGTTGGCGCGGCCACCCGCGCGGCGGCGCCGGCGTTCGCCTACCGCGAGCTGGACCTGGTGCGGGTCAAGGGCAAGCGCGAGCCGGTCGCCATCTTCGAGCCGCTGGCGCCGGCAGGCACGCTGGACGCGACCGCCATCGACGCGCTGGCGCGCTGGCACGAGGCGCTGGCCGCCGTCAGGGCGCAACACTGGGATAGAGCCATGTCAATAATTTCTAGCTTACATGATCTATCCCCGGACGATCGCTTGTATTCCTTGTACACTGAACGCATCGCTTACTACCGGACCCATCCGCCGGGCGACGACTGGGATGGCGTGACCACGTTTGAGAGCAAGTAGGGTCGAAAATGCAAAGCTGCCGCTTTGGCCACGCGGTTTGCGGCGCATGCTGCCGGGCGCGATTTCGGCCGCTTGGCACGTTCCAAAATCCAACACCTGCGGCCGCGATTTAACAATTGATAATTGCTGTTAGGCATCATTCTTATGCGAAACATGTTAGCATCGGAGTAGTGAGTGCATCTGCTTGGTCGAACAATTAACATTTCCAGCAGAGGACAGCAACAACAATTGGTAGAGCCCACAATGATTGACAGTTTCCCCCGCCTGCTAACCGGTTCCATCCTTGCCGTCGCCATGTCGCCGGCGTGGGCGGGCGCGCCGGCAGCCGACAGCGCCGCCATCCGTTTTGACATCGCCCGTTTCGAGCTCCAAGGCAACACGCTGCTGCCTGCGGAACAGATCGCGCAGTTGCTGACGCCTTTCACGGGCAAGATGCGCGACTTCGGCGACGTCCAGCGCGCGCTGGAGGCGCTTGAGGCGGCCTACCGCGCGCAAGGCTACAACGTGGTCACCGTCCAGCTGCCCGAGCAGGAACTCAACCGTGGCGTGGTACTGCTGCGCGTGGTGGAAACCAAAATCGGCCGTGTCGGCGTCAAGAACAACCAGTACTTCGACGAAGCCAATATCCGCCGCAGCCTGCCTGCGCTGCAGGAGGGGCGCACGCCGGACCTGAAGGCCGTTTCGGCCAACCTCAAGCAGGGCAACGAGAACCCCTCCAAGCAGGTCACGCTCAAGCTGCAGGCCGGCGAGAAGGACGATGAGGTCGACGCCGTGCTCGAGGTAAAGGACGACCGCATCTGGAAGGCGATGGCCAACGTCGACAACACCGGCACCGAACAGACCGGCAAGACCCATCTGGGTTTTATCCTGCAGAACGCCAACCTGTTCGGCCTCGACCACGTGGCCACGCTGCAGTACACCACCTCGGCCGAGGAGCCGGGTCGCGTCAAGGTGTACGGCGCCGGCTACCATATTCCGCTGTACGCGCTGGGCGATTCGCTGGACTTTTTCGCCAGCTACTCCAACGTCGATTCCGGCACCGTTGCGGCCGGGCTGTTCAACCTGGCCGTCAGCGGCCGGGGCGCCGTCTACGGCGCGCGCTACAACCAGTCGCTGGCCAGGCGCGGCGATTACGATGCGCGCCTGACCTATGGCATCGACGTCAAGGCGTTCAAGAACAACGTCGAGCTGGTGGGCCAGCAGTTGGGCAACCTTGGCAACGACGTCACCGTGCACCCGCTCAGCATCGCCTACACGGGCAACCTGCCGTTGAAGGCGGGCGAGATCGGCGGCCAGGTCACACTGTTGCGCAACATCGCCGGCGGCTCCAAGGGCGGCCAGAGCGATTTCACGCTGGCGCGCATCGGCGCGAAAGCCGACTACACGGTGCTGCGCCTGGGCGGCAGCGTGACGCGCGCGCTGGCCAACGACTGGCAACTGCGCGCCATCGCCAACGGCCAGTACAGCCGCGACGCGCTGATCCCCGGCGAGCAGTTCGGCGCTGGCGGGGCTACCTCGGTGCGCGGCTTCATCGAGCGGGAAATCGCCAACGACAGTGGGGTCGCCGTCAATCTGGAGGCGTACACCCCCAACCTGTGTGGCCGTCAAGGCTGGAATTGCCGCCTGCTCGGCTTCATCGATAACGCCTACATCAAGCGCAACCACGCGCTGCCGGGCGAACTGGAAAGCGCCTCCATCGGCAGCGTCGGCCTGGGCCTGCGCTTGCTGCTGTCGACCTATGTCAACCTGCAACTCGACTATGGCCATGTGCTGCGCGCCGGCGCCACCGGCCGCGCCGACGCCAACCGCCTGCACCTGCGGTTGGGACTGGCCTACTGAACGCCCTGGAAAAACATCATGAACAACCACCCTACCCATGCCAGCCACCGTATCTGCCGCCAGCCGCCGTCGGCGAAGCTGCGCCGCAAGGCGCTGGCGATGCTGGTGGCGGCCGCCTTCGGTCCGGCCATAGCCAATCCGGTGGCGCCGACCGTGGTGCATGGCGCGGCGAGCTTTACCCAGCAGGGCAACCTGTATTCGATCACCAACACGCCCAACACCATCATTGACTGGCACAGTTTTTCAGTGAACGCGGGCGAGGTCACCCGCTTCATCCAGCAGAGCGCCGACAGCAAGGTGCTCAACCGCATCACCGGGCAGGATCCGAGCCGCATTCTCGGTTCGCTGCAGTCGAATGGCAAGGTGTTCCTGATCAACCCGAACGGGGTGCTGTTCGGCGCCGGCTCGCGGGTCGACGTCAACGGCCTGGTCGCCTCCAGCCTGGCCATTTCCAACGCCGATTTCCTGGCCGGTAAAAACAACTTCAACGGCGACGCCAGCGCGGGCAAGGTGGTCAACCAGGGCGCGCTGACCACGCCCGGCGGCGGCCAGATCTTCCTGATCGCGCCGGCGGTGGAAAACAGCGGCGTCATTTCGTCGCCCAACGGCGACGTGGTGCTGGCGGCGGGCCACAGCGTGCAACTGTTCGATTCCAGCGATCCGAACGTGCAGGTGGTGGTGTCGGCGCCGGCCGACCAGGCGCTCAACCTGGGCAGCATTGTGGCGCGGGGCGGGCGGGTTGGCGTCTACGGCGCGCTGGTCAATCAGCGCGGCACCATCAATGCCGACAGCGCCGTGGTGGGCGAGCGCGGCCAGATCATTCTGAAGGCCGCCGGCACCACGCTGCTGGAGGCGGGCAGCGTCACCAGCGCGCGCGGCGCCAACATCAACACCGGCGGCGACATCGCATTGCTGGGCGAGCGGGTTGGCCTGACGGGCAACGCCGTGGTCGACGCCAGCGGCGCAGCGGGCGGCGGCACGGTACTGGTGGGCGGCGATTATCAGGGTAAGGGCGACGGTAAGGCCGCCGCGCTGCCGACCGCGCGGCAAACCTTTGTCGGCCGCGATGCGACGATCAACGCGAACGCAGGCGCCAGCGGCGACGGCGGCAAGCTGGTGGTGTGGAGCGACGAGGCGACCCGCATGCACGGTGCCTTGTCGGCGCGCGGCGGCGCGCGCGGCGGCAATGGCGGCCTGATTGAAACCTCCGGCCATTATCTGGACGTGGCCGGCGCGCGGGTGGACGCCGGCGCGGCGGCCGGCGTGGGCGGCAAGAATGGCACGTGGCTGCTCGATCCCTACGACATTGTCATCATCAAGGATTCATACCTCGAGACGCCGTTGTCGGATGTGGCGCAGTTCGGCCAGGCCGCCAGCGGCGTAACGCAGGTTGATTCGGGTGCGTTGAGCGGCGCCACCGCCAACGTGGTGCTGCAGGCGCGCCACGATATCACCTTTGGGGCGGCGGTCCACAACGCCAACAGCGGCGTCAGCCTGACGGCGCAGGCGGGCAACGACATCAACGTGAACGCCGCGCTGGCGATGAGCGGCGCGATCCGCCTGTCGGCCAACGACAACGGCGGCGGCACCGCCAGCGGCAGCGGCGCCGTGACCATCGCCTCGCTGGGCAGCGCCACCACGCTCGACAGCGGTGGCCATGCGCTCTCGCTGGCCGGCCGCGCCGTCAACATCAACGGCAAAGTCGACGCCGGCGCCGCTGTCGCAATCGATGCCACGACCCTGGCGATGGGCGCCGGTGCCCGCATCAGCGGACAGGGCACCGGGGCTAAAGTGGTGATCACGGCGGCCGGCGACGTCAATCTCGGCAAAGGAGCTGCTGGCAGCGACGATACGATGGCCGTGACCGAGGACATGCTCAAAAAAATCGACAACGCCGACGTCACCATCGCCAGTGCCAGTGCCAGCGGCACGGTCAAGGTGACCAATGCGCTCGACCTGACAGGTTCGAGCGGCTACGTGCGCAACCTGACACTGGGTTCCGGCGGCACGGCCAACGTGCTGATCGACGCCGCGACCAGGATCGACGGCACGCTGACGCTGGACGCGCCGACGGTGAGTGTCAGCGCGGCGATGCGCGCCGATACAGTAGTGATCGCGGCCAACTCGCTGGTGCTTGAAGCCAAGGTGACGGCCGATCTGGCCAGCATCCGGCCGGCCTCCGGCGGCTATCATATCGAACTGGGTACCAGCTCCTGCGTCGATCCCGTCAACTGCTTGCTGATCGGCGATCTCAGCTACCTGAAAGCGCCGACCGTGGTGATCGGCAGCCAGAACCCGGCGCATGACGTGGTCGGCATCGCCGTCGCTGGTATCTCCCACACAGGATCCAATGGGGTGAAGCGGGATCCCGGCACCAACAGTATCGCGCTGTTGAGCAATGGTGGCAGTATCACGCAAACCGGCGCCATTGACGTGGACAACCTGGCCGTTGCCAACGCGGGCGACATCGCGTTGAACAACGCTGACAATCGAGTGTTCAACCTGGCGGTGTCGCAGCAAGGAGCGGGCCACGACTTTGCATTCAAAAACAGCGTCAGCACGGCCATTGCCACGCTGGCCGGTGGTGATGTGTACAGGATCAGCGGCATCAATAGCGAAGGCGACGTGACCTTGGACGTCGACGGCGCCATCACCACGGCCTTCGGCATCTTGGGCACGCCCATCACCGCCAACCATCTGACGATGGATGCGACGGACGGGATCGGCTCGTTCCTGTCGCCGTTGTTGACCAAGGTTTCGCAGCTGTCTGCGGTCAACCGCGCGGGCGGCGGGAGTCGCGCCCCGATCCATATCACCAACGTCAACAACACGAAGCATGCGGACACCTTGACGGTGACAAAAGCGCAGCAGATTTCCGTCGGCGGCGACAACAACGGTGCAATTACCATCAATAACACGGGTGCAATGCTGATCGCCGCCGCGCCGTCGCCACTGCCGGACGACGGCTTGTATGGCGTGAGGACCAACACCGGCGCCATAACTCTGCAAACCCATAGCCCGTTGGTGATCGACGGCGCGGTTGATTCCTACGCCGGCAATATCAGCCTGACCGCCGGCGAGCGCTATGATGAGAGCAATACGCTGACTGTCAGCGACCAGGCCCGGGTGACCTCGGCAGGTGGTTCGGTGACGCTTACGGCGACCAGTTTTAGCCTGGCCACCGACAGGATCGCCGGTTCGGATGGTACTTACATCCAGATTACCCAGATGCCGCCGGCGCCGACGCCCATCCCGACGCCGATACCAACGCCGATCCCGACGCCGATCCCGACGCCGATCCCGACGCCGATTCCGACGCCGATACCAACGCCGATTCCGACGCCAATTCCCACGCCGATACCGACGCCGATACCGACACCGATCCCGACGCCAATCCCTACGCCGATTCCGATCCCGACGCCTATCCCGACGCCGATCCCGACGCCGATCCCACCGACACCGACGCCGATCCCGACGCCGATCCCACCGCCGGTAACGACGCCGATTCCGACCCCGGTGTCGGCCGATATCTGCAGCCTCGCGAACAACCCGGCGCTATGTCAGGTATTGTCGCCGCCCAGCGCGAGCGAGCCGGTCAAGCCGGTGCAGCTGGCGAGTACGGAGGTTATCAAGACGGTCACGCGTGGCGAACCGATGGCATCGACCTGGTCTCCAGGGGGCGACGAAAAAGCCGAGGAACCTTTGTCCAGCGAACCCAAGTCGCAAAGCGGTACCACCAGCACCGAAAACATCGGAAAAGAAAATGTCCCTGCCAAGAAAACCTACTGCAACTAGGCATGTTGCAACCAAACGCCTGCTCCAGGGGCTGATGCTGCTGGTGTTCTGCGGCCTGGTGAGCGCAAGCTGGGCGGCGCAGGTCGCCGGCACCATCACGCAACTGAGCGGCCCCCTGCTGGCCAAGAGGGCCGATGGCGCGGTGCGCATCCTGTCGCTGCGTTCGGAAGTGGAAAGCGGCGACACGCTGGTGACGGAAAAAAACACCTACGCACTGATCAAGTTCATCGATAACAGCGAGATCACGCTCAAGCCGGGCACCACGTTCAAGGTCGAGCACTTCGCCTTCGACGCCGGCAAGCCCGATGCCGACCAGGCAGCGTTCAGCCTGGTCAAAGGGGGATTGCGCTCGGTCACAGGGCTGCTGGGCAAGCGCAACAAGGAGAAGTTCTCGATGAAGACGCCAAGCGCCACCATCGGCATACGCGGCACCACCTTCATCGCCGATCTGGTCGCGCCATCGGCCGAGGAGGTCGCCTTGGCCGTTGCCGCGCGCGAGGCGTATCTGATGGCCAGCACCGCGTCGCTGGATGCGCTGGCGGCGCCGCTAACGCCACTGATGCTGGCGCAAGGTCCCACCTCCACCCCGACCCCGGCCAACGGTGCGCTGCCGCCCGGCCTGTATGTGCACGTTATCGACGGCATGATCAACGTCACCAACCCGGGCGGCTCGCTGAACTTCAGCGCTGGCCAGTTCGGCTATACGCCAAATATTACGATGCCGCCGGTGATCGTGCCGAACAACCCGGGATTGAAATTTACGCCCCCGCCTGCTTTCAGCAGCAGCACGACAACGTCCCCTGCGGGTGGCGCCGCCCCGAAATCGGCAGCGGTTGACTGTGAAGTCCGATGATTCGGCACCAAAAAAACGCTTGACCTTCCAATCGTGGGATACTTGAAGCTATCGGCATTCGCTGTTACTTCGAGTTCCCATGATGAGCACTATCCCTGAAAAACCCGTATCGCAATCGATCAAGATCGAAGGCATGAGTTGCGCGTCCTGCGTGGGACGCGTCGAGCGCGTACTCGCCGGCGTCGAAGGCGTCAAACAGGTCAGCGTCAATCTGGCGACCGAGATGGCGCGCGTGGAATCGGCGCTGCCAATCGATTTCGACGTGCTGCGCCAGGCGATCGACAAGGCCGGCTATCAGGCCACGCCGGCGCCCGCGCCTTTCGCTGCCGCCACGCCGGTGGTGGTCGCCCCCGGCGCCAGCGGCTACGCCGTGCTGTTGGCGGCGCTGCTGTCGCTGCCGCTGATCCTGCCGATGCTGCTCGAACTGGCGGGCGTGCACTGGATGCTCGACGGCCGCCTTCAACTTTTGCTGGCGACGCCGGTGCAGTTCTGGCTCGGCGCGCGCTTCTACCGGGCCGGCTGGCTGGCCGCGCGCGCCCGCAGCGGCAATATGGATTTGTTGGTTGCCATCGGCACCAGCGCCGCCTATGGCTTGAGCGTGTACCAGCTGCTGACCGCCACCTCCACCATGCCACATTTGTATTTCGAGGCGTCCGCCGTGGTCATCACCCTGGTGTTGCTGGGTAAGTGGCTGGAGGCGCGCGCCAAACGCCAGACCACGTCCGCGATCCGCGCACTGCAGGTGCTGCGGCCGGAATCGGCGCGCGTGCGTCGCGGCGAACACGATGTCGAGGTGCCGATCGGGCAGGTGCTGGCCGGTGAAATGGTGGTGGTGCGGCCGGGCGAACGCATCGCCGTCGACGGCGTGGTGGTCGAAGGCGCCAGCCATGTCGACGAAGCGCTGATCACCGGCGAGAGCCTGCCGGTGGCGCGCCATGCGGGCGAGCGCGTGACCGGTGGCGCCATCAATGGCGAGGGCATGCTGCTGGTGCGCGTGACGGCGGTTGGCGCCGAGAGCACGCTGGCGCGCATCATCCGCCTGGTGGAGGACGCGCAGGCGGCCAAGGCGCCGGTGCAGCATCTGGTGGACCGCGTCAGCGCGGTATTCGTGCCGGTGGTGCTGGTGCTGGCGTTGTTGACATTGGTGGGCTGGTGGATCGTGTCCGGCAATGGCGAGACCGCCATCATCAACGCGGTGGCGGTGCTGGTGATCGCCTGTCCATGCGCTTTGGGGCTGGCCACGCCCGCCGCCATCATGGCCGGCACGGGCGTGGCGGCGCGCCACGGTATTTTGATCAAGGACGCGGAGGCGCTGGAACTGGCGCATCGCATCACCACGGTGGCCTTCGATAAAACCGGTACGCTCACGGAAGGCAAGCCTTCGCTGGCGGTGTGCGAACCGGCGCCCGGCGCCATCGACAAGGCGCGCCTGCTGCAACTGGCGGCGGCGGTGCAACGTGGCAGCGAGCACGCGCTGGCCCGCGCGGTGCAGCAGGCCGCCGATGAGGGATCGGCCGGCGCGCTGTTCGGCGCCGACATCACCGCCTTGCCCGGGCGCGGCGTCGCCGCGACTGTCGATGGCATGCGGCTGATCCTCGGCAGCACACGCCTGATGGAAGAGCAGGGCGTCGCGCTCACCGCGCTGGCGACGCGTGCCGCCGAACTGGAACGGCAAGGTCTGACCGTATCGTGGCTTGCCGAGCAATCGCCGCAGTCCGCGCGCTTGCTTGGCTTGCTGGCCTTTGGCGACCGTGTAAAGCCCACTGCGCGCGCCGCGGTCGAGGCGCTGCACGCGCTCAATATCGAGACAGTGCTGCTGACCGGCGACAACCAGGGCAGCGCCGATCACGTCGGCGCGGCGCTCGGCATCGGCAGGGTGGTCGCCAACATGCTGCCGGCCGATAAAGCGTCCGCCATTGGCGCCATGAAGCAGCCGGACAAATGCATCGCGATGGTCGGCGACGGCATCAACGACGCGCCGGCGCTTGCCGCCGCCGATGTCGGCATCGCCATGTCCAGCGGCACCGACGTCGCCATGCACGCCGCCGGCATCACGCTGATGCGCGGCGATCCGGCGCTGGTGGCCGCCGCCATCTCGATCTCGCGCCGCAGCTACAGCAAGATCCGTCAGAATTTGTTCTGGGCGTTTATCTACAATCTGGTCGGTATCCCGCTGGCCGCTTTCGGCCTGCTCAACCCCATGGTCGCGGGGGCGGCGATGGCGCTTAGCTCCGTCAGCGTGATCAGCAACGCGCTGCTGCTGCGGCGCTGGAAGCCGCAGTCCCCGGCGGCTGGTGCAGGAGAACAGGCATGAATATCGGGCAAGCGGCCAGCGCCTCCGGCGTCTCGGCCAAGATGATCCGCTATTACGAAAGCATCGCGCTGATTCCGCCGGGGCGGCGCAGCGAATCGGGCTACCGCATCTACAGCGAGAACGACCTGCACGCGCTGCGTTTCGTCAAGCGTGGACGCTCGCTCGGTTTTTCGCTGGACCAGATCCGCGACCTGCTGTCGCTGTGGCAGAACAAGCAGCGCGCCAGCGCCGACGTCAAGACAATCGCCCTTGGCCACGTCGATGAGCTGAACCAGCGCATCGCCGAGCTGACAGAAATGCGCGACACGCTGCAAACGCTGGCGCAGTGCTGCAAAGGCAACGACCGGCCCGATTGTCCGATTCTTCAAAGCCTCGCCGATCCCAAGTAAGCTGCGGCGTCGCCGGTCGATCTGCCCGCCAGTGCCGGAACCACGTATAATCGCCGGGTTTTGGTGCTCGCGCGTTCGTCTGGATGCGCAGTTAAACGGGAAACATGGCGCTGGCCCAGCCAGTCAACATGTGCTGCCCCCGCAACGGTAAACAAGCGTCGTCGCCGACGACTATCCGCCTCGCTGTGCCACTGTGCTTTTGCATGGGAAGGTCAGGTGGATTTGCTTGCGAGCCCGGATACCGGCCAAAGAGGTGGAAGCGCCCAGGCGCTTCCTTTCAATCCGCTCACGGGGAGGTGAGTGGCTTGCTTCTGTCGCTGGATCATTCAATGCCTAACCTGCCTGCCGACGCGGCCATCCGCTCGATCGAGACGCTGCTGTATTCCATTTCCAATGTGCTGTATCTGCCCGTGCTACTGGGGATCGCCGCGCTCACCTTGTACATGCTGGTGTGCTTCGGCACCTTCGGCGCGGAATGGATAGAGCGCCGGCGCGGCGTGCGCATGCTGGTCGCCACCGCCCGTCATGACATGGCCGCCGTGCTGGCCGCGCAAGAGGGCGAGCCCGGACTCGATGCGCGCCTCGAACGCGTGGTGCAGCGTGCCGACGCCGCCGGCGTGCGCCGCCTGGACGGCGTGCGTTTCGTGGTGCGGGTCGGCCCGGCGCTCGGCCTGATGGGCACCTTGATCCCGATGGGGATCTCGCTGGCCGGTCTGGCGCAGGGCAATTTGCCGAAGATGGCCGAGTCGATGACCACCGCGTTCACTGCGACGGTGGTGGGCCTGGCGTGCAGCGTGTGCGCCTACGTTCTGAGCCTGGTGCGCGAACACTGGCTGCGCAGCGACCTGACCGACATCGCCTACGCCGCCGAGACGATGCTGGCGACGCACGGACACAAGCCGCATCTGACGCGCGTGGAGGCCTGAGATCCATGCGATTTATGAACCGCCACCGCTACAGCCGCATTGGCGAGCACACCGAGGACCCGCTGGCCGGCGTCGCCAACCTGTTCGACGCCAGTATCGTCTTCATCGTCGCCATGATGCTGGCGCTGTTCTCGGCCTGGAACATGATGGACCTGCTGGACCCGAATTCGGAAGTGACCATCGCCAAGAAGAGCGCCGACGGCCGGGTTGAAGTGCTGACCAAAAAGGGCGCCGAGATCACGGTGAGCCGCGTCAGCGACAAGCCGTTGTCCGGTTCCGGCAAACGCCTGGGCACCGCCTACCAACTGCCGGACGGGAAGGTCGTATATGTTCCGGAATAAGCGCTTTGGCACTCTGGAAGCCGTATTGCTGTTGCTGGTCTCCTTTTTCATTGTCGGCTACGTGCATTCGGCGCAGGCGCCGCGCACCCTGGCGCTGATGCTTGGCGACGTCGAGTCGCGGCCGGCGGTGCTGGCGGTGCGCGGGTTGCAGGCGGAGCTGAAGGCGCTCAACGTGGTTATCCGCATCATCCCCAACAGCGGCATGACGCAGGCCGATCGTAATGCGCTGGCCAGCGCGGATGTGGCGGTCGTCAACGCCAGGAGCCGGCTGGCGATGGCGGGCCTCAAGGATGAATTGCAGGCGCTGAGGAAGTCGCGCCATCCGGTGTTCGCCGTCGGCGGCGCCATCGACGACGGCATCCGCGAAATGGGTGTGCAGGACGATAAGACCATCCAGCAGTATCACAGCGAGGGCGGCATCGAGAACATGGGCAACCTGCTGCGCTACATCCTGCGCCAGCATTTCGGCGCGACCCTGGCGGTGGCGCCGGTGCATGCGATGCCTGACGTCGGCCTGTACGATGTCGCGGCCAACCGCACCTACAGCAGCTACGAACACTATTTGCAGGGCTATGCCAACTATAAGACCGGCGCGCCGTGGATCGCCGTGCCGTTCTACCGCGCCAGCCTGGTTGCCGGGCAAACCTTGCCGCTGGCGGCCATCGTCGCCCGTCTCGAAGCGAGTGGCTACAACGTGCTGCCGGTATTCGGGTATCCCTACGACGTGCCGCTGCGTTTTCTGCTCGATGAAAACGGCAAAAGCCGCGTCGAGCTGATCGTCGCATTGGGCATGAAGGTCGGCGGTACCGCCAACACGGGCGCGCTGCTCGACAAGATCGGCGTCCCGGCGATCAATGCCATCACCCTGAGCCAGCACACGGCGGCACAATGGCGCGAATCGAAGATCGGTCTCGATATCATCGAACGCACCTGGCAACTGGCCGGCGCAGAGATGGCGGGACTGATCCAACCGACGGTGGTCGCCAGCCGTGAGCGCATCAACGATGCGCAGACCGGGCTGGCCTATGTGGAGGAGACGCCGATCGCCGAGCGCATCGAACGGCTGAACGAACGCGTGGACGCCTGGCTGGCCTTGCGCCAGAAGGCCAACGGCGACAAGCGCATCGCGATGATTTACTTTAATTACCCGCATGGTTCCGAGACCATCGGCGCCGCGTATTTGAATGTGCTGCCGGAGAGTTTATGGCAGATCGTCCAGCGTCTCAAGCGCGACGGCTATCAAACGGGCGACGCGCTGCCGGCCGGCGAGGCCGAGCTGCAAGGCGAGATCCAGCAGTGGGGTAATTACCCCGGCAAGTCGAAAGGCGATTACATGACGGGCCTGAAGCATCTGGCCGAAAGCGGCCAGGCCTTGCTGGTGCCGCTGGCCGACTACCAGGCGTGGTTCGACAAACTTCCGCAAACGCTGCGCGATGCCATCCTCGTGTCGTGGGGCAAGCCGGAAAACGCGCCCGTGCTGTGGCGCGACGCCAAGGGCGCGCAGTTCTTCGTCTATCCGGCGCGGCGCTTCGGCAATGTGCTGATGGCGCCGCAGCCCGGCCGCGCGTGGGAGCAGAACCTGGAGAAGCTGCACAACGAAGTGAGCATGCCACCGAGCCACGAGTACATCGCCTTCTATCTGTGGCTGCAAAAGAGCTTCCAGGCCAACGCCGTCATGCACATCGGTACCCACGGCACGCAGGAATGGCTGACCGGTAAAGAGGCCGGGCTGTCCGAGGACGATCCGACCGAGGCGCTGATCGGCGCCATGCCGAACATCTATCCCTACGTGATGGACGATGTGGGCGAGGGAATACAGGCCAAGCGACGCGGCATGGCCACCATCATCGACCACATGACGCCACCGTTCGATATCGCCGGCCTCAATCCCGACCTGCGCGAGCTTGGCGCGCTGTTGAACGACTACCGCGTGGCCGAGCAAAAAAGCCCGCTGCTGGCCAGCAGCCATCTGCTGGCGCTGAACCGCGTCGCCGCCAAAAGCGGCGTCTTGAAGGACATGAACAAGACCGGGCTCAAAACGGAGGCCGATATGGAGGCGCTTGAAGAATATCTGGACGATACCGGCAACAAGCTGACGCCGTTCGGTTTGCATACCTTCGGCGTGGCGCCGACGGCGGAGCGGCGCAACGCCACCGCGCGCGCGGTCGTCAGCCTCGACGCGGGCGCCACCGACGAACAAAAAAGCAAACGCGTCGCGCAGTTGGAAAACGATATGGAGCGCAGCGCAGCGCTGGAGTTGGACCGTTTGATGGAAGCGCTGTCGGGCCGCTACATTCCGACTGGCGCCAGCGCGGACCTGGTGCGCAACCCGGACGCATTGCCAACCGGCCGCAATTTCTTTGGGCTTGATCCGTCGCGGATTCCCAGCAAGACCACCTACGAGGCGGGCGCCAAACTCGCGCTGCAACTGGTGGACGATTACCGCAAGCGCCACGGCGTATATCCGGACAGGTTGAGCATGAACCTGTGGGGCGTGGAGACATCGCGCCACGAAGGCATCATGGAGGCACAGGCGATGGCGCTGATGGGCGTGCGTCCGACCTGGGATGAACGCGGCCGCGTGACCGGCGTCGAAGCGATCACACGCAAAGAGCTGGGACGTCCGCGTGTCGACGTCACCCTGATTTCATCGGGCTTGTTCCGCGACTTGTTCGGCAATCTGCTGGCGTTGATGGACAAGGCGGCGCAACTGGCGCAACAGCAGGACGATCGGGGCGTGGCTGCGGACGCCGGCCCCTCGGGCAACGTGATGCAGGAGCATAGCCGCAAGACGGCGGCGGCCTTGCAGGCGAGCGGCATTTCCGTCGACGAGGCGCGGCGCATGGCGTCGGTGCGCATTTTCGGCGTGCCAAGCGGTGCGTACGGCACGCAGATCGAAAAGCTGATCCCGCTGACGAACGCGTGGAAGAACGAGAAGGAAGTGGCGGACGTGTTCATCAATCGCATGAGCCATCCGTTCGGCGCCGGCTACTGGGGCGACGACAAGGCCGATCCCGCACAGCGGCGAGAATTGTTCAGGCAAGCCATCAGCGGCAGCAAAATTGCGCTGCACAGCCGCTCCAGCAACCTGTTCGCGACCCTGGATAACGACGACTTCTTCCAGTACCTGGGCGGCACCGCGATGGCGATCCGCAGCGTCGACGGCAAGACGCCGGAGGTGGTGGTCAGCGATCTGTCCAATCCGCGCAAGCCGGGCCACAAAACGCTGGAGCAGTACATGGGCCAGGAGATGCAATCGCGCTACCTCAATCCCAAGTGGGCCGACAGCATGCTGAAGGAAGGGTATTCCGGCGCGCGCTACATCAACCGGGTGGTGGATTATCTGTGGGCCTGGCAGGTGACGGTGCCGGAGGTGGTCGATAGCAGCAAATGGCAGCGCATGTATGACACCTACGTGGCCGACCGCCATGGCCTGAAAGTCCGGGAGCGCTTTGCAGCCAGCGGCAATCTGCGTGCGTACCAGGCGGTGACGGACCGCATGCTGAGCGCCATCGAGCGTGGATACTGGCAGCCTGGCGATGCGGTGCGCGATAATCTCACGCGGCAGAATGCGCGGGCCATCAAGGAGGCGGGCGTGTCGTGCAGCGCCGATTCGTGCAGCCAGGCGACGTTGAAGATTGCGCCGGAGTTCACCGGCCAGTTTGTGCCGAATGTCGGTTCGAATCCGGCGATCGCGCGCGGCGCGGCTGCGGCCAGCCGTGCTGGCGGTTCGGCGCCGTCGGCGCAGCCGGTGGCGGCAGGACAAGTGCAGCCGCAGGCCAGCGATGCCGTGATGCAGGCCGCGCTGGCGGACCTGCAAGTGCTGCAAGCGAAGTCGCAGGAGTTGCAGCCGGTTCCGGCACCGCGCGCCAGAGCCAAACCGGCCGATCCGGCGCCGGCGCCGTCTGCGAAAACCGAGCCGGCCGATGCCAGGGTAAGCGGGTTTGAAATGCAGACGCTGGCCAATCTGACGCCGGCGCAGAAAACGGTAGGGACGCTCGCTTTGCTGGCGCTGGCCGCAGGCTTGGTGGGCGCGGGCTACATCGGCCGTAGAAAGAAGCTGAAGAAGCTGAACGGAATGCTGGATTGAGCTTTTTGGCATGCGTCGCCAGCGGTTCATCGATGGCGGATTACGGCGTTCCGCCTAATCCGCCCTACGAAATCGGCGATGTCCCAGGCGCTTGCATGATCTAAAACACGTAGGGCGGATTAGCGAAGCGTAATCCGCCGAGCGCCGCCTGCGGCCCAAACCGCGCCGCGACATCAACGCACAAACATCCAAACCGTCAACGCCGCCCCGACCACCACCACGAATCCCCGCATCACCTTCTCCGGCAAACGATGGATCAGCCACCCTCCGCACAAGCCGCCGGCGATGCCGCCCACGCACAGCGCCAGCGCCGCCGGCCAGCTGATCAAGCCCGAGGTAGCGAAGATCATCGCCGCCACCGCGTTCATGGCCATCGCCAGCACGTTCTTGGTGGCCGCCGCCATGCGCACCTGCTGCCCCGCGATGGTCAGCGCCGCCAGCATCAAAAAGCCGATGCCGCCGCCGAAGTAACCACCATAAATCGCGATGCAGCCCTGCGCCAGCACCAGCACCCAACGCGGCACTCCGCTGGCCGCGTGCAGCGGTTTTTTGCGGAAGCTCCCCCATGCGAACACGCTGGTGGCGAACAGCACCAGCCAGGGCACCAGCCGCTCGAAGAAAGACGCCGGGGTATTCAACAGCAGCACGGCGCCGAACACGCCGCCGATGGCGCTGATGATCAACATCTGGCGGAACGTCAGCGGACCGACGTCCCCCACCAGCTTGCGGCCGGCGTAGGCCGACGTGATCTGGCTTGGGAACAGCGCGATGGTCGATGTCATGTTGGCGGCCAGCGGATTCAATCCGGCCAGCAGCAGGGCAGGGAAGGTGATGAACGATCCACCGCCGGCCAGCGCGTTTTGCACGCCGGCGAAAAATCCGGCGGCGGCGACCATCAGCACGATGTGTAGGTCAAGCGGTGGGACTGGCGGCATGGGGGCATGGACGGCGGATGGGTGGACGTGGAAGCGATTATAACCGTGGCGGGGAAAGCATTCCGGCGCCGGGATCGTGCGACGGGCTCGCGCCAGCGGTGCTAGCATCATTTGAATGACGACACCATATCAACTCTATTACTGGGACGGCCTGCAGGGCCGCGGCGAATTTGTGCGGCTGGCGCTGGAGGAGGCGGCCATCCCGTACGACGATGTGGCGCGTCGCAAGAAGGGCATGCCGGCGTTGATGGCGAGCCTGGACGGCGACAAGGTCGATCATCCCGCGTTCGCTCCGCCGGTGCTGCGCGCGGGCGAGCTGCTGATCGGGCAGACAGCCAACATCCTGATGTTCCTCGGCGCGCGGCACGGACTGGCGCCGCGCGCGGAAGCGGGGCGATTGTGGGCCAACCAGCTACAGCTGACGATCTCCGACATCGTCGCCGAGGCGCACGACACGCATCATCCCATCTCCACCAACAAATATTACGAAGATCAGAAGAAGGAAGCCAAGGCGCGCGCGCAGGACTTCCGGGAGACGCGCATACCGAAGTTCCTGGAGTATTTCGAGGGCGTGGTGCAGCGCAATCCGGGGCGCGGCGGCTGGGCCGTGGGTTCGCGCCTGTCGTATGTCGATTTGTCGCTGTTCCAGCTGATCGAGGGCTTGCGCTATGCGTTTCCGAAGACGATGGCCAAGCTCGAGCCGTCGTATCCCGGTCTGGTGGCCTTGCGCGACAAGGTGGCCGCGCGCCCCAACATCGCCGCTTACGTCGGCTCGAAGCGGCGCATTCCGTTCAACGAGGACGGCATCTTCCGCCAATATCCGGAGCTGGAGTAAACCAAGTCCCCGCGTCATAGGAGGCGGGGGATTGAAATAACCGGACGATCAAGCGCCGCCAACGACCGGATAACCAGCGTCGGCGATGGCCGATTTCAACGGCGCCAGCGCGGTGGCGCTGTCGATTTTGACGGTCTTGGTGGCCAGGTCGACTTCGACCCTGGCGGTGGCGTCGACCGCCTGCACCGCCTTGGTCACCGCGCCCACGCAGTGACCGCAACTCATGTTTTCCACTTGTAGCTGATACATCGCCTTCTCCTTCACGGTTTCGATGATCATACTGTACGCCTTCCAATCGTGGGAAGGTCAAGGGAAACGTGAATGCGCCGGCGGTTTCTTGCTGGGCCGCGAGCGGAGCGTGGCCGATTACGCTGCGCTAATCCGCCCTACGTGGGTTGGATGAACGTGTGCTGTGCAGGCCGGGATCAGCTTTCCGGCGGATCATCCAGCCGGGCCAGGTCGAGACTGACCATGGCCCAGATGCCGTCGGCGTAGTCCGGCTCGCGCGACAGGTACTCCACTTCGGACGGTCTGATCTCAAACGCCTTGCCCTGCTCGACCAATTGGCCGACATGGCCGTAGATCGCCTTGGTGGCGTTGCTCATCGCTTTGTCCACCGTCTCACCGGTGGTCACGCAGCCCGGAATGTCCGGGACGGTCACCCCGTATCGGCTGCCTTCACGCTTCTGGATCAAGATCGGAATGTCCATGTCTTACCTCAGCTGTGGTCGAAAAAGGCGGGCCGAATCAATGACTTGGATGTCAGTGTTATACAGGATGCCACAGGATTCAAGAACTTTCGTGGATCAATACGCTTACTTGTGCAGAGGTTGGACGAAGGAAACTGTTTGCGGCAAAAAGAAGCCCCGCCGGCATTGCTGCGGGCGGGGCTAACAGGTACGTGTTTATTTTACTACATTACAGCACGTCGCTGGCGTGATCGGCCAGGCGCGAGCGTTCGCCGCGCGCCAGGGTCACGTGGCCGCTGTGCGACCAGCCCTTGAAGCGGTCGACCACATAGGTCAGGCCGCTCGAACCCTCGGTCAGGTACGGCGTGTCGATCTGCGCGATGTTGCCCAGGCAGAGGATCTTGGTGCCCGGACCGGCGCGCGTGACCAGCGTCTTGACCTGCTTCGGCGTCAAGTTCTGCGCCTCGTCGATGATCAGGAACTTGTTGACGAAGGTGCGCCCGCGCATGAAGTTGAGCGACTTGATCTTGATGCGCGAGCGGATCAGGTCCTGCGTTGCCGCGCGGCCCCATTCGCCGCCGTCCGAATCGGACTTGTTGAGCACTTCGAGGTTGTCGTCGAAGGCGCCCATCCATGGCGACATCTTCTCTTCCTCGGTGCCTGGCAGGAAACCGATGTCCTCACCGACCGGCACCGTCACGCGGGTGACGATGATTTCGTTGTAGAGCTTGGTTTCCAGCACCTGCGCCAGACCGGCCGCCAGGGCCAGCAGGGTCTTGCCGGTGCCGGCCTGGCCGAGCAGGGTGACGAAGTCGCATTCCGGATTCATCAGCAAGTTCAACGCGAAGTTCTGCTCGCGGTTGCGGGCGGTGACACCCCACACATTGTTCTTGTTGTGGCTGAAGTCGCGCAGGGTTTGCAGCACGGCGGTCTTGCCGTTGATCTGCTTGACCTGGCCGTAGAACGGCGCTTCGCCATTCTTCGGCTCCAGGAAGATGAACTGATTGACCAGCAGCGACGGCACGAACGGACCGGTGACGCGGTAGAACGTCGCGCTCTGGCCGTTTTTGTTCTCCTGCCACGATTCCAGGTCCTTGCCGTGCTTGGTCCAGAAGTCGTCCGGCAGCTGGACGATACCCGAGTACAGCAGGTCGGTATCTTCCATCACGTGGTCGTTGAAGTAGTCCTCGGCCGGCAGGCCCAGCGCGCGCGCCTTGATGCGCATGTTGATGTCCTTCGACACCAGCACCACCGGACGGCCTTCCTGTTCGGCCTCCAGCGAACGCACCACGGACAGGATCTGGTTGTCGGCCTTGCCGACCGGCAGGCCCACCGGCAGGTCCGCCGTTTGCATGCGGGTCTGGAAGTACAGCCGGCCCTTGGCGTCCTTGTTGCCCAGCTTGGCCAGCGGAATGCCGTTCTCGATGGCGTCGTCGTCGGTGTTGGAGACCAGCGCGTCCAGGGTGCGCGACACCTGGCGGGCATTGCGCGCCACCTCGGTCATGCCCTTCTTGTGGTTGTCCAACTCCTCCAGGGTCATCATCGGCAGGTAGACGTCGTGCTCCTCGAAGCGGAACAGCGACGATGGATCGTGCATCAGCACGTTGGTGTCAAGCACGAACAGCTTGGTCGTGCCGGTCTGGTCGGCGTGACGGCTGGTCGACGACTTGATGCCCACCTCGTTGCTCTTGTGCTTGGCCGGATGCGGGGCCTCGGCGGTGATCGGCGTGACCTTGCCGCGCGCGGCCGGGGCGGCCTTCGCTTTGGCCACCGGATTGGTACCCGCTTTGGCGGCCGACGGCGCGGGCGCCGGAGCAGGGGCGGCCTGGGCGGCCTTCAACACGGCCGGCGCGGCCTTCAGTACAGCGGCCACGGCCTTCGACTTGGCGGTGGTTTTCGCTGGTGCCGGGGCGGCCGGTGCCACTTGCGCGACAGGCGCTGCCGCCTTGGTTTTTGCTACCGGTACTGCTTTGACGGGCGCCGCTTTCTTCGGCGCGGAGGCTGGCGTGGGCGCCAGGTCGGCGACCGCCGCAATGGCGGACACCGGGCGCGGCCCTGTCGCTTTTGGATAATCTTTTGCCAACAGTAAAGTCGCTGGCTTACTAGGTAATTTTGGCAGTGGCATCAGGATCTCAATCGAAAAATAACTGGAGGAATCCGCCCACCGGGCGGGAGCTCGCAATGCAAGCGCGAGCGCACGCTTCCAGCGGAGGAAGCGTTAGTGCCGAGTGGGGTGGATGCTGGGTGGAACAGGATAGTAGACTGCCGACGGGCGCACATCTTGCCCGGAGAAAGTACCGCGTGGTGGCCGGCTGGCCACCATGTAGGGTGGGAAGAGTGACAGTGATGACTCAAAATGGTTAACAAAATGGCTGGATGCGCATGATTCTGCTACGGTTGAGCAACTCTGAAAGGCAACGCGCAAACCTGTTAAGCCTGACGCGCCACAAATTCCAGCACTTCATCGACGTGACCCGCTACCTTCACGCCTCGCCATTCTTTCACCAATTGCCCGTTAGCGTCAATGACAAACGTGCTGCGCTCTACGCCACGGACGGTCTTGCCGTACATTTGCTTCATTTTCATGACGTTGAACTGCCCGCAGACCGCCTCGTCGGGATCGGAAATGAGCTCGAAAGGCAGGCCCAGCTTGGCTTTGAAGCTTTCGTGCGAGCGCAGCGAATCGCGGCTGATGCCGTAGATTTCGGTGCCGGCAGCCTGGAATTCCGGGTACAGATCGCGGAACGCGATGTTCTCGGTGGTGCAACCGGGAGTATTGTCTTTCGGGTAGAAAAACAGCACGGTATGGCGCGCTGGCCGGCCCGACAGCTGGAAAGTCTGGCCGCTGGTCATGGGAGCGGAAAAGTCGGTAACAACGGGTTGGCTATCAGCCACTGGTTTTCTCCTGGAGATGGACATCGACAATATGAGGGCGCGTTTTCACCCTTCAAGACGGCGCGCAAAGTAAATCTTGGCAGTGACACGTCTCCTACGGCCGCGCGCGTAGGCGCGTTTGCAGCTGTTCGGCCGTGATGGGCGCGCCGTCGGCGGTCAGGCTGGAAATCGTCAGCATGCGACCGTCGCCGCACACGCCAAAGATGCAATTATCCACTACGGTCAAGCCCGGTGGCAAACCAAGGGCGACGACGTTGCCGAAATTGCCGGACAGGCGGGCGCGCTCGATCACGTAACGCACGCCGGCGAGGTCGGTGAAGGCGCCGCCGTAGGGTGGCGCGGCCGCGCGGTGCAGGTTGTAGACCTGACGCGCCGGGTGGCGCCAGTCGATGCGGCCGTCCTCGGGCGTGCGCGCGATGCCAAGGGCGCCCGGTCCGGCGCCCGGCCGGCCGTCGATGCGCAATCGCGGCGCCGTGCCGTCGAGCAGCGACGGCAGCACGCGCCATAAGGTCTGCTCGGCCGCCACGCTGACCTTGATGGACACTTCGAAGGCGGTGTCGTCGGGCAGGATCGGCACTTCCACCTGCGAGAGCACGGCGCCTGCATCGGGCTCTGCCGTCATCTCGTGCAGGCTGGCGCCGGTAACGGTGGCGCCGTGCAGCACCGCCCATTCGACCGGCGCGCCACCCCGGAATTCCGGCAGCAGCGAGCCGTGCATGTTGTAGGCCGGTGCCACCGCCAGCAGCGCGCTCGACAGCGTGTGGCGATAGTCAAAGCGGAATATCAGGTCCGGCATGGCGTCGCGAACCTGTTCCAGCAGCTCGGCCGACGCGGCGTCGTCGGGGGCGACGCAGGGCAGGGCTGCTTCGCGGCACAGGCACCGCACCGATTCGTCGTAGCGATCGCCGCCCGGGTCGTCATCGTGGGTGACCACCAGCGCGACGTCGACGCCGCCGGCCAGCAGCACCTTCAGGCAACGCACGCCCAGCTTGTTGTGCGCGAACACCACTGCGCGTTGCCGGCGGTCGTCGTCGTCCGGGTCGTCGAAGGGGTGGTCGTTCATCGCCGTGCCCCTTGCGCCGTCAGCCGACTCAGGCGTCCGCCTTGCCGGTGTTGTCGATGATCAGCGCCAAGGTCACCTTGCGGCCTTCGCCCATCAGGATATTGTAAGTGCGGCAGGCGGCCTGGCTGTCCATGCACTCGACGCCGATGCGGCGCATCGTCAGCGCGGCCGTCAGGCGCGGGTGGATGAAGCGCTGTTTGGCGCCGGTCCCGAGGATGACGACGTCCGGCGCATCGGCGCCGATGATGTCGAAATGCTCGGCGGTGATCGACTCGAAAGTCGGCGCATGCCAAGCGCGCGGCTCGGTTTCGGGCAGCACGATCAGGCTGTAGTTATAGCGCTCGGCGTTGATTTCGACGCCGGTCTCATCGTAGCCGGTGACGGTTTGGTATTTTTTGGTGTCGCTTGCGTGGAGCTTCATGGTATTTGCTGTTGGATGGCGTTCGGGTGGGCACGTGGGCCGGGGCCGCAGGTGTCCACGTGGTGCGCGGAATAACGTGGTATGGGTGGCATTGTAGCCTTTTTCAAGGGGCGCTTCGCCGTTTAGCCCTGCCAGAGGTTGATTAAACGGGTGGCTTTCGGCAGAATGGTTCTTTTCGCATTGCAGCACAGGCCGCCAGCGTGTTTTTGGCAGGCCACAGCGGTTTGCCTCACCAAGACAGGATTTTATTTTGCGACCGATTCAAAAATCGAACAAACTGGCGGAAGTCTGCTACGAGATCCGCGGCCCGGTGCCGGAAAAAGCCCGGCAAATGGAGGAGGAAGGCCACAAGATCACGAAGTTGAATATCGGCAACCTGGCCGTGTTCGGTTTCGATCCGCCGGACGAGATCGTCCAGGATATGAAGATCAACCTGTCCAACGCGGCCGGCTACACCGATTCCAAGGGCATGTTCGCGCCGCGCAAGGCGGTCATGCATTACACGCAGGGCAAGAACATCGCCGGTGTGTCGATCGACGACATTTATCTTGGCAACGGCGCGTCCGAACTGATCGTCATGTCGATGAACGCGCTGCTCAACACCGGCGACGAGGTGCTGGTGCCGGCGCCGGACTATCCGCTGTGGACCGCCGCCGTCAGCCTGTCCGGTGGCACGCCGGTGCACTACATCTGCGACGAGCAGCAGGAGTGGTATCCGGATATTGAAGACATCCGCCGCAAAATCACCTCGAACACGCGCGCTATTGTCGTCATCAACCCGAACAACCCGACCGGCGCGCTGTACCCGGTGGAGCTGCTGCAGCAGATCATCGAGGTCGCGCGCCAGCACCAGTTGATCATCTACGCCGACGAGATCTACGACAAGGTGCTGTATGACGAGGCCGAGCACGTGTCGATCGCCTCGCTGGCCGACGACGTGCTGTTCGTCACCTTCAACGGCCTGTCGAAAAATTACCGCGCCTGCGGCTACCGTTCCGGCTGGATGGTGGTGTCGGGCGAAAAATCCCATGCGAAAGACTATATCGAGGGCCTCAACATGCTGGCCTCGATGCGCTTGTGCGCCAACGCACCGGGGCAGTTTGCGATCCAGACTGCGCTCGGCGGCTACCAGTCGATACAAGACCTGGTGGGACCGGGCGGGCGCCTGTTGAAGCAACGCGATCTGGCCTACAAGCTGCTGACCGATATTCCGGGCGTCACTTGTGTCAAGCCGAAAGCGGCGCTGTACATGTTCCCGCGCCTCGATCCGAAAATCTATCCGATTGCGGACGACCAGCAGTTCGCCTACGAATTGCTGGCAGAAACGAAAGTGCTCATCGTCCAGGGCAGCGGCTTCAACTGGATCGCGCCGGATCACTTCCGCGTCGTGTTCCTGCCGAACTCGGACGATATGACGGAGGCCTTTGGCCGCATCGCCAAATTCATGGAAGGCTACCGCAAACGCCACGGCGCCAGCTTCTAGCCTCCAGGCTCCACCGAACCGCAGATCAATAGAAACGATAATATGAAACCCATCAAAGTAGGCTTGTTAGGCGTCGGCAACGTCGGCTCCGGAACGTTCAACGTGTTGGAACGCAACCAGGAAGAAATCCGCCGCCGCGCCGGCCGCGGCATCGAAGTGGTGGCCGTCTCGGCCCGCAACCTCGAGCGCGCCAAGGAGCGCACCGGCGGCAAGGTCAAAGTGGTCGCCAGCCCGTTCGATATCGTCAACGATCCCGAGATCGACATCGTCGTCGAGCTCATCGGCGGCTACGACGAGGCCAAGGCGCTGGTGCTGCAAGCCATCGCCAACGGCAAGCACGTGGTTACCGCCAACAAGGCGCTGCTGGCCGTGCACGGCAACGAGATCTTCGCCGCCGCCCAGCAAAAGGGCGTCATGGTCGCGTTCGAAGCGGCGGTGGCCGGCGGCATTCCGATCATCAAGGCGCTGCGCGAAGGCCTGACCGCCAACCGCATCGAATGGCTGGCCGGCATTATCAATGGCACCACGAACTTCATCCTGTCCGAGATGCGCGACAAGGGCCTGGACTTCGCCACCGTGCTCAAGCAGGCGCAGGAGCTGGGCTACGCCGAAGCCGACCCGACCTTCGATATCGAGGGCGTGGACGCGGCGCACAAGGCCACCATCATGTCGGCCATCGCCTTTGGCATTCCGGTACAGTTCGACAAGGCGCACGTCGAGGGCATCTCCAAGCTCAACGCGATCGACATCCGCTACGCCGAGCAACTGGGCTACCGCATCAAGCTGCTGGGCATCGCCAAGCGCGCCAAGGTCAACGGCGTCGAGGGTGTGGAGCTGCGGGTGCACCCGACGCTGATCCCAAGCAAGCGCCTGATTGCCAATGTCGAAGGCGCGATGAACGCCGTGCTGGTACAGGGAGACGCCGTCGGCGCGACCTTGTACTACGGCAAAGGCGCCGGTGCCGAGCCGACCGCGTCGGCCGTCATCGCCGACCTGGTCGACATCACCCGCCTGGCCACGGCCGATCCGGAACACCGGGTGCCGCACCTGGCGTTCCAGCCGAACGCGATGACCGATATCGAAATCTTGCCGATGTCGGAAATCACCACCAGCTATTACCTGCGCATGAACGTCAGCGACCAGCCCGGCGTGCTGGCCGACCTGACCCGCATCCTGGCGGACGCGACGATCTCGATCGACGCCATGCTGCAAAAGGAACCGGCCGACGGCGAAACCAAGACCGACATCATCTTCCTGACGCATCAGACGCAGGAAAAGAACGTCACGGCGGCCATCGCCAAGATGGAAGGCCTGTCTACCGTGTGCGGCAACGTGACCAAGATTCGTTTGGAAAACCTGAGCTGAGGTGAGCTGAGCAATATGGGATGGGCCGGATAATCGGAAATATTGATTATCTGGCAAATTCGCGGGCAAAAAAAAGTCCGGGTAGCGTCTACGCACGCTACCCGGAAAAGGGTCAGTTACTAGGGTGGTGTTACGGTACTACGGATACTCTACTGCAAGGTTTTTACTGCGGGATACTACGTTTACTGGTTAATCGTTACGCTACTCCTTACTTCGAAGCGACGGTCAGTTCGCTCTTTACTTCTTTCACGCCAGGGACGGCCGACGCTACCTGAATGGCCTTGGTGCCCACTTCAGTGCTCGGCACGGCGCCGCTCAGCACGACCACACCGTCGGTGGTGGTCACGCCAATTTGTTTTTGATCGGCCAGGGAGGCCTTGATCTTGCTGGTGATCGCATCGTCATTGGTGGCGGTGCCAGTTTTGGCGGCTCCAGCCATAGCACCTTCTTGCTGACCCGCTGCAAAAGCGGTACCAGTCGCGGCGGCAGCGGTGAGGGTTGCTGCAACCATCAGGCGGGCGATCAATTGGGTAGTCATCATGATGTGTTTTCCTTTTTCAAGTTAGGTGAAACGTCAGTGACGTTACCCTATCCTTAGCAATCACCGTGCCAGCTCATAAAAACCTTTTAAATTCATGAGCTTATGGGTTGATTGCTTAAAAGAAATTGTCAAATCGTGATGTTTACATCCATATTCCCCGGATTTTGTCGTGAAATGGCGACACGCTATGGTCGCCATTTGCTAACTCATTGATTTTTAAGGGAATCGTCTTGTCGCTCAGCGGCGACAATGGTGGGATCGGTGCGGAACAGGCTGGCGTCGAGGTCGTATTTCTGCAGCAGGCGGTAGAACTCCGTACGGTTGCGTTCGGCGAGGCGGGCGGCGTCAGCCACGTTGCCGTCGGTCAGCTTGAGCAGCTGAACCAGATAGTTGCGCTCGAAGCGTTGCTTGGCCTCGGTGTAGCTGAGCACCTCGAGCGACGGCACGCGCAGCGCCCGCTGCACCAGCGACAACGGAATCAGCGGCGCCGTTGCCAGCGCGCAGACGTGTTCGACCACGTTATACAGTTGCCGCACATTGCCAGGCCATGAGGCCGTGGTCAGCGCCTCCAGCGCGTCGGGCGCGTAGCCGCGCACCGTCTTGCCGTATTTGGCCGCCAGGGTGTGCAGGAACTGGGTCGCCATCGGTGTGATGTCCTCGCGCCGCTGCGACAACGGCGGCAACGTCAAGGTGATGACGTTGAGCCGGTAGTACAAATCTTCGCGGAACTGGCCTTCCAGCATCGCGGCGTCCAGGTCGCGGTGGGTGGCCGACAAGATGCGCACGTCGACCGGCCGGGGCACGTCGGACCCCAGCTGGCGTACCACGCGCTCCTGCAATACCCGCAATAGCTTAACTTGCAGCAACAGCGGCATGTCGCCGATCTCGTCCAGGAACAGGGTGCCGCCGTCGGCCGCCTGCACCAGGCCCTCGCGGGCGTTGACGGCGCCGGTGTAGGCGCCCTTGACGTGGCCGAACAGTTCCGATTCAAGCAGCGCCTCGGGAATGGCGCCGCAGTTGACGGCGATAAAGGGCGCCTTGGCGCGGCGGCTGGCGCGGTGGATGGCGTTGGCCAGCAACTCCTTGCCGGTGCCGCTTTCGCCACGGATCAGGATGCTGGCGTCGGACGCGGCCACCAGCCGGGCCTCGGCCAGCAGCTCGTCCATGCGCTGGCTGCGGCTGATCAGGCCGGCGCGCCAGGCCTCGTCGCCGGTGGAAGGGCTGGTCGCCGGCGCCGACAGGCTCAGCGCCTGGGCGATGCGGTCGAGCAGCAGCTTGGCGTCGAACGGCTTGGTCAGGTAGGCGTAGGCGCCCAGGGTGGTGGCCTCGATCGCGTCCGGAATGGTGCCGTGGGCGGTCAGCAGGATGACCGGCAGCGCCGGGTAGTTGTGGCGGATCTCCTGGAACAGCGACATGCCGTCGCGATCCGGCAGGCGGATGTCGCTGATGACCAGACGAGGCAGCTCGATCGACATGCGCGCCAGCGCCGCCTCGGCGCTGCCGACCCCGGTGACCCGGTAGCCGTTGGCGGTGAGCCGCATCGACAGCAGGCGCAGCAGGTCGACATCGTCGTCCACCACTAATAAGTGGGCGCCCTTGCCGGCCGGGTTGCGGGCGGCGCCGGCGGCGGCCAGTTGGTCGTCGGCCGCGCTCATTTGATGATCCCCTGTGGCGCGCTGGCCGCCGGCCGGACCGGCAAGGTGCGCTCGATGTTCTTCAGGCCCTCCACCATGTCGTTGAGCTGATCGATGCGGCGCTGGTTTTCCTTTTGCTGCGTCGCCAGCCGGTCGACGTGCTCGGCCAGCCGGCGCGCTTCGGCGCAATTGCTCGACAGCATTAGCGCCAGGGGTTTGAAGGCGGCCGCCTCGCTGTCGTTGGAGTTGCCGACGCCGTCGAACAGCGTCTGCGCGCGCGCCAGGTCGCCGCCGCCGCGCGTCAGCATCAGCACCATGCCCATTTGCATGGACAGCCGTGGGCTGCGCGGTTGCTGGGTCAGACCGCTGAGCTCCTTGAGCAGCTCGCCCTGGCTCATGCGGCGCAGCGATTGGTGATAGTTGAGCAGCGGGCCGATCTCGTCGAGCGGTGGCGGCGGCGGCGCCAGTTCCACCACCGGCGCTGGCGGCGGGGGCTGCGGCGCCGGCGCCGGCTTGGGCTGGACCTGGGTACAGGCCGCCAAAGTCAGGCATAGCAGCGCGCCCAGCAGGTGAGCCGGGGCGCGGGATAACAAGTATTGTGCGTGAGGCATCATATTAACCATCAGGAATTCAATAAGGTAGTTCGATTCGGAAACGGGCACCCTGCTCGGAGGGCAGCAACTGCAACACGCCATGGTGCGCGGCGATGTATTCCTGCACGATCGACAGGCCGATACCGTTGCCGCGACGGGCGCCGGGCGGCTGGCGCTGGCCCTGGTAAAACGGTTCGAAGATGCGCGCCATGTCGTGCGGCGCCACACCCGGCCCCTGGTCGGCGCACTCGATCAGCAGCCGGTCGTTGCGTTCTTCCAGCCTGAAACTGATCACGCCGCCCTGGGGACTGAAGCGTACGGCGTTCGACAGCAGGTTGCCGATCGCCACCGCCATCTTGTCGGCGTCGACCGTGATCGGCCGCGCCTTGCCCTCGGTGTGGACGGTCAGCTTGGCCGCCTGCCATTGCAGGCGCTGGGTGTCGATGGCTTGCGCCAGCAGCGCCGACAGGTCGGTCGCCTCCAGGTGCAAATGGTGGGCGTCGAACGTGGCTTCGTTATAGCGCAGCAGCGCTTCAATCTGCGACTGCAGCGCGGCCGTGTTTTGATTCAGTATACCGGCGATTTCGCGCTGGTTGGGCGATAACGCGCCGGCCACGCCATCTTCCAGCAGAGCAACGCCTTCGCGCAGCGCCGCCAGCGGGGTCTTGAGTTCGTGCGAGATGTGGCGCAGGAAACGCGACTTGTCTTCCTCCAGGTTCGACAGGCGCTGGCGCAGCCAATTGAGTTGCTGGCCGACACGCTGGAGGTCGGCCGGGCCGCGCACTTCGATGACTTCGTCGAAGCGGTTGGCGCCGAGCCGGTCGATCGACGATTCGATCTGCGCCAGCGGCCGCGACAACCACAGGCCGAAGCCGCCGGCCAGCAGGGCCGCCACCACGATGGAGGCGATCACCTGCGCCTTGAGCACGGCGCGCCGCTGGTCGAGCTCGGTCAGCAGCGCGGTGTTGCGCAGTTCGACTTCCTGTTTGACCTCTTCGGCCAGCTGGGCATTTATGCGCGGCAACAGGGCCAGGACTTTCTCCAGCGCCTGCCGGCGGGCGGCGGTCCGCGCGCGGGTCGGCATCTGCAGGATGTCCCAGGCTTGCTCGCCGGCCTGGCGCCAGGTGTCGAAGGCGATATTGGGGGCGTTCGGCAGGCCGCGCTGGACCACGTCGAGCGCGGCGCGCGCCTCGCGCCAGGCGTCGGCGTAGCGCATGCGGAAGGCGGGATCGTCCAGCACCAGGTATTGGCGTGCGCTGCGCGTCATCGCCACGCTGCGCTCGGCCAGCTGCTGGGTGTTTTCGGTGAGCGCCAGCGCGTGGTGTCCGCTGTCGCGGCTGTGGAAGGCGAGACGGTCCAGCGTCCACAGCGCATGCAGGGAGGCGGCACTCAGCAACACAGCAATCAACAGGAAGACGCCCAGCAGCAACTGGCGAAACGAGAGTTTCGAAAGCATTCGTGGTTGAAAGAGGAGAAATGTCTGAATGATAGGCGAAACCGCGCCCGGGGTGTGTTTAATTGGAAATATTTCGAGGCGCGCGCGAGGCCGCGCGCGCCACCGCTAAGCGGCCGTGCCGGGCCGCGGCTGATCCGCCAGGTCCGCCGGCGACAGGTCGAAGCTCGCCACGTCGGTGTCGTACCAGCGTTCGATGCCCCGGAACCGCATGCCGATGCGGCGCATCACCGCCGACGACGCCAAATTTTCCTGGCGGCAAACAGCGTACAGGCGGGCGGTGTCCAGCTGCTCGAACGCGAACCGCGCCATGGCCAGCGCGGCCTCGGTGGCGTAGCCCCGGCCTTGCTGGTCGGCACGCAGGCGCCAGCACAGTTCCAGCGGATTGTCCGGATTGTGTTCCATGTGCTGTATCGCGCCGATACCGACGATCACGCCGCTGTCGTGGGCGACGAAAGCCCACCACGCATAGCCCAGCTCGGCCCATTTGGTTTTGTGGCGGGCGATGAAGGCGGCGGTATCTTCGGGCGTTTCGGGGCGTCCGGTGATGTGGCGCATCACCTCGGCGTCGCCACTGATGGCGCGCAGGCCGTCGAAGTGGTGCTCGTCCACCGGTTCGAGCCGCAGGCGCGCGGTGCTGAGGATGTGCGATGGCATTGGCGTCATGCCGCCGGGCCGACGTCCATGCCGTCGTAGGATTCGAGTCCATGCTCCTCGGCGAACTTGTAGAACTGCTGGTTGCGGGCATGCAAGGTATCAACCGTGTGCTTTTCCACCTTTTCGATGTGCAGCCACCACAGCGCCGGCGCGTCGCCGTCGGGCTTGGAGTCGTAGATGCCGACGATCTGGTAGCCCTTGGCCTTCAGCGGCGCTTGCACCGCTTCCAGCTTGGCCTTGTCCTGGTCGGCGAAAAAGTAGCCCCACAAAAGCGGCTTGTTGCTGTCCCACGGGGCGTTTTGCTGCATGTCGGCGAATAGCTCGACCATTTCTTCTTTGGTAATCATGTTTGTCTTTCTAGCGGAAAGTCGGTAGCACTATTTTACCGCTACACGCCCAACGGCGTTCAGGCGTCCGGAAAGCTGACCGTCACTTTCAGGCCCTGGCCGCCGGCGCCGGCGTCGAGCGCGATGGTGGCGCCGTGCAGGTTGGCGATGTCGCGCACGATGGCCAGGCCCAGGCCGGCGCCGCCGGGGTTGCGCTCCAGGGTGGCGGCGGCGCGGTAGAACGGGGCGAACACGCGCTCGCGCTCGGCCGCCGCGATGCCCGGACCGCTGTCCTCGACCTCGAGCACCATGCGATCGCCGCCGTCGATCACACGCAACCCCACCTGGCCGCCGGCCGGCGTGTAGCGCAGCGCGTTGTCGACCAGGTTGGCGATCATCTCGTGCAACAGCAAGGCCTGGCCGCTGACCACGCAGTCACGCTCGGCCTCCAGCGACAGGTCGATATTCTTGGCCACCGCCGCCATCGCCATCTCCAGCCCGACCTGGCGCGCGCTGTCGCGCAGCGACACCGGCTCGGCGCGCGCCGCCCCGCCGTCGGCGTCGCCGCCATGCTCGATGCGCGCCAATGTCAGCAGCCGGTTGGCCAGGTTGACGGTGGAGTCGGTGGTGGCGGCGATGCTGTGGACGATGTGCCGCAGCGCCGCCTTGGTGTCCTCCGGCGCCACGCCGGCGCGGTCGCATTCGCGCAGCGCCAGCTCGGCCTGGGTCTTGAGCACCGTGAGCGGGGTGCGCAACTGGTGCGAGGCGTCGGCGATGAAGCGGCGCTGGCTGCTGATCAACAGCTGCAGGCGCGAGCGCGAACTGTTCATCGCCGCCACCAGCGGCCGCACCTCCTTGTGCACCAGCGCCGGATCGACGTCGGAGGAGTCGTTCAAGCTGCGGGTTTCGACCGCGATCTTCAACCGCATCAGCGGCTGCAGCACCAGCCGCACCGCGAACCACACCAGCAGCGCGAGCGCCAGCAGCAGCAAGGCCTGCCAGGTCAGCGTGTCGAACAGGATCTGGTTCGACAGGCCCCGGCGCGCCTCCAGCGTTTCACCGACCTGTATCAGCGCGATGCCGCGCATCGAGTCGTCGTACACCGGCTGCAGCAGCGCGGCGATGCGCACCGGCTGGCCGTTGTAGTTGGCGTGATAAAAGCGCACCAGCGCCGGATAGGCCTCCGAGCGCGGCACGTTGGCCGGCACCGCCGGCAGGTCGCCGTAGCCGGACACCGTCTCGCCGCCGATGCCGGTGACCTTGTAGTAGATGCGGCCCAGGGTGTCGGTCTCGAAGCTGTCCAGCGCCACGTAGGGCACGTCGGCCACCACCTTGCCGCCGACGACGGAGACGCGTTCGGCCAGCGCCCGCGTGGACGCCAGCAGCGAGCGGTCGTAGGCGACATCGGCCGCGTCCAGCGCGTTGTGGTAGACCGAGAAGGTATTGAGCGCGACCAGCGCCAGCAAGGGCCCCAGCAGCCAGCGCAGCAACTGGCCGCGCAGGCTGCCGAGGGTGGCGCCGGGACCGAATCGTTTGGCGAACCGGGTCAAGATCGGCATGGGCATCGGAGATCGGAGAAGGCGGCGCGCGTCAGTCGGCGGCCAGCGCCGGACGCGGTTGCAGCAGGTAGCCGATGCCGCGCAAGGTGGTGATGATGGCGGCGTCCGGCGCGGCGATGTCGAGTTTTTTTCGCACCCGGTGGATATACAGTTCGATGGCGTCGATGTTGGCGTCGTCGGCCAGCGCGAACACTTCGTCAAACAGCTTTTCCTTCGAGACGGCGCGGCCGGCGCGCGTGATCAGGGTTTCAAGCACGGCGTGTTCGCGCGGCGTCAGCGCCAGCGCGTTGCCGGCGTAGGTGAACATGCGCGTGACGGTGTCGAAACTGAGCGCGCCGCAGTGGTGGACCAGCGCCTCGTTGCCGACGCTGCGGCGCAGCAGGGCTTTGACGCGCGCCTCCAGCTCGGCCAGTTCGAACGGCTTGGCGAGGTAGTCGTCGGCGCCCAGGTTCAGGCCCTGCACCCGTTCATCGAGGCCGCCGCGGGCGGTCAGGATCAGCACCGGCGTCTGGCCGCGCGGCGCGGCGCGCGCGCGCAGGCGCTTGAGCACCTCCAGGCCATCCATGCGCGGCAAGGTCAGGTCGAGGATCAGCAGCGCGTAATCCTGCGTGTGCAGCAGGGCGTCGGCGTCGGCGCCATTGTCCGCGCATTCGACCGTGAGGTGGGCGTCGCGCAGCGCCTTGGCCAGCCAATGGGACAGCTCGGTGTGGTCTTCAACTAACAGTATGCGCATAAATTCTTGCCATGGAGTAAAAATGAGTTCAGTGTAAGGAAAGAATCATCGTCCCCCGCGCGTGAAAAGGGAAGGCCTATCGGCTTTGTGGCGCGACGACGACAGGAACTACCCTTCCTGGGGCAGTGTTAGCTGGAGTGAAAGGTAATTGAAAGGAAACGACTTCTATAGTGGCGCTCTGATAGCAAATATCAGGCATCACAAATAACTATAACTTCTGGAGATACAATGAAAAAATCCCCAATCAGCCTTGCCATCCTGGCATTGGCCGCTGCCGTTGGCGGCGCCGCGCAGGCCCAATCGAATGTGCAGGTCTACGGTTTGCTGGACGTCGGCGTTGAAAACGCCAACAACTCGAGCGCCACCGGCGGCAGCAACACGCGCGTGATTTCGGGCGGCATGAACACTTCGCGCTGGGGTATCAGGGGCACGGAAGACCTGGGCGGCGGCCTCAAAGCCGTGTTTAATCTGGAGGGCGGAATCTTGATGGACACCGGCGCCCAGGACGGCGCGCTGTTCCGCCGCCAGGCCTACGTGGGCCTCGAAGGCGCCTTCGGCCGCGTGGTCGTCGGCCGTTCGTTCACCAGCGTGTACGACATGGTGATCGGCTACGATCCGATGGGCTTCGCGCCGTTCTACTCGTGGGCGACTTCGGGTCCGGCCACCGGCCCTAGCAAATACGGCTTCACCACCGGTTACGATAATCTGATCAAGTACGCCGGCACCTTCGGCAATTTGCGCGTTGGCGCCAACTACGCCGCCGGCGAGCAGACCACCGGCGTGGCCGACAGCGCCAAGATGGGCGCGACCGTCTCCTACAAGTTCGGCCCCGCCAATGTGATGGCCACCTATGAGCGCAACAACGGCAACACCGTGGCCGCCACCGGCAACCGCGATGAAAACACCGTGTGGCACGTCGGCGCCAACTACGAAACCGGTCCGCTCAAATTCTGGGCCGTCCTGCGCGACTACAACCTGACCGCCGGCCGCGCGGCGACCGCCGATGTCGAGGCCACCACCACCTGGGGCGGCGTGGCATACAAGCCGAACGAGGTGACCACCATCACCGGCGCGGTCTATCACGTCGACGTCAAGAACGTCGCCGCCAACACCGACGCGGATCCGACCATGTACGTGCTGCGTTACCGCTACGCGCTGTCCAAGCGCACCGACGTCCATATCTCGGGCGCCTACGCCAAAGCCAAACACGGCCAGCTCACCGGCTTGTCCCGTGACGACGCCGGCTTCGCCAACAGCCAGCGCGGTATCACCGTCGGCATGCAGCACCGCTTCTAAGCCGCTTCCAAGCCGCTTCGCAACGAAGGCCGGGCCGCGTCGATCTTTATATGAAAGTCGATGCGGCCTGAAAGCGCTTTGAAAGCTTCATGGCTCTAAGATAACCAAAGATGACTAAAGTTTTGCAGGCTTTGATCGCCGCGCTGTTTTTACTAAGCGCGGTGGCGCGGGCGGCAAGCCTGGAATGCATCGTGCCGTCCAAACCGGGTGGCGCGATGGACCTCACCTGCAAGCTCGCGCAAAAAGGGCTGCAGGGTTTGCGCGAAGCGCCCAAGCCGCCGCCGTCGGATATGCGGATCACCTATCTGCCGGGCGGCATCGGCGCGGTGGCCTGGCATTCGCTGGTGTCGCAGCGGCGCCGCGCGGAGCCGAATACGCTGGTGGCATTTTCCGGCGGATCGCTGCTCAATCTGGCACAGGGCAAGTTTGGCAAGGCCACCGCGAACGACGTGCGTTGGGTGGCCGCGCTGGGAACGGATTACGGCATGATCGCGGTGCGCGCCGATTCTCCGTTCAAGACGCTGGCGCAGCTGCTGGCGGCGTTGAAGAAAAATCCGCAGAAGGTGCTGATTGGCGTCTCCGGCACCATCGGCAGCCAGGATTGGCTGAAGATGGCGATGGTGTTCAAGACCGCCGGGCTGGATCCGAAGGTGCTGCGCTTCGTGGCGCTGGAGGGCGGCGGCGAGGCCTTCACGGCCATGCATGCGAACTATGTGCAGGTGGTGTCGGGCGATGCCAGCGAAGCGTCGCTGTACGTGGCCAGTGGTAATACCCGCGTGCTGGCGGTGCTGTCGGAGAAGCGCCTGCCGGGAGTGCTGGCCAATGTGCCGACAGCGCGCGAGCAGGGCATCGATGTGGTGTGGCCGATCATCCGGGGGGTGTGGATGGGGCCCCAGGTGCCGGACGCGGATTACCGGAAGTGGGTGTCGGCCTTCGACCGGGTGCTGGCCGACCCGCAGTTCGCGAAAATGCGCGCGGCGTCCGGTTTGTACCCGTTCGGTATGACCGGTGATGCGCTGACAGCATACGTAACAAAGGCCGTAGACGATTACGGCAGGCACGCCGCCGAACTCGGTCTGGTGCGCTGATCACAAAAAAATATTAAAAACAATTGGAGACTAAAAAAATGATGTTCAAAACCTCAGTGGCCGCCGCATGCGCGTCCCTCTCGTTGGCGCTGTTTGCAACCTCCACCTCCGCGCTGGCGCAGGTGCCGGCCGGCTATCCGGCCGACTACCAGAAGATCATCGACGGCGCCAAAAAAGAGGGCAAGCTGGTGGTCTATGGCGCCACCGACAGCAAGGCCACGGCGCCGCTGATCAAGGACTTCAGCGCGCTGTTCCCGGGCATCACGGTTGAATATAACGACATGAATTCCACCGAAGTGTATAACCGCTTCATCTCCGAAGTGGCAGCCGGCGGCAACACCGCCGACGCGGTCTGGTCGTCGGCGATGGACCTGCAGATGCGCCTGGCCTCCGACGGCTATGCGATGAAGTACAAGTCGGTCGAGGCGCCGAAGCTGCCGGCATGGTCGATGTGGGATGACCAGGCCTACGGCACCACTTTCGAGCCGGCCGCCATCGTCTACAACAAGCGCCTGGTCGACGCCAAGGAAGCGCCGCAGACGCACGCCGATTTCGCCAGGCTGATACAGACGCCGAAGTTCAAGGACAAGGTCACCACCTACGACATCGAAAAATCCGGCGTCGGCTTCATGTTCATGACCCAGGATGCGCGCGAAAATCCGAAGTTCCTCGACATGCTCAGCGCCTTCGGCGCGGCCAAGGTGCGCGTGCAGTCGTCGACCGGCACGATGCTCGAGCGGATCTCGTCCGGCGAGAATCTGATCGGCTACAACGTGGTCGGATCGTACGCGCTGGTGCGCGCCAAGACCGATCCGTCGCTGGGCGTGATCCTGCCGAAGGACTACACGCTGATCATGTCGCGCGTGCTGTTCATCAGCAAGAGCGCGAAAAATCCGAACGCCGCCAAGCTGTGGCTCGACTACATGCTGTCCCACCGCGGCCAGACCATCATCGCCAACGACTCCAAGCTGTTCGCGATCCGCGCCGACGTCACCGGCGAGACCACTTCGGCGGAGCTGATCAGGCAAATCGGCAAGGACAACGTCAAGCCGGTGCCGGTGCACCCGATGGTGCTGCAGTTCCTGGGGCCAGCCAAGCGCATGGCCTTCCTGAAGCAGTGGAAAGATTCGGCCGGCAAGAAGTAGTCGTCTGAAGTAAGCGTCACCTCAGGTCCACCGAACCCCGAACCGACACGGGGTCGTACCCAGGCGGGTACGACCCCTGCGCGGACCTGCGGGTTGGGTGCCCGCACGCGTTCGTAAAAACGGAATTCCTATGCAAACTATGACTCTACCCGGCTCCGGCCGGCGCAGCCTGAACTGGCCGCGCGGCGTGGTGGTGGTGCTCGCATCCATCGCCATCTTCCTGCCGCTGTTCCTGATCTTCTACCAAAGCTTTTTGAGCGCGCCGTTCTTCATGCCGGTCAAGGAGCTGGGCTTCGACGCCTACCGCTTCATTTTCGAAGATCCCGATTTCACGGTGGCGTTCCAGAACGCCTTCTTCCTGGCCACCGGGCTGGCCGTCATCGCCGTGCCGCTCGGCGGCATGCTGGCGTTCCTGATGATCCGCACCGACCTGCCGGCCAAAGGCTTCATCGCGCCGCTGCTGCTGGTGCCGATCTTCGTCTCGCCGATGGTGATGGGCTTCGGCTACGTCGTCTCGATGGGCCCGGTCGGTTTCTATTCGTTGTGGGCCAAGGACATTCTCGGCCTGATCCCGTGGAATATCTACTCGTTCACCAGCATCGTGGTGATCGCCGGCCTGACCCACGTGCCACACGTCTACCTGTACGCCTCGTCCGCGCTCAAAAGCCTGGGATCGGACGTGGAGGAGGCGGCCCGCGTGTCGGGCGCGTCGCCATTGCAGGTGATGTTCAACGTCTCGCTGCCGATGATCACGCCGGCGCTGGCCTACGCCGGCGTGCTGGTGTTCTTCCTCGGCTTCGAGGTGTTCGGCCTGGTGCTGGTGCTGGGCGATCCGGAAGGCCACATGGTGCTGGCCACCTACCTGTACAAGCTGACCAACAAACTGGGCACGCCGTCGTACCACCTGATGGCCGCCGTCGCCGTCTGCCTGGTGATGGTGACGATGCCGCTGGTGATGGTGCAGCGCTACCTGCTCAAGTCGGCCAACAAGTTCGTCTCGATCAAGGGCAAGGGAGCGCGCTCGAAGCCGATGCCGCTGGGCCGCTGGAAATGGCTGGCCTTTGCGCTGATCTTCGCGTGGCTGATGTTCACCATCATCATGCCGCTGTCGGGCATCGTACTGCGCTCCTTCGTCCAGTACTGGGGCGAGGGCGTCAAGCTGGCCGAGGTGCTGACGTTGCAGCACTTCCGCGAAATCTTCGAGCAGCCGGCGCTGGTGCGCGGCATCGTCAACACGGTGCTGATCGGCGTGATCGGCGGCGCGCTGGCGGTGATCTGCTACAGCGCCATCGCGCTGGCGATGCACCGCAAGCCCGACGCCATCACCCGCTTCCTCGACTACAGCGTGCTGGTGCCGCGCGCCGTGCCGGGGTTGTTGGCGGGCTTGTCGTTCCTGTGGGTGTTCCTGTTCGTGCCAAGCTGGCTCGATGGCGCCTTGAAGGGCATGGACAACGGCGTGGCGCTGTGGCTTAGCGAACATGCGATACCGCTGCTGCGTTCCGTGCGCTCGACCATCTTCGCCCTGTGGCTGGCGTATTCGGTGGTGTGGCTGGCCTACGGCATGCGCCTTATTTCAACCGCGCTGCTGCAAGTGGGGCCGGAACTGGAGGAGGCCGCGCGCGCGGTCGGCGCCAAGCGTGGCCAGGTCACGCGCGACGTCACGCTGCCGCTGGTGAAATACGGCCTGCTGGGCGCGTGGCTGATGGTGTTCCTGATCTTCGAGCGCGAATACTCGACCGGCGTGTACCTGCTCACGCCGGGCACGGAGGTGATCGGCGCGATGATCGTGTCGTTGTGGGCGACCGGCTCCACCGATCTGGTGGCGGCGCTATCGTTCATCAATATTTCGCTGGTGGCCATCGGCCTGGGCATCGCCTTGCGCTTTGGCGTGAAGCTGCATAATTGATTCAAACATCGCGTCAAATAATATGAAACGAGACACCAACATGAATGAACTCACTGTCAACGACCTGCACCTGGACTACGGCACCGGCGCCCATGCCAACCAAATCTTGAAGGGTGTGTCGATGCACCTGCAAAAGGGCGAAGTGGTGGCGCTGCTCGGGCCTTCGGGCAGCGGCAAGACCACCTTGCTGCGCGCCGTCGCCGGCCTTGAAAGCGCCAAGCAGGGCACCATTGCCATCGGCGAGCGCACCGTCTACGACGGTTCGAAGAACTTCGAGATGCCGGCCGAGCACCGCAACCTGGGACTGGTGTTCCAGTCGTACGCGCTGTGGCCGCACAAGACCGTGTTCGAGAACGTCGCCTATGGCCTCAAGCTGCGCAAGATGAACTCCAGCGACATCAAGGACAAAGTCGCCGACGTGCTCAAAAATCTGGGCTTGGGCCATCTGGCCGAGCGCTATCCGCACCAGCTGTCCGGCGGCCAGCAGCAGCGCGTGGCGATCGCCCGCGCGCTGGTCTACAACCCGCCGGTGATCCTGCTCGACGAACCGCTGTCGAACCTGGACGCCAAGCTGCGCGAGGAGGCGCGCGCGTTCCTGCGCGAGTTGATCGTGCGACTGGGCTTGTCGGCGCTGATGGTGACCCACGACCAGGCGGAGGCCATGGCGATCTCGGACCGCATCCTGCTGCTCAATAACGGCAAGATCGAGCAGCAAGGCACGCCGCAAAGCATGTACGAGACACCCGAGACCTTGTTCACCGCCGAATTCATGGGCAGTAACAACCGCTTGCCGGCCAGGGTGGTGCAGCGCGATGGCGCGCTGGTACGGCTCGAGGTCAACGGCACCACGGTGACCGGCACCGCGCGTGGCGCCGGCGGCGGCGAGCCGTCGACCATCATCCGGGTCGAAGAAGTGAAGATCAGTCCCACGCCGGTGGACAACGCCATCGAACTGCCACTGCTGACGTGCATGTATCTTGGCGACCGCTTCGAATGCCTGTTCAAGAGTCCAGCCGGCGGCGCCGAGTTCGGCTTGCGCGCTTATTCGAAGGTCAAGCTGGATGCCGGGCAATACTGGTTGCAGTTGCCAACCGACAAGCTTTGGGTGTTCTAACCGGTTCGATTCCAAAAAATTCCGGTAACAACAGGGCGAGTGCCGCAGTGATGCGCCTCGCCTTTTTTGTCGTTTTCGCCAGCAAAGTGTGACATTTGGTGAGAAACTTCCCGGCACGTTGCACAATGTAGAGCTCAATCAGCAAAATAGTTGCCTTGAATCTATTTTTTCAGCGGATTGATCATGCCTGTCGTTTATAATTTTAAATGTACGTCGGCTGGCATTTTTGCGGCATGTGAGCGCGAGTTCGTACCTTCTTCTATCTCAGAACTCTGGATTATTTGTCAAGCATGCGCACTCATGGCGTCACCTTTTCCATCGTCAGCCACGCCGCATGGGCGCCCGGCCTGACCACGCCGGAAGCGTGGGCGCAATGGGCGCGCGCACCGTATCGGATCGTCGCCGGCGAGGAACCCGGCGTCAAGGCGATGCCAGCGATGTTGCGGCGGCGGGCCGGCTTTTTGGGGAAGATGGCGTTGGAAGTGGCCTACCGTTGCCTCGACGGGCGCGGCGACGCGCCTGCCAGCGCAGCCGCCACGATTCCCACTATTTTCTGTTCGCGTCACGGCGAAGTGTCGCGCGCGCTCGAACTACTGAGCGATCTGGCGCGCGGCGAGGCCTTGTCGCCGACGGCGTTCAGCATGTCGGTGCATAACGCGACGGCCGGCCTGCTGACCATCGCGCGCAGCGACCGCGCCAACCACATAGCGCTGGCGGCCGGCGCGGCGACGATCGAGCATGCGGTGATCGAAGCGTGCGGCCTGCTGGCCGACGGCGCGGAGATGGTGCTGCTGGTGGCTTCCGATTCCCAGCTGCCTGAATTGTTCTTACCGTACCAGCAATGCGAAGAACAGCCGCACGCGTGGGCATGGCTGATGACAGCCGCCGACGATGAGGATGGCGACACCATCGCCTTGCGCTGGAGCGCGAGCGACGCGGCGCCGTCGTCCGGCATGCCGGGCGGTCTGGCGGTGGCGGCCTTCCACCTTGGCGGCGCAGGCCGGATGGAGCGCAACGATGGACGCTTGCGCTGGAGCTGGAGCCGCGGTGCTTGATTCGGCGCTGGCCCGGCTGTCGCTGTACTGGCGCGTGTTCGCCACAGGGTTGAGTTTTGCGGTGTTTGGCGTCGGCGGACTGTTGATGCGCGTTGTGCTGTTCCCGGTGCTGAACCTGGCGGTGCGGCGCAAGGAGCGGCGCGTGGTGGCTGCGCGCGGATTGATACGGCGGGCGTTTCGCATCTACGTGGATATGATGCGCGCGCTGGGCGTGCTGCGCTACGAGGTGCGCGGCCTGGAAAAACTGGAGCGGGGCGGTCTGCTGATACTGGCGAACCATCCAACGTTGATCGATACGGTGTTTTTGATGGCCTTCGTGAAGAACGCCGACTGCATCGTCAAAGGCGCGCTGTGGAACAACCCCTTCACGCGCGGGCCGGTGCGGGCGGCGGGCTATATCAACAACGAGGGCGGGGCGGCGCTGGTGGACGATTGCATCGCGTCCCTGCGGCGCGGTAATAACCTGATCGTGTTCCCCGAAGGGACGCGCACGCCGGCCGATGGCGTCATCAGCATGAAGCGCGGCGCGGCCAACATCGCCGTGCGCGGCGCGCGCGCCATGACGCCGGTGCTGATACGCTGCGAGCCGCTGACGCTGGGCAAGGGCGAGAAGTGGTGGCGGGTGCCGCCGCGACAGGTGTTGATACGGATAGACGTCCAGGACGATTTGGCGATCGAGACGTTTACTGGCGACGGCGTCAGTGAAGTGATGGCGGCGCGCCATTTGACGGAATTTTTACAAGACTATTTTACCGGGAAGTACCAACGTCATGCTTGAACTGGAAGTGAAAGAACTGATCATCGAAGTGCTGCAACTGGAAGATATCACGCCGGACGATATCGACAGCGCCGCACCGTTGTTCGTCGAAGGCCTTGGGCTCGATTCGATCGACGCGCTGGAGCTGGGCGTCGCGTTGCAAAAGAAGTACGGCATCTCGCTGTCCGCCGATTCGGAGGACACCCGCCGCCATTTTGCATCGGTGAGCGCGCTGGCGGCGATGATCGAGACCCACAGGAAGAAATAAGGGAGCAGGACATGATAGCGTTGAATGACATGAGCAGGGACCAGCTGCAAGCCTGGGTGATCGATCTGTTGGCCGACATGTTCGAACTCGATAAAGCGGGATTGACCGCCGATTCGAATCTGTACGCCGATCTCGATATCGACAGCATCGACGCGGTCGACCTGGCCGTCAAGCTCAAGCAACTGACCGGCAAGCGTTTGCAGCCGGAGGTGTTCAAGACCATCCGCACCATCGGCGACGTGGTCGACGCGCTGGCCGGCATGACGGAGCAGGCGGCTTAAACGCGATGCCGATGACTGTATTGACGGCGGCATTGACGCTGCTGTATCCGTTGGCGATCTGGCTGGGACATGGGCAAGTGGAGCCGCGCTGGCTGGCCGGCCTGCTGCTGCTGGCGGTGGCCACGCGCCTGCCCGCGCTGAAATTGAGTGGCGTCGCACGCTGGTCGGTCGCCGGCGGCCTGCTACTGGTTGCCTGCGCGATCTGGAGCAACCTGCTGCTGCCGTTGAAGCTTTACCCGGTGCTGGTGAGCGCCGCGCTGCTGGCGGGCTTCGCCTGGAGCCTGACGACGCCGATGTCCGCCGTCGAGCGCATGGCGCGACTGCGCGGCGAGGACTTTCCACCGCCGGCGCAAGCGTATATGCGTTCGGTCACGAAGGTATGGTGCGTCTTCTTCGTGATCAACGGCTTGATCGCGCTGGCGACCGCGTTGTGGGCCTCCGAGGCTATCTGGTCGCTATACACCGGCGTGGTGTCCTATGTGCTGATGGCGATCCTGTTCGGCGCCGAGTACCTGGTGCGGATGCGTTTTAAACGGCTGCACCATGTCTGACCGTATCGAGCGTTTGTATGCCGCGCTGTGCGCGCGTCCGGCCGCCGGCATCGTCGGCTGGTCGGCGGGAGAGGGCGTCACCAATGGCGCGTTCCTGGCGCGCGCGCGTGCCTGGCATGCGCTGCTGCGCGGCCGGCCGGGCCGCGACTACGCGCTGTATCTGGAAGACAGCATCGAATTCGGCGCGGCCCTGCTGGGCGCCTGGCATGCCGGCAAAACCATCTGGCTGAGTGCCGACACGCTGGAGGCCACGTGCGCGTCGCTGCGCGGATCGGTCGACGGTTTCCTTGGTGATTTCCCGTCGGAGCTGGAGCCGTTGCGGCCATCGCCGCTTGCGGACGGCGGCGTCGCCATGGGCGGCTCGCTCGATACCAATTTCCCTGCATTGGTGGTGTTCACCTCGGGCAGCACCGGCGCGGCGCAGGCGATCCCGAAAAAACTGTCGCAAATGGCCAACGAGGTCGAAACGCTCGATCTGCTGTTCGGCGCTGCGGCCGGCGACGCCGCGATCATGGCGACGGTGTCGCATCAGCATATCTACGGCTTGCTGTTCAAGGTCTTGTGGCCGCTGACGTCCGGCCGCGCCATCCACGGCCACAGCATCGCCTTCCCGGAGGCGCTGGCCCCGGCGATGGCGGCCGGGCCTTGCGTGCTGATCGCCAGTCCCGCGCATCTGAAACGCTTGCCGGAGCACCTGGACTGGCGCGGCGCCGCGCACATGCTGCGCGGCGTGTTCTCCTCCGGCGGTCCGTTGTCGCCTGAAACCGCGTTTGCGATGGGCGCGCTGCTGGGCAAAGTGCCGGTGGAGGTCTACGGTAGCTCGGAGACCGGCGGCGTGGCCTGGCGTCAGCGCAGCGCCGGCGCCGATGATTCCTGGCTGCCGTTTCCGACGGTGGCGTGGCGCCTCGGTGACGACGACGGGCTGGAAGTGCGTTCGGCCCACCTGCCGGACGACGCCTGGCTGGCCCTGGCCGACCGCGCGGAGCGGTCCACCCGCGACGGCGAACAGCGCTTCCTGCTGCGCGGGCGCAGCGACCGCATTGTCAAGATCGAAGAAAAGCGTATCTCGCTGAGCGCAATGGAGGCGGCCATTATCGGCACCGGTCTGGCCGCCGAGGCGCGTGTCATCCTCTGCGAGCCGGTCGCCGGTGAACGCCAGCGGCTCGCCGCCTTCGTCGTGCCTACCGCCGCCGGCGGCGCGCTGTTGGCCGCCAGCGGCAAGACCGCGCTGAACGCCCGCTTGCGCACCGCGCTCATGGCGACGGTGGAACTGGTTGCCTTGCCGCGCCGCTGGCGCTACCTGGACCAGATGCCGGTCAACGCCCAGGGCAAGACCACCATGGCGGCCTTGCTGGCGCTGCTGGACCAGGACGATGCCGGCGCTGGCGCTGGCGCGGCGGGCGCCGGCGTCGACAAGCGACCGCGCCTGCCGCATGTGCGCGAGCTGGAACGCGCCGGCGACCGTGTGCTGCTGGAAGTGACGGCGCCGCCGAACCTTTATTATTTCGACGGCCACTTCGACGTCGCGCCGATTTTGCCCGGCGTGGTGCAGGTCGATTGGGCGATCCATTACGGCCGCCAGTACTTTGTTTTGCCGGCCATCTTCAAAGGCATCAACGCGCTCAAGTTCCAGCAAGTGATACAGCCGGCGCAGCCCGTGCGTCTGGAGCTGCTGCATGACGCGGCCAAAGGCAACCTGCAATTCCGCTACGCGTCAGACGCCGGACAGCATTCCAGCGGGCGCGTCGTGCTGTCGGACGGAGGCGCCGGTGTCTAAGCCGTCATTGTTCAAACCCTGCATCGTGGTTCCGGTCTACAACCACGAACACGCCATCGGCGCGGTGCTGGCCGGCCTGCTGCGCCACGAGGTGCCGTGCATGCTGGTCGACGACGGCAGCAGCGCTGCCTGCGCCGCCGTGCTGGACGCGCTGGCGCAGGCCAACCCGGAGCGCGTAACGCTGGTGCGCTTGACCCGGAACCAGGGCAAGGGCGCGGCGGTGCTCAGCGGATTTCGCCGCGCGGCGGAACTGGGCTTCAGCCACGTGCTGCAGATCGACGCCGACGGCCAGCACCGCACCGACGACGTGCCCGGGTTCCTGGCCCAGGCGCGCGCGAACCCGAACGCCATCATCGCCGGTCACCCGGTCTACGACGAATCGGTGCCGAAGGCGCGCCTTTATGGCCGCTACGCCACCCACATCTGGGTCTGGATCAATACGCTGTCGTTCGACATCAAGGATTCGATGTGCGGTTTTCGCGTCTATCCGGTGGCGCCGGTCAACGCGCTGGCCGCCCGCCACGCGATCGGCGTGCGCATGAATTTTGACACCGATATTCTGGTGCGCCTGTTCTGGGACGGCCTGCAAGTGGTCAACCTGCCTACCCGCGTGTGCTATCCGGCGGATGGCGTGTCGCACTTCCGCGTGTGGCGCGACAATGTGCTGATCACGTGGATGCACACGATGCTGTTCTTCGGCATGCTGCCGCGTATCCCCCGGCTGTTGGCGCGGAAGTGGCGGGCACCGTGAGCGCGCGCAGTCTGCACTGGGCCGCGATCAACGAGATCAGTTTTGTCGCCGGCATGCGTTTCCTGTTCTGGATTTGCCGTGTTTTCGGCCGTTGGCCGTTCCGCGTGGTGCTGTATCCGGTGCTGGCGTGGTACGTGCTCACCAAACCCTTGCCGCGTGGCGCGTCGCGCGACTACCTGCGCCGGATGGAGCACTTCAGCGGCCGCCCGCAGGCCGGCGTGATGCGCCACTTCGCCGCCTTCGGCGAGAGTATCCTGGACAAAATGCTGTTGTGGGGCGGCCTGTTCGACGTCGACAGCGTCGCACTGCATGGCGGAGAGATGATTTCCGACGCCGTGGCGGAAGGGCGTGGCGGCTTGCTGATCTGCGCCCACCTGGGCAACCTGGAGCTATGCCGCGTGCTGTCGCGCCAGCGGCACGACATCAAGCTCACGGTGCTGGTGCACACCAAGCACGCGCAAGCCTTCAATGAGATGCTCGCCACCCTCAATCCCGCCAGCCAGCTTAATCTGATGCAGGTGACCGAGATGTCGCCGGCCACCGCCATACTGCTGTCCGAGCGCGTGGCGCGGGGAGAATTCGTCGTTATCGCCGGCGACCGCGTTCCCGTGTCGCACAATCCGCGCGTGGCGGTGGCGGACTTCCTCGGCGCGCCGGCGGCATTTCCGGTCGGCCCGTACGTGTTGGCGAATATTTTGCAGTGCCCGGTGTACCTGTTGTTCTCGATGCGCCGCGGTGCCCGTTCGGACGTGTATTTCGAACGCTTCCGCGACGCGGTGCGCATTCCGCGCAAGCAGCGCGACGCCGCGCTGGCGGTGCTCGCCGGCGACTACGCCAAACGGCTGGAGCACCACTGCGTGCAGGCGCCGCTGCAATGGTTTAATTTTTACGATTTTTGGCACTTACCCGAATTGGAGCGTCCTGATGCAACCCGCTGACACAGCCCGACTGAATATCGCCGCGCGCACCGTGAGTTTCGATCAGCAGCGCCTGACGATCGAAGACATCGTCGATATCGCGCAAGGTAGGGCCACCGCCGCGCTGTCCGACGATCCCGCGTTCCGCGCCGCCATCGCGCGCGGCGCCGAGTTCCTCGAGCGGCTGCTGCGCGAGGACGGCACCATCTATGGCGTCACCACCGGCTACGGCGACTCCTGCACCGTTACCGTGCCGCCGGAACTGGTGGCCGAACTGCCGCACCACCTGTACACCTATCACGGTGTCGGCCTGGGCGAGTACTTTACACCGCAGCAGACGCGCGCGATCCTGGCATCGCGCCTGGCGTCGCTGAGCAAAGGCTATTCCGGTGTCAGCGTCGAACTGCTGCTGCAAATCACTCGGCTGCTGGATGCCGGCCTGTTGCCACTGATCCCGTCGGAAGGCTCGGTTGGCGCCAGTGGTGACCTGACGCCGCTGTCGTACGTGGCGGCGGTGCTGTGCGGCGAGCGCGAAGTGTGGCGCGACGGCGTTCAGGTGCCGGCCGCGCAAGCGCTGCGCGAAGCGGGCATCACGCCGCTCAGACTGCGCCCCAAGGAGGGGCTGGCGATCATGAACGGAACCGCCGTCATGACCGCGCTGGCCTGCATGGCTTACGATCGCGCCGGATATCTGGTCAGGCTGACCACCCGCATCACGGCGATGGCGTCGTTCGCGATGGACGGCAACGCCCATCATTTCGACGAGGTGCTGTTCTCGGTCAAGCCGCACGCCGGCATGCAGCAGGTGGCAGCGTGGCTGCGCGCCGACTTGCCGACCGATCAGTGGGAACGCAACGGCAAGCGCCTGCAGGACCGCTATTCGATTCGCTGCGCGCCGCACGTGATCGGCGTGCTGGCCGACGCGATGCCGTTCTTCCGCACGTCGATCGAGAATGAACTCAATAGCGCCAACGACAATCCGCTGATCGACGCCGAGAACGGGCGCGTGCTCCATGGCGGCCATTTCTACGGTGGCCATATCGCCTTTGCCATGGACGGCATGAAGAACGCCGTCGCCAACCTGGCCGACCTGCTGGACCGCCAGATGGCGCTGCTGGTCGACAGCCGCTACAACCACGGCCTGCCGGCCAACCTGTCCGGCGCCACCGGCCCGCGCGCGGCGATCAACCACGGTCTCAAGGCGCTGCAGATCAGCGCTTCCGCGTGGACCGCCGAAGCGCTCAAGCTGACCATGCCGGCGTCGGTGTTCTCGCGTTCCACCGAATGCCATAACCAGGACAAGGTCAGCATGGGCACCATCGCTGCGCGCGATTGCCTTCGGGTGCTGGAACTGACGGAACAGGTGGTCGCCGCGCTGCTGATCACCGTGCGCCAGGGTGTCTGGCTGCGCTGCCAGGCCAGTCCCGATCTGCTGCCACCCGCCGCGCTGGCGGCAATGCAGGCGTCGCTGGCTGCCGACATCGAGGCGGTCGAGGAAGACCGCCGCCTGGAACCGGACCTGCGACTGCTGCTGGAACGCATTCGCGCCAAGTCATGGGATCTGTATGCGTAAGCTCAAGGAAAGCCGCTGGTTCGCGGAAGTCGAGATGCAGGTGCAGTTCTTCGACCTGGACCCGATGGAAATCGTCTGGCACGGCCGCTACGTCAAGTACCTGGAAGTCGTGCGCTGCGCTCTGCTGGACAAGATAGACTATAACTACCCGCAGATGAAGGCCTCCGGCTACGCGTGGCCGGTGATCGACATGCAACTGCGCTACGTCGGCTCGGCCACCTTTGGCCAGAAGCTCAAGCTTCGCGCCGATATCGTCGAATGGGAAAACCGTTTGAAGATCGATTATCTGATCACCGACGCGGAAACCGGCAAACGCCTCAACCGCGCCACTACCACCATGGTCGCCGTCGATATCGCCACCAAGGAGATGTGCTTCGTGTCGCCGCCGGTGCTGTTCGAAAAACTGGGAATCGAGTCTGTATGAATAAAGTGAAAACCATGTTGCTGGCGGCCGCGCTGGCGATGTTCAACCCGGTGCAGGCCGCCGCGCCGGTCGCCAAAATCCAGGCCATGCTGGCCAAGCCGCCCATCATGTGCGGCCGCTTCGACCAGACCAAACAGCTGGCAGGGATGAAAAAGCCGCTGGCGTCGAATGGGCGCTTCTGCGTGGTCGCCGGCAAGGGCGTGTTGTGGCGCACCTTGCAGCCTTTCCCGAGCACCTTGCGGCTGACGCGTGACGAAATCGTCAACTACCAGGGCGACCGCGTCGCCATGCGCCTGGACGCCAAGACCGAACCGACGGTCCGCATGATCAACAATGTGCTGTTCTCGCTGCTGTCCGGCGATCTGGGGCAGCTCGAAACACTGTTCGAAGTCGACGGCACGGTCGATGCCACCAGCTGGAACGTGGCGCTCAAGGCGCGCCAGGCGGCGCTGGAGAAAGCCATCGGCACCATCAAGCTTGATGGCGGCGCCTACGTCAAGAACATCGTCATGAGCGAAGCGGGTGGCGACAAGACCAGCATCGCCTTCTCCGCCATCCAGACCGGCGAGTCGGCAATGACCAAGGAAGAGGCGGCGCTGTTTTGACGCGTACCAGACAACTCGCGCTGTTATGGGCGGTGGTGGTCTGCCTGCTGCTGGGGCATAACGCGTATTTGTGGCTGGTCCAGCGCATCGTCCCCAACACCGACATCATGGCGCTGTTGCCGGTGCAGGAGCGCGATCCGGTATTGCAGCAATCGTTCTCGCACATGGTCGATGCCGCGCAGCAGAGGGTCATCGTGCTGGTCGGCGCTGCGGATTGGGAGGACGCCAAGCGCGCGGCCGATGCCTACAACGCGGTGCTGGCGCCGCGCAAGGACCTGTTCGAGGCCACCCGGATCGATGAAAAAACCCAGGGCGACTGGCTGTCGCTGTTCCAGCGGCATAGTCTGACCTTGCTGACGGCGCAGCAGGAAGCGCAGCTGCGCGCGCAGTCGCCGCAGTTCTGGCTCGATGCGGCGCTGAGCAAATTGTATAGCCCTTTCGGCGGACCGAAACTGGGCTCGTGGCAGCAGGATCCGTTCGGCCTGTTCGCCGGCTGGGTGCAAGAGCGCGCGCAGGAGACACCGGTGCGTCCGCGTGACGGCCATCTGTTCGTCGCCGGCGCCGACCGCCAATACGTGCTGCTGCCGCTGACGCTCAAGGTGCCTGCGCTGTCGATGACCGCGCAGGAGAGCGTGCTGCCGCTGCTTGGGCAGGCCGCGGACGCCGCCCGCAAGGCCGCTCCCCAAGTGGAGTTGATCGAGGCGGGCGTGATTCTCCACGCCGCCGCCGCGAGTGCGCAAGCCGCTGGCGAGGTGTCCACCATCGGCATCGGTTCGCTGCTCGGCATTATCCTGCTGATGTGGTTCGCGTTCCATTCCTTTAAACCGATCTCGCTGATCATGCTGTCGATCGGTATCGGCTTCCTCGGCGCCTTGTCGGTGTGCTGGTTGATGTTCGGTCAGATTCACTTGATGACGCTGGTGTTCGGGGCCAGCCTGATAGGCGTGGCGCAGGATTACGGCATCTACTTTTTGTCCAATCGTTTGTCGGCCGATGAAAAACTCGATTCGCCGGCCTTGCTGAAACGCCTGCTGCCGGGCCTGGGATTAACCCTGCTGGCGGCGGTGATCGGCTACATGGGATTGGCGTTGACGCCATTCCCAGGCCTGCGTCAGATGGCGGTATTCTCCGCGCTTGGCCTGGTCTTCGCCTGGCTGACGGTGGTGTTCTGGTTCCCCGCGCTGATCGGCGGCCGGGCGCTCAAGGCCGGCGCGCTGGTGCGCGTATATGGCGACGCGCTGCGGCGCTGGCCTTTGCTGCGCCTGAACCGGGCCACCCTGATGGTGGCGGTGATGTTCATGCTGGCGGCGGGCTTCGGCATCAGCCGCTTGGGCGCCAACGACGATATTCGCCTGCTGCAAAATCCGCCCAAGCACCTGATCGACGACCAGATTAAATTGAGCAAACTGACGGACGCGCCGACGCCGGTGCAGTACTTCCTGGTGCGCGGCGCCTCCGCCGAGGAGGTGCTGCAACGCGAAGAAGCGCTCAAGGCAAAGCTGGACAGGCTGATCGCCGGCGGCGCCATCACCGGCTATCAGGCCGTGTCCAACTGGGTCCCGTCGGCCAGTGCGCAGTCCGCGCGCCGCGCGCTGATCGAACAGAAGCTATTGGGCGACGACGGCCCACTGCAAGGCCTGGCCAGACAGACCGGCGAGGACGCGCAGTGGATCGCGACCACCCGCGCCGGACTGCTGGCGGCTGGCGCGCCGCTCACGCCCGAGGACTTCCTGAAGTCGCCGGCCAGCGAGCCGTCGCGCCACCTGTGGCTGGGCCAGACCAATGGCGTCCACGCAAGCATCGTGGCGCTGCGCGGTCTTGGCAGGACCGGGGTGCCGGAGGTTATGCGCGCCGGCGACGGCCTGCACGGCGTGCAGTGGGTCGACAAGGTGGCGGAGATTTCCTCGGTGCTGGGGCGCTACCGTGAGAATATGAGCTGGGTGGTGCTGGGCGCCTACGCGCTGGTGTTCGCGATGCTGTTCCCGCGCTATCGCGGCCGCACCTGGCGGGTGCTGGCGCCGACCGCGCTGGCCAGCGTCGCTACCCTGGCGATCCTGGGCTTCGCGTCGCAAAATCTGCAATTGTTCCACGTATTGGCATTATTGCTGCTGTTGGGCGTGGGCGTCGACTACGGCATCTTCATGCAGGAGCGGCCCGACAATCGCGGCAACGCGGCGTGGATGGCGGTGGGGATGTCCGCATCGAGTACGTTTTTGTCGTTTGGACTACTGGGCCTGAGCAAAACCCCGGCGCTGCAGGCCTTCGGCCTGACGATGCTGCTGGGGATCGCGCTGGCCTGGCTGATCGTTCCCTGTTTTGGCACCACCGAGGAAAGCAAGCATGACTGACGCACTGATAATCGAAACCGTGGAAATCCTGATCGTTGGCGCCGGCCCGGCGGGATCCGTCGCCGCCGCGCTGCTGCGCCAGCAGGGACGCCAGGTGCTGGTGATCGAGCGCGAAGAATTCCCGCGCTTCTCGATCGGCGAGAGCCTGCTGCCGCAAAGTATGGCCTACCTCGAACAGGCGGGCATGCTGCGGGCGGTGGTGGAGGCGGGCTTTCAGTTCAAGAACGGCGCCGCCTTCATGCGCGACGGCGTGTACACCGACTTCGATTTTCGCGACAAGCACTCCGAAGGCTGGGGCACCACCTACCAGGTGCAGCGCGGCCAGTTCGACCACATCCTGGCGAAGGAAGCGGCGCGTTTCGGCGCCGAAGTGCGCCACCGCCACGAGGTGCTGGACATCGAGCTGGGTGCGAACGGCGCGCCGGCGCTGGTCACCGTCAGGAATCCGGACGGCGAACAATATCAGGTGCGCGCCGGCTTCATTCTGGATGCCAGCGGCTTTGGCCGCATCCTGCCGCGCCTTCTGAAACTGGAGACGCCGTCCAACTTCCCGGTGCGCGGCGCCATTTTCACGCACGTCGAAGACGGCATACGCGAGGGCTTCGACCGCAACAAGATCCGCGTGACGGTTCATCCAAAACACGATGACGTCTGGTTCTGGACGATTCCGTTCGCGGGTGGGCGCTGCTCGCAGGGCGTGGTGGCGGAGACCAGCTTCCTGGACCGTTACCAGGGCACGCCGACCGAACGCCTGCAAGCGATTCTGGCGGAGGAGCCGTCGCTGAGCGCCTTGCTGGCCGACGCCAAGTGGGACACGCCGGCGCGCCAGATTACCGGCTATTCGGCCAATGTCGAAAAACTGTGGGGGCCTGGCTACGCGCTGCTGGGCAACGCCGGCGAGTTCCTCGATCCGGTGTTCTCATCGGGCGTGACGATCGCCTTCAAGTCGGCCAGCCTGGCCGCCGCAGCGCTGCAACGCCAATTCGCCGGCGAGACGGTCGATTGGCAGGCCGATTTCGGTGCGCCGCTGCGCAAAGGCGTGGACACCTTTCGCGTGTTTGTCGAGTCGTGGTATGCAGGAGGTTTTCAAAAGATCATCTTCCACCAGTACCAGCAACCGGAGGTGAAGCGCATGATTTCCGCGATCCTGGCGGGTTATGCCTGGGACCTGAGCAATCCGTACGTCAAGGAGACCCCGCGCAGGCTCGCGGCGCTGGAGGCCCTATGCACGCCGGCGTGACGTGGCGCCTGTCCCGCCAGGGTTGTCATCTGGCCGTGGTGGCGATCATGGTATTGATGGCCGGCTGCGCCACAGCGCCGCCGCCTCAGGCGCGATTGGGCCTGAAGCTGCCACCAGCTGCGCTGGGCGAGTCAATCAGCGTACAGCAGCATCTGAAAGTGGAGCGTGCCGGCCGCATCGACGACCTGGACGTCGCCCTGCAGGTGGAGCCGGACGCGATCGACGTGGTCGGCCTGGCGTTCGGCCAGCGCGTGCTGACCATGCGCTACGACGGCAAGGAGCTGACCTCCTGGCGCCACATGATGCTGCCCGCGCAGGTGCGTCCCGAGGATGTGCTGGAGGACATGCAACTGACTCTGTGGCCGGCCGAGTCGATCGCCAGCGCGCTGCCAAGCGGCTGGCGCATCGCCGAGCAGGGCGCGACACGCACCTTGTACCTGGAAAACGAGCCTGTCATGACGATTGTCTACAGCGGTGCCCCGCGCTGGAGCGGCACCGTGGTATTGGAGAATCTGCGTTATCACTATAAGCTGACCATACAGTTTGCGCAGGAAGCACAATGAGCATATTGGCCCAACGGGCAAAATGGGCGAAACGAGATTGACCGAGACGGAAGCATGTTGAATTTTTATCTGAACGCTTGCGGTATTATCTGCGCGCTTGGCGACGGCCATGCGCAGGTGAAGGCGCGCCTGTACGCGGGCGAGAGCGGCGTGGCGATGACTGGCGAATGGTCGCCGGGACGCGAGCTGCCGCTGGGCCGCGTGCTGACGGCGCTGCCATCGCTCGATCATTTGCCGGCCCGCCAGCGTAGCCGGAACAACGCGTTGGCGCTGGCCGCGCTGGCGCAAATCCGTCCGGCCGTCGAGGCGGCGGTGGCGCGCTATGGCGCAGACCGCGTCGGCGTGGTGATCGGCACCAGCACCTCCGGCATCGGCGAGACCGAGCAGGCCATCCGCGACTTCTGCGCCGATGGCGCTTTGCCACCGCACTTCGTCTACGATCCGCAGGAAATGGGATCGCCGGCGGTCATGCTGGCGCATGAACTGGGCCTGTCCGGCCCCGCCTACGTGCATTCGAGCGCCTGTTCGTCAAGCGCGAAGGCCATGGCCAGCGCGGCGCGACTGATCAAGATGGGGCTATGCGACGCCGTACTGACCGGCGGCGTCGACTCGCTGTGCACTTTCACGGTGGCCGGTTTCGCATCGTTGGAATCGGTCAGCGATGAACAGTGCAACCCGATGAGCGTCAACCGCCACGGCATCAACATCGGCGAAGCCGGCGCGTTGTTCCTGATGAGCGCCGATGCCGGAGAAACCGGCGCGGTGGCTTTGCTGGGCTGGGGCGAGTCGTCGGACGGCCATCATATGTCGGCGCCCGATCCGGCCGGCGTGGGCGCGCGGCTTGCAATGACGCAGGCGCTGGAACGCGCCGGCGTTGACGCCGCGCAGATCGATTACGTCAATATGCACGGCACGGCGACGCCGCAAAATGACGCGATGGAGTCGCGCGTGATCGAAGCGCTGTTCGGCCGTGAAGTGCCGGTCAGCTCGACCAAGCCATTCACCGGCCACACCCTGGGTGCGGCGGCGGCGGTGGAAGCGGCGTTGTGCTGGCTGGCGATGCAGGACGATAATCCACAGGGCAGGCTGCCGCCGCATCTTTGGGATGGCGCTGCCGATCCGGCTCTGCCGGCGCTCAACCTGGTAGCGCCCGGCGCGGCGCTTGGCCGCCCTTTGCGCCGTGTGCTGAGCAGCTCTTTCGCTTTTGGCGGCTCCAACGCGGCGCTGGTGCTGGGGAGGACGGGATGATGGCCGACGTGGTACAGGATGGCATTCCCGATGTCGGTACGCTGGTGCCGCATTCCGGACAGATGGTGATGCTCGAACGCGTGGTCAGCGTCGACGCGGATAACTTGTGCGCGGAGGTGCGCATCCATTCGGGCAGCGTACTGGCGACGGAGCAGGGTGTCGGCTCGTGGGTCGGCATCGAATATATGGCGCAGGCGATCGCCGCGCACGCGGGCTGGCTTGCGCTGCAGCGCGGCGACGCCGTCAAGGTCGGGTTCCTGCTTGGCTCGCGCAAGTACGAGGCGAGCGTGCCGTATTTTTCGCCCGGCAGCTTGCTGCTGGTGCATGTGCACCGCGTGCTGCAGGCGGAAAATGGCCTGGGCGCCTTCGACTGCCGGATCGTTTTGGCCGACGGCCATGGGGACAGCGCCGCCAGCGCGACCAGCCTGGCCACGGCGACGGTGACTGTTTTCCAGCCCGACAATGTCAATCAATTTCTCAAAGATGGAAACGTAGCATGAATCAGAACAAGTCCATGAGCGTGCTGGTGACGGGATCTTCCCGCGGCATCGGCAAGGCGATCGCGCTGCGCCTTGCGCGCGACGGGTACGACGTGGTGCTTCATTGCCGCAGCCAGCGCGCCGAGGCCGACGCGGTGGCACATGAGATCGCGGCGATGGGTCGCGCGGTGCGCGTGCTGCAGTTCGACATCGGCGACCGCGCCGCCACCGCCGCCGCGCTGGAGGGCGATATCGAACAACACGGCTGCTACTACGGCGTGGTGTGCAACGCCGGCGTGGCCCGCGACAACGCCTTTCCGGCCATGTCCGGCGAGGACTGGGACATCGTGCTGCAAACGAATCTGGACGGTTTCTACAACGTCCTCAATCCGCTGGTGATGCCGCTGGTGCAGCGGCGCAAACCGGGCCGTATCGTGACGCTGGCATCGGTGTCGGGCCTGATCGGCAATCGCGGCCAGGTCAATTACAGCGCGGCTAAAGCTGGCATCATCGGTGCCACCAAGGCGCTGGCGCTGGAACTGGCCAAGCGCGCCATCACCGTCAACTGCGTGGCGCCCGGCCTGATCGAGACCGACATGATCAGCGAGGTGCCGATGGACGAGGCGCTCAAGATGATACCGGCGCGCCGCGTCGGCAAGCCAGAGGAAGTGGCGGCCGCCGTCAGCTTCCTGATCGGCGAGGAGGCGGGCTACATCACGCGCCAGGTCATCTCCGTCAACGGCGGTCTGGCATGAGCCGCCGCGTCGCCGTCACCGGCATGGCCGGCATCAGCCCGATCGGCAATGACTGGACCACGATTCGCCAGCGCCTTGGCGAGTTCCGCAACGCCATTGTGCACATGGACGATTGGTCCGACTACGAAGGCCTGAACACGCGCCTGGGTGCGCCGGCCGCGCCGTTCGAACTGACCGAGCGCTATAACCGCAAGGCGATCCGCAGCATGGGCCGCGTGGCGCTGATGGCGACGCGCGCCACCGAGCTGGCACTGGCCGACGCCGGCCTGCTCGATCATGCGCTGCTCAAGGGCGGCGACCTGGGTGTGTCGTTCGGCTCCTCGGCCGGCACGCCGAGCGCCATCGGCGACTTCGGCCGCATGATGGAGGAGCGCACCACCAAGGGCATCAACGCCACCACTTACATCAAGATGATGTCGCACACGGCCCCGGTCAACATCGGTGTCTTCTTCGGCATCACCGGGCGCGTGATCACCACATCCAGCGCCTGCACCTCCGGCAGCCAGGGCATCGGTTACGCCTACGAGGCTATTCGCGCAGGTAAGCAGCTGGCCATGGTCGCCGGCGGCGCCGAGGAGCTGTGCGCGACCGAGGCGGCGGTGTTCGATACGTTGTTCGCCACCAGCACCCGCAACGACGTTCCCCACACCACACCGCGTCCATTCGACGCCGGCCGCGATGGACTTGTGATCGGCGAGGGGGCCGGCTCCCTGATACTCGAAGACATGGATCATGCGCAGGCGCGCGGCGCGCGGATCCATGCGGAACTGGTGGGCTTTGGCACCAATAGCGACGGTTGCCACGTCACCCAGCCAAATGCGGCCACGATGCAAAAGGCGATGCAACTGGCGCTGCGCGACGCCGGCTTGGAGCCGTCGGACATCGGTTACATCAACGCCCACGGCACCGGCACGCAGCAGGGCGACATCGCCGAATCGCAGGCCACGCTGGCGGTGTTCGGGGACAAGACGCCAATCAGCTCATTGAAAAGCTACATGGGCCATACGCTGGGCGCATGCGGCGCGCTGGAGGCCTGGATCAGCATCGAAATGATGCGCGAGGGCTGGTTCGCGCCGACCATCAATCTGGAGCGGGTGGACGGGGAGTGCGCGCAACTCGACTACATCACCGGCGATGGCCGCGCGCTGCAATGCGAGTACGTGATGTCGAATAACTTCGCCTTCGGCGGCATCAACACTTCCCTGATTTTCAAACGGTACGTTAAATAGGAAGACGACAATGAAGAATATCTTCGTTACCGCGCTGAAGAGCGATTTCGTCAAGCTGGCCAAGTGATCGCCGGCGTTGATGAGTAAAGCAACGCTGTGGATGGTGGACGCGGACGCGGTGGCCGACGCGGACCTGCTGCGTTTTCGTGACTGGCTGTCGGATGGCGAGCTGGCGCGCTATCAGCGCTTTGTGCGCGCGCAGCGCCTGCGCCAGTTCGTGGTGGGGCGTGTATTACTGCGCATGGCGCTCGGCCGCTTGCTCAACGTCGAGGCGCGCGAGATCCAGCTCGAGGACCAGGTGGGCAAGGCGCCGCTGCTGGTGTCGCCCGTCGTCAAGGGCGGCACGCCTGGCTTCAGCATCGCGCATAGCGGCCGCTGGGTCGCTTGCGCGGTGAGCGCGCAGACAGCACTAGGGCTGGATATTGAAATGCGCGACGCCGGGCGCGACCTGGCCGCGCTGGCCGCGCAGGCGTTCGACGCGCGCGAGATTGCGCGTTGGGAGGGTATGCCGGAGGCGCGGCGCGTCGATGGGTTTTACCGGATGTGGAGTGAGAAGGAAGCGCGCTTCAAGCTGGGAGTGGGCGCAGGCGGGCATTTCGTCGCCGTGCCGCACGATGACTTGTCGGTGGTGGTGTGCAGCGAATTACCGTTGGACGAGCCGCCCGGGATCGAAGTCGTGAGCCTGGGCTGAAACGGTTTTTTGATCTGAAACACGTAGGGCGGATTAGCGAAGCGTAATCGGCCATGCATGCCGGTCGGCGGCTCAACGATGGCCGATTACGGCGTTCCGCCTGATCCGCCCTACGTGATTCAGAACGATTGCGAGGCGCTGTCCGGGCGTTTTTGTCACTGCCACAGCCAGTTCCACAGCCCCGGCAATCGCGGCTTGGCGTTCGGGTTGCTGACCGTCCTGGCCAGCGCTGCGCGTTCCAGTTCGTCGTGGTCGTCGTAGAACGGTTTGGCAGCAAGCGGCACGTCGAGTTCACGCGCGACGTCGATCAGGATGTCCAGGTATTCCTGGATGTGGCGCGAGGTGTAGGTGTTCACGTCGTGGAACGTGACGACGACCGGCGTGCTGCCGTCGACCACCGGCATGGCGCCGGCGGCCCAGCGCTTGCGCGTCTCGGCCAGGTGTTTCAGCATGTTCGAACGTTTGTGCCAGCTGAAGTTGATACCGTAGATTTTGCCGTCGTTGGCATTGAGGTCGGTCAGCAGCATGCGCAGGCCGTGCTGGCGGTACGACTTCAGCGTCTCGGCGTTGTAGGCCCAGAACGGCGGTCGGACCAGCTTGGGCGCCACACCGGTGACGCCTACCAGGTCTTCGACGCCGTTTTGCATCGACTCGTCCAGCGTCTGCTTGCTCATGAAACGGTGGTTCGAGTGGAACAGCGTGGCGGAGTGCAGCGCAACGACGTGGCCCTCGTCGTGCTCGCGCTTGATCAGCGCGCGGCCGACATCGGTGCCGCCGCCGTGCCAGGCCCGGGTCTGCGTAAAGAACACTGCCTTGATGTTGTCCTGCAGCGGATTGCGGGCCAGCGTCTCGAGGATATGCACGGTCGGGTTGTCGCTGCCGGCTGCCGCGGGTCCATCATCGAAGGTGATCAGGAAACGCACGGGCGCAGGCGCCGCAATGGGCGCAGGCGAAGCCTCGGACGTGTCCTGGCCTGCGGCGGCGGCGCTCAATAGCAGCAATGACAATGTTGCAAGCAGCAGGCGGGGACGAAGGAGTGACACGGGCTTGACGAACGACGACGAACAACGAGGGATGGATATTGTACGTGAATTCGCGTTGTTGTCGTGCACCCGCAATTTATTAAACCAACGTAAAAATGAAGATCTTATGAGCGCCGATTTCGATTTGATGCAGCCTCCCAGCGATCCCCATGTGCCGGAGACGGCATTTGGCAAATGGTTCCTGCGCACCGAAACCTGGACCGTCCATGTGCTGGAGCGCGCACTGGTGGATCTGGAGCGCCTGATGCCGGCCGATCGACACGGCTACGACGTGGTGGCCGATGTGGGCTGTGGCTTTGGCCGTTCGCTGGGCAAGCTGCACCAGCGCTTCGCGCCGAAGCGCTTGATCGGCATGGACATCGATCCCGAGATGCTGCAGAAATCGGCACAGGAGATGGCCGCGATGAATATCGCCGCCGACTTCATATGCTGTTCCAGTTCGAATATCAAACTCGAAGACGATTCTGTCGACCTGCTGTTCTGCCATCAGACTTTCCATCACCTGATCGACCAGGAGCGCGCGATCCAGGAGTTCTTCCGCGTGCTCAAGCCGGGCGGGGTGCTGTTGTTCGCCGAGTCGACCAGGCGCTATATCCACTCGTGGATCATCCGCCTGCTGTTCCGTCATCCGATGGATGTGCAGAAGACGGCGCCGGAATATCTGGCGATGGTGCGCGCCGCCGGTTTCTCGGTGCCGGATAGCTCGGTGTCGTATCCATTCCTCTGGTGGAGCCGCGAGGATCTGGGCATTCTTGAGACGGCGCTGCGCATCAAACCGAAGGCGGTGCGTGAGGAAACGCTGATCAATCTGGTGGCCATCAAGCCTTAGGCAGCACACTGTTTGTCACATCCCATGCCAAATCGACAAAATTTTCTTTGAATGTAAACGATTCTCATTTAAAATTCGTCGTTTATGAGAATAGTTCTCATTTCGATGAATAGGATGTGGGATGCGTATCAAAGTCATGGTGTTGGCGCTGGTGGGGGTGATGGCGGGCTGGAAGGCGAATGCCCAGGAGGCCAGTAAAAGTGCGGGTGCCGATGCGGCGGCCGTCGAGCAGGTCATCATTTCGGGCGATAAGCTGCGGCGCACGGAGATCGACAGCAGCGCCAGCGTCGGCGCGCGCAACCGCCGGCAGATCGCCGAATCAGGCGCCACCACCATCGAGGACGTCGCCGCGCAGATGGCCAACGTCGGCACCGCCGAAGGCTTGTCGATACGTGGCATTGGCCTGACCGGGCCCACCGGCGGCGGCGCCCGCACCATCACCGTCGTCGTCGACGGCGTGGCGCAGGACGGCTTCGGCCAGGACATCACCGGCATGAGCGTGTGGGACGCCGACCGGCTGGAGGTGCTGCGCGGACCGCAATCGACCAACCAGGGACGCAATTCGCTGGCCGGCGCGGTGGTGGTGAAGACCCGCGATCCGTCCGATGTCGCCGATTTGAGTTACCGCGTCAGCGCCGGCAACCAGCACTCCCACCGCGTGGCGCTGGCCGGCGGTGGCGCCATCGTCGATCAGGTACTGTCCGGCCGCATCTCGTTCGATCAGCGCCGGCGCGACGGCGACATTTACAACCCGACCCGCGATGACCGCCGCTTCAACCGTGACGACGGCTATACGCTGCGCGCCAAGCTGCGCGTGACGCCATGGGGCGACCGCTATCAAGCCCTGATCACGCTGGTGGACGAGCAGCGCGATTTGGGCAACCCACATGTGGAAGCGGTGCGCTATCCGGTGTCGGCACGTGTCAACCTGTCGAACGAACCGCGCGACGCCGAAAACCGCGCGCGTTCGGCCGCGCTCGAGCAGACCTTCCGTCTCGGCGGCGCCGACGTCACGCTCTTGAGCACCTATTCCCACAATCGCTACGAGCGCGTGTTCGACTACGATTCGACCGAACTGCGGCAAGGCTACCGCACCGGCGAAAACACCACGCGTCAATGGACCCAGGAAGCGCGGGTCAATCTCGACACCACCTTGCTGGGCCGTCCGCTCAAGGGTGTGGCGGGCGTGTATTACGCCAACCAGCATTACAACTTCGACGACGTGTTCGTGGTACCGGTATCGTACGTGCTGGGATTGACGGGGCAGTGCGCCGTGCAAACGGTGTGCGACGCGCAGTACGGCGCGGAGTTCATCAACCGTGGCAACACCCAGGCCGACGGCACCAGGACGCGCGCGGTGTTCACCGAGTTCGATTACGTGATCGACAGGCTGACACTGACCGCCGGCCTGCGCTACGACGCCGAAAGCCAGAGCCGCGTACCGAACAGCACCACCACCGGTACCTCGCCGCTGGCCCGCACCGTCTTGACACGGTTGATCGCCGGCGGTATTTTCGCCGCAGACGGCACGCAATACCTCGGCACCGACACTTCGGTATGGCTTCCCAAGCTGGGCATGCGCTACGCACTGGCGCCGGAATGGGTGGCCGGGCTGACAGCGCAGCGCGGCTACCGCACCGGCGGCGTCAATTACAGCTACCAGCGCGGCGCCAAGGCCTTCGATCCCGAGTTCACCAACAACTACGAGGCCTCGCTCAAAGGTGCGCTCGCCAGCGGCCTGGTGGTTGCGCTCAACGCCTACCGGGTCGACTGGTCGGATCAGCAGGTAGACGTTGGCCGCAACGCGCTCGATACCTATTTCGTCAACGCCGGCAGTTCACGTCTTCACGGACTGGAGGCGGAAGTCCGCGGCAGGGTATTGCGCAACCTGGAGTTGTTCGGCGCCGTCGGCGTGTCGAAGACGCGCTTCGTCGATTTCGACTCGCCGCAGGGCGACTACACCGGCAAGGAGTTCGCCCGTTCGCCGCGCCAGACGCAGTCTGTCGGCTTTAGCTGGACGCCCGGGCGCTGGATGCTGAACGCGAACCTGGTGCATGCCGGCGGCAGCTACACCGGCCCGGAAAACGTCGCCCGCAACGACGGCCATACGACGCTCGGCGCCAAGGCCACCTATACGCTGGCCAACGGCCTCACCTTGTTCGCCTTCGGCAGCAACCTGACGAATCAAACCTACATCGTCAACAACCGCATCGCCACGGTGACGGGCCGCTACAACGCCATCCTCGGCAATGCGCGTCAGTTTGCCTTCGGCGTACAAGGCAATATCTAACGGAGGGCAAGCCATGAACTGGATCAGCATCTTGGTGGCGGCGCTGGCCGCCCTGTGTTTGTATCTGGCCTCGCCGCACCAGACGTTGTGGCAGGCCGCATTAAAGCGCCAGCACTTTTTGCGCTGGCTGTCGGTGCCGCTGGCCACCGGCGCCATCGCGGCGTCGGTGCAGGACTATGGCATCTGGTGCGGCGTGTGCATCGCCCTGGCCGGTTTCATGACGATGCTGGTCGTGCTGCCTTACGCCGACGCCTGGCTGCGTCGTCGCGGTCCGCGACCGCCAACCAAACCGGGAGCGCGCCATGTGGGGTAAATCGACGGCCGCCGTGTTTCTGGGATTGCCACTGGCGGTGATGGTGGTTGGCGTCTGCGCGCTGCTCAGTCACGACCAGGTGCGCACCACGCTGCCATGGCTGCTGGTGTTCTTCCTGTTCTGGATAGGCGCGATGACGATCGCCTTCCTGTTCCGTACCGGCCTGCGGGCCTGGTTGTGGATGGGCGGCGCCACCTTGCTCGGCTACGCCGTACTGCATTTTTCGAAGGCCGCCGGGCTGTTAAGGATCGCCGGATGAAATCATCGACGCTGCGCACCTTCATTTCCGTCCACACGTGGGTGGGACTGGTGGCGGGCTTCGGCCTGTTCATCGCCTTCTACGCCGGCTCGATTACCTTGTTCCACTCGGAGCTGCATGCGTGGCAGACGCCCGTGCCGCAAGTCGCGCCATCAGCGGCCCAGCTGCAACCGCAGGCGCTGGTCGACGCGGTGCTGGCCGCGCATCCGGAAACGGCCAAGTTGTTTTATGTGAGTCTGCCGTCGTCCTATGAACCGGAGCTGGTGCTCACCGCAGGCGAGCGCCACTTCCGTCTCGACGCCGGCGGAAAGCTGGAGGAGTTCGAGGAGCGCTCGCACCTGATGGACTTTATCTATCGCCTGCATTATACGGCGGGGCTGCCGGACCGGTTCGGGCTCTACACGCTGGGTACGGTGTGCATCCTGTATGGGCTAGCGCTGGTGACCGGCGTGATTATCTACGCGCCCACCTTCCTCAAGGACCTGTTCGCGCTCAGGATCGGCAAAAACCTGAAGCGCATGTGGCAGGACGCGCACAATGCCATCGGCATCCTGTCGCTGCCGTTCCACATCATGTATGCGTGGAGCAGCGCGATCCTGGGGCTGGGACTGATCCTGCTGGCGCCTTTCCAGTACCTGGTCTTCGACGGCAAGCTGCTCAATCTCGTCGCGGCCGATATCAACGTCGCCGCGCCGCCAACAGCCGCCCGCGTGGCCGCGCCGCTGGTGCCGGTGGCGGGGGTTTTGGCGGCCGCCGAGCGCGCGGTGCCGGGAATGGAGGTCAAGCGCCTGATCTACCAGCAGGCCGGCGACGCCAACGCGCAGGTGCAGGTGATCGGCGATGTGCGGGGTAATACCGTGGCGCGCAATTCGGCGGTGGTACTCAATGCCAGCACCGGCGCGGTGCGGCGCGTGGTCGTGCCGGAAAATTACAGTCCCGGCATGCGCTTCCTGCGCAGTTTGCAGGCGCTCCATTTCGGTAACTTCGGCCACGCTGCGGTGCAGTGGATGTACTTCATCTTGGGCATCGCCGGCGCCTTCCTGTTCTACAGCGGGAACCTGCTGTGGATCGAGGCGCGCCGCAAGCGTCTTAGCCTGGTGCAGCCGCGTAGCGGACGGCTGATGGCGCAAGCCACCTTGGGCGTGTGCCTGGGCTGCGTGGCCGGCATCTCGGCCATGTTCGTGATTAACAAGCTGGCGCCGGCGGCGCCGGGGCAACTGCCGTTATGGGAGTCGCGCGGCTATTACGCGGTATTCTGGCTGGCGGTGGCGTGGGCCTTCGCCCGGCCGCCGGCGCGCGCCGCCTTCGAGCTGCTCACCGCGTGCGCGGCGCTCACCCTGGCCATTCCGCTGTCGCACTGGGTCGGCACCGGCGTCAATCCGCTGCTGGCGCTGATGCACGGAGACGGCGTCACGGTCGCCGTGGCGGTGGTGGCGCTGTTGGCCTCCACCCTGTACTGGAAGATGGCGCGCGCGGTGCTGCGACGCGGCCTGTACGGCGATCCGCACAGCGTCTGGTCACTGCGCGCGCTCACGGCAAAACAAGACGTGGCGCGGCAGGCGGCATAAAGCATCGGCACAGGCGCGTCGAAGGTCGCGCCGGCTGTTTGATCTGGCTCACCACTTACTTCCATATCCGCGTGCCGATAGGGGACGGCATGCGGTTATAATCCGCTCAATCTTTCCGGAATTTCCAGATAGCAAGGATTCGCACGATATGAGCCAGCCCAATCAGTTTTCCCTGTTGACGCAACGCCGCTTCGCGCCGTTCTTCTGGACCCAGTTCCTCGGCGCGTTCAACGACAATCTGTTCAAGACCGCGCTGATTGTCATTATCACTTTCGACGCGCTCAGTTGGACCACGATGGCGCCGTCGCTGGTCACCAATCTGATACCGGGCCTGTTCATCCTGCCGTTCGTGCTGTTTTCCGCCACCGCCGGCCAGCTGGCCGACAAGTTCGACAAGGCGCGGCTGACGCGCTTCATCAAGTGGCTGGAGCTGGGCATCATGCTGGTTGCGGGCGTGGGCTGGATGACGCACACCCTATGGCTGCTGGTGCTGGGCGTGGTCGGCATGGGCATCCACTCAACGCTGTTCGGCCCCGTTAAATACGCCTATCTGCCGCAGCAGCTCAAGCCCGAGGAACTCGTCGGCGGCAACGGCGTGACCGAGATGGGCACCTTCGTCGGCATCCTGCTCGGCGAGATCCTTGGCGCCATCCTGGTGGTGCAGCAGCCGCACGGCATCATGCTGGAGGCGGGAGGCACTATCCTGTTCGCTGTGCTGGGATTGATGGCCGCCTACCGCATTCCCGGCTCGCCGGCGCCGGTGCCGGAGCTGAAGATCAACTGGAACTTCGTCGGCGAATCGATCCGCAATATCAATTTCTCACGCAAGAACCGCACGGTGTTCCTGTCCATGCTGGGTAACTCGTGGTTCTGGTTCTACGGCGCGCTGGTGCTGTCGCAGTTCCCGGTGTTCGCCAAGGATTACCTGCACGGCGACCATAGCGCCTTCGTGCTGCTGCTGACGGTGTTCTCGCTGGGCGTGGGCAGCGGCTCGCTGCTGTGCGAGCGCCTGTCCGGGCGCAAAGTGGAAATCGGCCTGGTGCCGTTTGGCGCCATCGGCCTGACCATCTTCGGCGTTGACCTGTATTTCGCCAGCGTGGCCTATGGCAGCGGCGTGGCCGCGTTGACGGCCGGCCCGCACCTGGAAGCGATCGCGCTGCTGGCGCAGCACGGCATGTGGCGCATCCTGTTCGACATCCTGATGATCGGCGGGTTCGGCGGATTGTTCATCGTGCCGCTGTTCGCGCTGATCCAGACGCGCTGCGACCCACAGCACATATCGCGCACCATCGCCGGCATGAACATCCTCAACGCGCTGTTCATGGTGGCGGCGGCCGGCCTGGCCATCGTGCTGCTGGGGCAGGGCTTCACGATTCCGCAGCTGTTCCTGGTGACGGCGCTGCTCAACGCGCTGGTGGCGATCTACATCTTCTCGCTGGTGCCGGAGTTCCTGATGCGGTTCCTCGCCTGGATGCTGATCCACACCGTGCACCGGGTCCGGACCATCGACGCCGAGCGCATACCAACCGAGGGGGCCGCGGTGCTGGTGTGTAACCATGTCAGCTATGTCGACGCCATCGTCATTGGCGCGGCCAGCCCGCGTCCGATCCGGTTCGTGATGGATCACCGTATTTTCAAACTGCCGCTGTTGGGATGGATCTTCCGCACCGCGCGCGCGATACCGATCGCGCCGGCGAAGGAAGACCCGTGGCTGATGGAGAAGGCATATGTCGATATCGCGCAGGCGCTGCATGAGGGGGATCTGGTGTGTATCTTCCCCGAGGGACGCTTGACGCACGACGGGGAGATCAACCAGTTCAAGGGCGGCATCGCCAAGATCATCGAGCGCTCGAAGGTGCCGGTGATTCCAATGGCGCTGCGCGGGCTGTGGGGGCATATCCTGAGCCGCAATGGCGAGAATGTTTTTCAGCGTGCGTTCCGCAACGGCTTGCGTTCGCGGCTGGCGCTGGCGGTCGGGCTGCCGGTGCCGCCGACCGATGTCACGCCCGAGGGCTTGCAGAAGCAGGTACTCGATTTGCGCGGGGACTGGAAGTAGGGCGGATCAACCCGCGACAGGCAACCGGCGTGACCAGCTGGCGATGGCGTCTGCCACCGCCGTGTCGCTTTCCGTCGCCAGCATCATCGATTGCATCGGCGGCAGGCCCGGAGGCGTCCTCTTATAGAAATGGTTCAGCGCGGGGAAGACTTCCACCTCGGTCGGCAGCGCCGCGCGGCAGGCGTGCAGCGCCTTGGCGTGATCCTGCGGCACCGATGCATCCCGTCCGCCCTGGACGATCAACACCGGCTGCCGCACCTTCGCCAGCGCCGCCACCGGGTCAACGCGATCGGCGCTGCGCAGATAGGCGTGCCCCATGGCGGGCATCGTCGCCAGCATCGCGGTCGTCTGATCGCGCGTCGCCTCGGGGGACGGCGCATTGCCGGCGCGGATCGCCGCCACAGTGCGGTCGAACAGCGTCATGTCGGGCGCCATGCCGGTCGGCGCCATCGCCACGATCTGTTCCCGCATGACGGCAAAAATCGGCAGCGCCGGCCCGGATAGGCTCACCACGCCGTCGATCGCTCTGGCATCCGCGCCGCTGGCGAGCAGCGAGGCCACCACCGCGCCTTCGCTATGGCCGGCGACGATGACCGGGCGCGCGTTGACGGTCGCGCGCAGCAGCGCCAGGCCGGCGGCGGCCACCGTCACCCGCGTCAGGAAATCGATGTGGGAAGCGGCCAGCATGGGATTGATTGTCTGCGATCCGGTGCCGGGGCCGATCTTGGCCATGCGCAGCACCGCGAAGCCGCGCGCGCTGAGCTGCCGGGCGAGATCGGCGTAGGCATGCGGGCGCATATTCATTGTCGGATAATTGCCATCGACGTCGCTAAATAGCGAGCCTGGCACGATCAACACTGCGCCCACGGCGTCGCCGGTGGATGGATTGAAGCGGCAGGGGATCTTGACGCCGGCGACGGTGACGGAAACGTCCTGCTCTTGCGGGGCGGCGCCCGCGCTGCGGTTGGTCATGGTGATTGTTCCTATCATTGGGCGTAGCAGGACGCCGCGGCGTTTCAGGCTTGCCCCGCGCCAAGCATTCCTTGCGTATAAATGGACATCGCGCCGGCCAGGAAAGGCGCCAGCCGCAGGTGCAGCGTGTCGTACATGCCACGAAAGTCATTATGGTCGATGTACAGCGCGTCCAGCGCCGCGTAGGCACTGGCGTCGGGCCGCCAGGAGGGGCGGGCCGCCGTCGAACAGGCGTTAAACATTCAGATCGATTGTGCGGGATGACGCCGCGTGGGAATCAACAAAAATAAACTCCGGGGTCAGGTCCACCATTTCTACACGAGCTGAGCTTTAGGATTGGTATTGTCGCGTGAGATGCACAATTAGTTCCCGTACACACCAGTCCGTGTAGAAATGGTGGACCTGACCCCGGAGTTGGGGGTGGCTATTACCAAAAAATGTGGGCGTTAGAGGTTATAAATTGTAACTTACCAGCCGTTACAAATTGCTGATCCAAATTGACAAGTTTTCTTTAGACTGCACGGCGGCACCTGACGATGGTGCCATCTAAAACTAGGGAAAAAATAATGTTCAAGCAAATTAAAATCGTTTCCGTGCTGGCGCTGTCCGGCATGCTCGCGCTCGGCGCATGCGGCGGCGGCACCGATGTCATCGTCGGTCCGGCCAAACCGGCCGAGCCGGTCGCGCCGCCCAAGCCTGTCGCTTCGGTCATCACCGTGGACTTCAACGCCGGCATCGACGGCTGGAGCGCCGATGTGGCCGACTTCACCGACGAAACCAGGCCGGTTGACGTGGCTTCCGCGTGGAAGGATCTGCCGGCGCCGCTGACGGGCAAGGGCTACTATCTGATCTCGACCAACAAGAGCGACGACGTGATGACCTTCGTCAAGCGCCAGGTCACGGGCTTTGTGCCGGGCGCGAAGTATGCGGTGACGTTCGCGATGCGCTACGCGACCGATGCGGGCACCGGTTGCTTCGGTGTCGGCGGTTCGCGCGGCGAGAGCATGTGGATGGTGGTCGCGGCCAGCGCCGACGAGCCGAAAGTGGTCAAGCAGGCCAACGATGAACTGCGTCTGAACCTCGACCGCGGCAACCAGGCCGAATCCGGACGCCAGGGCAAGGTGATCGGTTTGCAGGGCGGCGAGGGCCTCGGTTGCAGCGGCGGCAAGTGGGCCACGCAGGAGCGCAAGTCGGACGAGGCGGTCGAACTGCAGGCAGATAAGGACGGCAAGTTCTGGATCGTGCTGGGCACCGATTCCGGCTTCGAGTCGACCAACGCGCTGTATCTGCAAGGGGCGACCATCAACGTCAAGCCGCTGTAACCGGCGGCGCCAGGCAAGTCAGCGCGCCGCCTGCACCTGCTCGCGGTTCTGGCGCGCGCCGGCCAGGCGGATGATCTGCTCCAGTTCCACCGGCTTGACCAGGTGGTGGTCGAAGCCCGCTTCCACCGTGCGCCGGCGGGCGTCGCTCTGGCCCCAGCCGGTCAGCGCCAGCATCAGGATCCGTTCGGCGCCGGGACGCTGGCGGATCGCCCGCGCCGTCTCGTAGCCGTCCATGCCGGGCATGCCCAGGTCCATGATGATCATGTCCGGCTGGCTCTCGGCGGTCATGGCCACCGCCGACGCGCCGTCGTAGACCGCGCGCACGTCGAAGCCGTCGATCTCCAGCAGCGCCGCCAGCGAGTCGGCGGCGTCGGTGTTGTCGTCGACCACCAGCACCTTCATCTTGCGGCCATCGGCCGCCGCGGCCGGGGAGGCCAGCGGCACCGGTTCGCGCGCGCCGCTGCCGTTGACCACCGGTAGGTGGATGACGAACTCGCTGCCCTGGCCGGCCCCTTCGCTGTAGGCGTCCACCGTCCCGCCGTGCATTTCGGCGAACTGGCGCGACAGGCTCAATCCTATTCCCAGCCCGCTGGAAAACTGGCCCACCACGGTGTTGCTTTGTTCGAACATGCGGAAGATGCGCTGGACCGCTTCCGGCTCCAGGCCGATGCCGCTGTCGCGCAGCGCGACAGTCAGGTTTTCGCCGTCGACCACGGCGCGCACCACCACGTTGCCGCCCTGCGGCGTGAACTTGATGGCGTTGGAGAGGATGTTGGCGAAGATTTGCACCACGCGCGCATAGTCGGCATTGAGCATGATCTCGCTGCTCGGCAGCTGCCAGGCCACGTGGATGCGCTTGGCGCTGGCCGCCTGCGCGCACAGTTCGCTGACATGGTTCATCACCGACGCCAAGGTGACAAGCTGGCGCTGCAGCTTGATCTTGCCGCTGGTGATGCGGGCGACGTCAAGCAGGTCGTCGACCAGGCGCGTGAGCAGCCGCACCTGGCGCTCGACCATGTCGCGGATGCGCGCCACGGGCGCCGCGTCCGGATACAGGTGCGTCAGCAGCGACACCGAGGTGCGGATCGGCGCCAGCGGATTGCGCAACTCGTGGCCAAGGCTGGCCAGGAACTCGTCCTTGCGGCGCGCCGCTTCGCGCACCTGATATTGTTTGTTGCGTGCCCGCAACGTCGAGTGCAGCGCGGTGATCAGCGTCAGCGTGCGCACCGGCCGTTCGATCAGATTCAGGTTGCCCAGTCCGGCCACCGCCTGGCGCACCGTTTGCGAGTCGGCACCGCGATGGGTCAGCAGCACGATCGGCAAATCGGACCAGTCGGGCTGGCGCGCGACCCAGTCGCGCAGCAGCTTGAAGCCGCCCGGCGCCAGCGCCTCCTCCACCGTCAGCACGGCGCCGGCGCCCAGCTCCAGCTGCGCGGCCAGGTCGGCCAAGGTGGGGCAGACGTGGCTGTCGATCTGCGCCATCGCCAGCACCTTGGCCGCCAGCGGCCCGTCCTGGCCGATCGGCGCGTGGATCAGAATGCGTGTCTCCATGGAGTCAGCCATGGGCGCCGTCGACCGCATGGTCATGGCCGTCGACGTCGCCGGTGTAGGTCGGCACCCCGGTCAGGATGCCGTGGAAATTCTTCAGCACCGCGCCGACCTTCAGGCCTCCCGTGCTCACCTGGAAGCGGCGGATGGTGCGCTCGTGCGCGCTGCCGCGCTTCTTGAACACCGAGATCGCCTGCTGCACCTCGCCGGCCGCCTCGAAGTAGCGCAGCATGATGACGTTGTCGGCGATGTAGCTGGCGTCGACCGTGGTGGTCATGCCGGTGCCGATCATGCCCTGCTGGACGCCGACGATGATGCTGACCACGCCGTGCTGGCCCAGATAGGTCAGTAGCTCGTGCAGGTAAATGGTCAGGAAGCGTTCGTCGGGCACGGCGTTCAGATAGCCGTTGAGGCTGTCGATGACGACGATGCGCACGCCGCGCTCGACCGCTTCGACAATCGCGTGCGAGAACTGGCCCGGCGCCAGTTCGGCCGGGTCGATCTGCTGTACCGTCAGCAGGCCCTTGTCGATGGCGCCGGTGAGGTCCATGCCCAGGTTGCTGCTGCGGTTGAGCAGGTTGTTGCGAGCCTCTTCGAACAGGAACATCGCGCTCGATTCGCCGCGCTGGGCCGCCGCGTAGATGAACTGCGCCGCCAGCGACGATTTGCCGGTGCCGGGCGGGCCGGAGATGAGTGTGCTCATGCCTTCTTCGAGGCCGCCGCCGATCAGCTGATCCAGTGCCGGCAGGCCGCTTGAGAGCTGGCGCCGCCGGCTTTCGACGCGCGTGCCGGCCGCCACCAGGCGCGGATACACGTGCAGGCCGCCTTTGACGATTTTGTAGTCATGGGCGCCGCCGTGGAAGGCGATGCCGCGGTACTTGACCACCCGCACGCGGCGCCGCTCGGCGCCGTAGGCCTGGTCGGCCAGCTCCAGGGTCAGCACGGCATGCGCCACGCTGCGCACTTGCAGGTCGGTCGACAGGGCGGTGCGGTCATCGAGGAAAATGGTGGTGCACGAGCGGCTGGTCAGGTACTGCTTGAGCGCCAGCACCTGGCGCCGGTAGCGCAGCGGGCTCTCGGCCAGCAGCTGCAGCTCCGACAGCGAATCGAGCACCACGCGGCGCGGCTTGTATTTTTCAATCGCGCCGACGATGCGCTGGGTGGTCGTGCCCAGCTCGATCTCGGACGGATGGAAGATGGTGTATTGCTGGTCCGGATCGAGCGCGTTCTCGTTGGGGATGATCTCCTCGACCAGGATACCGCTCATGTCCCAGCCGTGCGACTGCGCCACGCTGCGCAGCTCGACGGCCGTTTCAGCCAATGTGATATAGAGCACCGCCTCGCCCTGGCGCGCGCCTTCGTTGAGAAACTGCAGCGCCAGGGTGGTCTTGCCGGTGCCCGGCTCGCCTTCGACCAGGTACAGCCGGTCGCGCGTCAATCCGCCTGCGAGAACGGCGTCCAGGCCGGGGACGCCGGAGCTCAGAAAATGGGTGGTGTCGCTATTTTGTGCTTGCATGTGCGTTCCGGAAGCTTGATGGGCGCCGGCGGGCTAAAAACGCTGGCTCGATGGTCCAAATATTACCGGAAATAGCAAAACAAGGATTTTCGGTATGGCATTTAAGTGCGCTAGCGAACACACGGTTCTGGGGAGCTGCGCGCCATTCTTTGCCAACCCGCCCCCGGCCAGACGGCGATGGCGTCGGACTTGCGCACCGCCGGGCTCATCGCATTGCTTTCTTAAACCGCCATTAAAGTTGCCTCACATAACTAATCCGCGCTTGACATAGTTAGAATGATCGTTCATTCTATGGCTTGTGCTCATAATTTTCTACAGAAAGTCCCACGCTATGGAAGCTCTTTTCTGCAAACCGTCCCTGCGGACGGCCGGGGTCGCAGCCCTGATCACCGCAACCGCGCTGGTAGCCGGTTGCTCCAAATCCACGCCCGCAGCACCTCAAGCGCAGGTGGCGGAAGTGGGCGTTTATAAGGTGGCGCCGCAAGCGCTGCAAATCACGACCGAACTGCCGGGCCGCACCGCCGCCTTCCAGGTGGCTGAAGTGCGCCCGCAGGTCAACGGACTGATACAAAAACGCCTGTTCGTCGAGGGCGCCGACGTCAAGGCCGGCACCGCCCTGTACCAGATCGACCCGTCGCTGTACCAGGCCAGCGTCAACTCGGCCAAGGCGGCCCTGGCCAGGGCCAAGGCCAGCGTGCTGACCAGCGGTCCGAAAGTCTCGCGGTATAAAGAGCTGGTCGCCATCGAAGGCGTCAGCCGCCAGGATTACGAGGACGCCATCGCCGCCGACGCACAGGCCAAGGCCGATGTGGAATCGGCCGCCGCCGCGTTGGAAGAGGCGCAGATCAATCTGCGTTATACCCACGTGTACGCGCCGATCAGCGGCCGTATCAGCCGCTCGACGGTGACCCCGGGCGCGCTGGTGACCGCCAACCAAACCGAACCGCTGACCACCGTGCAGCAGCTGGACCCGATCTACGTCGACATCACGCAATCGAGCGAAGACCTGCTGCGCCTCAAGCGCGACATGGAAAGCGGCAGCCTGAAACAGTCGGGCCAGGCCAAGGTGACCTTGATGCTGGCTGACGGCAGCAAGTACGCCCAGGAAGGCAAGCTGCAATTTGCCGGCGTCTCGGTCGACACCAGCACCGGCAACGTAGTGCTGCGCGCCTTGTTCCCGAATCCTAAGAACGACCTGTTGCCGGGCATGTTCGTGCGCGCGGTGGTGGAGGCCGGCGTCAACGAGCAGGCCATCGCCGTGCCGCAGCAAGGCGTCACCCGCAACCAGAAGGGCCAGGCCACCGCGCTGGTGCTCAACCCGCAGGGCAAGGTCGAACAGCGCATCCTCGTCACCACCGGCACCCAGGGCGACAAATGGCTGGTCAAATCCGGCCTGGCCGCTGGCGACCTGCTGATTGTCGAAGGCCTGCAAAAAGTCAAACCGGGCGCGCCGGCCAAGGTGGCCGCAGCCGCTCCAGCCGCAGCGCCCGGCGCTCCAGCCGCAGCCGCCGCAGCCGCTACGCCTGCCGCCAACAGCGCGCACTAAGACAGGAGTCAGCCAATGTCACGCTTCTTTATTGACCGCCCCATCTTCGCCTGGGTGATCGCGATTGTGATCATGCTCGGCGGGATACTCGCGATCATGGGACTGCCGATCGCGCAGTACCCGAGCATCGCGCCGCCATCGATCTCGATCTCCGGTTCCTACCCTGGCGCCTCGGCTAAAACCGTGGAAAACGCCGTCACCCAGGTCATCGAACAAAAGATGAAGGGTATCGACGGCCTGCGCTACATGAACTCGTCGAGCGATTCGACCGGCGGTATCAGCATCACGCTGACCTTCCGCAGCGGCACCAATCCGGACATCGCGCAGGTGCAGGTGCAGAACAAGCTGCAACTGGCCACGCCGCTGCTGCCGGCCGCCGTCACCCAACAGGGCCTGGTGGTCAGCAAGGCCACCAAGAACTTCATGATGGTGCTCGGCTTCATCTCCGAGGACGGCAGCATGAAGCAGGCCGACCTGGGCGACTATGTGGCCGCCAACGTCATCGATCCGATCAGCCGCGTCGAAGGCGTCGGCGACGTTACCGCCTTCGGTTCGCAGTACGCCATGCGCATCTGGCTCGACCCCGCCAAGCTGCAAAGCTACCAACTGACGCCGGCCGACGTGAGCGCAGCCATCACCGCGCAAAACACCGAGGTCTCCGCCGGTGAACTGGGCGGCCTGCCGGCCGCCAAGGGCCAGCAGTTGAACGCCACCGTGACCGCGCAAAGCCGTTTGCAAACGGCCGAGCAGTTCGGCGCGATCCTGCTGAAAACTTCCGCCACCGGCGCCACCGTGCACCTGCGCGACGTCGCCCGCATGGAGCTGGGCAGCGAAAACTACGCCGTGCTGTCGCGCTACAACGGCAACGCCGCCACCGGTATGGCCATCAAGCTGGCCACCGGCGCCAACGCGCTCGATACCGCCACCGCCGTCAAGGCCAAGGTCGCGGAACTGGAAAAACTGTTCCCGACCGGGATGAAGGCGGTCGTCGCCTTCGACACCACGCCGTTCGTCAAGATCTCGATCGAGGAAGTCGTCAAGACCCTGGTCGAGGCGATCGTGCTGGTGTTCCTGGTGATGTACCTGTTCCTGCAAAACTTCCGCGCCACACTGATTCCGACCATGGCCGTGCCGGTCGTGCTGCTGGGGACTTTCGCCATCTTGTCGGTGCTCGGGTATTCGATCAATACATTGACGATGTTCGCGGTGGTGCTGGCCATCGGCCTGCTGGTCGATGACGCCATCGTCGTGGTGGAAAACGTCGAGCGGGTGATGACGGAGGAGGGCCTGTCGCCGCTCGAGGCGACGCGCAAATCGATGACGCAGATCAGCGGTGCGCTGGTCGGTATCGCCATGGTGCTGTCGGCGGTGTTCGTGCCGATGGCCTTCTTCGGCGGCTCCACCGGCGTCATTTACCGCCAGTTCTCGATCACGATCGTTTCGGCGATGGTGTTGTCGGTGATCGTGGCGATGGTGTTCACGCCGGCGCTGTGCGCCACCCTGCTCAAGCCAGTGGAAAAGGGCCACGCGGCCATCAACACCGGTTTCTTCGGCTGGTTCAACCGCACGTTTGAAAAGAGCAGCCATAAGTACGAAGGCTTCGTCGGCAAGATCCTGAATCGTGGCGGCCGTTCGCTGGTGGTGTATGCGCTGATCCTCGGCGTGCTGGCTTTCGTGTTCATGCGCCTGCCGACCTCCTTCCTGCCGGAAGAGGACCAGGGCGTGCTGTTCACGCAGATTCAGCTGCCGACCGGCGCCACCCAGGAGCGCACGCTCAAGGTGATCGAAAAGGTCGAACAGCACTTCATCAACAACGAGAAGGACTCCGTCGCTTCGGTGTTCGCGGTGGCCGGCTTCAGCTTTGCCGGTAATGGCCAGAACACGGGTATCGCCTTCGTCCGCATGAAGGACTGGTCCGAGCGCAAGGGCGCCGACCACGCCGTCAAAGCGATCGTAGGCCGCGCCATGGGTGCGTTCTCGCAAATCAAGGACGCGATGGTGTTCGCCTTCGCCCCGCCTGCGGTGCTGGAACTGGGTAACGCCTCCGGCTTCGATTTGCAGCTGCAGGACACCGGCGGTGTCGGGCACGAGGCCTTGATGGCCGCGCGTAACCAGATGCTGGGCATGGCCTCGCAGAGCAAGGTGCTGGTCGGCGTACGTCCGAACGGCCAGGAGGACACGCCGCAGTACAAGATCACCGTCGACCAGCAGAAAGCCATCGCGCTGGGTCTGACCGTGGCCAACGTCAACCAGGTGCTGAGTAACGCCTGGGGTAGCGCCTATGTCAACGACTTCGTTGATCGTGGCCGCGTCAAGAAGGTGTATCTGCAGGGCCAGGCCGAGGCGCGCAGTGTGCCGGAAGACCTGAAGAAATGGTTCGTGCGTAACGCCGACGGCGAGATGGTGCCTTTCTCGGCCTTCTCGAACGGCGAGTGGATTTACGCCTCGCCGCGCCTGGAGCGCTATAACGGTCTGGCGTCGAGTGAAATCCTGGGCGCCCCGGCGCCGGGCCAGAGCTCCGGCACGGCGATGGCCGAAATGGAAGCCCTGGCTGCCAAGCTGCCACCGGGTATCGGCTACGAGTGGACCGGCCTGTCGCTGGAAGAGCGCGACTCCGGCTCGCAAACCGTGGCGCTGTACGGCATCTCGATCCTGATCGTGTTCCTGTGCCTGGCCGCGCTGTATGAGAGCTGGTCGATTCCGTTCTCGGTGCTGCTGATCGTGCCGCTGGGCGTGGTCGGTGCGGTGCTGGCGACGTTCCTGTTCAAATTGTCGAACGACGTCTACTTCCAGGTTGGTTTGCTGACCGTGGTCGGCCTGGCGGCGAAGAACGCGATTCTGATCGTGGAATTCGCCAAGGACTTGCAGGAGCAGGGCGTCGAGCTGCGTGACGCGACCTTGCAGGCGGTGCGCCAGCGTTTGCGCCCGATTTTGATGACGTCGATCGCATTCGGTCTGGGCGTGCTGCCGCTGGCAATCAGCAGCGGCGCCGGTTCGGGTAGCCAGAACGCCATCGGTATCGGCGTTCTGGGCGGGATGCTGACGTCGACGTTCCTGGGTATATTCTTTGTACCGTTGTTCTTTGTGCTGGTGCGCGGCTTCTTCAGCAAGAAGAAGGTCACGCCGCCGGCGCCCACCTCGCACGTGGAGGCGCATTAATCATGAAAATCATGCATAAGTCTTTAATCACCATGGCCGCGCTGGCGCTGCTGGCCGGTTGCAGCCTGGCGCCCGTGTACGAGCGTCCGGCCGCTCCGGTGGGGCAGGCCTGGCCTACCGGCGACGCGTATAAAGGCGTGCCGCCCGCGGCCGCCGACGCCAAGCCGGTGTCCGAAATCCAGTGGCGCGAGTACTTCTCCGACGAGCGCCTGCGCAAAGTGATCGAGCTGGCGCTGGCCAACAACCGCGACCTGCGCGTCTCGGCGCTCAACATCGAGCGCGCCCGCGCCGAGTACAACATCCAGACGGCGGCGCTGCTGCCCAAGGTGAATGCGGGTGTCGGCCAGAATGCCACCCGCACGCCGGCCACGCTGACCGGCACCGGCGAGGCGGCGATTGTGCGCCAGTACAGCGGCGGGCTGTCGATGCCGGCATATGAACTGGACTTCTTCGGCAAGGTGCGCAACGCCTCCGAGGCGGGTCTGCAGACCTACCTGGGCACCGAGGAAGCGCGCCGCACGCAGCAAATCAGCTTGGTGGCCGAAGTGGCCAACGCCTATCTGACGTTGACCGCCGACCAGCAGCGTTTGAAGCTGGCGGCGGAAACCTTGAGCAGCCAGCAGATCACCTATGATTTGAGCCGCAAGCGCTTCGAGAATGGTGTCACCTCCGGCGTCGATATGTACGATGCCGAGACCAGCGTGCAGTCGGCCCGCAACGACGTTGCCACCTACACCGCGCAGGTGGCGCTGGACCAGAACGCGCTGAATCTGCTGGTGGGCGGCGCCGTGCCGTCCAACCTGCTGCCGGCGGACGAACTCAATCCGGTCACGCAACTGGCCGCGATTCCGTCCGGGCTGCCGTCGGACCTGCTGCGCAACCGTCCGGATGTGCAACAGGCCGAGCGCACGCTGCGCGCCGCCAACGCCAACATCGGCGTCGCGCGCGCCGCCTTCTTCCCCAGCATTTCGCTGACGGCGTCGGGCGGTAGCGCCAGCAACAAGCTGTCCGGATTGTTCAAATCCGGTTCGGGCACGTGGAGCTTCGCGCCGCAGATCAACCTGCCGATCTTCGATGGCGGCGTCAATCGCGCCAATCTGAGCATCGCCAAGACCGACCGCGATATCTACGTGGCGCAGTACGAGAAGGCGATCCAGGTCGCCTTCCGCGAGGTGGCCGACGCGCTGGCCACGCGCGGCACGATCGACGAGCGCCTGGCGTCGCAGCAGGCGCTGGTCAACGCGGCCGAGAAGAGCTTCAAGATCAACGACGCCCGTTACCGCAAGGGCGCCGATACGTATCTGAACTCGCTGGTGTCGCAGCGCGCGTTGTATTCGGCCCAGCAGGGCTTGATCAGCACGCGCCTGAACCAGACCAGCAACGCCGTCAACCTGTACAAGGTACTCGGCGGCGGCTGGCAACCTGAGGTTGCTCAACAAGGCAATCCGCCGCGCGGCTAAACTTGCGCAGGCGAGCGGCGGGTTGGCGGCGGCGGTGGCGCACATCGGTGATGCACCGCCGCCGCGAGCCCGCCGCGTTCGACCAAAGGGTGAATTGACAAACCTGGTCGGCATCGCCACAGTTCCGCCCCAAGGCATAGAGAGATACCCAAGGACACCCATGACTACCCCCGCAAAACGACGCACCGACCCGGAACGTGCGCAGAACCGCCGCAACCAGGTGCTGGAGGCGGCGGCCGTGTGCTTCGCGCGCAGCGGCTTTCACGGCGCCAGCATGTCCGAGATTTCCAAGCAGGCCGGCATGAGCGCCGGCCATATCTACAACTATTTCGACAGCAAGGACGCCATCATCATGGCGATCGTCGAGCGCGAGAGCGAGTATGTCACCGGGTTGCTGGTCGACCTGCAGACGCGCGACGATCCTTTGCAAGCCATGATCGACGACGCACGCCGCCACATCGACGAGTCGCTCGATCCGCAGCCCTGGCATGTGCCGCTGGAGATGTACGCGGAGGCGTCGCGCAATCCGGTGATCGCCGCCAAACTGCTGGTGCACGAGGAAAGCTCGCGTACCCAATTGCGTGCGCTGGTGAAGGCTGGACGCGAGCGCCGCAATCTGTCGGTGGACGACCAACTGCTCGACGGCCGCGTCGACACCATCATTTCGTACTTCCAGGGCTTGCCGATCCGGGCGCTGAACCGCCCCGACATGAATCGGGAAGGCCTGGCGGAAGCCTTCCGCGTCGCCATGACCGCGCTGTTGATGACTTGATCCGGTTCGACGATTTTGTCTCGTAGTGTTTCCGGCCGAGCAGGCCGGTTTTGGTTGTTGTACCATGTCTGATCTCCCATTCCAACCATCGGAGCATCATGACTTCCTACGTTATTCCCGCCCATGACATCGTCGGCCTGCCGGTCGCCGGCACCGCCGATCTGTTTCCCGTTCGGCGCGTCTACTGCGTCGGCCGCAACTACGCCGCCCACGCGCGCGAGATGGGTTACGACCCGGATCGCGAGCCGCCATTCTTCTTCTGCAAACCCAACGATGCCCAGGCGCTGGTACCGGTCGCGCCGGGGCAGGTGGTCGAGCTGCCGTATCCGCAAGTGACCAGCAACCTGCATTACGAGTGCGAACTGGTGGTCGCCATCGGCAAGGGCGGCAGCGACATCGCCGTGGAAGACGCGGCGCAGCACATCTTCGGTTACGCGGTGGGACTGGACATGACGCGGCGCGATTTGCAGTTCAAGATGCGCGACGCCGGCCGGCCGTGGGAAATCGGCAAAGCCTTCGACTACTCGGCGCCGATCGGCGTGATCCATCGCGCCGCCGAGTCGGGCGACATCAGTCACGCGACGATACAGCTGGACGTCGACGGCGTGACCAAACAGTCGGCCACCATCGACCATCTGATCTGGTCGATCAGTGAAACCATCGCCAATCTGTCCACCCTGTTCGCGCTGGCGCCGGGCGACCTGATTTTCAGCGGCACACCGGAGGGCGTGGGCGCCGTGGTGCGCGGCCAGACCTTGACCTGCAAGGTCGACGGCTTGTCCGGCATCGCCGTCAAATTGGTGTAAATCGTGCGGAGCAGGGCGTCGATGGCGGCCAGTCCGGCCAGCGCTTGAGCATGGAGCAGCGCAAACATGACAAATACTTAAAGCGGCTGCTATAATTGCGAATTCGTCGGGGCGTAGCGCAGCCTGGTAGCGTACGTGCATGGGGTGCACGGGGTCGGAGGTTCGAATCCTCTCGCCCCGACCAATAGAATCAACGACTTAGGCCAATCTTCGGATTGGCCTTTTTCATTTCAAGGTGACTTGGTAAGAAAATTGGTAAGAGCGAAACAGACACCGCAGTGGATTTGTTTGGACATTTTTCGACTAATTGACGTTGTTGAACGGAAAGTTTGCATATAATTAAGTAGCCTACAGCATGGTGCATTTCGCGCCGATGCGACCGTTGGGCAACTTGAAAAGGTATAAAATATGGCAACCAAGCCGCCCGCTCGCCCGCCCGCACCTCCTTCGCCTTCCGCCCCTGATTGGCATCGTAGGAGTGAGGTACCGCGCCCCGCGAGTCCACCCCCAGCACCCCCACTGAAAAAATAGCCATGGCTGATTCCGCTGACGATACAGTAGCTCAATCTCAATACGATTATCTGTGGGGCCGACGCGCCGCAATAAAGTTGCGGGTCCTGAACAACCGTCTCTACCATCAAGAACGTCAGCGGATCTTTGAAACCCGGGAGGGTGCGATCAAAGTGATATCCATTTTAGCGGGTTCTCTTATTTTTTCGAAATTGGCCAATCCCGACATTGTCCTTTGGGGCGCAGCGGCAGTCACGGTGAGTAGCGCGGTGTCGCTTGTCTTTGGCTTTGGCAGTAAGGCGCGCGATAGTGCTAAGCGCAGCGCTGAATGGACGTTACTCGGTCGCGATATTGAACAACCAGGCGAACGTGATTTTACCGAGGTCCAACTGGCATCGTGGGCCGCTCGCTGCAACGAGATCGAGGTCGGAGAGCCTATGGCGCATCCCGGATTGTGGGAGCGGTGCTATCAGCGAGCTTGCAATTCCCTGGGGCAGACGCCCATCGGCCCAGCAACCATCTCGCGATGGCACCGCCATTGCCCGCCATTGGTAATTCATTGAAAAGCTCGATCGCAAGTGGGCATCGTCGACTGGCTTAGGTACGCCCGCCTTTGACGGCTTCCATCGACCTGCCCACCCTGCAGGGTGAGCAGCTGCGCGCCAGCCCGGCCGGGTTCGTGGTCAGCATGAACGGTCCGCGCGCTGGCCAGCTCAAATGCCGGCCAAGGTCGGATTTGAAATCTGGCTTCGACCTCGGTAATTTTTCCCGCCCCCGCTCGTATTTGAGCTCCCCCGATTGGGTGAGCTCAACGATTCCTGTCGCTCGCCCAAATTTTCGGGCCGTCACGGGCAATCTCAAAACCTACGGATCGTAGGGTTTGCCAGGCGACTGTTGGCGCCGACCGAAAACTGACCCAGCAATAGGCGTTATGCCGACTGAAAACTGATCCAGGTGTTCTACTACTCTCCTGCCTAATTAATGGGCGGGGGAAATAATAGGTGATCACCATGGAAATGTTAGGCAAAGTTCGACGGATGCACCTGCGCGACAAGCTGTCGCTGCACGAAATCTCAAAGCGCACGGGG
>Ga0308163_10000399_pt1 | contig 84117 bp, 80 predicted proteins | sample PhyTR1_FD_201037 | JGI IMG/M metagenome (GOLD analysis project Ga0308163, IMG submission 201037) | Phyllosphere microbial communities from UC Gill Tract Community Farm, Albany, California, United States - DLSLT.R1 | ecosystem: Host-associated > Plants > Phyllosphere > Unclassified | place: USA... | reverse complement strand
CCATGTCGATACCGGGGGAAGCCGCTTGGGCACGGGCCAGGCTCGGGATGGCGATCGAGGCGGTGGCGGCGGCACAACTGGAAAGAAACGTTCTTCTGTGCACGTTCTATCTCCTGGTCATTTGTGGTCTGCCGCGTTCTCTGCACGACATAAGAATGCATTCTATATTTTTAAAAGCATGAATAAATACGGGCTTTCCCCATAATTTCAGCTTCGTCAGCGCAGTCTGCGAAATATAGAATGCATTCTTTCCGACAAAAAGCGCAGGAGTCCGTAATGTCATCATCCCTCCCCCTTGCAGGCCGCCGAGTCATTGAACTAGGCACCATGCTGGCGGCGCCGTTCGCCTCGCACATCCTGTCCCAGCTGGGCGCCGAGGTGATCAAGGTGGAACCCCCGCGCGGTGATCCGACCAGAGCGCTGGTACGCGGTGGACCCAGCGGCACCTTCATCGCCTATAGCCACGGCAAGAAAAGCATCTGCATCGACTTGGCTCATCCCGATGGCCACGCAGCCCTTTGCAAACTGCTGGAAAGCGCCGATGCCCTCGTCCACAACCTGGCGCCCAAGGCAGCGCGCAAGCTTCGCCTGACGCGTGCGGACTGCGAAGCGGTCAATCCCGCGCTGATCTATTGCCACATCCGGGGTTATGCAGAAGGACCGCAGCAGGACGACCTGGCATCGAACCCGGTGGCTGAAGCCGCCACCGGTGTGATGGAAGCCAACCGCATCAACGGTCGCCCCAGCCGCCTGGGCCCCTCGTACCACGACCAGTTCGCGGGCGCCTATGCGGTCATCGGCATCCTGGCGAAGATGCTCACGCCCGACGCGCCGGACCGGCACGTGGAAGTAGGCCTGTACGAAACCGGCCTGCATGTCGCCTCGCGCGATCTGGTGGGCGTGCAGCTCAAGACCCAATTGCTGGGCCGTCCCGAGCGCGAGCCGCATGGCGAATTCAGCATGCCCGGCTACGGCGCCTACTTGACGTCCGATGAGCGATGGATGTACTTGCTGATGCTCACCGATGCCCACTGGCTGAAGTTCTGCCAGGCCATGGGCTTGCCGCAAGCAAACGATCCGTCCCTGGCCATGCTGCGCGATCGCAAGAAGCGGCGCGACGAGGTGGAAGCCTTGGTCAAGGCCGCCATCGCCATGCATCCGTTCGATCAGACGGCGGCGAAATTGAGTGCGGCTGGCGTCGGCAACACCGAAGTGCTGCCACTGGAACGGGTGCTGGAAGCGCCGCAAGCGCACCAGCCCGGCAAGCTGCGCGCCGTGCACTACCGCGGTCTGGATTTCGAGGTGCCGGAATTCCCGCGACGGCGTGGGGGCGAGGACGGTACGCCCTCGGCGGACACCCTCGCCCCGCCTGAACTGGGCCAGCACAGCCTGGAACTGCTGCATTCAGCCGGCGTCGATGCGGCGCAATGTGAACAATGGCTGGCAAGCGGCGCCGTGCAGGCAGCCAGCGAGCAGAGCTTCCCATGGGCGCCAGTACGCCAGCCCGCATAGGCCTGCTGGGCCGGGCGAGCCACAGAATCAAAGCAAACGGGGCGATCAACCAGCCGACCCACACACCGATACAAGCCCGCGACCTGCGGCCCCGCTCTGCCCGCCCATCCGCGAGATAATCCGCGATTGACGCGGCATAGCATGCGGGAGCATCGGTGAGGAATTTCCCAAGACTGTCCACGCTGATCCACAAGATCCGCGAGGACGACGTATTCAATGGCGCAGCGGTGCTGGGCTTCTACCTGACCCTGGCCATGTTCCCGGCCGTCATCCTGACCATGGCCTTGATTCCCTACCTGCCGATCGAACACGTCGACCAGGCGATCATGGACTTGCTCAGTCAGGCCCTGCCCGCCAACGCCGCAGACATGTTCAAGGGCGTGGTCGAGGAAGTGACCCAGAAACCGCGCCGGGGGCTGCTGTCCTTCGGCTTGGTGGCCAGCCTGTGGGCCACCTCAACCGGCATGTACGCGGTCATGCAGCAACTGAACACTATCTACGGCGTGAAAGAAGCGCGCGGCTTTGTGCGCGGCAGACTCGTCGCCATCGGCTTGAGCTTGCTGTTCGTGGTGCTGGCGATCCTGTCTTTTTCGCTGGTGGTGCTGGGCGGGGTCATGCAGGACTGGCTGGGCGCACACCTCGGCACCGGGAACGCTTTGCTGACCTTCTTTGTCTGGTTCAGATGGGTGGTGATCGTGTCGGCGCTGGTGCTGGGCTTTGCGCTGATCTACTTTCTTGCGCCCAACTTGAAACAACCGTTCGCGCTGGTCACGCCGGGCAGCGTCGCCGGCGCTTTGCTGCTGGTACTGGCCTCGCTGGGGTTCGCCCGTTACGTGCAGAGCTTTGGCGACTACAGCGCGATGTATGGGAGCGTGGGCGCCATGATCGTGTTGATGCTCTGGCTGTACATGACGGGCCTGGCCATCCTGATCGGCGCGGAACTCAATGCGCTGGTGCGCAAGGTCGAAGGACCTGCCGCCCTGGCAGACCAAGGCGAGTCCTGAGCCCTCAGAACTGCCAGTTCGCCGGCACCCACGCGTAGGCGCGATCGAGCTTCAACATCCTGCCCAGCCCCGGAAACGGATAGTGAAAGCCCAGCACCAGCATGCGTTCGCTGGCGGCGCGGTCGAAAATGCGTACGCGTGCTTCCTGGGCCTGTTCCTTGTTGCGATCCGGGCCGGGCAGCCAGCCATGCTCGATGTTCACCACGGGGTGATAGGCCAGGTCGGCGGTCAGCAGCAGTTGCGCATCGCCTGAATGCACCAGGAAGGTGGCCATGCCGGGGGTGTGGCCGCCGGCGACAAGGGTGCTCAGGCCTGGCACGATCTCTGTACCCGCCTCATATAGCTCGATGCCTGCCGCAACCGGCTCGACGCTTCGTTTGATCGCCGCTCCAAACCGCCGACGGAAATCTTCCGGTACCGGCATGTAGGACAGGTCGGGCTCGCCGCGCACGAAGAAATCCCAATCGGCACGCGGTGCGAATACCGTCGCCTTGGGGAAGGCCTTGCCGCCATCGGCGGCGCGCAAGTTGCCCACGTGGTCAGGATGCGTGTGGGACACCACCACCACGTCGATGTCGTCGGGGCGCAAGCCCAGCGCCGCCAGGTTGGCGAACAGTCGGCCGCCGTTCGGGCCCATGGTCTGCCCGGCGCCCGCTTCAAGCAGAATGCGCCGACCGCCGGTCTCGATCAGCAGCGTGTTCAGGTTCAGCGTCAGGTGGTCTGGCGGAAGAAACGCGCGGCGCAACGCTTCCTGCAATTCAAACTCGGGTGCGTCACTGGCATAAATGCGCGGCGGTCCACCGATCACGCCATCGCTGACCACGGTTGCGCGGATATCCCCCACGCGAAATTGATAAATCGCCGCATTGCTGGTTTGCACGATAGGCGTCTGCGCAAATGCCGGGCGTTCAAAGGCGCCTCCCAAGGCCAGGCCCGATGCGCCGACAACCGCCGAGAGCAGGAGCTTGCGACGATTGAGCGTGAGGGGTTCTGCGGTCATGTATGTTCCCGGTTCAAGTGATGGTTGGGCGGTTCGCGCCAGGCATTTGCGCCCGTGCCAGCGTTGCGTCCGCTTGACCGCCACTATGACCACACCAGATCGCGCTGATAAGATGCGCAACCAGGATCACCCTGATAAGAAAAACTAAGCAATGAGCCCGCTGCGCCTCGATAGCCTCGACACCTTTGCATTGATCGTGCGCTGTGGGGGCTTCCGTGCGGCCGCCATCGAACGCGGCATCTCTTCCTCTGCGCTCAGCCAGAGTCTGAATGCGCTGGAAACCGCGCTTGGCATCAGGCTGTTGAATCGCACCACCCGCAGCGTGGCGCCCACCGAAGCCGGTGCACGCCTGCTGGCGCAGCTGGAACCTGCCTTGCAAGACATCCGCACGGCGCTCGTCGACCTGGATCAGTTCCGGTCCACGCCTTCCGGCACTATCCGAATCAATGCGCCCGGCCCCGCCGTGGACCACGTGCTGTGCCCGCTGGCATTCGATTTCATGCGCACCTATCCCGAGGTCAAGGTCGAGATCATCAGCGACGCGGCGATCGTGGATATCGTCGATCAGGGCTTCGATGCGGGGGTGCGCTTTGGCAAGCAGCTGGCGCAGGACATGATTGCCACGCCGCTGGGGCCGCCGCTGCGCTACGCCATCGTTGCTTCGCCTGCTTATCTGCGCGCGCGCGGCAAACCCAAAACGCCGCAGGACTTGCTGGCGCACGACTGCATCCGGCGGCGCTTTCCCGGGGGCAAGCTGGTGTCCTGGCAATTCGAGAAAGGCGGTGATGCGCTGAGCATCACGCCCGAGGGTCGGCTGACCTTGAGTTCAGCACACCAAGAGCTGCAGGCGGCACTCGCCGGACAGGGAATTGCCCATGTGTTCGAGGACTACGCCAAGCCGCTGCTCGCACAGAAAAAACTGGTGGAAGTGCTCGCCGACTGGAGCCCCACCTTGCCGCACTGGTTTCTGTACTACCCGAATCGGCGCCATCCCAGCGCAGCCATGAAGGCATTCCTGGACCACGCACGAACCTACAGCTGGGCGTGAACGACGGCGGAGCAAACCCAGCCTAAGCCGCTTATGCCGAGCAAGACCTCGGCTTGGCCAGATACATGGATTTGTCGCTGCGGTGAATCACCGTCTCGGCAGTGTCGCCGGGCTGGGCCTCGCTCAGCCCGATGCTGACCGACACCTGCAGACCCGGCGCGATCGCGCCCCAATCGAAGGACGAGACCGCCAGCTGCACCTGCTCGCATACCTGGATGGCGACGGCAGTGTGCGTGTTGTCGAACAGAATCACGAACTCGTCTCCCGCCCAGCGTGCCGACAAGTCCTGCTCGCGTACCGCAGACGCCATCAGCGCAGCCACGGTCTTCAGCACCCGATCGCCCACTTGGTGCGTGAAACGGTCGTTCACCGACTTGAAGCGGTCGACGTCGACCAGGGCAACCGTCAAGGGCCGACCGGTTGCGGTCTGCGCCTGAAGGCGCTGTTCCAGCGCGCGCTCGAAATTGCGGCGGTTCGCGATGCCGGTCAGCGCGTCTTCCAGCGACCAGCGCTCGAACTGCTTGGACGTGATCAGCGCCTGCTGCAGATGCCGCTGGCTCTGGCGAGCATCCAGGCGCCACGACACCAGCGCTTCGCGGCTGATCAGGCTGTCGGCCACCACACGTTGCTCGCGACGACGCAGGGCGCGATTTTCGCGCAAGGCGTCTTCATGCCGGCCTTGCAGCTCGAACACATGGATCAGCAGCAAGTGGGCGCGACAGGCCAGCTGTTCGTGTTCCACGCTCAGCGCCAGCACTCGCATGGCTTCGAGTTCGGTCTGGGTCTTTTCCCAATCACCCTTGGCCCAGGCTATTTCGGCAGCCGCCCAGCGAACGAAGGCGTCGAGCCAGGTCACGTTCTTGGCAAGCGACCTGGTTGCCAGGGCAACCGAGGCTTCGGCACCGGCGATATCGCCCTGCCATGCTTCCATCAGTGCCCAGGATGCGTTGGAGATCACTTGTCCCATGGCATACAGGCCGGGCAGCAGCGACGAAGACAGCCCGTTGGCCTCGAGCGCCTTGCACTCCGCCACCAGGATTTCCAGGCGCGACAGGCTGCTCATGGCACCGGTCTGGAAACGCTCATCGATGAGGCGCGACGCCTCGACCCAGACCTGATTGAGCAGCGGCTGATAGGAACTGGCCACCGGCACGCAGCGCTGCGCCACCTGGATGGCGGCTGCCAATGCTGCATCCGCACGGTCGTGATCGCCGGCCCAGGAATACGCAATGCCCAGGCAGTTGTATGCCAGCACGGATTGCGGCTGCGGCGCCTTGGTTTCGCACAGCCGCACACTCAGCAACGCAGCTTCGACCGCCTCGTCGTTGCGGCCCAGCAAGATACATACGTGAGCAAGCGTAATCAGCGCATTTGCCTCGCCCTGGGTATCACCCAGCTGCTCGAACAAATGGGCTGCGCGACGGCTGGCTTCAGTCGCCAGACGCAGGCGCGAACTGATGCGATCGCAGTGCGCGAGTGAGGCCAGCGCACGCGCTTCCAGGCGTGGATTGACGTCCCTGGCCATCGACAGAGCAGTTACCGCCAAGTCATGCGCCTGTTGCACCTGTCCGTTCTCCAAGGCCCGGTGCGCAGACGCGAGCAAACCATCCGGTGTGTCAACCGTGGCGCCAATTAGGCTACGTAGCATGGGCTGCCCTTCGGCTGAGTGCGCCGCTAGACCAGCATGCTGGCTGTCTGAGGAAACAAGGCAAATCTACTCTCATTGCACATACTGAAGGCAGGTCGGCCAAGCGTTTGGCAGACATTCCTGCGCCGTCGCAGCGGCAGATAAGAAGTTCAAAAAAACGCGTTGAACCCCGGATTTGGAACGGCTCAATGCACTACGTATACATACCTATCGTACTGGAGAAGCTTGTCCCCTTTTCGCCTGATTCTTGCAGTGTCGCTGCGTTGATACGAGAAAACAGCGTACTTGCACCCGACGAACGGTTCACATATGTTTCAAAATGAATCCGCAGCGTGATTTCCTTTTAATCGGCACGGATGGGCCACTTCCACCACTCGCTTTCCCGTACCGCTCATGCACAAATTCACCAAGAAGTACCACCGTGACCTCGCCCTGTTCAAAAAATGGGACGCGATGGAAGATCACCACTTCGACAAGGCCCCGCGCGCGTTGCTGAAGCAGACGCAGGCGGCCCTGCAGGGCCATATCGTCATGCCCTGGGACGCCGACTACGCAGCCGACCGCGCGCTGTTCAATCCGGTGTTCAACAAGTTCCCGTACATGATCGTCTACTGCGCGGTGGAAGCCGACGTGGCGATCGCGCTCGACATGGCCAAGCGGGGCTTGAAGATCCCCTTCACCGTGCGTTCCAGCGGTCACTGCACGGCGGGTTTCTCGGCAGGCTTCGGTGTGTTGATCGACGTCAGCGCGCTGAACGATGTGACCATCGACACGACCGCGCAAATCGCCACGGTGGCCGCAGCCTGCCCGTTCAGCAAGCTGGACCCGGCCCTGAACGCCGCAGGCCTGCACGTGCCGGGCGGCGAGTGCGCAGACGTGTGCCTGGCCGGCTTCATGCAGGGCGGTGGTTACGGCTTCACCTCCGTGACCTACGGCATGAACTGCGACAACGTGATCGACATGGAAGTGATGCTGGCTGATGGCAAGATCGTCACCGCGAGCGCGACGGTCAACAGCGACCTGTACTGGGCGATGCGAGGCGGCACGGGCGGCAATTTCGGCGTCTTGCTGAAGGCGCGCCTGCAACTGCGGCCCTTGGGCGATGTGTTCGGCTGGGCGCTGATCTGGCCCTTGCAGACCGCCACCGATTTCCAGAACGCCACCGACGCCATGATGCTGCTGCAATCGCAGTACATGTTGGACAAGCTGCCCAAGGAGCTGAACATTCAGGTGTCGCTGTGCTATCAGCCCGGCATCGAAGGCGGCCTGCCGGTCACCGGTGTGCAGTATCCCTATCTGATGGTGCGTGGTGTGTATGTGGGCACCCAGGCCGCAGGTCAGGCGGCGATCCAGCCGCTGTGCGACCTGCCCGGCGCGGTCACGCAGTGGACCAAGATGGACAGCTTCTTCAACCTGAATACCGAACTGCTGAACACCCCCTACGGCCTGCCCTGCCTGCCCAACGACACCATGCCTTTCGAGGACAAGGCCTCGCGTTACGTCACGCGTCCGCTTACGCCGGCGGAGTGGACAGGCCTGCTGCAGTTCTTCGTCACCTCGCCCAATCAGCTGTCGTACTTCTACATGGAGTTCTACGGCGGCGCGATCAACGCCTTCCCGGCTTATCCGGCAGAAGGCAGCAACGCATTCGTCCACCGCAAGGCCGCCTTCAACGCGGTGCTGGACGTGTTCTGGTATGACGGTCCGAACAAGGAAGCCGACAAGGCCAAGTCCGAGAAATTCCTGACTGACTGGATCGACTACATGGCCCCCATGTGGAACGGCGAGATCTACCAGAACTATCCGCAGGTCGGCCAGCCAAACCACGGCCCGGCCTATTGGGCGGACGCGCAGGCTGGCCTGGCCGCAGTGAAGCAGAAGTACGACCCGACGTCTGCCTTCGAATTCGCCCAGGACGTGTCGACGCCGACCGGCCCGGTGACGGCAATTGCTCCGTGGTTGCAGACGGCGTTGGCGCTTCCGATCGTCTGATCAGGCATGGCAGTCGAGGGGGGTGAGCGGTGCGTTAATCTGCTCCACTCGCCTCCTCCCATTCGCCAGAACACCGATGCGTGCGTCGTCACGCATGCATCGGCCGGACTGAAAGGACGACAGGACGACTGCCTATGTCCTTGCCATCGAATCCTCATCCGCTGCTTGCCGATACGCTGCATCGCGTGGTGCGGCGCTATCGGCTGCCCGCAACACCTGATACGCAGGCCGGGGCTGAGTCGCTGCAGCCTGCCGACCCAGCTACCACGCTAGCCATCACGATCGAACAGACCCGCACGAGCATCGCGTGCGGCACCGCTCCAAGTCCCGGCCAACAGCACCGGTTCACCCATGCGCTGGCCGATCTCATCCACGAAGCCCTGCTGCCCATCGGCGGGGACGCCGCATTCCAGGCGATCCTGCTTCGGCATCAAGCGCCGCAAGTGCAGGAATACGCCTCGCTTTCTGCCCAGATCGACCAGGATCGCCGCAGCATCCACGCCATCGTCAACGCCATCGCACATCCAGCGAAGCTGGAACGGCGCCAGGCAGATGCCCAGCGCGATCAATTGGCGCGACTACATGCCTTGAAAGATGCCGCAGACTGGTCTGCCCTGGCAGACACCGCTCGGCAACTGGTCGACAGTGGCGCTCTGGACACGCGAGCGGCGCAAGGCTTGGCCAGACTGCTTGCAAGCGCTGAGCTGGATCGCCTGCAGCGTCTGGCAGCGCTGGGTTCAGACATCGAGGTGCAGCAGTATCAGGCGCTGCTGGATCGGCAAGCGCCACGCTCCGGCACTGATGCGGCCATTGCCCAGGGAAGTGCTGCGCAGCTGCGTGGCGCATGTGTGGAAACCAAGGCTGCGCAGGTGCTGGACGCGCTTGCCGAGGTACTGAACAAGACGGCGCCTGCGCAGCCACCCTACCGCGTCGTGACCTCCATGCGTGTACCCGCTGCCATGCCGGGAAGCACCGACCGGGCCAAAAGCGAGTGGGACGCGGTGCTGCTTCGACAGGCAGCACCGATAGACGGCAAGCCCTGCTGGGACGTGTGCCTGCTGGTGGAAGTGAAAGCCTCCATCGATGCGGCCACCACCGACTTCGCACGCCTGCTGCGCGGCCTGCAACTGCTGGCGAGTGCCGACCGCGACACCGTGTATACCTTTGCCACCCATCAAGGCGAGGTGAGTCTGCACGGCGCATCACTGGCCGACTTGCCGACCGAGGTGTCAGAGCTGCCCGGCACCGTGCTTTATTGCAGCGATGCACCCGCCGATACCCGGCCGCGCCTGCTCAGCGCCGCCAGCCGCATGCAATTGCTGGCCAGCGATACCAGCCTGGAATATGCAGGAAAAGTCGCCAGCGGCCAGACGCCGGATCTGCGTGACCTGGAACCCGTGTGGCATGCCTTGCTGGCATCCCCCCGATGGCGTGCGGTACTTGATCAGTATCAGGGGCTGTACAAGGTGCGGTCGCTGATGGTGCATCTTGACGACTTGTCCGCGGCGATCGCCGACGGGCCTCCCGCCCCCGAGTCGGGCGAGCCGAAAGACGCTGGAACATCCAGGCCTCGCGGCGAGCGCGTGCAGGCCACCCCGCGAACGTCCGGGACCATCGTCAACGACGACGCTACCTTGGAACGCTGCGCCGACGAACTGGGCGCGCGAGCGGCGCACAAGCCCTGAGAAACACGATGAGATGCCGGCGTCATGCCAATAGCGGATAATGGCGGCTTCTCTGCGGGAGAGCGGGGTGCATCGCACCTCCACCGAAGGCGCAAGCTCCCATCATCGCTCAGGTAAACGGACCGCAGAAATACATCGCCGACTGGAGAGCGGCCCGAGCGTCACACTGGCGAACATCGGGTCCACCGAAGGGGCAGGCTGCCACGCAGCTCGAACTCTCAGGTAACAAGGACAGGGGGAGAGGCACCACCGGGCACGCGACCACGCGTGCCCTTCCCTATCTGGAGCCTGCCGTGCTGCACCTTTGTTCTCTCCGTCATGTCTCCGTCTTCACAGGCGCGCAACCATGCTGACCTTCATCTATCTGGTCGCCATTGCGGCCGAAGCCATGTCCGGCGCGCTGGCTGCCGGTCGACGCAACATGGACGTCTTCGGCGTGGCCGTCATCGCCTTCGTCACCGCCTTGGGCGGCGGCACGGTGCGCGATGTGATCCTGGGCAATTTCCCCATCGGCTGGACGCAGCATCCCGGCTATATCGCGCTGGTGATCGGCGCGGGCCTGGTCACCGTGTTCGTGGCGCCGCACATGCACAAGCTCAAACGCCTGTTCTTGGCCCTCGACGCCATGGGCCTGGTCGCGTTTTCCTTGATCGGCTGCGACATCGCACTGCGCATGGGTTACGCGCTGCCGGTGGTCGTCATGGCCGGCATGATCACCGGCATTTTTGGTGGCGTGCTGCGCGATGTGCTGTGCAACCAGATGCCGGTGGTGTTCCAGCGCGAGCTGTATGCCAGCGTGTCGCTGGTGGTGTGCTGCCTGTTCCTGGGCCTGCGGGCCTTGGACGTGAACCAGGAACTGACCACCGTGCTGAGCTTTGCGGTGGGCATCGCCATGCGCATGCTGGCGCTGCGCTATGGCTGGAAGCTGCCGACGTTTTCGTATCAGCAGCGCTGGGAATAAGCCGAAAGCGGATCTCCGCGCATGGAGATCCGCGCGTCTTTCAAAGATGCAGCGCAGTCACTGATTCGTGCCGGGACGTGTCCACCTTGACCCGCAGCGCAATCAGCAGCGACGCAAGCAGCATCAGCACGCCGGCCGCAACGAACACGCCCGCGATACCGCTCACGCTGAACATTGCGCCCCCTGCTGCCGCGCCCGCGGCGATAGCGGACTGCACCGACGCCACGACCATGCCACCCGCGCTTTCCGCCTGGTCCGGGACCGCACGGGCCACCCAGTTCGACCATGCCACCGGCACACCGCCGAAGGCCATGCCCCACAGCGCCACCAGCAAGGTCTGCCCGGTGATCGAGCCAGGCAACAGCACCAAGGCCAAGGCAGCCACACCCACCAGGGCAGGCATCAGCACCAGCGTTCCGCGCGGGCTGCGTTGGATCGACCATCCTGCCAGCAGGGTGCCGGCGAAGTTGGCCAAGCCAAAGCCCAGCAACATCAAGGCGAGCCCGTCAGCCCCAAGACCGGTAGTGCTCTCCAGGAAAGGCCGGATGTAGGTAAAGAGCGCGAAATGCCCGGTGTGCACCAGCACGCAGCCCAGCATGCCCACTGCGATGCCGGGACGCAGCAACACCTCGAACACGGTCTTCAGTCGTGCGGCCCGGCGCGGCGCCAGGCGGGGCAGCGTGAAGTACTGGAAGGCCAGGGTCACCACCCCGACAGCAGCAGCCGCCAGGAATGCACTGCGCCAGCCATACCTTCCGCCTAGGTAGCTGCCAAGTGGCACCGCCACGACCGTACCCGCTGCAATACCGCTGAAAATGATCGACAAAGCCCGCGGCAAGAGCGCCGCCGGCACCAGGCGCATGGCCACTGCAGCCGCCATGCTCCAGAAACCGCCCAGCGCAATGCCAAGCAGAATTCGCATCACCAACAGCACCGCCAAGCTGGACGAGACAGCCACCAGCAAGTTGGACGCGATCATCAGCGTGGAAAAGCACAGCAGCACCACGCGCCGATCGATCCCGCGGGTCAGTCCTGGCACCAGCAATCCCGCGAACAAGGCCACCACTGCCGTCACCGTGACCGCCTGCCCGGCCAAGGCTTCCGACACACCAAGCTCGGCCGCCATGGGCGTCAGCAGGCTGGCGGGCAGGTACTCCGCCGTCAACAAGCCGAACACGCCCATCGCCAGCGAGAACACCGCCATCCAGGCCGGCGCGGCCGGTGCGCCATCGGCCGCGCTGTCCGGCCGGGCATCGAGCGGGGCATCACAAACACTTTCATGCATCACAGAACATCCTTGAATGAATCGCAGCCCCGCAGTCTAGGGATGAAACCCAGGATGATCTATGATGAAAAATCTTGAATTTTTGACCGAAACCCCGAGCATGGTGCCAGCAGATCCGTTTGCCTTGTCGTCCGAACTCATCAGCGAACTGCTGACGGGCATGCGTCTGTGTGGCGTTCAATACCGCCGCATCCAGGCCGGGCCGTCATTCGGACTGAGCTTTCCCGCAAAGTCCGGACACGCCTACCTCCACTTCCTTGCGGTCGGCGCCGCCATCCTGCGCACCGAAGACGGCGCGCTGCACCACTTGGCGGCCGGCAACGCCGTGCTCATTCCGCAAGGCGCTGCCCACCAGTTGCTATCCAGTACGTCGCTGCCCGCCCAGGACATCGGCAGCTTGGAGACAGCCCCCCTCGGTGAAACGGTCTGCGCCGTGCAAGCCGGTTCCAGCGCGGACGTTCCCGCCAGCACCATCGTCTTCCACGGATGCATGGAGTTCGACCTGGGCGGCATGCAAGGCCTGGGCAGGTTGATGCCTGCCGTGATGGTGGTCGACGCCGCCAGCGAGCGCTATCCCGACCTGATGCCGGTCCTCGCCGCCATGAAGCGCGAGGTGTGCGCCGCGCGCATCGGCTTCGCCGGCATCCTTGCGCGCCTTGCCGATGTGGTTGCGGCCATGATCGTGCGCGGCTGGGTCGAATGCGGATGCGACAACGCCGCAGGCCTGGTGGCCGCATTGCGCGACCCTCGGCTGGCCCGCGCATTCCTGGCCATGCACCGCCAGCCCGGCCGCGACTGGACAGTGGCGGAACTGGCGGCCGAGTGCCACACATCGCGCTCCGTATTCGCGGACCGCTTCCAGGCCACCATCGGCACGCCACCGCTGCGCTATGCCACGGAACTGCGCATGCGGCTTGCCAGCCAGTGGCTGAGCCAGGACAAACAGCCCATCGAAGCCGTGGCGCTGCGCCTTGGCTACACGTCGCAAGCCGCTTTCAGCCGGGCATTCAAGCGCGTGACCGGACAAGCGCCTGGTGCCAGTCGACACACGTCGCCGTCGCCAGATACGCCAACGTGAAACCAAAATTGATCGGCCCGGAAAATCGAAAAGACCGATGGTTCAATAAGGCCCCTTGGCCAAGCAGGACGACTGCCGATGAATGAGATTGACTTCACGCTGTGCGACATCCCGATGCTTCTATCGAGAAACAAGAACACCTCGTATCGAGAGTCGATCGTGAGGCGGCACACCGTCTTGATGCGCTTCCTGAAAGCGCACGACTTGATCCGCAAGGAGCCCTTCAATGAAGACGGGACGCTGAAGACGGACTTGGTTCTGAAGATGTCGGACGTCGATGCACGTTGCGTGGCGCTCTACCGAAAAGCCATCCCGGGATGGCATACCTTCCTGGACCGGGGCGGCAAGCTCGACAACATCAGCAGGCTGGAGAAAGGATTGGCCCAAGTTGCGCAAGCGCCGCAGCCTTGACGATCGGCATCTCATGAGCAAAGAAAATCGAGCCATTTTCGAGCGCGCGCTGCTGGATGAACTCAAGCAGATCACCTTCGCCGGGCTGACCCTGAGCGCCTCAAAGAACGCGCTGAAGTTTCGCTTGAACAAGCAACTGGTCGCCGAGCTTGATTTCCAGCACCTGGCGAAGTCAGGCGCCTACGTTCTGCTTGGACGTGTGATCGGCGGGCCGATCTTCGAATGTGCAGCCAGCATCACACCGCCTTATCGCAGCAACCTGGCCAGCAACGCCTGCTTTTCGTTCACGACCTCGGGCAGGCAGGACAAGAAATTCAGCCAGAACGTGTATGGCAGCATCGACATGCCCAAGCCCGACGCAGCGCAGGCAGTCAGCAAACACATCCGGCAGGCGCTTGAAGCCTATTACGTGCCGATGATCGCGGGCTGCATCATCCCGAGCGATCGGACCATTGACGATGTGCTGCATGCGCCTGGCGACTACGCCTACCCTGCCGTCTTCATTCATTGCGCCATCACATGCAATCCCGCGATCCTGAGACCGGGTCTGATCGAGCAGGTGAAGGCAAAGAAGCACCTCGTCAAAAACAAAGCGTTTGATCTCGATTTGCTGGCACGTGCGGGCTGAGCTGCTAGGCAGCTTTCCACAGTCGCGTAGCGTGCGCCCGAACGTTCTGGTCCTCGACCGTCGCCAGGCTGCCGTTGTGCGACGCTTCCGGCATCAGTCGTCAGTCGAGCGCGGAACAGGTCCGACATGCGCACATGCCATGTCGGACCCGCCACTGCCGGGCGCCCTCCCCGGCAGCTTCGTCACCCAGGCTAGCGCGGGCAGCGCTAGACGTCGGCCCCAAGCCGCGCCGACACGGTCAGCACCGCGCGTGGCAATGCCGGCAGGCGTCGCATGTCGATGCGCGGGTCGGGCGGCACGGCGCCGCAATGTGCGCGGTACAGCAGGAAATCCAGACACTCGTCCATGACTGCCATCGCCACGCCTTCGCCTGGACAGCGATGACCCGTGGCGACCGACGCCCCGCCTTGCGGGATGAATTCATAGGGCGTGGGCTGCCTGGACAAAAAGCGGTCGGGCTCGAATTCCTCCGGCCGCGTCCAGATCCTTGGGTCGTGATTGGTGCCGTACAGATCAAGCAACACGCGACGGCCTTGGTGGAACGGCAAGCCCCGCCAGGTGAAGTCCTCACGCACCTTGGCCGCGACCGCAGGAAAGAACGGGTAGTAGCGACGAACCTCGTCCAGAAAGCGCACGCGGTAACCGGGATCGCCACCCAGCAGTTTCGCGCGAATGCCCGTCTGGAAATGCAGCGCATGGGCGACAAACATCACGAACACTGACACGGCAACCGTAGGACGCAGCAGGTTCAGCAACTCCACCGCCGCCACCTGCAGCGGCAACAAGTGGCCTTGCGTATCCCGATGCAAGGCCACGGCCTCAAGCACGCTGCCAGCGGCGTGCCGGTCCAGGCCGGCACGCACGCGCTCAAGCTGGGTGCAAAGCCACGCTTCAGCCTGCGTGCGCGAGCGCCGCGAATGCAGATGGGCCAGCGGACCGCGCGCCGCATCGTCGTAAAGCGCAACCAGCCATGCACTTCGCTCGGCAACCTCTTGTTCGGCCAAGGGCACGCCGGCCCAAACGCAGACAGCCCGCGACAACACTTCCTGCGTCGTGGCGTACAGCGGCATCTCGCAGTCGGCGGGCCAACTTGCCAGCTTGCGATCCCACTCGGTTCGCACGGCGCGCGCCAGCGCGTCTACCCGGTCGGCGCTCAGCACCTGCACGAACAAGGCCTTGCGCGACCAGTGCGGCGCATCGTCGAGCGTCTGCACGCTGCGCTTGCCGAACAAGGTCGCACGCAAGGGTTCAGGCGCCGCACCCGCCCGCTGGAAACGCGATGCGTCGTAGAACAGTTGTGCGGCGTCGGCGCCGCTCATGCACAAGGTCGGGCGCATCAGCAAGCGGGTCTGGAACACATCCGATCCCAGGCGCAGACAGCGCTTGCGAATGAAACCATAAGGATCGGCGAACAACGCCAGCGTACTGTCCAGTGCGCCGTTGGACGGCATGGCCATGGCAGTCACTCCGGTGGTGGTGGGAAACGCACTGCGGCGTTGCAAGTGCCATTCCTGCGCAGTGCGGCGCCGGCAAGTGCATGCTGCATCGACCCGACCGTTGCTGCCCAAGCCGATTGCGCCTATAGCCGCAGGGAAGAGGTGCCGCAGCGCTGCAATCTGGTTCACCAGCGGCCCACGCCGTGTACAGACAGACGGGACGCTGAAGATTGACCTGATTCTGAAGAAGTCGGATGTCGATGCGCGTTGCCTGGAGCTCTACAGGAAAGTCATCCCGGGCTGGCATGCCTTCCTGGCTTGAAGCCTATTACGTGCCGATGATCGCGGGCTGCATCATTCCAAGCGATCGGACCATTGACGATGTGCTGTACGCGCCCACCGACTACGCGTATCCGGCCGTCTTCATCCACTGCGCCATCACGTGAGACCCGGCGATCTTGAAGCCAGGTGGGTTGGCGCTATTGCGGGCGCACAAAAAATCATCAAGAACAAGATTTTTGACTTGGCGCTTCCAGGCTTGGCTATCTAGTGGCATGCATATCTACGGCCGACGCCAATGTCAGTCGCGCACCCGCTCCATCATCACCTTGATGACGCCTTGCCAATGGCGGACTGACTTTGACGCGTCAGCATATTCACGTCGCTTTTTGCTCATCGGGAAGGCCAGGAACCGGACATCGAAATTCGGATTCGACACGTCATCTACCAGCAGCCGGAGATCCAGCTGGCGAGCATGGGTAGATGATGTCTTCGAGCCAGACAGCGCACCGACGACCGCGCCTGCACCGCCGAATACCAGTCCGCCAATGGCGGCCCCGGCAGCCTGACTCACGCGAGAGCTGCGAATGATGGATTCGCCGTCCTCAAACACTTCGGCAGCCAGCACTGACTTGACTGGGAACGCCACAGCCGTATCGCCCTCACGTCCCATCGAGGCCAGGCAGATTGTGTTGTTCGCGTCATTCACGCCAATGCCAGTGCTGCCATCGGTTCCCACGACCCTCTGGGTCCAAGCGAAACCCGCCGCAGCCAGCGTGGTCTCCAGGCGCTTCAATTTTCGCTGGTCAGCAGCGCGAAGGAGCGCCATGAAAATGTAATAACAGGCAAGCCCGGTCATTCCCGAGGCGATGATCATCCATGTCGGCATCCAAGCCACTCCATCGTTTTGTATCTAAATGATACTGCCATTAGAGCGCTGACGCTACTGTCCATTGGCCCCGGTTTGACCCGGCGTCGAGCGGCAGCCGACGTGTTTTCGAACCGACTATCGGGATATGAAAGATCGAGGGCGCCTGGGCCGGTCGCGCCTACATCCGCGCCCGCATCATCCCCTTGAGCCAGCGGCAGAACTCCCCCGCACTTTGCGCATGCGCACTGTGCAGGTTCACATAGGCCACATAGCTGGCGCCTGACCCGATCTTCTGGTCGTCGACCATCACCAGGCTGCCGTTCTGCAACTGGTCCAGCACCAGCCACTGCGGTACGACCAGAAAACCGGTTCCGCCAACCGCCGCCGTCACTGCCAGGAAAAGATGGTCGTAGGTGGCCACCACGTGCAGCAGGTCGGATGCAATGCCCGCCGCAATCGACCAGGTGGCGATCACGTCCGGGCGTGACCGGGCTGCCACCATCGGCCAACGCGGCTGCGTTTGCGCGTGATGGCTTGCCAACAGCGCTGGCGAACCGACGCAGATCAATTCTTCGCGCACCAGCTCCCAGCTTTCTGTGCCGGGCAGGCTCAGGTCACGCGAGATCAGCACATCGAAGTCATCAGACGGACCGGGTGGCGACAAGGACGTGATCAGGTCGATCTGCACGCCGTGCTTGGCCGTGTATGCCCCCAGCGACGGAATCACCACGGTCATCGCAAAGCTGGGCATGGAGGTCCGCACCTTCAAGCGGTCATGCCGCTGGCCGCGCTGCGCCAGCAGCTGCATGGTCAGTTCGATGGTCGACACCGCGTCTTTCACCGCCTCGTATAGCTGCAAACCCTGGGGCGTGATCGTGATGGTCGGCCCCCTGCGCAGGAACAGACGCGCGTCGGCGAAGGTTTCCAAAGTGGCGATGTGACGGCTGATGGCGCTTTGGGTCACGCCCAGGGCACTGGCCGCACGAGTGAAGTTTCCGTGCCTGCCAACGGCCACGAAGGCACGCAACGCGGTCAGCGGGAGATCGGCCATTAGATCATGAGCAATACTCATCCTTCCACCCGCTTTCAGAATAATGTAATGGAAATGCCATTGATTCAAAAATGACGATACATAGAATGAATTCCTCCAGATAAACAAATCGGAGGAGACAACCACATGCTTCGCACATCGCTGAAACTATGCATTCTACTCATCATGGCGCAGGCGCCTTTCGCAGCAACGTCTGCCGGTGAGGTGGTGCTTTATTCGTCGAACAACGTCGAGACCGTGAACAGCGTCGTCGACCGGTTCACCAAGGAAAATCCCGGCATCAAGGTGTCGGTGGTGCGCGCCGGCACCGGCGCGCTGATGCAGCGGATCAAGGCCGAAGCGGCCAATCCGCTGGGCGACATCTTCTGGTCCGGCGGCCTGTCGACCATCAGCGAATTCCGCGATCAGCTTGCGCCCTATTCATCGCCCGAGGCGGCCAACGTGCCCGCCGCGTATCGCGGTCCCGACGGCCTCTGGCTGGGCACCAATACCCACGTGACGGTGTTGATGAGCAACCTGCGCCAGGCGCCCGGTGGCCAGGCACCGACGGGCTGGGCCGATCTTGCCGACCCGAAATGGAAAGGCAAGCTGGTCATCCCCGACCCGGAGCGCAGCAGCGCATCGTTCGTGGCGCTGTACGGCTTGCAGAAGCTGCTGGGCGAGGACGTGCTGGCCAAGGTGGCGCGCAATGCGGTGATCGTAGGCACCACCTCGGCGGCCTATGAAGGCGTGGCCAAAGGCGAGTTCGCGGTCGCCGTGACCATGGAATACGCCGCCTACGAATATGTGGCGGGCGGCATGAAGGAAATCCAGTTGGTCTACCCAAGTGAAGGGACCTTCCTGTCGCCCGAAGGCATGGCCCTGATCAAAGGCGGCAAGAACCCGGACGAGGCACGCAAGCTCTACGAATTCCTGGCCTCGAAAAAGAACCAGATCGAGGTATTCAAGACGGCGTATCGGCGGCCGCTGCGCCCCGACATTGCGGTGAACCAGCTTGCGCTCTTGCCCACCCTGGCCAGCATCAAGGTGACCCCGCTGGACGACGCGCAGATGGGCAGCGAACGGGCCGCCTTCATCGCACAGTGGCGCGAACTGATCAGCGCACGCTGAGCGACGGGCACACGATGCAAGTTTCCTTTCAGTCCATCGCCCAGAGCTATGGCGGCCAGCAGCTTTTCAAGCAGCTGGACCTGACCCTGCCCAGCGGCAAATTCTTCACCTTGCTCGGCCCCTCGGGCTGCGGTAAGACCACCTTGTTGCGCATGCTGGGCGGCTTCGTGCGGCCCGATGCCGGCCGCATTCTGTTCGGCAACGATGACGTCACCAACGTGCCGGTGCACAAGCGCGGCGTCGGCATGGTGTTCCAGGACTACGCCTTGTTCCCCGACCGCTCGGTGCTGGCCAATGTCAGCTACGGCCTGTCGGCACGCAATGTTGGCAAGGACGAAGCCAACGATCGTGCACTGGCCATGCTCAAACGCGTGGACCTGGCAGACTTTGCCGATCGCGCGCCGGCCCGACTGTCTGGCGGCCAGCGCCAGCGCGTGGCCATGGCACGCGCCCTGGTCATCGAACCCAAACTGCTCTTGCTGGATGAACCCTTGTCGGCGCTGGACGTGAAGCTGCGCGTGGAATTGCGCAGCATGATTCGCGAGCTGCAGATCGAAGCCGGCATCACGACCGTCTTTGTGACCCACGACCAGGAAGAGGCCCTGGCCATGTCCGACCTGATCGCGGTGATGGATCGCGGTCGCATCGTGCAACTGGGCGAGCCACGCGACATCTACACGCGACCCGCCACGGCGTTTGCGGCGGATTTTGTCGGCAACGCCAACCTCATCCAGATCACGCGTGAACTCGGCGAGACAGCCGACGGACTGCGCCGATTGGATACGCCTGCCGGCATCGTGCTGACCGACAGCAAGGCGCCTGTTCAGACAGGCTCCATGCTGGTAGTTCGCAGCGAGGAAATGCTGCTCGGCGACGCGGGGCCGATCGAAGACGGCGAACTTGCCGGCGTGGTCGAACATGTGGAATTCCGCGGCAGCATCACCGGCTACCAGGTCAGGACGGGCGCAGGCTTGCTGCGCGTGGAATTACGCACCACCCAGCATGGTCGAACCCGCCACCGGGGCGACAGCGTCACGCTTGCCCTGCCCCGCAACGCCCACATCGTGCAGGCCGCGTGATGCTCGGCACCCTCAGACGCGATCCCGCCTGGCTCATCCTGGCCCTCATTGCCATCGGCCTGCTCGGCATCTTCCTGGTCTGGCCGCTGGCCGGCATGCTGGGCAAGTCCTTCGTCGGCGCGGACGGCCGGGCCGACCTGGGCGGCTACGTGCGCTTCTTCTCCGACCCGTCCTACCGAGAGGTCTTCTTCAACACCTTGATCCTGGGCGCGGCCGTCACCGTCACCTCGATGCTGCTGGGTGGCGGCCTGGCCTTCGTGGTGGCGCGCTGCCGATTCCCATTGGCGGGCCTGGTCACCGCCTTGCCGCTGATCACCTTGGTCATCCCCGACGTGGTGGTGGCCGCCGCGTGGTTGCTGCTGCTGGGCAAGCAGGGACTGATCAACAGCTGGCTGGCGCCGCTGGGCATCGAGCTGCCCTCGCTGTATTCCTGGTGGGGGCTGGTCTATGTGATGACGCTGAACAACTACGTGTATGCGTTTGTCGCCGTGCTGGTGGGGCTGAAGTCCATGGACCGCAACCTGGAAGAAGCCGCACTCAGCCTGGGCAGGCCGCTGGGGCATGTGTTGACGGGGGTGACCTTGCCCCTGCTGCTGCCCTCGGTGTTTGCCGGCGCCTTGATCGTCTTCACGCATGTGATCGGCAGCTTCGGGGTGCCTGCCATCCTGGGCGCGCGTACACCCGTGCTGGCGGTGAAGGCCTACAACGAGTTCGTCAGCGAAATGGGCGGCAACCCGCAGATGCAGACCACCATGGCCTCGCTGCTGGTGTTCCTGGGCGCAGGCCTGCTGCTGGTGCAGAAGTTCGTCGTCGAGCGCCGCCAGTTCCAGATGGAATCCGGACGCAGTCCGCTTGCGCTGGAGGTCCGCGGCTGGCGCGCGATGGTGGCAAGCGCTGCAGTGATGCTGACGGTCGCGCTGTCACTGTTGCCCGCCGTGATCGTGGTCATCACCGCCTTCACGCCATCGGTGGGCCCGGTGCTGCGCTACGGCGGCTTCACGCTGGCGCACCTGCAGTACGCGCTGGTTCGTGCGCCCGAGCCTTTGTACAACTCGCTATTCCTGGCCTCGATCGCCACGGTCGCAGGCGTGGTGTTCTCGGTGGCCTCGGCCTACCTGATCGTCAAGCGCAAGTCAGCACTGACCAATGCGCTGGACGTGCTGGTGATGCTGCCGCTGACCATTGCGGGCACGGTGCTGGGCATTGCACTGATCAACGCCTTCAACACCGGCTGGCTGGTGCTCACCGGCACCTGGATCATCATGGCCCTGGCGTATTTCTTACGGCGCATGCCCACCAGCGTCCGCGCCGCTGCCGGCCCGCTGCACAACCTGAAAGACTCGATCGAAGAAGCGTCCATGAGCCTGGGCGTAAGCCCCCTGCGCAGCTTCTACAAGGTGGTGCTGCCCGTCATCGGGCCATCGGTGATCGCTGCCGCCGTGCTGATGTGGGTGACCACCTTGTCTGAACTGTCGGCCACCGTGGTGCTGTATTTCGGCGGCATGAACACCATGCCCATCGAGATCTTCCAACAGATCGACAGCGGCCGGCTGGCGCTCGCCTGCGCCTACAGCCTGGTGCTGCTGATGACGATCTTCATCCCCTTGGCGCTCGCGCGCTGGATCTTCAAGCTAAAAGTCGGAACCATCGAATGACTACCACAAACACCCAAACTTTTCTTGCCGAGCGCGTGCTGGGCGCCAAGCCCTCGGCCACCAAGGAAATGACCCGCCTGGCCAATCAGCTGAAACGCGAAGGCCGCAGCGTCATCACCCTGAGCCAGGGCGAGCCCGACTTTCCCACGCCGGAACACGTGCGCGCCGCCGGCTGCGCCGCCATCGAGCGCAACGAATCGCGCTACACCGAGGTGGCCGGCACGCTTGCGCTGCGCGAAGCCGTCGTGCGGAAGTTCGAGCGCGACAACGGGCTCAGGTTCTGGCCCGAACAGATCCAGGTTGGATGCGGCGCCAAGCAGTTGCTGTACAACGCGCTGCAAGCGACCGTGAATCCCGGCGACGAAGTCATCGTGCCCACGCCGGCCTGGGTGTCCTACCCGGAAATGGTGTTGCTGGCAGGCGGCAAGCCCGTCATCGTGCGATGCGGTGCGGCCACCGGTTTCAAAATCACGCCTGCGCAACTGGAAGCCGCCATCACGCCGCGCACCAAGTGGCTGATGCTGAATTCGCCGTCCAACCCCAGCGGCGCGGTGTACTCGCATGCTGAACTGGCGGCCTTGGGCGAGGTGCTGCTGCGTCACCCGCAGGTGTGGGTAATGGCCGACGACATCTACGAGAAGATCCGCTACGAAGAAACGCCCTTCGCTACACCTGCCGCCGTCACGCCGGAATTGGCCAGCCGCACGCTGACCATCAACGGCGTATCCAAGGCCTATGCGATGACCGGCTGGCGCGTGGGCTTTGGCGCCGGGCCGCTGGAACTCATCAAGGCCATGAACCTGATCCAGTCGCAATCCACGTCGCACACCAGTTCGATCAGCCAGGCTGCATCGATTGCCGCGCTCGACGGCCCGATGGACTTCCTGCCGCAATTCGTAGAAGCCTTCCAGCGCCGCCGCGACATGGTGGTGAGCAAACTCAATGCCATCGACGGCCTGCACTGCGACCTGCCGCCTGGTGCTTTCTATGCCTTCCCCAGCTGCGAGGGCCTGCTGGGCAGGCATGACGCTGCCGGCAAAGTCATCGCCGCCGACACCGATCTGGCGATGTACCTCATTCGCGAAGTGGGCGTGGCCATCGTGCCGGGATCGGCCTTCGAGCTGCCTGGGCATTTCCGGGTGTCCTACGCGGCATCCGACGAAGAACTGACCGACGCCATGACGCGCATCAGCACGGCGTGCGCAGCCCTGCGTTGAACTCATTCAAAAGACGACACCCAATGACCAAAAACCAGACCCTTCGCGCCGCCCTCAACAGCGGCAAACTCTTCACGGCCATGGCCGCCCACAACCCCATCGCCGCCAAGCTGGCCGAAGAGGCCGGCTTCGGCGGCATCTGGGGCAGCGGCTTCGAATTGTCAGCCAGCTACGCAGTGCCGGATGCCAACATCCTGTCCATGGGCACCCACCTGGAGATGATCCGGGCGATTGCTGCAACCGTTTCCATCCCGCTGATTGCCGACATCGACACCGGCTTTGGCAATGCGGTGAACGTGCACTACATCGTGCCGCAGTACGAAGCCGCTGGCGCGTCCGCCATCGTGATGGAAGACAAGACCTTCCCCAAAGACACCAGCTTGCGCGCCGACGGGCGCCAGGAACTAGTCCGCATCGAAGAATTCCAGGGAAAAATCGCAGCCGCCGCCGCCTCACGCAAGGACAAGGACTTCGTGGTTGTTGCGCGCGTAGAAGCCTTGATTGCAGGCTTGGGTCAGGACGAAGCGATCAAACGTGGGCTGGCGTATGAGGAAGCCGGGGCGGATGCGATCCTGATCCACTCCAAGCAGAAAACGCCGGACGAGATCCTGGCCTTTGTGAAAGCCTGGCCGGGGAAAGTGCCGTTGGTGCTGGTGCCCACGGCTTACCCGCAGTTGACTGAGGCAGACATTGCCGCCTTGGCCAAGGTAGGCATCGTGATCTACGGCAACCACGCGATCCGCGCGGCAGTGGGCGCGATGCGGAAGGTGTTTGCGCAGATCAGGCAGGACGGCGGGATCAGCAATGTGGATGCGCTGTTGCCGACGGTGAAGGACATCATCGACTTGCAGGGCGATGCGCACATGCGCGAGGTCGAGGTGCGTTATCTGAAGTAAGGCCAGGGCTCTAAAAGGACCGAGATAATTCCGCTATCGATCCCGGGTTGCAGCCTATTAAAACGGATGAGATCATTTAGGAATTCGGGCCGGCATCGGTTGCCGGCCCTTTCTATTTCGTTCGGCCAATCCACCGAGAGAGCGCGATGAAGCGAGGTATCACGAAATCGGCACTGGCGCTGACATTACTTATGTCCGCCAATCTCGCCGTCCAGGCTCAAGAAGCAAAATGGGACGGCCCGTTCGGCTTGAAAGAAGGCCTCTCGCGCGCCGAGATCGCAAAAGTGGTGAAAATCGAAAAAGTGGGAAACACCCTGTCCTACACCGCGGACAAGCTGCCGATCCCGCATCCTGCATTCTCCTGGTATGCCCTCACGATCTCCGAATCGGTTGGCCTATGCGCCATTCTGGCGGTCAGTCCCACTAAACCATCAGACGCTTTCGGCGACACGCTGCGGCAGAGTTTCGATGCCCTCAAAGATCCACTGACCTTGCGCTACGGCAAACAAACGCGGGGAGTCGACAGCGTTCGATCTGGGAGTATTTGGCGCGATCCGCAGGATTTCATGATGGGAATGCTGAAAGGCGAACGAAAGTTGAATGCAATCTGGGAAACAACAAAAGCAAAACCGCTGCCCTCATCGCTTTCGCTCATCGCCTTGATCGCAAGCGCCGAGTCCAGCTCGACGGGCAGAGTTTCGCTGCACTACACGTTCTCCAATAACGACAAATGCGAGGCTGAAAAGAAGGCGAACGACAATCGGGGACTTTGAGGGCGATAAAAAAGGCGAATGACCTGCTTCGCATCCAGCGTCCTTGAAAGCGGATGCCGATGCAAAGCAGGTCCCCTTTTGTCCGACTCAGGCCGCAATAATCCCCGCCGCAAATTCCCGATAGCTGTGCAGCGGCCGACCAAGCAGCGTCGTCAGACGCTCGACATCACCCGCTTCCGGCACCATGCCGTCGCTCAGGAAACGCTCGCTCATCAAACGCATGTCGTAGGCCATCCAGCCCGGTGCGTAGTTGCGCAGGTTCTTCTCGAAACCCGCCGTGTCATCGCCGCCATAAACCACTTGCCGACCCAAGACCTCGGACCAGATCGCGGCCACATCTGTGCCGGTCAGCGTATCCGGGCCGACCAGGTTGATGCGCGCCAAAGGCAGCAGCGTGGCGGATTGCTCGCGACGCAGCAATTCGATGGCGGCCACTTCGCCGATGTCACGCGCGTCCACCATCGCCAGCCCTTTGCCACCAATAGGCATCGGGTACACGCCGTGGCCAAGCACCACGTCCTTGATGCTCAGGTCGTTCTGAATGAAGTAGGCCGGGCGCAGGATGGTCGCCTTGAAGCCCATCTGTTCGATCATGCGTTCGACGCCGAACTTGCCGGCGAAGTGCGGCACGTTCACGTAGACATCGCTGTGGATCACCGACAGGTAGACGATGCGCTCGATGCCGGCTTCGCGGGCCAGGTTGAGTGCGATCAGTGCCTGGGTGAATTCGTCGGGCACGACGGCGTTCAACAGGAAGAGCGTCGATACGCCCTTGAACGCGCTGCGCAGTGCGTCGACGTCGAGCAAGTCGCCTTGCGCAATCTCGACACCTGCCGGGAAGCTGGTTTTCTTGGGATCGCGTACCAGGGCGCGCACCTTGGCGCCGCGCTTGATGAGTTGGTCGACGACGTGGCCGCCGATGTTGCCGCTTGCGCCGGTGACGAGGATGGTCATGAAAGTTCTCCGTGGTGGTTGGTTGATGTGTCCACTTTGCCTGGTTCACATCTGACCCGATAGCCGTCATACTTGGACATACTGTCCCACAGGTGGAACACCATGGATTTGCTCGCACTCGTCGACTTCAACCTTGTTGCCCGCCACGGCGGCGTCGGACGTGCCGCGCGTGCCACGGGCCGACCCAAGGCCACGCTGTCGCGCCGCGTGGCGGAACTTGAAAGCAGTCTTGACCTGCGTCTGTTCGAACGCGGCGCACGCGTGCTCAAACTCACCGAGGAAGGCCGGGCGCTTCACGAACGGACGGCAGGGTTGCTGACCGAGCTCGACGAGACCGCTGCCGAGATCGCGTCGGGCGGTCAACGCCCGCGCGGCAGGCTGCGCATCAGCGCGCCGCTTTTCTTCTCGCAAACCGCAATGGGAAAACTCGCCTCGCAGTTCGCGCTGCGCTACCCGGACGTGCGGGTGGAAGTCACCACGGAAGACCGGGCCGTGGACATGGTGGAAGAAGCGTACGACCTGGCGATCCGGGTCAATCCGGCACCGGACGAGACCCTGGTCGGTCGTGTCTTCCTGCGCGATCGCTTGGTCGTCGTCGCCAGCCCGTCGCTTGCTCGACCAAGCGACGGCAGCGTCGTGCCGGCGATCATGCGTGGAGAAAGCTCGGCGAGCACCTGGGACCTCGTGACCGCCAAGGGCCCCCTGCGCATCACTGTGACATCCGTCATCAGCCTGGCCTCGCTGATGATGGCGCGCGATGCCGTTCGGGCAGGCCTTGGCGTCGGGCGCCTGCCTATCTCGCTGGTCAGCCAGGACATCGCCTCGGGCGCACTGGTGCACTGGGGTGATGTCGATGCGCCCGATATCGAGTTGTGGACGCTGTACCCCTCCCGCAGGCTGCAGAATGCGCGGGTCAGCGCCTTTCTAGATTTCGTGAAGGAAGCGTTTCCGAAGGGCACGCCAGATGAGCTGGCGGCATATGTGAACGCTTGAACGCCCAGGCGCATACACTCGCCGCCACCGGCAACCCCTAATTTCTCAGGACTTCCCACATGATCGACTTCAACAACAAAGGCTTCTTCAAGCTCAAGCAGAACGATGAATACGCCGAACGCGTGTCGTCCCTGCTGCTCGATGGCGAAAAGGTCATCGACTCGTACAAATCCATGCGCGACGGCGTGGTGTTCACCAACAAGCGCATCATCGCCGTGAACGTGCAAGGGCTCACCGGCAGCAAGAAAGACTTCACCTCCCTGCCCTACAAGAACATCGTGGCCTACTCGGTAGAAACCTCGGGCACCTTCGATCTGGATTCCGAGCTGGAAATCTACTTTTCCGCACTCGGCACCGTGAAGTTCGAATTCACGGGCAAGACGGCCATCGTCGAAATCTCCAAGCTGATCTCGGCGCATATCTTTGCGTAATCGCCCGCCGGGACGCCGTTTTGCGCCTGGGATTGCGCAAACGGCGAGCACGTCGCACCCATGACGAACTTGACAAACTAAGTCTATAACGTAAAGTTGCAGACTTCGGCGCACATTCGCCCTGCCGGTTTGCCAAGTCATTGCGCAAGCGGCAAGGACGTCTGCCCTCCTTGTCGAGTCAGTCATGCAGCCAGCACCCGCCGGGTTCGCCCGATCCGTCCGTAGGACCGCCTTGCCGCGTAATGCGGTAGCTCGTGATCAGCCGCACGCCGTACGCACAACAGACATCGCCCCCGTCGGAGCACGTTCGTGATGGCCCCCGCCGCCGACCGGCGCACCGCCATCATGGAAGCCTCCATCGGCGTGTTCCTGCGTTACGGGTTCAAGAAAGCCTCGATGGACGACCTGGCGCAAGCAGCTGGCATCTCGCGCCAAGGGCTGTACCTGCATTTCCCGTCCAAAGACGAACTTTTCACGCAGGCCATCACCTGGTTTGCACAGCAAGGGCTGGCGGCCATGCGCGCGGCGCTCGCCCGCCAAGACCTGCCGCTGGAAGCACGTCTGCTTGGCGCCTTCGATGCGCTGCATGTCCAGCGCGACGGCGCGCAGATGTCGCTCGAACACATGACCGAGATCGTGGCGACTGCCCGGCAATTCGTCGCGCCCGTACTGCAGGCATTCGACCAGAGCATGGTCGAGGAACTGACGCGGGCCATCGAAGCGGGCAAGGACGAGGTGCCATGGCTGAAGGCAGGCATCACCGCCGAATCGCTCGCGCGGCACCTGCATGCAAGCTCGCATGGACTCAAGCACTACGCGACCACGGCCGCCGAGTACCAAGCCGGCATCGGTCTGGCGGTGCGCCTGATCCTCGGCCAGCCAGGCGCTGCGCCGCCGGCCCGCACCTGAATACCGAATGACCCGCCCCCTTCGCCACTTGCTCTGGATAGGAATCATCGCCATGTCCGCCTGCTCGCTGTCTGCTTGTCTTACCCGCCCCACCGCCAATCCGCAATCGCCGCAACAACGCGACGGTCGCTACCAGAACGTTGTCCCGCGTGAGCCCATCGGTTTCATGAAAACGATGGTGATCAGCTGGGAATTCATCACCGGCAAGACCAAGGCAACGGTGCCGGACGTGCCGATTCCTGTCCTGCCTTTGACCACTGCCGCCTTGCTTGATGCCCCCGACGGCAGCCTGTATCGGCTGGGCCATTCCACCTTGCTGCTGAAGATTGCCGGCGAGTTCTGGCTGACCGACCCGGTCTTCTCCGAGCGTGCATCGCCCGTGCAGTGGGCTGGCCCAAAACGCTTCCATGCCCCGCCCATCACCATCGACGACTTGCCGCCAATCAAGGGCGTGATCCTGTCCCACGACCACTTCGACCACCTGGACTACGCCGCCGTGCGCAAGCTTGCGCCCAAGGTCGAGGTCTTCATCACCCCACTGGGCGTGGGCGAACGCCTGATCGCCTGGGGCATCGACCCGGCGCGCGTGCGGCAGCTGGATTGGTGGGACAAGACCCGCGTCGGCGCAGTCGAGCTGGTCGCCACGCCCGCGCAGCATTTCTCCGGCCGCAGCCTGACCGACACCGACCGAACCTTGTGGGCATCGTGGGTCATCATGGCTGGCGACCTTCGGCTGTTCTTCAGCGGCGACACCGGTTATCACGCGGACTTCAAGACGATCGGCGAGCGTTATGGCCCCTTCGACCTGACGATGATCGAGACAGGTGCATACGACAAGAAATGGGCCGACGTGCACATGCAGCCGGAAGAAACCTTGCAGGCCCATCTCGACCTGAAGGGCCGCTGGCTGCTGCCGGTGCACAACGGCACCTTCGACCTGGCACTGCACCCGTGGAGCGAGCCCTTCGAACGCATCCAGGCACTGGCACAGACGCAAGGCGTTGCGCTTGCCACGCCGGTGATGGGCGAACGCCTGTCGCTGGCGGCGCCGCATGCAGGCAACGCGTGGTGGGTGCGCAGCCAGGACTGAGCATCGTGGAACCAGGCGCACCGGGGGTATGCCTGGAGTTGGTTCTTGATCGTCTTGGGTGGAAAATCTTGTCGGCGGCTGCGTCAACGCCCGACAGCGCGTGGTGATCGCAAGCGCAGCGCGAGCCTGTTCTCGTTCCGATTCAGGAGACCCAAGATGCCCACCAAGAACACCATTTGCCTGTGGTACGACGGCACCGCACTCGACGCCGCGACCTTCTATGCAGACACCTTCCCCGACAGCGCCGTAGGCCTGGTCACCCGTGCACCGGGCGACTACCCGGCCGGCAAGGAAGGCGACGTGCTCACGGTCGAGTTCACCGTCATGGGCATCCCCTGCATTGGCTTGAACGGTGGGCCGGAATTCAAACACAGCGAAGCCTTCTCGTTCCAGGTCGCCACTGACGACCAGGAGGAAACCGACCGCCTGTGGAACGCCATCGTCGGCAACGGCGGCCAGGAGAGCGAGTGCAGCTGGTGCAAGGACAAATGGGGCGTGTCCTGGCAGATCGCACCACGCATGTTGATGCAGGCAATCGCTGACCCGGATCGCGCCGCTGCCAAGCGTGCGTTCAACGCAATGATGGGCATGAAAAAGATCGACATTGCGGCCATCGAGGCGGCGTGGCGCGGCTGATGCGTGTAGTCATGGAAGTCGCTGCCGCCCTTGCTCATCCACCACCGATACCGCGTCGACGATGACCGCACACGTGGCCATGAACAGTGCCCAGGTGACGTGCGCGTCATCCCTCGGCGAAGGAGACACGATTCCTGCCCAGCTGCTTTGCCTGGTACAGCTGATGGTCGGCACGGTTGATCAGCGCGGCGCAATCAAGGTCGGATGACTGCGCCAGCCCAATGCCGATGCTGACAGTGACCTGCCCGACACCGGGGAACGTGGCGGCAGCGATGCTTTCGCAGACTTTCTGGGCAGGGACTTGCGGGCCTTCACCGCCGTCGATATCCGGCAGCAGCACCGCGAACTCTTCTCCGCCGTAACGCGCCACGATGTCCGTCGCGCGGGTACTGCGCTGTATCAGCTGCGCAAGTTGCACCAATACCTCGTCGCCCGTGGCATGGCCATAGGTGTCATTGACGCGCTTGAAATGGTCAACATCGATCAGCAGCAACGCGAAGGCGCGGTTGGTACGCTTGAAAAGCAAGCTGTATTCGGCCAGTTTCTCATCCAGGCGACCGCGGTTATAGACCCCGGTGAGCGCGTCATGAGTAGCCAGTTGCAGCAGGTCAGCATTGGCCTGCGTCAGTGCTGCCGTGCGTTGGGCGACGGTAGTTTCCAGAGACGCATTGGCGTCTTGCAATTCGCGCTCCTTGCCCAGCAGGGAAGCCGTCATGCTTTGCAAGGACTGGCCCAGCTGCGCGATTTCCAGCACGGGGTGATGCAGCGGGAAAGCAATGCCGGTTCGATAGGTTTGAAGCTGCGTGGCAGACCTGGCAAGGTGCTCGATCGGCCGGCTTAGATTCAGTGCCAGGTAATAAGCCACTACCGCGAAAAGAAGCGCGGCAATCACGCCCAAGCCCAACAGCTTGTAAAGCAGGATATGTGCGGGTTGCAAGGCGGTTGCCAAGGGTTGGCGAACCGCGATGTACCACGACAGGTCGGAACCCGGCGGTGTCGGCACCATTACCATGCTGCTGAGGTAATTCTCGTCCGCCGCCCAGCCCGTTCCTTTGGCATCCTCAAGCAGCGCGCTGGGCGGCTTGGGCTGCTGCTGTCCGGCAAGCTGCTCGGGATAAAGTATCCGGCCGTCCTGGTTGACGATCAACACCTCCATGCCCGGCGTCGCGGCGGTACGCGAGATGGCCGATTGCACGATGGTCGTGACCCAACTCCAGTGGGCATGCGCGCCCAGGACGCCGAGGACCTGACCGTCGGCATTGACAATGGGTGCCGCAAAGTCGATGAAGCGCAGCGGCTCGCCACTGGCGTTGGCCGGCAATAACTTGGCCAGCAGCACGGCGTCATGAGGATCGCCCGTGTAGGGTCCGCGCAGTCCGGCCTGGAACCAGGGACGCGTTTTCACCGACTGATTCAACAACATTCCGTTCACCGCCTGGCGCACCCTGCCCTCGGTATCTGCCACGCCCATCCACGCATACTCGACGCGGGACTGACTGCGCAACTCCATCGACGGCAATATATCGGGGCTGTCCAGGTCGCCGCGCATCACATGGGGTTCGCGGCTCAGCAGATAGATTTCCAGCTGCCTTTCCCGCAGTTGTATGCCTAGCAGCGCGGCTGCCGATCTGGCGGTGTTCGCCAAGGCATTGCCGCTGGCCTGTTTCACTTGCTCGGTTGCGATGTGTCCCACGTAGACGCCGACGATCAGCAGCGTAAGCAGGGATAAGCCCGCGAACCATAGCGTCAGGTGACTACGGAGGCTAGCGTTGAACATAAGCGAAACCAGACAATTGAACTATCGCCATGTTATGCGCAATGCTGGCTCAATAGCGCCCCATGCCGCCGTCGACCTCGGTCACTCCCGGTCTTATTGAAAGACTGTCTGTGTAACGCTGCACGGGAGGAAACCCGGTCTATGATCAACAGCCGTGACTCTGATGCTGTGACCTATGTCCATTGATCTGCAAGCGCTTTACCCCAGGCTGATCAATTTGATGCTGGACACGGTCTTCGTGGTGGATACGAACAACCACATCGCATTCGTGAGCGATGCCTGTGAAGCGCTGCTCGGTTATCGCGCCGTCGAACTGATCGGCACCCCCATCACCAACTATATGCATCCTGAGGACCTGGAGGCCACCAAGGCTTCGATTGTCCGAATCATGAGTGGGCAACCGCATTCAGATTTTCGCAACCGTTATATCCGCAAAGACGGCCGGGTCGTACACATCCTGTGGGCGACCCAATGGTCCGAAGAGGTGGGAGCGCGTATCGGGGTGGCGCGGGACATAACCGCGCTCAGGCAAGCCGAGGCAGAACTACATTTCCTTGCCCATCACGACCCACTGACAAAACTCACCAACCGGTCGCTTTTCAACGGACGGCTGGACTCGGCCCTGCGCGAAGCCGACCGCTATCAACGCAGCCTGGCGTTGCTGTATCTGGATGTCGATAATTTCAAGGGTATCAATGATGCCCATGGACATCTGATGGGCGATCGGGTGCTGTGCATGGTTGCACGACGCCTGGAGGGCTGCGTACGCCAGACCGACACCGTAGCCCGGATGGGGGGTGACGAATTCACGGTCCTCTTGACGGACATCCACGCCGAGGACGCCGTTTCCGAACGTGTGGACAGTATTCTCGCGGCCATGGCCGAACCACTGGGCGCTGAATTCGGCGGACTCGACATGCCATCCTGCAGCATTGGTGTGGCCTGTTATCCCGCTAACGGAGAGGACTCCGCTACCCTGCTGCGCCATGCGGATGATGAGATGTACCGGATCAAAAAGGGACGTTAGGCAATCACGTGCGCGGGTCAACGCAACAGCATCGGGCCCCGCCGCGAAATGCATGCGCCCGAATGGTCGTTCGCGGCGTCCAGCGCGTGTAGTCAAGGAAGCCGCTGCAGGCCTTGTGCACCTGAAGCGAAGGAAATCAAGGTCTCCGACCGCACGGCAGTGCAGCATCGGAAATTCCAGGCGCAGAAGACAAGCATTCTGGCTTGGTTAAAACACGCCTCAAAAAATATCTGCATCGCCGTGGAATAAGCGCCCTGCACCAGCGTCTACCTCTCTGACGGGCCAGCCCCAACAGGATCGAGGATAGGCAAATGCAGAGAAATTCCCCCCGCCACTGGCGGCGCAAGACAGCAGTCGTTCTCGGCGCCGCAGCGCTCGCCTGCGCAGCCACCGTGTTCGCACACGGCACGACGCCGCATGGCGCCGACCACGCGCAGATGGGCGCGCACCAGACCAGCGCCCCAAGCGCCAATGACACGACTGCCGCGGCCTTCGCCGCCGAGAACGACGCAGCCATGACCCGGATGATGGCCGGCATGGACATCAAGCCATCGGGCAACATCGACCAGGATTTCGCCGACATGATGATCGCGCACCACCAGGGTGCGATCGACATGGCCTTGGCGGAACTACGTCACGGAAGCAACGTACAGCTGCACCGCATCGCCCAGGAGATCATTGTCGAGCAGCAGCAGGAGATCGCGGCGATGCGCCTCGCGCTCGGCCAGCCGCTGCCCCCCTCGGCGCCTGCGCCGACCCAGGCCGGCCGGCAGTAATTCGGCCGCCGCTGCCCTCACCCATCACCGAGCGCGACATCATGAAAACACACAAAATTTCCCACGTCATCGCCACCACCACGCTGCTTGTCATCACCGCTTTTGCGCAGGCCGGACAGGCGCCGCGCGCCGCGGGCGATGCCGACATAGCGATGAGCCATCGAGACCGCATCTACGCGGCCGAGCAGTTCTCCAACACCGTGTCGGTCACCGATCCGATCGACAACAAACTGCTGGGCGTGATCCGCCTCGGCGAGCCCGCGCCCACCAACTTCAGCCCGCTCTACAAAGGCCAGGTGCTGGTGCATGGCATGGGCTTCTCACCCGACCACCGCACGCTCGCCATCGTGTCGATCGGCTCCAACTCGGTAAGCTTCATCGATACCGCCACCAATGCGGTCAAGCACACCACCTACGTCGGCCGCTCGCCGCACGAGGCCTTCTACACGCCCGACGGCAAGGAGGTGTGGGTGACGGTGCGCGGTGAAAACTATGTGTCGGTGCTGGATGCCGAGACTTTCATGGAAAAGACGCGGATCACCACGCCCAACGGGCCGGGCATGCAGATCTTCTCGCCCGATGGCAGGTACGGCTACATCTGCTCGTCGTTCAACCCGGAAACCGTGGTGATCGACACTGCGACGAAACAGACCGTCGGCCACGTCAAGCAGGACAGCCCGTTCTGCCCCAACATCGCGGCCTCGCCCGATGGCAAGCAGGTCTGGATGACACTCAAGGACATCGGCCGCACCATGGTCTTCGACGCCAAGCCGCCGTTTGCGGTGATCAAGTCCTTTGACACCGGCCCGATCACCAACCACGTCAATTTCGTCTCCAGGCAAGAAGGCGCTTTGGCCTATGTGACCGTCGGCGGCCTCAATCAGGTGAAGGTTTTCCGCACGGATGACTTCTCGCAAGTCGCGACCATTCCCGTGGGCAAGTTGCCGCACGGCATCTGGCCCTCGGGCGACGGCAAGCGCATTTATGTCGGACTGGAGAATGAGGACGCCCTGGCCGTTATCGACACCAGCACCAACACCGTGGTGGCGAATGTGCCGATCGGCCAGGCGCCGCAAGCCATCGCCTATGTACCGAATGCCGTGCCCGCGCAGGCCGGTGACGGCACGCAGGGCTTGCAGGCGCCCGGTCTCGCGGGCCAGGTTGCGCACCTGACGCTGGTGACGACCGAGGCAAGCAAAGCGCCTGCCACCGGCAGCCCGCCGACCAGCGTCGCCTTGTTCGACCAGGGCCTGCTGCAGGTGCTGCAGGCGTCCGCAACCGGCCTGGAGCCCAAGCAAGCCTACGTGCTGGCGCTGTCGACCCAGGCAGACGGCAGCGGTACGCTGGAGCCGCTCGCGAACTTCATGACCAATCCGGCGGGTGCGGCAATCGTCAACGCCATTGGTCCGATCCGCCAGCAGATCCAGGGTGACACTACGCCTGACAGCAAGCGTTTTCTGGTGATCGCGCCGCAGTCCGGCGGCAAACCAGGCGCCCCGGTCCAGGTGCAAGGCCTTTAAGCACCAGCGCCGGTAGCCATTACGATGTCCCCCATGAACGACTTGCTCCTCGTCGTCGAACCGCTGATTCCCGCATTGCGGCGCTACGCGCGCGCCTTGCTGCGCGATCGGGAGATTGCGGACGAGCTGGTACAGGACTGCCTGGAGCGGGTCATCAGCCGCTGGGGACAACGACGCAACGCCGACGATACACGGCAGTGGGTGTTCGCCATCTTGCACAATCTGGCGATCAACCGCCTTCGTCAGCGCACGCGCCGCGGACTGCACCTGGCCATGGAGGACATCGACGAGGCTGACTTGAGTACGCCGGCACCGCAGGAGCACAGCGTCACGCACAGCGAGCTGATGCGCGCGCTCGACTTGCTGCCCGAGGAGCAGCGGGCCGTGCTGCTGCTGGTGTCGGTTGAAGACATGAGCTACGCCGACGCCGCGAAGACGCTGGATATTCCGATCGGTACGGTAATGTCGCGGCTGTCGCGCGCACGCCAACGCGTACACCGCATGCTCGATGGCGTCGATCCGATGCCCTCGACAAGCGTCCCGGATATCGACAACCCGACCCGCCCTGCCCTGCGGAGACTGAAATGAACGGCGGCCCCATGGAACCACGACCGATTCTCGAAGAAGACCTGCATGCCTACGTCGACGACGCGCTGGATGCATCGCGTCGACGCCAGGTGCAGGCGTATCTGGACCAGCATCCCGAGGCCGCCCGTCAGGTCAAGGCCTATGCGGCGCAGCGGCAGCACTTGCGAGCAGTCCTTGCGCCGATTGCCGAGGAGCCGCTGCCGCCCTCGCTGAACCTTGCGCGGATGGTGCAGGCGCACGAGCAGCGCGAACGTCGAGACGAACACCTGCCGCGTCCCCCCTGGGGTTGGCGCATGGCGGCCGGGGTGGTCTTTGCGCTTGGCCTGGGCACCAGCGCCGGATGGTTTCTGCGCGGCCACCTCCCGGGCGACGGCGATACTGGCATCGCGGCGCTGGCGCAGGAAGCGACGCACAGCTACGCCGTCTATGCGTCAGACACCGAGCGGCCCGTCGAGATGGGACCGACGCAGCGCACCGAACTGGTCGACTGGATATCTGCACGACTCGGCCGCAAGGTCGCCATCCCGGACCTGGGTGCCGATGGCTACCACTTCATCGGCGGACGCCTGGTCATGACCGCGCATGGACCGGCCGGACTGTTCATGTACCAGGACGCCGACGGTACGCGCCTCACGCTGACGGTCAGACCGATGGCGGTCGACCAGGACACCCCGCTGATGCGGCCCATCAACGGCCCGGTCGGCGGTTATGCCTGGGCCGACCGAGGGCTGGGATATGGGATGGTTGGCGCAAGCAAAGCGGAAGTCCTTCACCCGCTGGCCGATGAGATGCGGCGCCAGATCGGGGTGAGTCTGCGGGGATGAGTCAGGGCTTGACGCCCTGCCCCAGCTTCCGCGTGATGTCATCCAGCACCGGCAGCAACTCCGCCACCGAATCGATCACGTAATGCGCGCCGGCGCTGCGCAGCTTGGCGCAGGCCACCTCGCGGCGCGTCTGCTGTTCATCGGCAGACAATGCTTCCCACTCGTGCAGTTGCAAGCCCATCGCGTTACCGCTGACTGACACCCCCACCGTCCACGTACCGGCATTCAAGCCTTCCAGAATGCCGACCTCGGTGTCGTCCACCTTCACGACCGTCTCCGGCCACCACACACCGAGATCGGCAAAGCAGCGGTACATCATCAGCGGCGACGGCCGGCCCGACGCATGGTCGCCGGCGCACACCAGGTTGTCCGGCAGATAGCCACCAGCTTCGGCAAGCGGCGTGACGATGTCCATGATCGGCCGGTTGTAGCCGGTGGTGGACCCGATCTTCAGACCGCGCGCGCGCAGGGCGGCGACCGTGTCCAGCGCGCCGGGGATGAAGTCGGCGAAGTCACCGACCACCGCTGCGTTCATCGGCGTGAACACCTCGTACAAGTGGTCGATGTCGGCATCCGAGAACGGCTTGCCGTGTTGGTGTTCCCACTGCGCGGCAACCTCGGGCAACAGGCTCAGCGCCTTGATGTGGTCCCACTTGGCCACGCCCATGGGGCCGCGTGCCTGTTCGATGCTGATGTCGATGCCGAACTGCTTGAACAGGCGCACAAAGGCGCCCATGGGGGCGCAGGAACCGAAGTCCAGGATGGTGCCGGCCCAGTCGAAGACAACGGCGCTGAGTTCGACACGGGAGGGTTGGGTGTTTGTCATGATGGATCCAGGAGGAACGGGGCGGCTTGGGCTGGCTTACCAGTCCGCGAACGTGTCTTCGGCGATGCCGAACGCCGTGCTTGCACCAGTGCCGCTGGTGACGATCACCAGGCGGGTCGCGTCGTCGGGTTTGTCGATGATGCAGTCGGTGCTGGCCGAGGACGGATAGATGCCGACCCAGCGTTCGGTCACCGTCGATGCCTTCAGCGTCAAGGTGTCGTGCAGGTGCCGCAGAATCAGCTCATCCACGCGCTGGTTGGCAAAGGGTTCCGGCGCGGCGCTGTAGTGGTGGGAGTCGCCCACCACCAGCGAGCCATCGGCGCTTTGCACAACAATCAGGTGGATGCCGTTGTCGAGCGACTCGCCTTCTTCCGCGCGGATCTGCGTCAACAATTTTTCCGCCGCCGGCAGCTTGCTGTAGCCGTGGTAACGCACCAGGCTCAGATCGGCCATTACCGATCCGGGCAATTTGAAGCCGGGCTCCGGCATGACGCGCAGCATGTGCAGCAGGCACAGGCGCAAGTTGTGCGGCGCCAGCCGTTCTGCAAACAAGCCGTTGATGTCGGTGTTGGTGCAAACCACCACACGTTCGCCATGCAACACCGCCCGCGAGGTGCGCACACGCGGCGTGGCAACTTCCAGCACGGCTTCGCTGAAGCGGAAGACCACGCCGTGGGCATCAGCCAGCCACTTGGCCAGCAGGCCGATGGCCGTGCGCGACTCCACCCGCATCTCGTGCGGGCTGTAGAGCACGCCCTGCGCGCCGTCGAGCTTCAGCACGGGGGCACGGCGCGCGGCCTCGGCCACGTCCAGCAGTTCGCAGGCCTCGCCCATCTCGGTGGCCATGAATTCTTCCAGCACGGTCAGCGCCTGCGGCCGGAAGGCGGTCAGGTACAAGCCGTGATGGACGGCCTCGATGCCTGCTTGTGGTGCCACTTCACCCCATACCTCGCGTGCACGCCGGGCGCGGCGCCAGGTGTCGCCTGCGCCTTGACCGGTGACGGTGATGAAACCGAAGTTGCGGATCGACGCGCCCACGCAGGCCGCATCGCGTTCCACCACGCAGACCTTCAGGCCGCGCTTGGCGGCGGTGTAGGCATGGGCCAGGCCGACGATGCCGGCGCCAACGACGATCACATCGAATGTGTTGTTGTTCATGTCTTGGGAAAGGAAAGTTGAAGACGGTTCATCGCGCCGGGGCCCGCCAGGCCTGGGTGCGCCGGTCCACCAGGCGCCCGACCACCATGTACAGCAGCGTGACCACGGCAGAGGTCGCGGCGATCAGCACGGCCATGGCGGCTGCGGGGCCGGTATCGCCAGCCTCGTCCAGGTTCAGGATGGCCACCGACGCCAGCTTGGTGTCGGGTGAATACAGGAACACCACGGCCGAAATCGTGGTCATCGCGTTGATGAAGAAATAGCGCGACACGTCCAGCAAGACCGGCAGGCAAATCGGCAAGGTCACGCGCCAGAAGGTCTTGTACAGCGGCACTTTCAGGGATGCGGATACTGCTTCGAATTCGGCATCGAGCGCTTTCAGCGCGGTCACCATGGTCAAGTGGCCCGTTGTGTAGAAGTGCACCACCGTGCACAAGACCATCAGCGGCAGCGTCTGGTACATGACGTTCAGCGGATTGGCCTTCGCGTTGAAGAAGAAGATGTAGCCCAGGCCCAGCACCAGGCCGGGCACCGCCATCGGCAGCATGGCCATCAGGCGCACCACCGGCCGCAAGCCGTCGAAGCCACGCGTCTTCTCCAGCAGATAGGCGCCGACGAAGACCACCACGGTGCCGATCACTGCGGTGCTGGCCGCCAGCTTCACGCTGTTGATCAGCGCGTCGCCCAGCTCCGCGTCGACCAGCCCAGAGATGTAGTGGTTCAGGCTCGGCGCCAGGTTGTACGGCCACATCTTCGCAAAGGACGCGAACACCGCCATGCCGAACATGGCCAGCACCAGGCCCACGATCATCAGGCAGTACGTCAGCATGGCCGCATCGAAGCCACGCGCGGGCTTGGGCACCAGCGGCACGGCACGCGCCGTCAGCGTGGCGGTCTGCTTGCGCTGCACCAGCCAGTCAATGCCGAAGGTCAGCACGGCGGGCAGCAACAGCAGCAAGGCCACGACCGCGCCGCGCTGGAAGTCCTGCTGGCCGATGACCAGCTTGAATACGTCGGTGGCAAGCACGTTGAAGTTGCCGCCCACCACTTTGGGAATACCGAAGTCGGTGATCACCAGCGTGAAGCACACCAGCGCCGCCGAGATCAGCCCGTACTTGGCGCCCGGCAAGGTAATGGTGAAGAACTTGCGCGTGGTGCTGGTGCCCAGCGCGTCGGCCGCTTCATACAGGCGCGCATCGGCCAGCGACAGCGCCGTCACCAGAATCATCAAGACATGCGGGAACACCGCAAAACACTCTGCCAACACAATGCCTGGTGCACCGTAAATACTGGTGAAACCCAGCGCCAGCCACAGTTCCTTGGCCACGCCCTGGTTGCCGAACCAGTAGATCAGCGAGATCGCCGACAGCAGCGAGGGCGCCAGGAGCGGCAACAACATCAGCGTACGCAACATCGACTTGCCCGGCATGCAGCTACGCGTCAGCGCATAAGCAAAGGTGAACGCCAATGGCACCACGATGGCCGTCGTCAGCAAGGACACCCACACGCTGTGCCACAGGCTGGTCAGCAATGCCGGCGAAGCCAGGTAGGCCGCAAACGCGCCCAAGCCCGACGTCGCGGATCCCCCGGGCGCATCGAGCGCTTTCGACAGAATCAGCACCAGCGGCGCGACCAGGCCCACGCCCAGCAACAACAAGATGCCCAGCAGGCCCAGGTTGCCCAGCCGGTCAGTCCAGTGCACCCGCTGCTTCAAGGGGGCGGCACGAACTGCCGCGGCCATCGGGCTCATGCGCCCACCGCAGCAGGAAACACCCGCAGCCGGTCTGCCCGCAGCGCAAAGCTCACGCGCGCGCCCTCATGCACATGGAACTCGTCCATCTGGTTCAGTGAATACTGCACCTGCATGCGCTGACCGCCCAGGCCGTCCACTTCGACCGCGGCCAGGCAATTGCCACCCAGGAATTCCACGTGACGCACCGTGCCTTGGCAACGCAGCGGGTCGCGTTCGTGCACGGCGCCAACAACCCGGTCTTCGGGCCGCAGATAAAGCGCCACCTTGGCGCCCGGACGGAAGTCTGCGCCCGCACCCGGCAGGCACTGCAGGCGCTTGTCGCCGCAACGGAACCAGTGGTCGCCCTCGGCTACCGCGTGCAAGCGGTTCACCTTGCCCACGAAGTCCGCCACAAAGGGCGATGCCGGTTCACGGTAGACCTGCATAGGCGTGCCCACCTGCTCGATCACACCGTGGTTCATCACCACGATACGATCGGCCACCGACAGCGCTTCTTCCTGGTCGTGGGTCACCATGATGGTGGTCACGCCCAGCTTGCGCTGCAGCTCACGGATCTCATTGCGCAAATGCACCCGCACCGTGGCATCCAGCGCAGACAGCGGCTCGTCCAGCAACAACAGGCCCGGCGAAGTGGCCAGCGCCCGCGCCAGCGCAATGCGCTGCTGCTGGCCGCCGGACATCTGCGCCGGAAACTTGCTGCCGCTGCCCGGCAAGCCGACCAGCTTCAGCAGTTCATCGACCCGCGCGTCGATGTACGCCCTGCCCTGCTTGCGGTTCACCAGCCCGTAGCTGACGTTCTTGGCCACCGTCAGGTTGGGGAACAGCGCATAGGACTGGAACATGATGCCGTAGTCGCGGTCGGCTGGCGGCAGCACGGATATGTCACGGCCTCCCTGCACAATGCTGCCGGAGGTCTGCGTCTCCAGCCCGGCCACGATGCGCAGCAAGGTGGTCTTGCCGCAGCCCGACGGCCCCAGAAAACAGACGAACTCGCCCTTCTGAATGGACAGATCGATATCGTCCAGGGCGGTGAAGGCCCCGAAGCGTTTGTGGATGGCGTGCAGCGTGAGGTAGGCCGTGTCCATGGAACTTACTTCCGCGGTTCGCTCTTGGCGTCGTAACGACGCGACCACTCGGCAAGCGTGGCTTCGCGGCTGGCAGCGGCCTTGTCGAAGTCCAGCTTGATCAGGCGCGACTCGTAGTCATCCGGGATATTGGCCAGCTTCGGCGCCACGCCGGGTTGCGCGGTGATTGCGAAGTTCTTGCCGTACAGGATCATCGCGTCTTTCGACGAAGCCCAGTTGGCCAGCGCCTTGGCGGCTTCCAGCTTCTTGGTGCCCTTGTAGATGGCGAAGCCTTCCAGGTCCCAGCCCAGGCCTTCCTTCGGGAACACGAGTTCGATCGGTGCGCCCTTGGCCTTGTTGGTGTGGCCGCGGTACTCGAAGCTCACGCCGGCCACGTACTCACCCGAAGCCGCCATGTTGCAAGGTTTGGAACCCGAATGCGTGTACTGGGCAATGTTCTCGTGCAGCGCGTCCATGTACTTCCAGCCGCCGCCCTTGCCGCCTTCGTCGCCCCACATCTGCAGCCACGACACGACGTCCAGATAACCGGTGCCCGACGAAGCCGGGTTGGGCATCACGACCTGGCCCTTGAACTCGGGCTTGGTCAGGTCCTTCCATGTGGTCGGCATCGGGATGTTGCGCTTCTTGGCCTCGACCGTATTGAAGCAGACCGTGGCGCCGAACACGTCCATGCCGAACCAGGCGGGCGGGCTGGCCTTGTCGCGGTAGGCCGGCATGATCGCGTCCAGGTTCACCGGCGCATAGGGTTCCAGCATGTCGTTGCGCTTGAAAAGCGCCAGGCTGGTGGCGGCCACGCCCATGATCACGTCGGCCTGCGGATTGCCTTTCTCGGCCAGCAGCTTGGCGGTGATGACGCCCGTGGAGTCCCGCACCCACTTGATCTCGATGTCGGGGTTGGTCTTGTTGAAGGCTTCCTGATAGGCCTTGAGCTGGTCGGTCTCCAGCGCCGTGTAGACCACCAATTGCTGCTTCTGCGCGAAGGCAGAGGCAGCCGAGGCGACCAGAACGAGTCCGAACGTGGTGGAAAGAATCTGCCGAATGCGTTTCATCTTGGAACTCCAGTGGTGACGGATCGAACTGTGGTGGTCGCGCATTTCATCCGTGTGACACCAAGCAAAATGAGGGCCAGTTTGTAGAAAGTTTTTTGTAAATCGTAGACAATCTGGAAACCAGACTCTTTTCGCAGGGACGCTTCATGTCTACCGATGTTTCCAAGCCTGCTGCCGGCAGCCCCATCAACGCAGCCATTGCACAACTCCAGTGCAACTCGCTCGCCGGCTTGGTGCAGAACGAACTCGAACGCATGATTCTGGCCGGCGAACTGCAGCCCGGCAGCAAGCTGACCGAACTGACGCTGGCCACCCAGCTGGGCGTATCGCGCGGCCCCGTGCGCGAAGCCTTCCGCATGCTGGACGAAGCCGGCCTGGTGCGCACCGAGAAGAACCGCGGTGTGTTCGTGCGCGACATCGAGCTGGACGAAGCCCTGGAAATCTTCGAGCTGCGCGCCGTGATGGAGATGTACATCGGGCGCAAGCTGGCCGAGACCACCACCGCTGCGCAGGTCAAGCCCCTGCGTGCCCTTGTCGACGCCATGGACATCGCCGCCAAGGCTGGCAATGCGCAGGATTTCCATCGCCACAACCTGGCCTTCCACGACAGCCTGCTGCAGCTTGCCGGCAACGCCAAGTTCGAGGCCCACTACCGGCGCCTGACCAAGGAACTGTCCTTGATCCGGCGCAAGAACCTGACGGTCGAATCGATGATCGTCTACGCCCGCGAGCACCGGCAGATCGTCAAGGCCATCGCCGCGCACGACGCAGAAGCTGCGGGCCAGGCCATGTTCGACCACGTGATGAACAGCAGGGAGCGCACGCTGCAGAACTTCAGCGCGCAGCCTGCGGAGGCCGCGCCTGCCGCACCTGTCCGCAAACGCAGTGTGCGTGCTGCTGTCGAGGCCTGACAGCGCGTGGGCAGGCGGTAGCGCGTGCCGCCGTCATTGAGACTTTTGGAGCGACCCCGCGCATGGCACTGAAATTCGACGACATCGCCTACTTGTTCGCGCGCCACGGCGACACCCAGTACAGCGGCGAACCCGTGACCCAGACCGAACACGCGCTGCAAACCGCCTGGTTCGCCGAACAGGCCGGCGCCGACGACGAACTCATCACCGCCGCCTTGCTGCACGACCTGGGCCACCTGTTGCACAATCACGGCGACACGCCCACCGAGCGCGGCATCGACGACCTGCACCAGTACAGCGCCCTGCCCTTCCTGCGCGGCGTGTTCTCAGACCGCGTGCTGGACGCCATCCGCTGGCACGTCGATGCCAAGCGCTACCTGTGCGCCACCCGCCCTCAATATCAGGCAGCCTTGTCGGCCGATTCCCAGCGCAGCCTGGTGCTGCAGGGCGGCGTGTTCTCCCCGGACGAAGCCGCCGCCTTCATCGCCCGCCCGCACGCCGAAGACGCCGTGCGGCTGCGGCTGTGGGACGACCAGGCCAAGGTCGACGGCCTGCAGACCCCTGGCCTGGACCACTACCTGAGCATCGCTGCCCGCTGCCACCTGTCATGAGCCTGAGCGCGCCGCTGGTCCTGGCGATTCTGTTTGCAGCGCTGCTGCACGCCAGTTGGAATGCGCTCATCAAATCCGGCCCCAACAAGTCTTTGGATACCGCGCTGATCCACAGCCTGGGCGTGCTCTTCGCCATCCCCGCGGCCATGTGGTTTGGCCTGCCAGCCGCCGCAGCCTGGCCCTACATCCTGGCCTCGTCCGCCATCCACGTCGCGTACTACATCGCGCTGGTCGGCGCCTACCGCCACGGCGACCTGGGCCTGACCTACCCGATCATGCGCGGCTCCGCACCGCTCTTGGTCGCCCTCGTCGGCAGCTTCATGGTGGGCGACAAGCTGTCCGCACAAGCCTGGGCCGGCGTGCTGCTGCTGTCCATCGGCGTGTTGACCGTCGGCCTGGCGCGCGTTGCAGCCAACCCGGGCGACGGCAGCAATCGTCGCAAGGCCCTGGGCTTTGCACTGGCCAACGCCTGCATCATTGCCAGTTACACGGTGGTCGACGGCATGGGCGTGCGGGCGGCGGGCGACCCGTTCGCCTATGCGGCGGCGATCTTCCTGTTCGATGGATTGCCGTACATGGCACTGGTCATGTATCGATTGGGACCCGCGCGTGGCGAGGCGCTGCGCTACATGGCCGGACGGGCCAAGGTGGCAGTCGGCGGCACGGTCGCCTCATTGGGCAGCTACGGGATTGCGCTGTGGGCGATGACGCACGCACCCGTGGCATTGGTCGCCGCGCTGCGCGAGACCTCGGTGATATTCGCGGCCTTGATCGGCACGCTGCTGCTGGGCGAGCGTTTTGGCTGGGCACGGGCGGCAGGGACGGGGCTGGTGGTTGCCGGGGTGATGACCTTGCGATTTGGGTGAGCCGCAGCATCGGAGCGCTCACAACCCTTCACCATCAAGCTCCGCGCAAGCAGTTTTTTTTCGTCCGCGCCTAACGGCCATCCCCCCGAAAACCCCTACCCCGTCGGCTAGGGATCATCCCAATGAAGTATTAGATACCCCCACGTAACATATCAGCAAATAGGTCGTGATGTGTCAAAAAAGGGGACGGAGATGATTCATAACACTCGAGTTTGGGCAGGTGCGGCAGCGTGTGTACTGGCGTTGAGCATCAACACCACCAATGCCTACGCCGCAGATCCGCAGGTGTTCAAGATCGGCGGCGTGGTCTCGCTGTCTGGCGCCTACGGCATATTTGGCGACGACATGCGCAAGGGCGTGGCGATTGCCGTCGAGCAGCGCGGAGGCAAAGTACTGGGCAAGCCCATCGAGGTCGTGTGGGAGGATGACGAAACCAAGCCGCAATCGGCCGTTCAGAAAACCACCCGGCTGATCTCGGACGATGTGCAGATGATCTTCGGCGCGGTCAGTTCGGCGTCCACCATCGCGATGATGAACATCACCAAGCAGCGGAAGATCCCGCACCTGGTCACCATGTCGGCCGATGACAAGATCACCGTGCCGGGCGGCTCGCGCTACACCTTCCGCACCTCCAACACGCTTGGCATGGAACAGCGCATGGCGCTTGGCTTCGTGAAAGACAAGCAACTCAAGCGCATCTACGGCGTCACGGCCGACTATCAGGCCACCCGCGACAGCTGGGAATGGTTCCGCAAAGAGGCCGAGAAAGCCGGCATCGAGATTGTCGGCGCCGACTTCCCTCCCCTGGGCAACCGTGACTTCTCGACCATCGTCGACAAGATCGCCCGATCCAACGCCGACGGCGTCGCCTTGTTCATCACCGGCGCGGACGTCATCTCGATGATCAAGCAGGCAGGCCAGGTCAACCTGACCGCCAACAAGACGATATTCGGACCCGTCATCGCCGACGAGACCATGGCCGCCGCAGTAGGTGCCTCGTCACTGGGCGTGCAGTCCGGCGTGCGTTATCACTTCTCGGTCGACAACCCCGCCAACAAGGCCTTCGTCGAGGCCTACCGCAAGAAATTCAATGAATACCCATCGTCCGGCGCTGGCGAGGCCTACGACGGCATGTCGTGGTGGCTGGACGTGGTCGACAAGACCGGCTCGTGGGACAAGGAAACCTGGGTGGCGGCGTTCGAAAAGAGCACTCGCGAGAACTCGGTCGAAGGCACAAAAACCATGCGTGCCTGCGATCACCAGGCCATGCAGACGGGCCTGTGGGCGGTGGTCGCCAAAGGCCAGCCAGGCCAGCCGGCCTATGTGATGGACGTCGTCAAGACATTCCCGCCAGAGCAGGTCTTCGAACCCTGCACGCAGTAAGCCCGGGAGCCCCCCACCATGTCCACGCTGGTAATCGGTCTGAGCCTGGGGCTGCTGCTGTTCCTGCTGGCCTCGGGACTGACGCTGATTTTCGGGATGCTCGGCGTCATCAACTTCGCCCACGGTGCCCTGTACATGCTGGGCGCGTATCTGTCCTTTGAGCTCGGGCATCGCACTGGCTCGTTTGCAGTCGGCCTGATTGGCGCTGTTGTCATCACCGCAGCGGTGGGCGCGTTGATGGAACGCGTCACCCTTCGCCCGATCTATGACCGGCCGCACTTCTACCAGTTGATCCTGACCTTCGGATTCATTCTGGTGCTGAGCGAGGCCGTGAAGATTTTCTGGGGTTTTGGCTACAAGGAAGTGCCGACGCCGGACATGCTGGCGGGGACCGTCCAGCTGGCCGGCAGCACCATCCCCGTTTATCGGCTGTTCGTCATCGGCGTGGGCTTGGCAGTTGGCGCTGCATTGTTCCTGCTGCTGGAGCGCAGCACCTTCGGCATGCTGGTTCGGGCAGCCAGCAGCGACGATGAAATGGTGCGCTTGCTGGGCTTGCCGGCACTGAGCGTGCGCACGGCGGTGTTCGCGCTGGGGTCGGGCCTGGCAGGCCTGGCCGGGGCGATCGCCGCGCCCTTGTTCCCGATCGACCTGGGCATGGCGACCAACACCATCATCGACTGCTTCATCGTGGTGATCCTCGGCGGGCTGGGCAACATCCGCGGTGCGGTGGCCGCATCGATCCTGATCGGCCTGGTGCGGGCGCTGGGCTACACGTACGCCCCAAGCTGGGTCGACGTACTGACTTTCGGCCTGCTGATCGCCACCTTGCTGACGCGACCGCACGGCCTCTTTTCCCGCCCGGTTCGGGTGGCATGACCGGAGAATTTCCATGGCAGAACGACTCAAAGGCAAGGTAGCGCTCGTCACGGGCTGCGGCTCGAGCGGACCGGGCTGGGGCAATGGCAAAGCCATCTCGGTACTGTTCGCCCGTGAAGGGGCGCGCGTGTTCGGATGCGACATCTCGATGGCCGCCGCCGAAGAAACCCGCCAGTTGGCACAGGACGAAGGCGGCGACATGACTGTCATGGCCTGCGATGTGTCCAAGGATGAACAGGTGGCGGCCATGGTCGCGGCGTGCATCGCGCAATACGGACGCATCGACGTGCTCGTCAACAACGTCGGCATCGCCATCCTCGGTGGCCCGGTCGAATTGCCGACCTCTGAATGGGAACGGGCCTTCGCCGTCAACGTGACGTCGATGTTCCTCAGCTGCAAGTACGCGATCCCGCACCTGCTGGAAAGCGGCGCCGGCAGCATCGTCAATATCGGTTCGGTGGCAGGCAGCCGCGACAGCGGCGTGGTCTACGTAGCCTACAGCACCACCAAGGCGGCCACGCTGGGCTTCTCGCGCTCGGTTGCCCTGCAATACGCGAAGCAAAACCTGCGTTCCAACGTCTTGTCGCCCGGGCTGATGGACACCCCGTTGATCGCCGCACCTTTGCAAGCCGGGTATCACAGCGCCAACCGCGACGAGATGATGGAAAAGCGCAACCGGCAATGCCCGATGGGCCACATGGGCACCGCCTGGGACACGGCCAATGCCGCGCTGTGGCTGGCCAGCGATGAGTCGCGCTATGTCACCGGGACCGAGCTGGTGGTCGATGGTGGCGTCTCCGCCAAGATGGCCTGAGCGGCGCAAGCGCGACTGCGTATTCCGCCTGTTGGCTGCCTGTCTTATGTTCCTGGGAAACGCATGAAAGAATCACGTTTCAATAGCTTGGGCGGCGCTTTTTGCCTGGCAATCGTCGTCGCGCTGCCGTTCTTCTCCAAGAGCGACTTCGTGCTGAACCTGGCGACGCTGGTGATGGTCTGGGCCATCTTTGCAGTGGGCTTCGACCTGGTGTTCGGCGCGCTGGGCATGGTCTCGTTCGGTCATGCGACCTTCCTGGGGCTTGGCGGCTACGCGCTGGCGATTTTGACGCAGCGCTACGGCCTGCCCTACTCCGCAGGCTTGGCGGCGGCGGTCGCGCTAGGCGCACTCGGCGCCTGGCTGATGAGTTTTTTTGCGCTGCGCGTCTCGGGCATCTTCTTCGCCCTGGTGACACTCGCGCTGTCGCAATTGCTTTTCATCCTGGCCGACAGCAAGCTGCGTACGCTTACGGGCGGTGCTGACGGCATTCCAGGCGTGGCCCGCCCCGACGCCTTCGGCATCGACTTCTTCTCATCGCTGAACTTCTACGTGTTCGTCGCCGCCATCTTCGCGCTGGTGATGGTCGGCGTGGCGCTGCTGCGCGCATCTCCTTTCGGGCGGGTCATCAACGGTATTCGGCAGAACGAAATCCGGTGCGAGCAGCTGGGCTGCGACGTGCAGCGCCTGCGGCAACTGACGTTCGTGGTGTCGGGCGCGGTAGGTGGCCTGGCCGGCGCGCTGCTGGCGTCACTGCTGCTGTTCGTGAACCCGCAGATGCTGCACTGGACCACCTCTGGCGACGTCATCATCATGACCTTGCTGGGCGGTGCCGGCACCCTTTGGGGCCCGGTGGTCGGCGTACTGGTGTTCGAAGTGCTGAAAGAGTGGATGAGCAGCAAGACCCAGTACTGGTACGGCATTCTGGGGCTGGTGTTCATCATCGCCACGATCTACTTCCCGCGCGGCATCGTGGGCGAATTGCAGCGCCTGGTGCGCCAGCGCCCGACCCGTGAAGCAAGCACTGTCGACCCTGGACAGACAACGCCGCCGGCAACTCCCCCGACGACGCCGTCGATGACCTGCCCGGCCCCTGGCGGGAGCCCCAAGCCATGAGCAACCCATCACATCCAGTGGCCTTGCGCTGCGCCGAGATAAGTGTGCATTTCGGCGCGCTGAAGGCAATCGACAAGCTCAGCTACGAATTCCGCCGCGGCGGCGTCTATGGACTGATCGGCCCGAACGGCGCTGGCAAGACCACCTTGCTGAACGTGATCGCCGGACGCTTGCTGCCCGGCAGTGGGCGCATCGACATGAACGGCACCGACATCACCCGCATCAAAGCGCATCAGCGCGCACGCCTGGGCATGGGGCGCAGTTTTCAGATCACCAAGATTTTCCCGGACCTGAGCGTGCTCGAAAACTTGCGCATTGCCGCCCAGGTCGCGCACGGCCGCTGGATGCCGATGTGGCCGTCCGCGGCCTATGACCGCAAGCTGGCCGCGCACATCGACCGGATGCTGGAGCTGACAGACCTGACGCGGCACCGCGACACCATCGCCGGCACGCTCTCGTACGGGCTGCAGCGCGCGCTAGAACTCGGCGTCACGCTGATGCCGAACCCGTCGATTCTGCTGCTCGATGAGCCACTTGCCGGCGTCGGCCACCACGAGATCGACGGGGCGACGGCACTGATTCGGTCCGCACTTGCAGGCCGCACCGTGCTGCTGATCGAACACAACATGGAGGTGATCATGCGGCTGTCCGAGCGGATCGTTGTCATGGCGGCCGGCCGCGTGGTGGCCGAGGGCGAGCCCGCCGAGATCCGCGACAACGCACTGGTGCGCTCGGTCTACCTGGGCGACGACGAGGACATCGACGCAGAGGTCACAGCATGATTGCGCTTGAACACGCCAGCGTGAAATACGGCCATGCCCTGGCCCTGAGTGAACTGACGCTTCGCGCAGAAGCCGGTGAGATCGTGGCGATTGTCGGGCGCAATGGCGCAGGCAAGTCGACCACGCTCAAAGCCATGGCCGGATTGCTGCCGCTGGTGGCCGGCCGACGCCTGGCGGTTGGTCAGGACACCACGGCCCTGCCGGTCGAGCGGATCAGCAAGCTGGGGGTGGCACTGGTGCCAGACACCCGACGGATTTTCCAGAACCTGTCGGTCCGAGAAAACCTGCGTATCGGCGCCCTTGCACACGCGCCCGGGCACTGGACACTCGACCGGATCTTCGACATTTTTCCGCGCTTGAAAGAGCGCATCGATTTCGGCGGGGACCAGCTGTCGGGCGGCGAACAGCAAATGCTGGCCATCGCGCGTGCGCTGCTCGGCAATCCGAAAATCTTGCTGCTCGATGAACCCACCGAGGGGCTGGCGCCCTTGATCGTCAAGCAACTCATCGAGGTCTTCGCCGAAGTGCATCGTCACGGGACGGGCATCGTACTGGTGGAGCAGAACCTTAAGGTGCCCATGCGTCTGGCACACCGGCAATACGTGCTGGACCACGGCAGCGTGGCCTGGCAGGGCACGACCGACGCGCTGCGCGCCCAGCGCGAGCACGTGGAATCCATCATCACCCGCGGAGTTTCTACATGAGTCGCAGCATCGCCCCCGTGCACATCGTCGGCGTCGGCATCACGCCCTTCGGCAAGCAACTGAGCGTATCGGTCAAGGACCTTGTCCGCACTGCGGTCCAGGAGGCGCTGGCCGATGCAGGTTGCGACGCGTCGGACATCGACGCCGCGTATTTCGCCACCGCCGGCCAAGGCGTGATGGAAGGCCAGCACATGGTCGCGGGCCAAGTTGCATTGAAGGCGATGGGCATCAGCGGCATTCCGGTGTCGAACATGGAAAATGCGTGCGCCAGTTCCAGCACCGCCCTGAACGCCGCACGCTGGTGCGTGGCAGCCGGCGGCAGCGACATCTGCCTGGTGGTCGGCGTCGACAAGCTGTTCTCGATCGACAAGGAAAAGAGCTTTGCCGTGTTCGACGGCGCGTGGGATGTCAGCGACGTTGCGGGACAGCTGAAGGCACTTGCCGGACTGGGGGCGGACGTCAAACCGCCGGCCGACTATGTCGAGCCCGGCCGACGAAGCGTATTCATGGACATCTATGCGAGCCTTGCACGGCTGCACATGCAGACCTTCGGTACCACGCAGCGGCAGCTCGCTGCGGTTGCGGCAAAAAGCCACGTGCATTCGACGCGCAACCCGAAGGCGCAATTCCAGTATCCGCTGAGCATCGACGAGGTCATGGCGGCACGCCCCGTGTCGTGGCCCTTGACGCTGCCGATGTGTGCACCGATTGGCGACGGTGCAGCCGCCGTCATCGTTTGCAGCGAGGTGGGTCTGCGCAAGATCGGCAAGGCACGCGCCATTCGCATGCTGGCCAGTGTGATCCGCAGCGCCACGGACCGCCCGGCAGAGGCGTACAACCGCCACTTGTGCCATCTGGCCGCCATGGAAGCCTACGAGCTCGCCGGCGTAGGGCCGCGGGATATGTCCCTGGCGGAAGTTCACGACGCCACCGCATTTGCCGAGATCCAGCAAACCGAGGCACTCGGCTTTTGCGCATTCGGCGAGGGTGGACGGCTCGCCGAAGACGGCAGCACGACGCTGGGCGGACGGATTCCCATCAACGTCAACGGCGGCCTGCTTTCCCGCGGACACCCGGTTGGTGCGACCGGCCTGGCGCAAATCCACGAAATGGTCACGCAGCTTCGCCGCGAAGCAGGCTCGCGCCAGGTCGAGGGAGCACTTTTTGCCATTGCCGAGAACGGTGGTGGCTTCAACGGCGTGGAAGAAGCCGCGACCTGCATCACGATCCTGGGCCGATGAACGCCCACTCAAGACCCAAGCACCACGACGGAGACCTGCCATGCACTTGAGCCGCCTTTTTCAACGCACTGTGCAAATGCATGGCGAACGGCCCGCGCTTGCGCTGGGCAACCAACCCGCACTGAGCTATCTCGACCTCGACCTGCGTGTGCGGCGCCTTGCCGCCATGCTGCAGCAAGACCTGGGACTGGCGCCCGGCGATCGCGTGACGATCGCCATGAAGAACTGCACCGAATACACCGAGGCGCTGCTTGCCATCTGGAGCGCGGGGCTGTGCCCGGTCCCGGTGAACAACAAGCTGCACGCCCGAGAAATCGCCTACGTGCTGGGAGACTCCGGCTCGCGTGTGTGTCTGTCCAGCGGGGAACTGCTTGCGTCGCTGCGCCCTATCGTCGATGCCTTGCCCGACATCACGATGGTGGACGTGAAGGGCGAGGCATGGATTGCTGCCACCGAGCATCGCAGCGCGCCCCTTGCCCAAGCCGACGTCATTCACGCGGGCCACAGCGATGACCTCGGCTGGCTGTTCTACACCAGCGGCACTACCGGCCGCCCCAAGGGCGTCATGCTGACCCATGCGAACCTCGTCGCCATGGCACTCAACTTCCAGGCCGACGTGCTCGACGTGGATGCCCGCGACATCTTGCTGCATGTGGCGCCGATGTCGCACGGGGGCGGCATGTACGGCATTGCCTACCTGCTGCGCGGCGGCTTGCAGGTCGTCGCAGCAAGCGGCGGCCTGGACGAAGCCGAGCTGTTCGGCCTGCTGAATCACCATGAACGTGCGAGCCTGTTTGCCGCGCCAACCATCGTCACCCGAATGGTCGCCTACGCCGGTACACTCGCCCTGCCCCCAGGCGCCGATCCATGCCCGGGGCTGCGCTGCCTGCTGACCGGCGGCGCGCCGTTTTATGTTGAAGATATCAAGGCGGCAGTACGCGTGTTCGGGCCGCGCATTGCCCAGGTCTATGGCCAAGGCGAGTCACCGATGACCATCAGCGCGATGCGGGCCGAACGCATCGGCGCAGCAGTGGCGGCCGGCGACGATATCGCGCTGGCATCGGTGGGCTTTCCCCAGACCACCGTCCAGGTCGACATTCTGGATGGCGCCGGCCGCCTACTGCCGCCAGGCGAGCTGGGCGAAGTCACCGCCAGCGGTCCGACGGTGATGCGGGGCTATTGGAACAACCCCGAGGCGACTGCCAAGGCCGCGCCCGGCGGTGTGCTGTACACCGGCGACGTTGGCCTGATCGACGAACGCGGGCTGCTGTACTTGAAAGATCGCTCGAAGGACGTGATCATCAGTGGCGGCACGAACATCTACCCGCGCGAAGTCGAGGAAGCCTTGCTGCGCCACCCTGCCGTCGAAGAAGTCTCGGTAGTCGGGGTGCCAGACGCAGACTGGGGCGAGTCCGTGACGGCCGTGGTAGTGTGCCTGCCAGGGCATGTGGTGGCACGTGCCGAGCTGGATGCGGTCTGTCTTGACAGCATCGCGCGCTTCAAACGGCCCAAGCACTACGTATTCATGGATCAGCTGCCCAAAAACCCGACCGGCAAGGTGCTCAAGAGCGAGCTGCGTCAACTCATTGCCCTACAACTTTCGCAAGACGATGTCTGACAATCCCACCTTTCTGTTCGACCGAGGCGCAGTCAGTCTCAACGAAAAAGCCTACGGCGCCCTTGAGGCGCTGATCGTCCTGGGCGACCTGGCGCCGGGCAGCCAATGGTCCGAAGCAGCATTGGCCGAAAAAATTGGCGTTGGCCGCACGCCGACCCGCGAAGCCTTGCAGCGGCTGTCGCTTCAACGCCTGGTTCGCATCGCGCCCCGCCAAGGCATCTTCATTTCCGAGATCGATTATCCAGGCCAGTTGAAAGTCGTTCAGGCTCGCCGGGAAATCGAACAATTGATCGTCGCCCAGGCCGCACTGTGCGCCAATGACATCGAACGCCAGGCATTGCGCCAGGTTGCCCAGAAGCTGGAAGATGTAAGAAAGCAGAAAGACATCCGCATGTACCTGCAGCTGCATTTCACGCTGACACGTCTGCTGGGCGAGGCCAGCCGCAACTCCTATGCCGCCGAGTTCTATTCGATGCTGCAAACGCTCGCACGCCGCTTCATGAACTTCCATCAAGATGGCTACGACGATTTTTCCACGCTCTGCGATCTGCACATTCGGCAGATCGATGCGGTGGTGTCCGGCAATTCGACCGCCGCGGTCGCCTCGTCGCAAGCCCGCAATGACTACGCCGAACAATTTGCCCGCGCGGTCTTGATGAAACTCATCGAGAACTCGCAAGTAACGGTCAGCTCCGCGCGCTGAGCAGCCGACGCCCGCCGAACCATGAGAGACCTCCCGCCCACCGCTGCCTTGCGTGCCTTCGAGGTTGCCACCCGCCACGCAAGCTTTGCGTCCGCATCGGAAGAACTGCACGTCACGCCAAGCGCGGTCAGCCATCAACTGAAGACGCTGGAAGAAAGCTGGGGCTTGACGCTGTTTCAGCGCGGCAAATCACTCAGCCTGACTCCTGCAGGCGCGGCGCTCGCACCCATCGTGCGAGAGTTCTTCATGAATCTGGAAGCCACGCTTTCAGACCTGCGGGAACAGAATGGCCGGGTCCGGCTGAAAGTCAGTACCACCTATTCCTTCGCCCTGAAATGGCTGCTGCCCAGATTGCCCAGCCTGGCCAGGCAGCATCCCGAGATTCTGGTGACGCTGGAAACCACCGACCAGGCCATCCACTTTTCGCGCGATGAAGCGGAAGTGGCCATCCGTTTCGGCACTGGCAATTACCCGGCGCTGCATGCCGAATTCCTGTTCCGGGAACAGATATTTCCGGTCGCCAGCCCCGAGCTGCTGAATCGTTTCGGTGCCCCGCGCGAACCTGCGGAATTATTGCGTTATCCGCTGCTGACGCGCGATGGTGCGGACCTTGTCCCCAAATGGGCGCACTGGTTTCAGCAAGTGGGCGTGGGCGTTTCCGCACTGAAGGAAAGCGTCAGGTTCGCCGACACCAACATGACGATTGGTGCAGCGCTGCTGGGCCAGGGTGTTGCGCTGGTGCGCAGCGGCCACGTGGAGGCAGAACTGCGCGATGGCAGCCTGGTGAGGCTGTTCGACGTGCCTTTCCCGTCGCCGGTCGCCTATTACTTCGTCTGCCCCAAAGGTACTGAGGCCCAGGCCCACATCGTCAGCTTCCGCAACTGGTTGCTGGATGCATCGAGCAAGGCCCAGCAAGCCTACGAATGAGGCATGGGGGAAATCAAAGACTAGGGAATCAAGCATGAGGATTTGCTCATGCCGGGCTGAAGAGACTTCGCTTCAGGAAAAACGCGGTGCTGAGTAGCATCACGCATGCCCTTCCACATCATCGCTCTGACGCTTTTCGCCGCGCTCTTGCACGCAAGCTGGAACGCCATGCTGCGCGGCGGTGGCGACCGATTGTGGTCGATGACGATCATGTGCGTGGCGGTCGCCATCGCCAGTCTGGCCATCGCCTTGTTCGTCGCACCGCCTGCGCAAGCAAGCTGGGGGTACGCCGCGCTTTCGGCCGTGCTGCACGTTGGCTACAACCTCTTTCTGGTCAAGAGCTACCAGGCAGGCGACCTGGGGCAGACCTATCCGATCGCACGCGGAAGCTCGCCGATATTGATTACGATCGGCGCATCGATTTTCGCTGGCGAGCGCATCGAGATCGACGCCTTGCTGGGCATCGGCCTGGTGTCGGGCGGCATCGTGTCGCTGGCCTTCCAGGGACGCAAGCTGGCGGCGCCCAGCCTGCCCTACGCGCTGGGCACGGGATGCTTCATTGCGGCCTACAGCGTGACGGACGGCATCGGCGTGCGTCTGTCTGGCGCGCCAATGGCATACACGGTGTGGATGTGCGCGATGTGGGGCGTCTTGATGCCGCTGACCTACATCGGCCTGCGCGACGCGCGCAGCTTGTTCACCGTGCGGCCCGGGCTTGTCACGTCGCTGCTCGGCGGGCTGGTTTCCCTGCTGGCCTATGGCATCGTCATCTACGCGATGGTCGGCGCACCCATGGGGGCGGTGTCGGCGCTGCGTGAAACCAGCGTGTTGTTCGCGGCGCTGATCGCCTACTTTTTCCTGGGTGAGACGCTGACCCTACGGAAACTGCTGGCTTGCGCGGTCATCGCGATCGGGACGATCATCATCGGCTGAGGGCCGATGCGTGCTGCACAGCGGCCCGGGCGACCAGTTCCCCTGACACCCCTTTGAACAGGAAAAAGAATGTCCGAGCATCCGACCATTGCCCTGATTGGCCCTGGCGCCATCGGCACCAGCATTGCCGCAGCCTTGCACGAAGTGGGCCGTACCCCAACGATCTGTGGCCGCTCGGCGCGTGACAGCCTGTCCTTGCGCGTCGATGGCGGCAACATCAACGTCCCCGGCCCGGTGCGGACAGACCCGGCGCAGATCACGCACGCCTTCGACCTGGTATTCGTGGCGGTCAAGACCACCCAGCTGACGGACGCGGCACCGTGGCTTGCGGCTTTGTGCAACGACAAGACGGTCGTCTGCATGCTGCAGAACGGCGTCGAACAGGAAGCGCAGGTCGCCCCCTATCTGTCAGGCAGCCCGGTGTTGCCCGCCGTGGTGTGGTTCCCCGCCCAGCGCGAGTCGGATGGTTCGGTGTGGCTGCGTGGCAAACCGCGCATCACCTTGCCGGACGTGCCCGCAAGCAGCCTGGTGATGGCCGCCTTGCAGGGCACGCGCTGCGAGGTCGATGTCGCGGCAGACTTCAAGTCCGTCGCGTGGCGCAAGCTGCTGATCAACGCGGTTGGCGGCTTGATGGTGCTGACCGGCCGACGCGCCGGCATGTACGCCCGCCCGGACATCACGGAACTGGCGCTGGCTTATCTGCGCGAGTGCCTGACGGTTGCGCGCGCAGAAGGCGCCGTATTGGGTGACGAGGTCCCGCAAGAGATTGTCGACGGATTGCACCGTGCCCTGCCCGACATGGCCACGTCCATCCTGGCGGACCGGCAAGCCGGGCTTCCGCTGGAATGGGATATCCGCAATGGCATTGTGCGGCGGCGTGGCCAGGCGCATGGCATCGCCACGCCGATCAGCGATCTGATCGTGCCGCTGCTGGCGGCGGCCAGTGAAGGGCCGGGTTGATGCGGCGCTAGTTCACCAGGCAGCCTGCGATTCGCAAAACACCGCGGGCGGTGCCAAGCCGATTCGCAGCGCGCGATCAAGGTAGCGCTCGATCAAGGGGCGGGCTTGCACTCCCTGTCCGCCTGCCACTGCCACTTGCCGCCGACCGATACGAAGCTTGCGACACCGTTGGCTTGCAGATCGCCGCAGACGACCTTCGCCTGCAGCACGCCGCCCGTCCACTGCGGGCTCTCGAACGAAGCCGTGACATAGTCCATCGGCTCGCCGCCGGGCGTCTCCGATTTGCGGCTGAGTATCCCCGCGTAGCCATCCCACCGCGTCTTGCCCGAACGATCGGCAACCAGCCACCGGCTGCCGTCTTCGCCGCTTTCCTGGCGTTCGGCCAGGAACCACGTGCCATCGGGCGACGGGTATACGCGCTGGCCGGCATCGATGAGCTGCCCCGTGTCGTCCAGCAGCAGCACGCCTGAGAAAAGACTGTCCTCGTTCTTGCCGATCAAATGCGCGCGAAGCGCGGGCACGTAGCCGCAGTAGTACCAGTGCACTCCCGCCAGCGCCTCCTGGTAAGGAGGTTTGTCCGCGAAGCGTTTAGTCCCGCCTTGATAGTTGACCGTCAACAGACGAGGGCTGGATCGTGTTGCGCCATGGGGCGCGGTTTTCACCGCGGCAGCGTCGTTCATGTAGTCGCCGCATTCGACCTGCTCGGGTGCAGCCATGGCGATGGTCGGCGCGGCACACAGCACCATGGACGCGATCAACAAGCCAGCGCGGCGCTTGCCGGCAAGGAGAAACAGCGAGCGTCTGGTCGTCATATGAAGGCCTGCCATGGTGGATCATCAGCCCGCATGTTATCCGCATGATCGACGTCGGACGCCGCGACGGGCACTTGTTAACACCTTGACGGTTCGTGATGCCGGAAGCGCCTGCCATCGGCCCGGTATCATCAGAAAACAGGGACGGCTGCGTTTGGCAGTCGTCCGCGCAGCGCCCCGTTTATCCCTCGCCACCCGTGGACTTCTCAGCCATGCACCGCAAACCGCACCTCCCCCAGAAGCCTTGCCTGAGCTGCGGCCTGCCCTTCACCTGGCGCAAAAAGTGGGAAAAGGTCTGGGATGAAGTGAAGTATTGCTCCGAGCGCTGCCGCCGGAATCGACCAAGTTCGAATTCAGACTCCCCGACGCCAGGCGCAAAGCCATGAGCACCGTGATCCTCTGGTTCCGCAACGATTTGCGCCTGCACGACCAGTTGGCGCTGCACGCCGCCTGCGCGCCAGACACGCAGCACCTGCTGCCTGTGCTGTGCCTGCCCGATGCCGAACAAGACAGCGGCTGGGGATTTGCGCGCATGGGGCCGCACCGCCGCGCCTGGTCGGCCGACACCGTAGGGAACCTGTCCCGGAATCTGCAGAAGCTGGGCAGTGCGCTGTTGATCTGTACCGAGCCGGCCACCACTGCCCTGCCTGCCCTCGCACGTGCGGTAGGTGTGGACCGCATCGTGTGCGAAGACATCGCCGCGCCGGAAGAGCAAGCGCAGGTCGACGCACTGCGTGCGGCAGGTCTTCAGGTGCAGACCGTCTGGCAAAGCAGCCTGCTCGACCCGGCCCTGCTGCCCTGGCCGGTGTCGCAGTTGCCGCGCGTGTTCACGCCATTTCGGCAGGCGGTCGAAAAAGCCGACTTGCGCCCCGCAGCCCCGCTGCCCACGCCCACCAGCTTGCCGCCGATTCCGGAAGGCGTGCCTGCCGAGTATCTGAAAGCGCATACCGACGCCCTGGCAAGGTTCGCCGGCCCGCGCCCTGCCCTCGACCCGCGCAGCGCCTTCCCCTACCAGCAGCACGGCGGCGAAGATGCGGCACTGGCCCACTTGGCGCAGTACCTGGCCCGCGGCCTGCCCACCGACTACAAGCGCACCCGCAACGGCCTGATGGGCATGGACTATTCCAGCAAATGGTCGCCGTGGCTGGCCAGCGGCGCACTGTCGCCACGCGAAGCGATGGCCCAGCTGCGCCAGTTCGAAGCCGAACACGGCGCAAGCGATGGTAGCTACTGGTTGTGGTTCGAGCTTCTGTGGCGCGACTACTTCCGCTTCCTGCACCTGCAGTACGGCCGTGCGCTGTACCGCGCACGCGGTCTGGGTGCGCCCCGCGACGCCCCGCACGATACGGCCCGCTTCGACACCTGGCGCGCGGGTGAAACCGGGCAGCCGCTGGTAGACGCCGCCATGCGCGAACTGGCCTCCACCGGCTACCTCAGCAACCGCCTGCGTCAGGTTGCCGCCAGCTACCTCGTGAACGACCTGGCCTGCGACTGGCGCGCCGGCGCCGCCTGGTACGAGCATCATCTGGTGGACTACGACGTCTACAGCAACCAGGGCAACTGGCTATATATCGCCGGCCGCGGCACCGACCCGCAAGGCGGCCGCCGCTTCAATCCTGTGCAGCAGGCCAGTGCCTATGATCCTGAGGGGGCATATCAGCGCCTGTGGAGCGCCGCATGAAGTGCTAACGCCCACGCGGCGCGGTCGGCGTGCACCGCAGATTGGTCTGCCAGCGCCACGTACCACCGTCCGACACCAGGCTGGCAATGCCCTCCGTCCCGGGCGGATTGCAGACAGCCGTCGCCTGCAGTACCCCGCCGTCCGTCCAGAAAGGGTCCTTGTACCAAGTGTCGACCTGCTCCACCGGCTTGCGCCCGGGCTTCTCGATCACCATCCGGAACAAGGCGGCATAACCGTCCCACAGTGTCTTGCCCGAGCGCTCGGCGACTAGCCACAGGCTATCTTCCTTGCCTTGCTCCTGGCGAATAGCCAGGAACGATTTTCCATCCGGCGACGGGTAGATGCTTTGACCCGCATCGACCAACTGCCCGGTGTCGTCGAGCAACAGCACACCAGAGAAAAGTGCGTTCTCGTTCTTGCCGACCAGGTGCGCACGAAGCGCCGGCACGTAGCCGCAGTAGTACCAGTGCGCGCCCCCGAAGGCCTCCTGGTACGGAGGCTGGTCCTCGAAACGTTTCGCGCCGCCTTGATATTTGACGGTCAGCACATGCGGACTTGCGCGCGTGGCGCCCTGCGGCGCGGTCTTCAGCGCGGTAGCCTCGTTCTTGCCATCGCCACAGGTCAACGGTTCTGGCGCTGCACCGGCCGCACCGCAAGCACTGGCAAGCAAGAGACCTGCGATCAGCAGGCGAAAATGTCGTGGGGTTCTCAATTCAGATGCCTTTGCATCGATGCGGTACTGTTGGCACGCCCGTTGAAAAGACTGACGCGCGACCGAGTCTGCCGGGATTGCAGGCGGTGCGCCACCATTGCGTAGCGAAAAAGCAGGCAACGAAGTGTGAACCAAGATGAAGGACAAGGTGGCGCACTGCCCGGCATGCAGCTGCGCAACGCTGGCACCGACAAGAACACAGTCATGACCGCACCTACCCACACCCTGCGCCTGATCCTGGGCGACCAGCTCAATCCCCTCCACAGCTGGTTCGCACAAGTCGACCCGCAGGTCGTCTACGTGCTGATGGAAGTGCGTCAGGAAACCGACTACGTCCTGCACCACGCCCAAAAAATCCTGGCCATCTTCGCCGCCATGCGCGACTTCGCAGACCAGCTGCGCGCCGCCGGCCACCGCGTGCGTTACGTGGCGCTGGACAACCTCAGCAACCGCCAATCCATCCCCGACAACCTGGCCGCCCTGGCTGCGCACTACGGTGCCGAGCAAGTGCAATGGCAGCAGCCTGACGAATGGCGGCTGGACGACCAGCTGAAAGCCTGGAGCGCACGTCAGTCCTTCCTGTGCGAAGCCATCGACAGCGAGCATTTCCTGACCCAGCGCGGCGACCTGAGCACCTTCATGCACGGCCGCAAGCAATGGCTGATGGAAGACTTCTATCGCCACATGCGGCGCGCGTGGCAGGTGCTGCTGACCGCAAAGGGCACGCCAGAAGGCGGTCAGTGGAACTTCGACAAAGAGAATCGCAAACGCTGGCCCGGCACCCCATCCGAACCTGTCGACTGGCGCCCCCAGCACGACCACAGCGCCTTGTGGGACATGGTGCAGCGCGCAGGCGTCGCCAGTTTCGGCAACCCGCAAGCCGCCGCTCTGCGCTGGCCACTGAACCGCAGCGAAGCCCTGGCCTGTCTGGATGCCTTCATCAGCACGGCACTGCCGAACTTCGGCGATTTTGAAGATGCCCTGGCCAGCCGCGCACCGCGCCTGTTCCATTCCCTACTGTCCTTCGCGATGAACGTGAAAATGCTGCACCCGCTGGAAGTGATCCAGCGTGCCGAACAAGCCTGGCGGGACGGTCACGCGCCCTTGGCGGCGGTGGAAGGTTTTGTGCGCCAGATCCTCGGCTGGCGCGAATACGTGCGCGGCATCTACTGGGCACACATGCCCGGCTACGACACGCAGAACGCCCTGCAGCACCACACCCCACTGCCGCACTGGTTCTGGAGCGGCGATACCAAGATGCGCTGCCTGCACCTGGCCATCACGCAGTCCTTGCAGACGGCCCACGCGCACCACATCCAGCGGCTGATGGTGATCGGCAACTTCGCGCTGCTGGCCGGGCTGGAACCACAGGCACTGCACCAGTGGTACCTGGGCATCTACATCGATGCCGTCGAATGGGTCGAACTGCCCAACACGCTAGGCATGAGCCAGCGCGCCGACGGCGGCGTGATCGCCACCAAGCCCTATGTAAGCAGCGCGGCGTACATCAAGCGCATGGGGGACTACTGCCAGGGCTGCGCCTACGATCCCGGCGAGAAAATCGGTGAGCGTGCCTGTCCGTTCAATGCGCTGTACTGGGACTTTTTCGACAGACATGCACCGGTGTTCGAGGGCAACCAACGCCTTGACTTTGTCTACCGTCAGTTGGCCGACATGCCCGATGCGCAGCGCGAGGCGCTACGCACGCAGGCGGGGCAACTGCGTGGGCAGCTGGAAACGCTGTAGCGACGTTTACCGCGCGCATCCCCCAAAGTGCCATCACGGCTGCGCGTAACGCACCCCGCGATTTCACTTGGGCGGCTGCACGTCCGCAACTTTTTCAGACGGCGCAGACAGCTTGCGCACAATCGCATCGCGCAAGGCAAACAGGTGCGGGTTGCCGTCGAAGCCTGCCCTCAGGCTGTTCCCCATATGCACGATGACGACGTGCTGAATCGGGTCGATGAAGATGTTCTGACCATTGGTCCCCCAGAACATGGACCGACCATTGGCCGCCTGCGGAATCCAGATGTGCAGACCATAAAAAGGCGGGTTGGCCGGCTGCGGTTTGCTCTTGTCCAGCGTGGTCATCTGTTTGATCCAATCGGCCGGAACGACTTGTCGGCCGTAGACCTGCCCGCCATTCATCACCAGATAGCCCAAGTGCCCGTAGTCCCTCAAGGTGGCGACAAACTGGCCTTGCACGCCCTCTTCGTCATGGCGGTTCTTGATCCAGAATCCCGCAGATTCCGCACCCATCGGCATCCAGATCTTTTGCTCCAGATAGGTCGTCAGGTCAGTGCCAACGCGCGCCGCCATCGCGGCCCCAAGCACGGCCGTTTGCGCGCCGTTGTAGACGAAGGTCGTCCCGGGCGCTGCAGAGACATCCTTCTTGTGCGATAGAAACTCACGCACATTCTGCAAGGGTGATGCGATGGGATCGGTGGCCCGGTTGTCGGATTCCGCCCCTGGCTCAAACGAATTCATCAACTTGGCGCCAGAGGACATGCGCATCACATCTTCGACGCTTGCCTGCGCAAACGCGCTGTCCTTGAAGTCCGGCAGAATGTCGCCGATTTTTTCCTGAAGCGAGATTTTCCCTTCACTGACCGCTACACCCACCAGCAGCGACAGAATCGACTTCGACATGGATGCCGACAGCAATGTGTCCGAAGGCTTGCGGCCCTGCAAGTACTTCTCGAAGACGACCTGGTCCCCTTTCAACACGAGGAATCCCGTCGTGCAGAACCTGCCCAGAAAATCGTCCAAGGTATAGGTCGCGGGGTCGCCTGGAATCTTGTAGCTGACCGGCCCCAGGGGCGGACCATCCTGGAAGTGCAATGGCGCAGGCGATGGCTTTGCCGTGTTGTGCCGATGGTTGTCCTGGGTGTTGGTCCAGCCGTTCAGACACGCAGGTTCCGCCTGGGCTTGCGCACAGGCGAACAAGGTGAAAAGTACCGACGCGATCACGCTGCAATAACTGCGCAGTAGGGGCTTGTGGCTCATCATCTCGCCGTCTGGAGTGTGGAATAAGTCGCAGTAGATCTTCCAGACTGGCGCGACCCCGCAGCAGTCCGCGATCAGGACAGGCGCAAAGTATGCGCGCGACTTCCTGACAAACAAGCGGACGCTGAACGCGCGTGATGACGAGCATGCAAGGCCTCCGAGGAGGCTCGATTGCAAGGCGGACGTTCAATGCTTCCCGCTGACGTCTGACGACGCATCGGCCGCCAGACCGAGCTTGCCCTGCGCGAGCAACTCGCGCGTCCGCGCAAGCGTCGACAGCAGCGCGGCCTGGTAGCCCTTGTCGCTGTCGAACTGCGCCTGTTCGGCCTGTTCTTCCGGGCCGTTCGGCACCTTGTCCCGCAAGCCGATGAAGCAATAGAAACGCAGCTGCAGTTCGCCGGCCTCGTCCTCGAACAGCTCGTTGACGATCGCACCCTCACGCGGGCCGGAAGCTTGAAAGAACGTCACCTTGCGCTGTGGTTCAAGCACGATGATTTCGCGCAGGTCAGTGCCGGCGATCGTCGCTTCACGTACGAAATGGGTCACGCTTTCTTCCGTCACGTCGCAACGGGTGCACAGGCCGGCTGGGAGAAACAATCGGGCGTCCTGCGCCTTCAGAACCAGCCCTGCCCAAGCCTGGGCACGGGTCAGCGGCACTTCGCCAGCGGGATTGACGGGGACGGTAGCGGTTGAATAGATCATGGGGAACTCCGGTTGCTTGATGGTGAGACCAGATGTTGTTCGTTCCAGATCAATTCGAATAGCCGCTATATATAGACGCGTCGTCTCATGGCTAGAACACCTCTTGCGGTTCAACCAGCAGGACAAAACATCCAATCAAAACATCGCGCGAGCAGTCCTCTACTTCGCATGCTTGCGCTTCGCGCCCCCTGAAGTCCCGCAGAGACCCAAGCGAATCGGCCCTCGGATCTCCGAATCGTGGGCAATGGCCTGCCCTTTCTGCAAAATAGCCAGCGCCTCCTTGCCTGCCAGCGCGACCGCCACTGCGCGCACCTGCGGCATCAGGGGGCGCCAGTCATCCGGCGCCAACTGTCTGGCGACTTCCGACGGACAAATCGTCTTGCCGGGCGCACGCGCGTCCAGCAGCTCGAAGATCGCTTTCTCGATGTGGGCGGAGGTGATTGGCATGGGGGCACGCAAATGGCTGACAGTCATGCTAGCGGGATTTTCCCCGCAAAGATTGTGCGTTGTCCTGCGCGATATACATCACCCTCACAGACGCTCACAACGCCCTCCCCCTCGGGCCGGCCGCTGCCGCGCTGCTCCGAGCCATGACTGATACAGTAGGGAGCGCAGAGGCTAGCCCTCTAACAAAGCATCGGAGACCATCATGAAATTTGAAAAGTCGCAGGCGGCCCTTGATCGCCTGACCCCCGAGCAACGCTGGGTCACCCAGGAGTCGGGTACCGAGCGGCCCTTCACGGGCGAATACAACGACAACAAGGCGCCGGGCATCTATGTCGACATCGTGTCTGGCGAACCGCTCTTCGCCTCGTCTGACAAGTTCGAGTCGGGGTGTGGCTGGCCCAGCTTCACCAAGCCCATCGTCCCCGCAAACGTGAACGAACTGAAAGACGGCACGCACGGCATGATCCGCACAGAAGTCCGGTCTGCCCACGGCGACAGCCATCTTGGCCACGTGTTCCCGGACGGCCCTGCCGACCGCGGCGGCCTGCGCTATTGCATCAATTCGGCATCGCTTCGCTTCATTCCGCGCGAGCAGATGGAAACCCAGGGATACGGCGAATACATCGACCAGGTAGAGGAGATCTGACATGCAACAGCGCGCAGTTCTCGCAGGCGGATGTTTCTGGGGCATGCAGGATCTGATCCGCAAGCAACCCGGCATCATCACGACCCGCGTGGGGTATACCGGCGGCGATGTGCCGAACGCCACTTACCGCAATCACGGCACGCATGCCGAAGGGATCGAAATCATCTTCGACCCGGCGGTGACGAGCTATCGGAACATCCTGGAATACTTCTTCCAGATTCATGATCCGTCGACCAAGAACCGCCAGGGCAATGACCGTGGGCTGTCCTACCGATCGGCCATCTACTACGTCGACGACGAGCAAAAACGCGTCGCTGAAGACACGATTGCCGACGTGGATGCTTCCGGGCTGTGGGATGGAAAGGTGGTGACCGAGGTCGAGCCGGTCAGCGACTTCTGGGAAGCCGAACCCGAGCATCAGGATTATCTGGAAAGGCTGCCTAACGGCTATACCTGCCACTTCCCCCGTCCTGGCTGGGTGCTGCCGAAGCGCTAAGACGCTGGCGATGCGAAGCCTGCAGTCGGAACTGTAGCGAACCAGGCTTCGCGGACCTCGTCGCTGCGCCGCTCAGTAGCCGGCGTTTGCGGACCAGCGCCTTGCTGTTGCATGCCGCCAAGTGGCTGACACGCCTGATGTCAGCCACTCGCCCACCACCGACCTATCAGCGTGCCTGCGGGCCCGCTGCAGTCTGGCCAAAGAGAAGCTTCTTGCCCTCCTCTGTCACTGCCGGACGCGACGCAAACGGCTCACCGCGCGCATAGGCGCGGATTGTCGCGGGGCGGTTGCCAACTGCATCGAACCAACGCCGTAGATGCGGGAACTCGTCGAGGTTCTGCTGTTGGCGTTTCCATGGCACGACCCACGGATAGGTCGCCATGTCCGCAATCGAATAGTCATCCCCAGCCAGGTAGGCATGCCCTGCCAAGCGCCGATCGAGCACGCCATACAAGCGGTTGGTCTCGTTGACGTAGCGGTCGATGGCATAGGGAATCTTCTCGGGCGCATAGCTCCCGAAGTGATGATTCTGCCCAGCCATCGGACCCAGGCCACCGACCTGCCAGAAAAGCCACTCCAGCACGGTCTTGCGACCACGCAGATCGGTCGGCATGAAACGCCCGGTCTTCTCTGCGAGATAGACCAGAATCGCACCCGATTCGAAGACGGTCACGGGCTCGCCCCCGTCAACCGGCTGCGTGTCGATGATCGCCGGCATCCGGTTGTTCGGCGAGAACGCCAGAAACTCCGGCTTGAACTGGTCGCCCGCACTGATATCGATCGGGTGGATGCCGTATTCCAGACCGGCTTCCTCCAGAAACATCGTGACTTTGTGGCCGTTGGGTGTGGGCCAGTAGTAGAGATCGATCATTGGAGATTCCTGGGTGGAAAAGTGCCCGCGCCATCGAGTAGCGCCAATGCCGGGCGGACCAACCCGCGCAGCAGTTGCGGTTCTGGCCGCGAGCGCGCCAGCACGCGCAATCCCATCAGCAAACCGAGCAACATGCGGGCGAGATCCTCGGCCGGCAACGCGATGGGAATCGCACCGGCGTCCTGACCGGCCTTGACGCAGCGATGGAAGAAAGCCTCCATGTCGCGGAGCACCAGGGCCAGCGCCTCCTGGAACTCTGCGTCATGGGGTGCCAACTCCAATGCGGAGTTCACGATCATGCAGCCCCTGCGCTGGTCATCGGTCAGCGACAGCTCGATGATTTCGTCGAAGAACGCAGCGATGGCCGCACGCGGCGCCAGCTGTGATTCCAGGCGCCGAACCCGGTCACAAAACCCACGTTCGACGTAGTGATCCAGCGCCCGCCGATACAGCGTGCGCTTATCGCCAAAGGTGTTGTACAGACTGGGGCCGGCGATCCCCATTGCCCCGGCCAGATCGCGCACCGAGGTGGCCTCGTAGCCACGGGACCAGAAGCACTCGATTGCGGCGTCAAGCGCCGTAGCTTCGTCAAACGCCTTGGGGCGCGCCATGATCGGTCCTGAATCGTTTTCTTGATGAGGAGCCTGGCTGCTGTGCCGGCGCAGACATCGCGCCGGCAATGCTCACACAGCAGGCGGATAGTTCGAGGGGAAAAGCGCCCGCTTCGTCTCGTCGTCGTTAACCGCCTTGAACTCATGGCTCTTCGCCAGCGCCCTGGCGCGTGCCACCGCCGGGCGCGCATCGACACCGGCAAACCAGCGTTTGAGTTCGGGGAACGGCAACAGCGGATCCTCGGCACCCTTGCGCACGCGTGCGGCGCGATCAATCCAGCCCCAGGCAGAGATGTCGGCAATCGTGAAAGTCTCCCCCACCATGAACTCACGTCCCAGCAGGTGATCGTTGAGGACCTGGTAGTGACGGTCTGCCTCGCGGCGGTAGCGATTCACCGCGTAGTCCAGGCCCTCGGGCGCCGCGAATTGAAAATGCACCGCTTGGCCAGAGAACGGTCCCAGTCCCGACGCGATGAAAAGCAGCCAGGACAAGAGTTCCGGCCGATCCTCGGGGGCGCCGCCAAGCTGGCCTGTCTTGTCCGCCAGATAGATCAGGATCGCTGTCGAGTCGAAGACCCTGGCCTCCTTGCCGCCCGGCCCGTCGGTGTCGACGATGGCCGGCACCTTGCCGTTCGGGTTGATTGCGCGGAAGGCCGGCGCATGTTGCTCTCCCTTGCTGGTGTCGACCGGCACGGCTTCATAGGCCAGGCCGGTTTCTTCCAGAAAGAGCGCAATCTTTGCGGGGTTGGGCGTCGGATGAAAATAGAAGCGGATCATGCTGGGTGCCTCGTGGTCGTGGAAATCGGCGCGGTGGATGCGCGATAAGAAGGTCTTGCGGCCAGCAGCACGCCACCAACGACGACGGCCAGTGCAAGGCATTCACCAGGGGAAGGGAATTCTCCGAGTACGGGAATGGCAGCAAAAGACGCCACGACCGGGATCAGCGCAATGATGGCGGTGGCTGAAGATGGGCCCAGAAGCGCGACAGAGCGATTGAAGGAAACGATCGCCACGCCGCTCATCAAGACGCCCTGATAGACCGCCTGCAAGGCGATTTCCTGGGGCGAAGCCAAGGCGAGACGACTGAGGCCGCCGAAGATGTACACCGGCAGGAAAAGCACGGCAGACCAGAAGCAGATCAGCGCGGCGGCCTGCACAGGTGTCAAGGCACTGCGCCGAAACAGCAGCGTGTAGACTGCCCACATGGCGGAAGCCGTCATCAAGGCGGCAAGACCGATGGGATTCATGCTGCCGTGGACGCTTGCACCGCCCACGACCATGCACACCAGCCCGATGACGATGGCGAGATACCCGCACCACCGCGCCCTGCCCTGTTTTTCTCGCAAGAACGCCCAGGCGAAGACACCGGCAAAGACCGGCATCAGCGTCGGTGTGATGGCCGCCGCCCGCCCGGCCGACGTGAGCTGCAGGCCAAGCGCCACCGCCAACACGAAGGGCAATCCCCACAGGCAGGCATACAACAAGCCTTCACGCCATTCGCGGGCCGCCAGGCGACGCTTTCCTCTGAGCACAACCGGCAGAAGAATCACGGCGCCGATGCCGAAGCGCAATGCGGTGACATCCCACAGGCGCAGTTCGCGCGTGACACTGAAGCGTGTGACGACAAACCAGCCTGCAAAGATCATGACGCTGAGGCCGGCCCAGCAGAGTCCGCGCAAGACGTTGCGAGGCGGCGTTCGGGACTGCGGCAGCGTATTGGCGCTGGTCATGTACAGGACATCCCACTGCGTGACAAAGGCGGGTCGCGACGCACTCGCGACGGCGTGGAGCAGCGAACGAAGCAGATTTTATAGCAACTGATAAAAAACCCATACGTGGGGTTTTCGAGGAAGTTTTACGCACGTACCAAAGGTGTTGCCGGCGACCACGCCCACTTGACACCATCCAACTAGTTGGTAGACTGCGCAGCATGGATTCCACAGACCTCTCCCCCAAAGCCGCCGAAATTGCCGATTGCGCCCATGTACTGCTGGCGGCAAGCGGCTACAACGGCTTCAGCTACGCCGACATCTCCAACGCGGTGAACATTACCAAGGCCAGCATCCACCACCACTTCGCCACTAAGGCCGACCTGGTGCAGACGGTCTTGCAGCGTCACCGCGAGCGGGGTCGGCATGGCATGGCGGCGATGGAGATGCAGATAACCGACCCGCTTGCCCGGCTGCGCGCCTACACCGGCTACTGGGAAGGCTGCATCCGCGACGGCGCGCATCCCTTCTGCATATTCGCCATGCTGGGGTCCGAGATGTCGGCCATCCCCGACCAGGTCGCAGATGAAGTCCGGGGCCATTTCCATGACCTGACCGCGTGGCTGGTGGCGATCCTGAAGGCCGGCCAGGAAGCAGGCATCTTCCAGCTGCGAACTGCCGCCGTAGCGGAAGCCATGGCATTGATGGCGACCATTCATGGCGGCATGCTGGCGGCTCGGGTGTCAGGTGATCCGGAGGTCTTTGCCACGATTGTTCAGCAAGCCGTGCAACAGTTGCTGGCACCAAGCCACGTCTAACGAAGCCATCGGCGATATTGCCGGTGGCTTTTTATTTGCCTTGCCACCCTACCAACTAGTTGGGTGGCTATCAAAACTTTTGAGAACCTCATTGCCCATCACCGGGCATGCCCTCCCCGTTCATCTATCAGCAGGAACAACATGTCACGCACACGCACCCACCAAGCAACGCCCGCCCAAGGCGACCACTGGCTCAAGTCCTACTACTTCTGGCGCGCGGCGTTTTCCATCGCGTGGGTGGCAGCCGCGTTCACGGTCGGCAAGAACCTTCCCGCAGTCGCTGCCCTGCTGCTGCTCGTCTATCCCGCCTGGGACGCCGCCGCCAACTACGTCGACGCCCAGCGCAACGGCGGACTGGCGCGCAATCGCACGCAATCGCTCAACATGGTGGTCAGCGGCATGACCACCCTTGCTGTGGCGATCGCACTCGGCACCAGCATGAACGCGGTGCTCGCCGTGTTCGGCGTATGGGCGGTCCTGTCGGGCGTCTTCCAGCTCGCCACCGGTGCACGTCGCTGGAAGACTCACGGCGCGCAGTGGGCCATGATTCTCAGCGGTGCGCAGTCCATGCTCGCCGGCCTCTTCTTCGTCAAGCAAGCCACCGGCGCTGCCGTGCCTGGCATTACCGACATCGCGCCCTACGCGGCCTTCGGCGCGTTCTACTTCCTCGTGTCGGCCGTGTGGCTGACGGTGTCCGCGCTGCGGGGTCGCCGCCATGCATGATCGGAACGCCAAAGGACCATCTACTGCCCTCCGTGTCACCGCGATCGCCCTGGTCGTCATCGGTCTCGCTGGCGCGTTCGCCTACACCGCAGGATGGCTGACGCCCGCGCGCCTGACGCCCAGCAAGATCGTGGATTCCCTGGCGCCAGCGGGCGGCCCCGCAGCGGGCTTCCGACGCAACCACGCCAAAGGCATCTGCTTCACCGGCAGCTTCGACGCGAACGGCGCGGGCGCGGCGTTCTCGCGCGCCGCAGTGCTTGCGGCGGGCTCCTATCCCGTCACTGGGCGCTTCAACCTGGCCGGACCAAACCCCGCCATGCCGGACGGCACCGGCCGCGTCCGTGGTCTGAGCCTGCGCATACAAAGCCCGGACGGCCAGGAGTGGCGCACCGCAATGATCAATCCGCCGGTGTTCCCGATCGCCACGCCGCAGGATTTCTACGCGTTCCAGGTGGCGAGCGCAAAGAAGGATGACCCCAACGCTATCAAGCAATTTGCAGCCAGCCACCCAACGCTCGCCGCGTTCGGCGCATGGGCGCGCAGTGCGCCGTTCACCGAATCCTATGCGGAAGATCGCTTCAACAGCCTCAACAGCTTCCTCTTCACCAACGCGCAGGGTGAGGACCGCGCCGTCCGCTGGACGTTTGTGCCGGAAGCAGCCATGGTCGCCATCCCACCCGAGGAACTGAAACAGCGCGACCCCGATTTCCTGTCCAAGGAGATCACCGAACGGGTCGCCCGCGGCCCGCAGAAATGGACGCTGGTGTTGACCGCGGCCAAGCCCGGAGACCCCACTGCCGACCCGACCCAGGCATGGCCCGAAGATCGGCAGAAAATCGCAGCCGGCACGTTGGTGGTCAAGCAGATCGAAGCAGAGGCAGACGGACCGTGCCGCGATCTCAACTTCGATCCCACGGTGCTGCCCGCAGGCATGCGCACCTCGGACGACCCCTTCCCCGCCGCCCGCTCTGCGGCCTATGCCGTGTCGTACGACCGCCGCAGCGACGAAGCGAACGACGTCTCGCGCAACCCCATCCAAGGCAAGCCATGAGCCCATCACGCCTGCAATTCACGCCGCTGCAACGCCTGCTCCACTGGACGATGGCGATCGGCATCCTCGCGATGCTGTTCATCGGCGTCGGTATGGTGTCGACGATCGAGCGCAAGCACTTGGTCTTGGTGGACATCCACAAACCGCTGGGCATCGCGCTACTGGTGCTTGCAGTGCTGAGGCTGACGGTGCGCTGGCGCAAGGGCGCGCCAGCCCTGCCAATAAGCATGCCAGCGCCGATGAGGCTGGCGGCCAAGGCGTCTCACGTGGCGTTCTATGTGCTGATGATCGCCATGCCCGTACTCGGATGGGCAATGCTGTCGGCCGCAGATTACCCGGTGATCGTGGCAGGACTGCGTTTGCCGTCGCTGGTGCCCGCCAGTGCGCCCTTGCACAGCCTGCTGTGGGATGCGCATCGGGTGCTTGCGTTCTGTTTGTTTGCGCTGATCCTGGTGCACATCGGCGCAGCGCTGTTTCATGCCTGGGTGCGACGAGACGGCGTGTTCGAGACGATGACGTGATGGGGTCGGCCTCAGCCGGATTCCCCCACTGAGCTGTCGAGCGGCAGCATGGTATCGGCGATGTCCAGCAAGGCACGCAGGCGATCCATGTGACGCAGGTCGTGGTGGTAGCCCACCCAGATATCCCTGCCTGGCGGTCCTGCCTTGATATCGATGCGCTGCAACCCAGGCACGGCATCGCCAAGCGGCCTGGGCAGCACGGCCATACCCATCCCGCGCAGGCACATCTGTGCCTGAATGGCTCGGCTGGTGCTGGTGAAGACTCGGCTTGACTGCGGGAACCTGTCCAGTAACCAAGCGACATCCGGAAAGTGCGACTGCGCGGTGTTCATCAGGATCAGCCCCACCGAGGACGAATCGTTCTGCATCGCGCTGGCCGTCTCGGCCGAGCCGTACAGACCATAGGGAATGCGCATCAGCCGGCGCTGAACGATGTCTGCCTCGGCGAAAGGAACGATCCGGAAGGCCACATCCACCTCGCGACGCGACAGATTGAGCAAGCGGTGGCTGGCGATCACCTCCGGCACCACGGCCGGATGGCGACGCGTCAGTTCCGCCAGCACGGGCGCCAGCACATAACCGGCAAACCACTCGGCCGACGATATCCGCAAGATACCTTCAAGACGGTCGTGATTGCCCGCCAGGCGCCTTTCCATGGCGAGCGCGGAGTTTTCCATGGATTCCGCCAGCGTCAGCACCGTGTCGCCAGCGTCCGTCAGCACCAGCCCATCTGCCGTCCTGCGGAATAGCGCCTGATCTGCCTCGATCTCGAGCGCCTTGATCCGGCGACCAATAGTCGGATGACTAACCCCCAGCGTGCGCGCCGCCTCGCCGAAGGATCTCCCGCGTACGACCGCCAGAAAGATCCGCACGTCGCTCCATTCCATTGCGTGGCTACCCGTTCAAATTTGTACATGAAATCTACATCGATGGCAGTTCCCTAGCAATCTTGTAATGGCCACCATAGCGCCATCAATCGCGTTGGCGTGCACCGAGCCGCCCGCATCCGGGACAGCAGACATGAAGAAGTTGAAGGACAAGGTCGCCATCGTGACGGGCGCCTCCAAGGGAATCGGCGCAGGCATCGCACGCCAACTCGCGGCCGACGGCGCGAAGGTCGTCGTCAATTACGCGTCGAGCAAGCACGGCGCAGACAAGGTGGTCGCCGACATCGAAGCCGAAGGCGGGATTGCCATCGCGGTCGGCGCGGATGTCACCAATCAGGCGGAAGTTGAAGCGCTGGTCAACGCGACAATCGAGCGCTTCGGGCGCCTGGACATCGTGGTGAACAACGCTGGCGCTTACCAGTTCGTCAAGATCGAAGAGACCACCGAAGCGCTTTATCGGAAGCAGTTCGACCTCAACGTGCTTGGCCCACTGCTGGTGGCCGGCGCTGCTGCGCCACATCTGCGCAACGGCGGCAGCATCATCAACATCAGCTCCAACGTCACCCGCGTGCTGCCGGCCGAGAGTGCCATCTACACCGGTACGAAAGGCGCGATCGACGTCATCACCGGCGTGCTGTCGCGGGAACTTGGCCCGCGCGGCATCCGCGTCAATGCCGTAAGCCCAGGCCTGATCGAAACCGAAGGGACACACGCCGCCGGCGCGATGGGCTCCGACTTCCAAACGTGGAACGAGGCGCAGACGCCGCTTGGCCGCGTTGGCCAGGTGCAGGACATCGCGCCGATCGTCTCGTTTCTTGCATCGGACGATGCAGGCTGGGTAACGGGCGAGATCATCCTGGGATCGGGAGGCATGCGCTGAGATGCTCGATACCAAGCTTGCTTCACCTGACCCCCGCCGCTGGGCAATGTTCGTCATCCTGCTGGTTGGCTCGTTTCTGCCACCGTTGGACTTCTTCATCGTCAACGTGGCGCTGCCGTCTATTCAGAGCGACCTGGGCACCTCGTCCTCGGCCGAGCAAATGGTCATCTCCTCGTACGCCGCGCTGTACGCGGTGACCTTGACCACCGGCGGGCGCCTGGGCGACCTGTATGGCCGCAGCCGTGTGTTCTTTGTCGGCCTGGTCGGTTTTACCGCCGCATCGGTGCTGTGCGGCGTCGCCTGGTCGCCCTGGGTACTTATCTTGGGGCGGGCCCTTCAGGGCGTGACCGCGGCGGTCATCGGGCCGCAGGCGCTTGCTTCCGTGCAGGCGATGTTCCCCGAATCGGAAAAAGCCAAGGCGCTTGGGCTATACGGCGCGGTGTCCGGTCTGGCGGCCGTGATCGGACAGGCGCTGGGCGGCGTACTCATTTCGCTCGACCTCTTCGGCATGGGCTGGCGCTCGGTGTTTTTCCTGAACGTACCGGTGGCGATCGTGGTGATGCTGCTCGGCCTGCCCATGCTGAAGAATTCGCGTGCGCCGTATGCGGGCAAGCTGGACCTGCGTGGCGTGATCCTGTCGATGCTTACCCTCGGCTTGCTGATCGTGCCACTGACCGAAGGTCGCGAAGCGGGCTGGCCGCTCTGGTCGTGGCTGTCGCTTGCGGCAGTGCCGGTGCTGGCATGGGTCTTCTGGCGCCATCAAGGTCGACTTGCCCGCAGCGGCGGCACGCCGCTGGTCAACCCTGCGGTGTTGCGCGCACCGGGGCTTGGCCGCGCCCTGCTGGTCGCGCTCACGTTCTACTCGATCGGGTCTTTCTTCCTGCTGTTCTCGGTCTATCTGCAGAACGCCCTGCACGTGAGCGCGCTGGACGCGGGACTGGTCGTCCTGCCCTTCGGCATCGGGTTCCTGCTGGGGCCACTGGCCACTCCCATCAGCAGGCGCATGCTCGGCGAGTGGGTCAATCCCATCGGCATGGGCCTGGAGACCCTCGGATTCCTGGTCCTTGCCTGGCTGATCACCGCCACGCCCACGGGTCTGGCGCCAACGCCTGTACTGCTGGCTGTCATCCTGTTCGCCATCGGCTTCGGACAAGGACTCGGGCTGCCCACGCTGATGAGGATGATCACGGGTCGCGTTGCGCCAGCGTTTTCCGGGATGATCGCGGGCCTGGCCAGCTCGACGCTGCAGCTGAGCACCTCGCTCAGCGTGGCGCTGATCGGCGGGGTGTTCTATACCGTCATCGGTGGACGCGACGATCCTGCGGCGATCACGCATGCTTTCGTCGTCGCGGCGCTGTGCATCGCAGTCTGCCTTGCTGTCGGCGTGGTGTTGAGCATGAGCCTCGCCCATGAAAACCATGTGGCACCTGCTGCAGGGCGGCGGGTGTCCGGTGTGTGAATGCGAGCAGCGCATCCCGTCGTGAACTGCATGACGGTGATGGCGCCCACGGAAGCTGCTACGCCTTCTTCCCGAACACCGCCGCCAGAAAATCCACAAACGCCCGCACGCGCGCCGTCGACTGATGCCGCTGCGGGTACACCGCATGGATATCCGCGTCGGGCGTGCTGTACTGCGGCAGCACCTGCACCAGCCGCCCGCTGTTCAGGTAGCGCTCGATGTCCCACTCCGCACGCATCAAAATGCCGTGCCCGTCGAGCGCCCACTTGACCGCAATCTCGCCGTCATTGGTCGTCAAGTTGCCGCGCGTCTTCACCGACTCGACCGAGGCATTGCGCCCTCGCCCGCTGGTCAGCCGCCACACGCCATAGGCCTCTTTGCCTTGTCGGATGCCGATGCAGTTGTGGCGCGTCAAATCGTTCGGCACCTTCGGTGTGCCGTGCTTGGCCAAGTAAGCCGGTGTCGCACACAACAGGCGTCGATTCGGCGCCAGCAAACGGGCTATCACCCGCGCATCGGGCGGTGCGCCGAAGCAGATGCAGACGTCGAAGGAATCATCGGTCAGCGGCGGCGGGTTGACCGACAGCTGCAACTGCACTTCCACCTGCGGATGCTGCCGCACGAAGCTGGAAATGATCGGCGTGATGTGGCTGCGCCCGAAACCCAGCGTGGCGTTCACCCGCAACAAACCCGTGGGCATAGCTTTGGACGCACCCAGCAATTGCGCCATGTCGTCGATGTCACCCAGGATGCGACGCGCGTGTTCCAGGTACAGCTCGCCCTCGGGCGTCAGCCGCATGCGTCGCGTGGTGCGGCTGACCAGCGACACCCCCACACGCGCTTCCATGGCGGCCAGATGCCGGCTGACGGCGGGTGTGGTGATGCCCAGTTCTCGTGCGGCGGCGCTAAGACTGCCTGCCCGCGCAAGCACCGAGAAAAACCCAAGATCGGCCGGCTGAATGGTCGCGTTCATCGAGGTCTCATTGTTAATTTGAAGTTAACAATGGATTGAAATCGAAGGTGAATCAAGTGGGGCTTGTCTGCGTAGAGTCATGGCATCTTCTACAAGCAGAGACACCATGAAACGCTACGCCATCGCCACCATCCCCGGAGACGGTATCGGCAAGGAAGTCATTCCCGCCGGCCAACAGGTGCTGGAAGCCCTGGCTGCGGCCAGCGACAGCTTCCGCTTCGACTTCGAGAACTTCGACTGGGGCGGCGACTACTACCGGCAGCATGGCGTGATGATGCCCGCCGACGGCCTGGATGCGCTGCGCAACAAGGACGCCATTTTGTTCGGCTCGGCCGGCGACCCGGCCATCCCGGACCACATCACCCTGTGGGGCCTGCGCCTGAAGATCTGCCAAGGCTTCGACCAATACGCCAACGTGCGCCCCACCCGCATTTTGCCGGGCATCGACGGCCCGCTGAAACGCTGCGGCCCAGACGACCTGAACTGGGTCATCGTGCGTGAAAATTCCGAAGGCGAATACGCAGGCGTGGGCGGCCGCGTGCATCAAGGCCACCCCATCGAAGCCGCCACCGACGTGTCGATGATGACCCGCGCCGGTGTCGAACGCATCATGCGCTACGCCTTCAAGCTGGCCGAATCCCGCCCGCGCAAACTGCTGACCGTCGTCACCAAAAGCAACGCCCAACGCCACGCCATGGTGATGTGGGACGAGATCGCCGTGCAGATCTCGCACGAATTCCCCAACGTCAGCTGGGACAAGGAATTGGTCGACGCCGCCACCGCCCGCATGGTCAACCGCCCGGCCACGCTGGACACCATCGTCGCCACCAACCTGCACGCCGACATCCTGAGCGACCTGGCGGCCGCGCTGGCCGGCAGCCTGGGCATCGCGCCCACCGGCAACATCGACCCCGAACGCCGCTACCCGTCGATGTTCGAACCCATCCACGGATCGGCCTTCGACATCATGGGCAAGGGTTTGGCAAACCCAGTCGGTACCTTCTGGTCAGTGGTGATGCTGCTGGAACACCTGGGCGAAACGGAAGCCGCCGCGCGCGTGATGCAGGCAGTCGAGCAAGTGACTGCAAACCCCGCGCTGCACACGCGCGACCTGGGTGGGAATGCCACGACAGACCAGGTGACCCAGGCAGTCTGCGAAGCCATCGGCAAGCAGCAGCGCAAGGCGGCCTGATGTAAGTCCAGCCCGGATGCCAAACCATCCGGGCGAGCATTGCAAGACAAGTGCCGCAGATGGCGCCACGCCACACCGCCGGCCGCATAACAAAAACCGATCCGGAGACCCGCATGACAAACACCCACACCGTATCTCGTCGCCGCGTCCTGCAAGCCATGGCCATCGGCCTGGCGCTGAGCGCCAGCGGCGCCATGGCGCAGACCTGGCCCAGCAAGCCCATCACCCTGATCGTTCCCTTCCCCGCCGGCGGCACCACCGATGCACTGGCCCGTGCCCTGGGCGAAAAGCTGTCGCAACGCCTGGGCCAACCCGTGATCGTGGAAAACCGCGGCGGCGCCGGCGCCACGCTCGGCGCCAACTACGTGGCCAAGGCTGCACCGGACGGCTACACCCTGCTGGTGGGCGCCGTGCACCACACCATCGCCACCAGCGTCTACAAGAAGCTGCCCTACGACTTCCAGAAAGACTTTGCGCCGATCACGACGATTGCGACGGTGCCGAACGTGCTGGTGGTGAACGCCAGCACCCCCGCCAAGAACGTGGCGGAATTGGTGGCATTGGTGAAGGCAGAGCCGGGCAAGCTCAGCTACGGATCAAACGGCAACGGCACCGCGCAACACCTGATCGGCACACAGTTCCAGGCCCTGACCGGCACTAGCTTGCTGCACGTCCCCTACCAAGGCAGCGGCCCGCTGACCACCGACCTGCTCGGTGGCCAGATCACCATGTCCTTCGACACCATCACGCCGGTACTGCAGCACATCAAGAGCGGGAAGCTGCGTGCCTTGGCGGTGTCTACCGCGAAGCGTTCGTCTGCGTTGCCGGATGTGCCTACGCTGGATGAAGCGGGCTTGAAGGGTTTCAACATCGGGACCTGGTTCGGCGTGCTGGCACCGGCGGCAACGCCCAAGGACCTGGTTGCGCGGCTGAATACCGAGATGGTCGGCATCATCCACTCGCCGGAGTTTCAGAAGCGCATGGGGGAACTTGGGGCGGAACCGATCGGGGATAGCCAGGCTGAGATGGCCAAGCAGATCAAGGATGAAACGGAGAAGTTTGCCGGGCTGGTGAAGGAAGCGAAGGTGGCGGTGGAATAAAGCCATGTTGGGACTTGCATGCCGGGCTGGCATACGCAGTGTGGCCCTGAGCGCATCCTGAGTCACCGCTTGCGTGACTGCCAATGACGACTCAGAATCGGCGTGGTCTGTGTGCCGATCCATGCCCTGCCCTTCCTCAAGCCCAATGTCCTCAACACCTGCCACGGCACTTCTGCTCACCGGCGGCGGTGCCCGCGCCGCCTACCAGGTTGGCGTGCTCGAGGCGGTCGCTGAACTGCGTCGCGGTGCCGGCCTGGCAACCGCGCGCAACCCGTTCTCGATCATCACCGGCACCTCGGCTGGCGCCATTAACGCCGCCGCGCTGGCCTGCGGCGCAGACGACTTCGATGCCGCCGTGCGGCGCATGGCAGACGTCTGGCGCCAACTGCGTGTCGAGCAGGTCTACCGCACCGACATGTTCGCGATGCTCGATGCGGCGGCGCGCTGGCGCCTGATTCTCGGCGTCGGCCAGTTGCTGGCGCGCTGGGTGAGGCTCAAGCCACGCTCGCTGCTCGACAACGCGCCGCTGGCCGAGCTGCTGGCGCGCATGGTGCCCTTCGAGCGCCTGCCCGGGCTGCTGAACGACGGCCACCTCGACGCGCTGGCCGTGACCGCGTCGAACTACAGCTCGGGCGAGCACGTGACCTTCTTCGAAGCGCGCAAACCCATGATGCCGTGGACGCGCTCGCAGCGAAGGGCCGTAGCGGACCGCATCACGCATGCGCACCTGCTGGCGTCGTCGGCGATCCCCTTCGTCTTCCCGGCAACGGCGCTGACTATGCATGGGCACATCGACTACTTCGGCGATGGCTCGATGCGCCAGACCGCGCCGACGTCGGCCGCCATTCACCTGGGCGCGCAGCGCATCCTGGCCGTAGGTGCCGGCCGTATGACCGAGCCCGTGGACGCCGACGGCCCCCATACGTTGCGCGGCGAGCCGACGTTGGCGCAAATCGCCGGCCATGCAATGTCGAGCATCTTTCTGGATTCGCTCGGGGTGGACGTGGAACGCCTGCGCCGCATCAACGACACGCTGGGGCTCATTGCGCCCGAGGCGCGCACCGGCACGCGCTTGCGGCCGATCGAACTGCTGCTGATCGCGCCGTCGGAACGCATCGACACCATCGCTGCGCGCCATGCCGACGCACTGCCCGGCGTGGTGCGGCGACTGCTGGCCAGCGGCAGCGGCCCGGGGAACGGCAAGTCGCCAGCGCGCAGTGCAGCGCTCGCAAGCTATCTGCTCTTCGAACCAGGCTTCACCGGCGAGCTGATGGCCCTGGGCCGCGCCGACACGCTGGCGCAGCGCGATGCGGTGTGCCGCTTCTTCGGCTGGCCGCCGGCCCAGGGCCTGTGAACGCGCTTTCTGCAGATTGCCTGAGCTGGCCCCACTCAAACAACAGGTTGTCCGGTCTCTGGTTTCGCCCTGACAAAGCCGATCGCCTCTTCATAAGTGCGAAGCACGACGTGCAATCCGCCGTTCTGCTCGGGCTCGGGTCGCGACGCTTGCGTTGCCAGCGGGAAGAACCCGATCCGAGGAAGAAGCAGCGGAATCTGCTGCAGCGCGTGTGCCACGGTGCGCGTTCGCGCATCAGAACCTTCGTCTGTCATGCCCACCAGTATCACGAGCGCCACGCTGTCGGCGCTGGCCTCTGGCGGTTCGTCGGCGAAATCCGCCAGAGACAGATGACGCGCATCCGCACCGGCATCTCGCAGTACCCGCACCAGAATCTCTGCACCCAGGTCGTCGACCGGCAGACCGACGCCTACACACAGGGTGATGGTGCCCGGTCCGACGTTCAGTGATCCCTGCCATTTTCCCAACTCGGCTTCACGCTGCCGGCGCAATTCGGTGCCGGGGTCTCCAATCCCGATCGGAGACCTGGAACGTGCTCGTTTCTTCGCTCGTCGGCCCTCTGGCCCGACCATGCTCAGCAAGGCGGTGATGGAACGGCGCACATTGCTTTCCTGCACCGGAGAAATCGTACCGGCCTCGAAGTCCACACTGGCCATGCGGAAGGCGGGCATCATGACATCGTCGCAATAACGGGCCAGGGAGTGGTGTTCAAGATAGCGGCGGCAGTCTGCAATCAGCTCGTTCGCATCGCCCGCCAATGAGCGCTGATAAAAGCGCTCTGACAGCGTCAAGGCAGCGGTGTCGCCAAAGAGTATCTCGAGGAATGCGAGACTTTTCACATGACGACCCGCGACGACCAGGCAGAGCGTCATCGGCGTGGACAGCAGCAAGCCAATCGGCCCCCAGATCCAGCTCCAGAACACCGCGGCCAGCACCACCGAGATGGGCGACAAACCCGTGCTGTGGCCATACAACCAGGGCTCAACCACCTGGGAGGCCAAGACTTCAACGGCCGCAAACGCTGCCAAGGCATAGATGCACAACGCCCACCCGGGCTCGACCGCCGCCGTGAACGCGGCAACGCACGCGGCCGCCACAAAAATACCGACATACGGCACGAAGCGAAGCAATGCCGTCAGGGTCGCCCAAAGCAGTGCCTGCGGCACGCCAAGGCAGGCAAGTGCGACGCCCAGCACGGCGCCGACCCCCACGTTGATCCCCAGTTGGGACACAAAATAGCGCGACAGGCGCTCACCGGCATCATTGAGCGCGTGTGTCGTGGCGCGAAGCTCGCGAGATCCGATCAGACGAATGAAGCGGTCGCGCAAGGACGCATGTTCCAGCAGCGCGAAGATCAAGGTGATCAAGACGACGGCAGCGGTACCCACGGGCCCCGAGACAGAAGACAGCACGCGCAACAAGATGGCCAGCGGCGTGGGATGCGGTTCTCGTACTTCGACGGGAACGACGGCGGTGGAAGGTTTGGCCTGGTTCAGCCCTTGCCTTGAATTTGGCGACGCATTCGATCCAGTCGCAGCATGACCATCGACACGCCCGAAGATGTTCGCCGACTCTCCCTCGAAGGCGTCCAGATGTCTTGCGGCAAAAGACTGAACCACCTGCACTTTGGCGCGCAATGTCTGCTCGTATTCCGGCAACTTCTGGCCCATGGACGAGAGTTGCAGCACGATGGCGAACGCCACGCCCGCCAAGACCAGTGAGACCAGCCCGACCGCCGACAGGACAGCGCCAACCTGGCCCAGGCCACAGCGTCTGGCCATCCTGACGAGGGGTGACACCAACAAACTCAGGATCAGCGCCAGCGTGATCGGCACCAGCACCTCGCGCCCGACATACAGCAACGCCAATATTGCAGACGCGGCCAATATCTTCAGCGCCTGCGTGGCAGGTGTCACGAGCACGTCGGCACCTTCCGGGCGCGAGCTGAGCGTCATAAGGGATCAATCCGAGAATGTTGTACGGCCTCAACTCTAAAGCGCCAGGGCGGCGTCCGCCAGCGAGCAAGCAATAATGGGGGCCACCCACGTTCATCGTCCCGATCATGCCCGCTGACGGTTCCACCACGGCCAGACCCGATGCCTTGCGTCATGCCTTGCGCATTGCGCTGGTCTACCTGCTGGTGCGTTGCATTCCAGAACTGTTGTTCTACGGTCTGAACGCCCTGCCCGCCGACACCCTGAAATCGCTGGTAGAAGACCATGCGTTCTGGCTGCGCCACATCTTCCCGATCGTGCCGCTGCCAGCGCACAGCTTGCCCATTGGTTTCCAGCAGTCGTTTGCGCTGCTGCCCGTGCTGCTGGTGGAAGTGCTTCTGGTCTTTTTGTTCAGCACGGGATTTCTGCGCAGTACACCTTCAGCCCCCTCAATCAAGGACACACGCCGCTGGGTCATATTGATCGCGGCAACCCTGGTGTGGTCTGTCGCAGTGCGCCACCAGCTTCTCGACCTCGTTCAGGACGACGCGATACGAAATCTGCAGGCCATTCAAACTCAGGACAATTGGGTGGACGAACTGCCGCGGTTCCTGGTCAAGGCACAGGCAATGTTCCTCGGCATCGTGTATGGCACCGCCGCGCTGTGGGCCTTGCTGCCGACCTGGCTGCACTTCCGATTCGCCCGGCGCCAGGCGGTCGATGCAGGCGCCATCGCGCAAACCGACAATCAGACCCAAGATGGCGCGCCGCTCGCGCGAGCAACGGTTTTCGCCAGTTTCCTTTTGGGAAGCCTGTCGCTGCACATCGTCTTGCTGGGCGTCATTTGCGTCGGACTCTGGCCATGGACGGCCGCGTCCTTGCGCATTCCTTTCCCAAGGGACGTGCTGAGCGAGATGAGCGGGCCGATGACGCTGAACCAGATCGTGTTCGGCAGCCTGGTGTGCGCCCTGGCGGCTTACGTCTATGCCAGACGTGCCCGCGTCGACGCAGCGTCCGGCAAGCAGTTGGTCATCAAACCCGCGCTCGCCGGCGTCGTCGCATACCTGCTCGCCGGCTTCCTGTTGCTGGCGGCGGTCTGGGTCATTGCGTGGCTGAACCCCGGCATCTTCGAATCGACACTTGAAGGCCTCGCCCAGAAGCCGGAAAGCGGCATCGTCTTCGCGTTGGCGCTCAACCTGGGCAGCCTGGTCCTGCTGTGCCTTGCAGGCGGCCGGATGCGCGCGTCGCCATACCGTTGGAGCGCGTTGCTGGGCGTGTTGGTCTTGCTGACCTTGGTCCCCGCCTACGTCACCTGGACGCTGATCGGCACCACCAAAGGCATGGTAGGCGCCGAGCCCGGCGCGGCCATTACGGGCGGGCTTGGCGATGCCCGATGGCGCAACATGGAACAGTGGTGCACCGGCGTCGTGGAAACCCGCCACGGCACCTGGCTGGTCGGACGCAGCGACGACGCTGGCCCTGCCGCTTCCTACGTACCCGAGGGCACGCCCGACTTGACCCGCCTGATGACCGCAGACGGTGAGGCGAACGAGTCACTGGGCCGCGGCGGCTTCGGTTCCCGCCCCACGCTGACCACACTCGCGCGCCTGCAGGACGACGGCAAATTCAAGCTTGTGGCCACCGTTCCCGACGTGGCCTGCCTGATTGTCTCGCCCCGCGACGACACGCTTTATTTGCTTACCGGCCTCGATCGTCCTGATTCCGCCCTGTCGACCGAACCGCAGCAGACCGCCGTGTTCCGATCGACCGATCACGGCAAGACCTGGGCGTGGATGAAATCCGGACTCATGCCCGAGGCCGATCAACTTGCCTGGAACCTCCATCCCAGCTTCGGCCCTGGGCAAAGCGTGTGGGCGTGGGGCCCGGAAGCCGCAGAGGAAGAGGAAGCAGCCGACATATCCGGGACACCCTTGGCCGCAGAGACACGCAAGGCGGCAGATGGCACCGACCTCAAACCCACCGCCCTCTTCCACTCCGCCAACGGCGGTGAGACGTCGACGGCCATCTACGGCCCGGCCCCCTTGATCGCTCCGCAGTCCTACCTGCGCGAGATGACCGGCGCGCCCGATGCAGACTTCTCCGGTCGCCGGGACATGGACCAGACGCGCTTCGTCGTGCAGATCGACGACACGCGCGCCTATGCCTGGGCGTCTGAGTTCATGTGGTATCGGGTCGGCAAGGACAGCCGCCGGCTGATACTGAGCAGCCGCGCCGACCTCACGCGATCCGGTCCGAACGGCGATTGGCAGATCACACGCGTCATCCGTCAGCCCGGCACGCGCATCGCCCACCTGCGCAGCGCACACGACGGCCGAACCTATGCGGTCCTGCAGGACAAAGATGGCGAGTGGTTGGCCAAGCTGGACACCAAGACCGGCGAATGGGTCGAACGTCAGAAAACGCCCAGCCTGCTACCCGCCTGGCTGGCCCAGGACCGCACGTCGACGCGCTACTTCTGGAACAACGGCGACTACCAGGTGCTGAGCCGATCGGGCGACACGCTGGTGTCCAGAGCGCTGATCCCCTTCCTGAAAAAGCAGGCCGAGATCGACACCGAGGCCCACTTCTACACCCGTGACGGCGGTCGCAGCTGGCATCAGCTGGCCATCCCCGGGTACCTGGGCGTCATGGGCTTGTCTTCGCAAGGCAGCAAGCTGTACTGGAGCAAAGGCAACTGGTACAGCGACAAGGAGCCTGTGCAGTGGGAATACGACTTGGCGAAGTAATGAAGTGAAGTGCTGAAGTGAAGTGCTGAAGTGCTGACCGCGCGCGTCAAACGACGCGTGAACATCAAGCAAGGCCGACACGATCGGCCGAGCTGGAGGACTGTCATCAATGGGTTTGCTATGCGATCTTTTCGTCGCCGACAAGAATGCGGCCTTGTCCTACGCAGACATGGCGCGCGAGGGTGCCCCCGATCGGGCCGAGGGCCTGTCCGTCCGTGAATTCAAAGGCTTGACCAGCCTGGAGTTCGGCACCTTGTGGGCCATCCTGGAAAAACAGGAATGGGACGTCGACCGCCACATGCTCATCGATGTGGCCTTCGGCGAAGGC
>Ga0308163_10000398_pt1 | contig 84492 bp, 86 predicted proteins | sample PhyTR1_FD_201037 | JGI IMG/M metagenome (GOLD analysis project Ga0308163, IMG submission 201037) | Phyllosphere microbial communities from UC Gill Tract Community Farm, Albany, California, United States - DLSLT.R1 | ecosystem: Host-associated > Plants > Phyllosphere > Unclassified | place: USA... | reverse complement strand
TTCCGAGACCACCGGCCCGAAGATGATTTCCTTGATCTTGCCGCGGAACTGGTTACGTACATTAATTTCAGAAATGGCCATCGTACATCCTTTGTCTGGTTGGGCAGCTAACGACTGCTGCGAGTTACTACTCGTCCAGATTACGGGCATTCGCGGCCTTTTCAAACGAATCGATCCGTATAACCTTATTTGTTCTGGTAGATCTTGTCGAATTCGCCGCCGTCGTCAAAGTGCTTCTTCTGGGCCGCTTTCCAGCCGCCGAAGACGTCATCGACCGTGAACATGCTGATTTGGCGGAAATTGGCGCTGTATTTCTTGAACGCTTTTTCCGAGCGCGGACGGAAGTAGTGCTTGGCGATGATGTCCTGCGCCGCTTCCGTGTAGAGGAAATTCAGGTAGCCGGTGGCCTGCTTGCGCAGGCCGCGACGGTCGACCACCTTGTCGACCACCGCCACCGGCGACTCGGCCAGGATCGAGATCGACGGGTAGACCACCTCGAAGTTGTCGCCGAACTCGGCGCGCACCAGGTTCACCTCGTTTTCGAAGGTCACCAGTACGTCGCCGATGTCGCGCTGGGTGAAGGTGGTCGTGGCGCCGCGTCCGCCGGCGTCGAGGACCGGCACGTTCTTGAAGATCTTGGCGACCAGGTCGCGCGCTTGCGCCTCGGTGCCGCCTTTTTTCAGTACCGAGCCCCACGCCGCAAGATAAGTATAGCGGCCGTTGCCGGCGGTTTTAGGGTTGGGAATGACCACCTTGACACCGGGCCTGGCCAGGTCGGCCCAGTCCTTGATCTGTTTCGGGTTGCCCTTGCGGACCAGGTATACCATCGTGGAGTAGAACGGCGCGGCGTTGTTGGGGAACTTCTTGGCCCAGTCCTGCACCACCAGCCCGCGATCGGCCAGCATGTCGATGTCATTGGCCTGGTTCATGCTGACTACGGCCGCTTCCATGCCGTCGGCGACCGAGCGGGCTTGCTTGGACGAACCGCCGTGCGACTGGTTGACGCTGATGGTTTCACCCGTGGTTTTCTTCCAGTCAGCAACGAATACGGGGTTGATGTCCTTAAACAGTTCACGGGCGACGTCGTAAGAGGCGTTCAGCAGCACCGGTTCGGCGGCGCTCGCTTGCAGCGGCAGCCCCATCAAGAGCGCGGAGGCGGCCAGGAACGAGGTGACAACCAGACGGCGAGCAGGATTTTTGTTGGTCATAATGAGCTTTCGTAATAACAGACGCCCATGGTGTAAAATTTCGCCCGGAAAAGATACGAATTTTTCGTAATATGCTTAGACCGTATAAATCGCGCGAAGTTTTGATGAAAAATCGCATAACGATTTTTGAAATCATTCGTGGGCAAAAGCAGGGCCAGCCAGTAGGCTGTCACAGTGAAAAGCGGCGTCGCGACACCCCATTCGTGTCCGGTCCGCAACGACTTCGGCAGCTTGGTGTATAGTCGAATCAGGCACTGAGAAGGCGACTTCATTTTGCTATCGGGAATATTTGTGAGCGTACATGAGTCTAGAAATTCGGAGTCTTGAAGTCCGTGTTGCTGTTTCGACAGATGCGGATGCGGCGTGCGATGTGTTGCGCCGTTCGATCACGGAGTGCTGTGAGCTCGACCATAAGAACGATCCAGCGATCCTGGAAGCCTGGTTGGGCAACAAAACTCCGCAGATGGTGGCGAACTGGTTCGGTTCGCCCACCAATTTTTCGCTGGTCGCCGTCAGCGAAGGCATTGTGGTCGGCGTCGCTTTGCTGACCGGCGCCGGCAAGCTGGCGCTTTGCTACGTGTTGCCGGAAGCGCGAGGGATCGGCGCCGGCAAGGCCTTGCTGGCGCGGGTCGAGGAACAGGCGTGCAGCTGGGGCGTCAAGGCCTTGCAGTTGCACAGCACGGCCACCGGGCAGGGATTTTTCGCGCGACGTGGTTATGTGGACGCCGGCAAGGTGCGCTCGCCCTACGGCGTGGAGACGGTGTTCTTCTGGAAACAACTGGACGAGGCCGGCGTGCCGGACGCGGCCAAGCGCAAGCGTTTCTGTAACTGTAATTCAGCCTAAGCCGCCATCGGCGCTCCGCCGAGGCCTTCTCAGCAACAAACCGCCAACTGCCGTTCCTCGTGCCGGACCCGTGCCGCGCCCACTTCCTCGCCACCGACGAACAGCTTGAGCTCGCCCGGCGCCAGCCTGGTCCACGCTTCGTTCGACGTCAACGGTTGCGTCGCGATCACGGCAATGCGGTCGTCAAGATGGTTGTGCTTGCTGAAATCGATGCTCAGATCGCAATCGATCAGCTTGGCCACCGAAAACGGATACTCCCTGACCACGAAATGCAAATCGGTACTGCAATGGGCGAACAGCAGCGCGCCATTCGACAAAATGAAATTGAAGGTGCCGTAGTCGGCGATCTCCCCCGCCAGCGTTTCCAGCGTTTGATACAGCAGGTGGCGCGGCGGCGCCTGCTCGAAGCGCAGCGCGAGGCCCGACAGGAGGTGGCAGAAAGCCCGCTCGCTGTCGGTATCGCCCCATGGCGCGTACAGGCTGGGATTTGGATTGAACAGTTTCAGGTCGCCATTGTGGGCGAACGACCAGGTCTGCCCCCACAGTTCACGCGTGAACGGGTGGCTGTTTTCCAGCGAAATGCGGCCCTGCGTGGCTTTGCGGATATGGGCCACGACGCTTTTCGCCTTGATCGGGTTTTGCTTGAACTGCGCCGCCAGCGGTGAATCGATCGACGGCAGGAAGTCCGTGTAGAGGCGGCAACCGGCGCTGGTGTGCAGCGCGATGCCCCAGCCATCCTTGTGTTCGCCTGTGCGTCCGCCCCGCTCGGCAAAGCCCGCAAACGAAAAATCCACGGCGGCAGGCTTGCTGCTGTTCATCGCGAGTAGTTGGCACATGGGTCGTGGTGTGTGGTTGACGAGGTACCACGATAGCCGCGCCCCCGTGCGAGAGGAAGGAATGTTTTGGCATATCCATAGGTGAAAGCATTCGTTCTGCTTTGCCCGGCGCCCGCATACGCTGTCGACATTGCCTGCATCCGTTGAGGAACCCATGTCATTTCCCGTCCTGCAAAAGTACCTGGCGCGTCTATCCGACGCGACCGGCGCCGCCACCAGCATCTGGCTCGATCACGAGGGCAAGGCGCAGGGGCGGTTTTTCAATTGCACCATGAGCAGCGCCTTCCAGCCGATTCGCCAGCTCGAGACCGGCGCCGTCCATGCCTACGAGGGCTTGGCGCGCAGCGTGTCCGCGCAGGACATGGGCCTGTCGCTGTGGAAGCTGCTCGACCACGCGGCCAGCGACGACGAGTCTATCGAGCTCGACCGCTTGTGCCGCATGCTGCATTCGATAAATTTCTTCCGCCAGGCCGACACCGCGCCCAACGCCGACGCGGACTTGTACCTGAACGTGCACGACCGCTTGCTTAGCGCCGTCAGCAGCAACCACGGGCACGCCTTCCGCCGCATTCTCGACGCGCTGGAGTTGCCGTTGTCGCGCATCGTGCTGCAATTGCCGGCCGCCACTCCGCAGCAGGGCTGGCTGTTGAATTACGTGTCCGACAATTACCGCCGCAACGGCTTTCGCTTTGCCGTCAATGTCGCCAGTGCGCAGGACGGGCTGCAGGTGTTGGACCGTCTGCGGCCGGATGTGTTCAAGATCGACGCGCGCGAACTGCACGACACCGGGAGGCTGCTCACCTTGCTGCAAAGGTCGGCCGCCGCCAACGTCTCGGTGCTGTTCAAGCGCGTGGAAACACCGCAAACGCTGACGGTGCTGCGGCAGTTGGGCGATGCCGCTGGCGTGCCGCTGCTGGCACAAGGCTATCTGCTCGACGAGCCGCGCGCGGCCTTGCTGCAGCCGGAGGCGGTGGCGGCTGCCGCGTAACTTCGGTGGTGCCCATCATGGGGCGGCTAGCGCACGCAGCAGCGCAGCCGTGTTTTTCATTTCCCCCTGCTTACGCTATAGTATCCCTATCGAGTTTTACGGAATAGCTATGGCATCGCGCAGAGAGTTTTTACAGCAGGGCTTGGGATTGACGGCAGCGGGGTTCTTGTCGGTGCCGTTGATAGGGTGTGCGTCGGACAGCGCCGTGCGCAAAACCGCCGCCAGCGCGGCGGCCAAGCCGGCCGCGGCGCGCGTGGCGGCCCCGGCCGTGATAACGCAGGCGCGGCCGGCCGCCAGCATGCCGTCGGCATCGACACAATCGGCGCCGTCCGGACTGGGCGCGGTCGCGGGCGAGATCGAGCCGCCGCCTGACATCTTCGACGCCCAGCTGCTGGACATGGAATTCTGGCTCAAGCCGCGCACCATCGAGGTGTTCCGCCCCGCCAGCAACGAGCGCGCCAAGCTGCTGTATTGGCGCGACGGCGAGATCATCGAGTCGGCCTACCAGGACTTGTGCCACCTGCTGCGCGACGTCAACGGCAAGGAAACCGCGCGCATCGATCCCAAACTGTTTGAAACGTTGTGGGGCACCCAGGCGTTCGTGCGGCGCTATGGCATCGATACGCCGCTGGAAATCCTGTCGGGCTACCGCACGCCGTCGTCGAACAACAAGCTGCGCGAGGCCGGCGTGCCGGCCGCCCGCCAGTCGTTGCACATCGAGGGCCGCGCCGCCGACATCCGCATCGCCAACCTGAACGCCGAAGTGCTGGGCGGCCTGGTCAAGAGCTTCCGCCAGGGCGGCGTCGGCTTCTATTACCGCGCCGGCCCGCGCGGCGGCTGGATCCACGCCGATACCGGTCTCAAACGCACCTGGAAGGGCTGACCGGCCGGCGCTTGGCGGCCCTATTCGTAGTAATAGGAGTGGTAGGCGGTGGGCTTCAGGTTGGCCTGCCGTTCCTCGTCGATGGCGCGCGGATTGACCGGGCGCTCCCACCAGATACGCCAGCCGAGCTCCTGGTCGCGTTTGACCTCGGGGTGCTCGCGCATGAAGTTGTTGAGAAACTGGCCGTAGTCGGACACGTAGTCTTTGCGGCCGGGGCCGAAGAGATATTTGAATTTCATCGTCACTTCCTCCTATCGAGTAAACTGGCGGCTTGGCCAGTCAATGGGATGAGTATGCAAGATAAGAACGAGCCGCCGCGTTTCAAGCCGGTGCCGTGGCAGGGGCTCGAGAGCCCGGCCGATGTCGAACTGTGGATCGAGGAACATAACCTCAGCCTGCAGCAGCATATCGGCAAGAACGAAACCGGTTACGGCGTCTGCTTCACGCTGGCCGAAGGCGGCGAGATCTACATGCAGACCACGCAGGACGGCGCGCTGATTTTGGATGTTACGCCGGAAGCGCAATGGGTGGCGCCCCTTATCATGGCCGCCGCGCGCACCGATGAGGCGCCGCTGGGCTCGCTGTGGGTGCTGCCGGACGATAAGCTGGTACAGTTGATGATCGGGCTGAGCGGACTTATCGCCACCTCGATCCTGGTCGTGGGCCACAATTTCGGCCTGCGTCGTCGTATGGGCGCCTGGTAGCGCCTGCCATTATGAGGAATTCCATGCAGATATCCGGATTCGGGTTTGTTTCCGCCATCAACGCTGCGCGCCGTCCGGCGCTGCGCTCGCTGGCCTTGACCTTGTTGTTGACTGCCGGCGTGGCCGCGGGATTGGCGCCGGCGAGTGCGTCGGCGGCAGATTTGCTGGCCACCGTCAAGGCGCGCGGCACGCTCAAGGTGGCGCTCGAGGGAACGTATCCGCCGTTCAATTACAAGGATCAGAAGACCGGCCAGTTGGCCGGTTACGACGTCGACGTCGCGCGCCTGCTGGCAACCCGGCTGGGCCTGAAGGTGGAGTTCGTCAGCAGCGAATGGGCCAGCATCCTGGCCGGGCTGTCGGCCAATAAATACGACGTGATCATTTCGCAGGTCGGCATCAATCCCAAGCGCGAGCAGGCGTTCGACTTTTCCACGCCGTATATCTATTCGATGCCGCAGCTGATCGTGCGCAAGGACGAGAAGGCCGCCTACAGCTCGCTGGCCGATCTGAAGGGCAAGAAATTGGGCGTGGGGCAGGGCAGCGTCTACGAGCAGCAAGCCAAAGCGGTCCCCGGCATCGACGTGCGCAGCTATGCGGCGGCGCCGGACACCATGTCGGACCTGGCCAGCGGCCGGCTCGACGCGGCTCTCAACGACAGCCTGATGTCGGCCTATCTGCTGAAAATCTCCAGGCTGCCGATCAAGGCCGGGGCCAGGGTCGGCGCTGTCGAGCGCATGGGGATACCGTTCCACAAGGGCAATCCCGAGTTCAAGGCCGCGCTCAACAAGGCCCTGGCCGACGCCGCCGCCGACGGCAGCCTGAAGGCGATTTCGATCAAATGGTTCGGCACTGACGTCAGCAAGGCGCCCTGAGCATGGACTGGCAGGGTGTGCTGGAGCTGAGGGCGCTGCTGACGGAGGCGGCCCCGGTCATGCTGCGCGGCGCCGGCTACACGGTGATTTTCGCGCTGGCATCAATGCTGGGCGGCCTGTTGATCGGCTTCCCGGTGGCGGTGATGCGCATCCTGCCGTACCGCGTGCTGCGCTGGCCGGCCACCGTGTATGTCAGCCTGATGCGCGGCACACCGCTGCTGGTGCAAATGTTCGTCATCTATTACGGGCTGCCCAGCGTCGGCATCGAATTCACGCCGGTGACCGCCGGCATCCTGGCGCTGAGCCTGAACTCGGGCGCGTTCCTGTCCGAGAGCCTGCGCGGCGCCATCGGCGCGGTCAGCAAGGGACAGTGGTCGGCCAGTTATAGCCTCGGGCTCGGTTACTGGACCACGTTGCGCCACGTGGTATTGCCGCAGGCACTCAGAATCGCGGTGCCGGCGATGAGCAACACGTTGATCAGCCTGATCAAGGACACGTCGCTGGTGTCGGTCATCACCATGACCGAATTGATGCTCTCGACCAAGGAAGTGATCGCGACAACGTTCCGGCCGTTGCCACTGTACCTGGCCGCCGCGCTGATCTACTGGGCGCTCAGCCTGCTGTTCGAGGCGCTGCAGCGGCGCGCGGAACAACGTTTGAACCGTGCACATCGCTAACTTCCCATGTTTTCTCGACATCGCCACGCGTAAATGCTAGTCTAGTTTCATACCGCCATGAGGGCCGGCCCCGGGATTCGGACACGCGCTGCGCGGACGCTGCGGCCGGGTCCGCCGTTGACGCATGAGCCCGTGTAGAAATGGTGGACCTGACCCCGGAGTTGGGGTTGCGCAAAGGGAGGGTATGGAGAAGCAAATGTCCAGTACCGGGGCGGCGTCCCCGGCGCCCTATGAGGCCAGCATGGCCAGCGTTGGCGAGCCCGGCAAGGCAGTGGCCGCAACTTCCTATTTCAACGATATCTATCTGCTGGCCCCGGTCGGCTATTTCGTGCTCGGCGCCGATACCACCATCCTGCAATTGAATGTGGTCGGCGCCGATTTGCTCGGCCTGTCGCGCGGAAGTGCCGAGCACACGGCCTTCCGCCAGTTCATCGCGCCGCGCTTTTACGACGACTTCGACCGCTTCGTGCGGCATGCGCTGAACAGTGTGCAGCCGGAACAGTGCGACCTGCAGATGGTGCGCGCGCGCAACCAGCAGGGCTTCCCGGTCACCTTGCGCGCCAGCGCCGACGCCGGCGGCCAGACGCTGCGGGTGGTGGTCGAGTTGGCCGAGGGTAAGACCGCCGCGCTCGAACGCAGCGAGGAGCGCTTTCGCCGCATCGTCCATTGCGCCGAGGAGGGCATCTGGGAGATCGATGCCAGCGCCCGCACCAGCTTTGTCAATCCGAAAATGGCGCAGATGCTCGGCTATACCATCGAGGAGATGCTCGACCAGCCGCTGGTGGCGTTCATGGACGACGAGGGCCGCGCCATCCTCGAACGCAATATCGCGCGGCGCCAGCGCGGCGTGGCCGAGCGCCACGAGTTCAAGTTCCTGCGCAAGGACCGCGCCGAGCTGTGGGTGACCTTGGCCACCAATCCCATCTTCGACGGCGATGGCGGCTATCTGGGCGCGCTGGCGCTGGTGAGCGACATCACGGCCTCCCGCGCCTCAACCGAACTGATCTGGCAGCAGGCCAACTTCGACAGTTTGACCGCCTTGCCCAACCGCCATATGTTCCACGACCGCCTGCAGCAGGAGGTCAAGAAGGCGCGCCGCGAAGGCGTGCTGCTGGGCCTGCTGTTCATCGACCTCGACGGTTTCAAGCTGGTCAACGACACCCTCGGCCACGAGCAGGGCGACGTGTTGCTGGTGGAGGCGGCGCACCGCATCGGCGCCTGCGTGCGCACCTCCGACACGGTGGCGCGGCTGGGCGGCGACGAGTTCACCGTGATCCTGACCGGACTTGAACAGATCAGCGCCATCGAGCGCATCACGCAGACCATTCTGGCGCGGCTGAACCGGCCCTTCACTTTGGGCGTGGCCCATCCGTCGGTGTCGGCCAGCATCGGCATCTCGATGTTCCCGGGCGACGCCGAATCGCCCGAGGCCCTGCTGCGCAACGCCGACCAGGCCATGTATGCGGCCAAGCAGGGCGGGCGCAACCGCTACAGCTATTTCACGCCGGAACTGCAACAGGCGGCGCAGGCGCGCCAGCAGGTCACCGTCGATCTGCGCTCGGCGCTGTCGGGCCGGCAGTTCGAGCTGCATTACCAGCCCATCGTCAACCTGCGTAGCGGGCGGATCGAGCGCGCCGAGGCGCTGCTGCGCTGGCGCCATCCGCAGCGCGGCCTGCTGGCGCCGGCCGAGTTCCTGCCGTTTGCCGAATCCGGCGGGCTGATGATGGAGATCGGCGACTGGGTGTTCCGCCAGGCGGCCAGACAGGCCCGGCTTTGGCAGGACGAGCTCGGTTCGGGCTTTCTGGTGGGCATCAACCAATCGACCGCGCAGTTTCGCGGCGACACGGCGCTGTATGTGGGCTGGCGCGACTACGCGGCCGAACTGGGCCTGTCGCCGCGCAGCCTGATCATCGAGATCACCGAGGGCGTGCTGCTGGACGGCGCCGCCCAGGTCGGCGAGCGCCTGCGTGAACTGCGCGAGATGGGCTTGCAGGTGGCGCTGGACAACTTCGGCACCGGTTATTCGTCGCTGGCCCACCTCAAGCATTTCGGCATCGACCTGCTCAAGCTGGACCACAGCTTCATCCAGCACCTGGCCAACGACAGCGGCGACCTGGCCATGTGCGAGGCGCTGATACTGATGGCCCATAAACTGGGGCTGCGGGTGGTGGCGGAGGGTGTCGAGACGGTGGCGCAGAGCAATCTGCTGGAGCTGGCCGGGTGCGATTTCGCGCAGGGGTATGTGTATGCGCAACCGATGCCGGCCGACGCGTTCAGCGCGCTGGCGCGGCAGGGGCTGCCGAAGCTGCATTGATTGTCGTCGGGCGGATTAGCGTAGCGTAATCCGCCATGCTCGCGTTGCGACGGCGCGTGCTTGGGCGATGACGGCGTGCCGCCCGATCCACCATGCGTGTTTTAGATATGAGATTGGAGCGCCGGACTATCGCAAACTCAGCAGCGAAACCACGCGCTCGCGGCTGATGCCGGCCAACGCCGACGTAATCGACAGCAGCGACTGGTAGCCGGGCTGTTTGGCGGTCGTGACGAAGTTCTGCGCGACCTGTTCCATGCCGTCGGTGGTGCCGGCCGGCACCGTGTTCCTGACCCGCGCGGCGGCCTGGTTGAGCGCCGACTGCACCGAGGCGATCGAGCGCTCGACCTGCGATAGCGCCTGCAGCACTTGCTGCAAGGTGGTGCGGATCGACTCGACGTCGGCCGTTTGCCAGTTGTCCGGGTCGACCACCGGCGCTTGCGCCTCGGCCTTGACGCGGTTCAGTTGGCCGGTCGGGAAGCGCTGGCCGCCGCCCTGCACGGCGATGGTGTCGCGAATGTTGCCCCATTGCGACTCCGGCACGGTGAATTCCAGTTGGCCGTCCTCGCCCAGGCTGGTGCGCACGCCGCTGGGCGCCAGCGCGGTGTCGAAACGCTGGGTGATCTGCTGGTCGGTCAGGCCCGGTTCAAGCACCACCGAGCTGAGGTTCTGGCCGCCCAGCGAGATGGCCAGCACTTCGCGCCCGCCCGGGCGCAGGTTGGTCAGGTTCATGCCGCGCACGTTGAAGCGCGTATTGGTGGCCTGGTTGCTGAAATTGAGCTGGGAGTCCAGGGTGCCGCCGGACGCCTCCGAACGGGTGCGCCAGGTATTGCTGAACTGGCGCACGCGCGCCTCCAGCGTGCCGTCGGCGCGCTGGCGGCTGGCCAGGCGCGCGCTCAGGTCGGCCTTGAGGCTGCGCAACTGCCCGGCGCTTTGTTCGAGGAAATCGAGGGCCTGCTGGGCGCCGGAGATTTCGCCCTGCAGCGGCTGGTCCATATTGGTCAGGCCGCGGCGCAGCGGCGCCGCCGAGGTCGGCGTCGGGTTGACCGGGGTGGCGGTGGCGGCGTTCTCGCCGTTGAGCCCGAGCGCGGTACCGTCCACCGCGCTGGCATTGCCGGCGCCGCCGGGGACAATGACGGTGGGGGTGGGTTGGGGCGAGATTTGCATACGCTAGGGTAATGACGTGACGTGGTTACAGGACGTTGAACAATGACAAATTGCTCACCTTGGAGTATGCCTTGTACGACGCCTCCAGCGACAAATTATACCCGGACAGCTCGGTGGCGGCTTCCGCGTAGTCGAGTTGTCCCAGGTCCAGGATGGCGGTCTTGTTCGACAGGCTGACGTTGGCGTGGTTGTCGTCGAGCGTGCGCATCACGTTCTGGGCGCCGCCCAGCTGGGCGATCTTGCCGGAAACGAGATCGAGCCCGACGGTCGCGCCGTCCATGTTGTCGTTCAGCGTCGCTAGCAGCGTGGCACTGCCGGTGACGAGGGCGGGATCGGACAGGGCGTCAATCGTCAAGCTCATCTTGTTGAGCAAGTCTTCCAGGCCCTTGACGTTGACGTTCACGGTTTGCGCGATGCCATTGCCGATGATGGCCTTCTGCTGGCCCTCGTCACCGCCATAGGCGTAGGTCACGGGCGTGGCGCCAGGGGCGGAGGTCACTTCGATGGCGGCCTTCCCCGTTTCGGTGCCGGAAAAGATGTAGCGGCCTTCCTGGTCCTTCTGGTTGGCCGTGTAGAGCAGGCTGTCGCGCAGCGACGTCATGGTGCTGACCATCGACTTCAGGTCGGCCGGGGTGTTGCTGCCGTCGGCCGCCCACACCAGCAGGTCGCTGACGGCCGTGATATCGCGCGTCATGCTGCTCAAATATTCTTCGTTGCTGGTCAGGCGGATCTTGGTGGCGGAGATATTGTCGCGGTACTGGCCGACGATGGCCTCTTCGCGCGTCAGGCGCGAGATGCGCACCGCAGCGATCGGATCGTCCGACGGCACCAGGATGCGGGTGCGCGCGGCCATCTGTTCGGTCAGCTTCGAGACCCAGCTTTGGTTTTCCTGCAGGCCACGGTTCATGGTGGCCTGGAATTGACTGGAGGCGATACGCATGATGTTTCCTTAGTTAAACATTTGCAAGGTGGCGTCGAACAGGTTGTTCGCCACCGAGATGACCTTCATATTGGCCTGGTACATGTTCTGGTACTCGATCAGGTTGATCGCTTCCTCGTCGCGGTTGACCGCGCTGGTGGATTTCCAGTCATCCTCGGACTGCTGGCGGATGGTGGTGGCGGTCTTGAGCAGCGCCTGGTTTTGCTGGCTGTCGACGGCCAGCTTGCCGACCACCTGGGTGTCGGCGTCGTTGAGCAGCACGCTGCCCAGGCCGGGCAAGTTGTTGATCGGCTTGCTCTTGATATCGACCAGCAATTGCAGGTTGTCGCTGTTGCCAGGGGCGCCATTGCTGGAGAACGCCAGGTCTGCCGCCGTGAACGCCGGATCGATGCCCAGCAGGCCGGTGGCGCTGGTTGGATTGAAGACGAACAAGTCCTTGCCGAAGGCGCCGGGCGTGGTCTGGCCCGCGTTGAGCTGGGTGTTGACCATGGCCGACATTTGCCCGGCGATCTCGGAGATCGATACCTGCAACGGCTTGAGCGTGTTTTCCAGGAAATTGCCCAGGCCGCCCAACTGGCCGCCGACCTTGGTGTCGTCCAGTTTGAACTTGGTGCCGGCGAACGACAGGTTCAGCGTTTGCGTGCCGGACAGCGTTTCGAAATTGAGCGTGGCCGCCATGTCGGTGACCACCAGCGGCTGGCCGCTCTTGAGGGACACGCTGACGCTGCCGTCTGGATTGTTGAGCACTTCCACCGCCACCTGCGCCGACAGGCCGTCGATCAACTGCTCGCGTTGGTCGATCAGGCCCGAGGTGCTGGTGCCGGCTGAGCCGACCTGGATGATTTGCTTGTTGAGCGCGGCGATGCTGGACAGCGATTCGTTGAGCGAGGGCAGCATCGTGGTGCGTTGCTGGTTGGCCGAGATGGCCTGGGTCGCGGTCAGGTTGTAAATGCTGTTGATCTGCTGCGACATCGAGTCGGCCATCGTGATGACCTGCTGGCGCAGCGGGGTCGAGGTCGGATCGACAGCGGCGGCGTTGAGCGCCTTGAAGAAGTTGTCGACGCCGTAGCTGATGCTCGAGGTCTGGTCGGCCATCACCTTTTCCAGCTGCGTCAGGTAGGGCTGGATCTGCGAACGCTGGCCGAGGTCGGAGTTGGCGCGCCACATCTGTTGCGACTTGTAGGAGTCGCTAAAGCGCAGCAACGCGCCGACCTGCACGCCGTTGCCGGGGCTGTTGACGCCCGGGTCGGTGCCGATCGACTGCAACAGCACGCCCTGGCGGGTGTAGCCCTTGGTCTGCAGGTTGGCGACGTTCTGGCTGACGGTGTTGATGGCGGCTTGGGCGGCCAGCGCGCCGGACAGTGCGTTGTAAGAGATGCTCATGGTGCGGAGTCTTTCCTGGTGAAGGCCGAAGGAGCGGTCGCTTGCAGCGCCAAAGCTGGTGCGAACGCTCCGTTATCAGTACAAGGCGACAGCTAAGCGGACAGGATTAAGCGATGCACGCATAAAAATTTCCATCCGGGAATTTTTCCCGGTTCAGGCGGCTGGCGCGGCGCCTTCCGGATCGGCCGGGGTGGCGGCAGCGGCCGCTGTTTTCGGTGTTGCCGGCAACGCCACCGGGGCCGCCGCCGGCAGCAGCTGGCGCAGGATGACGTCGGCCACGCCAAAGGCGCGGCGGCCGGCCATCTGGTCGGCCACCAGATTGTCGGCCATGTCCAGCATGTCCTGGTTGACCTTGTTTTTGAAAACGCTGTCCTCGGACGAGAGCTCGCGTGTGCCCGAGCGCATCTGGTGCAACATGTGGCTGATAAAGAAACTCTCGAACTTGACGGCCGCCTCGGTCACTTTGGCGCGGTAGGCCGGGTCCACGGTGTCGCCCGGCTGGGCCGCCACCGGCGCCACGTGCACGTCGCTGAGCTTGTCGGCGACGCCGAGCCGCAGCTTGCTGGGATCGAAAGGGGCTTGGATGCTCATGATCGCTCTTTCAGTGACGTTAGATGACGACCAGTTCGCCTTCGATGGCGCCGGCGTTGTCGAGTGCCTGCAGGATCGCCATGATGTCGTCGGGCGAGGCGCCCAGGCTGTTGATGACGTCGATGATGCCCTGCAGCTTGGCGCCGGCCGGCCAGTTGAACATGCGCCCGGAGCCCTGGTCCACGCTGACCTGCGATTGCGGGGTGGCCACGGTGTTGCCGGCGGCCAGCGCGTTGGGCTGGCTGACCTTGGTGCTTTCGGAGATCACCACCTTGAGCGAACCGTGGGTGACGGCGGCCGCGCGCACGCGCAAGCCCTCGGCGATGACCACGGTGCCGGTGCGCGAATTGAACACCACTTTGGGGGAATCGTCGCCGACGTCGATCGACAGCGCTTCGAGCTTGGCCATGAAGGCGATGCGCTGGGTCGGATTGGCCGGGGCCACCACGTCGACGCTGGTGGCGTCGCTGGCGGTGGCGATGTCGCCGAAGCGTTTGTTGATCGAATCGACAATATTAATCGCGGTCTGGAAATGCGGATGGCGCAGCGACAGGCGCACGCTCGGCTTGGTGGCGAAATCGCTGGCGATCTCGCGCTCGATCGCCGCGCCGCTCGGAATGCGGCCCGAGGTCGGGGTGTTGACCGTCACCGACGAGCCGCTCTTGCCCTGGGCGCTGAAGCCGCCGACCACCACGTTGCCCTGGGCCAGCGCGTAGACTTCGTTGTCGGCCGCGCGTAGCGGGGTCAGCAGCAGGGCGCCGCCGCGCAGGCTCTTGGCGTCGCCCATCGACGACACCACCACGTCGATGTTCTGACCCTTGCGATAGCCGGGCGGGAACACCGCCGACACCATCACGGTCGCGACGTTTTTCGATTTGGCGTCGGTGCCGTCGGGCACCTTGACGCCGAACTGCTTGAGCATGTTGATGACCGACTGGCTGGCGAACTTGACCTGGGTCGAGTCGCCGCTGCCGTTCAGGCCCACCACCAGGCCGTAGCCGACCAGCGGATTGTCACGCATGCCTTCGACGGCGACCAGGTTGCGCAGCACCTGCGCAGCCTGGGCCGGCACCGTCGCGGTCAGCGTGAGGCACAGCGCCAGGGGCAGGGCCAGGAGTCGGTGCAGCTTGCGGAAGTTCATGATGTTCAATCCAAAAAGAGTACGGCTAACAGCTCAAAACGGGCACTTCAGAACGGCACGCCTTAGCAAGGCACGCCTTAGAAAGGCATATAAGGGCCGGTGAAGAAGCGCGACAGCCAGCCGGCCGATTGCGTATCGGCCAAGGTGCCCTGCGCCGAGTAGGCGATGCGGGCGTTGGCGATGCGCAGCGACGACACCTGGTTGTCGGCGTCGATGTCGGCCGCGCGCAGGTAGCCGCGCAGGCGCACGAATTCCTCGCCCTGGTTCAGGGTCAGCGTTTTTTCGCCGGACACGCGCAGCAGGCCGTTCGGCAGCACTTCCTGCACGATCACGGTGATGGCGCCGGTCAAAGCGTTTTGCTGGGTGCTGGTGGCGTCGCCGGCGAAGTTGCTCGACGAGCCCAGGCCGATGGACGCCTTGGGGAACACCTTGCCCAGCAGGCTGGGCGCGGAGATGTTGTTGTCCGAATCCTTGGAATAGCTGGTGCCGGCCCGTTTGCTGGCCTGCGTGGTTTCCTGCAGGCTCACGGTGACGACGTCGCCGACGCGGAAGGCGCGGCTGTCGGAGGTCAGCGACAGGCCCAGGTCGGCGCTGTAGACGCCGCCGGAGCTGCCTTTCGGTCCGATCACGCGCGAGATGGCGGGCGCCTCGTCGGACGGACCGGGGCGCACCGGCGGCGGTTGAATCGCGGCACACCCGGCCAGCAGCGAGGCCGCGACCACCAGTGCCAGGGTGTGCAATGCGGTTGTCATCAGCGTGCCGCCTGCGCCAGGTATTGCAGCATGTTGTCGGCGGCCGACAGCACCTTGGTATTCATTTCGTAGGTGCGCTGGGCGGCGATCATGTCGACCATCTCCTCGACCACTTGCACGTTCGAGCCTTCCAGCGTGCCTTGCTTGAGCTTGCCCCACTGGGCGGTGCCCGGCGCGCCTTCGGTCGGCGTGCCGCTCGAGGCGGTTTCCGCGAACAGGTTCTCGCCCAGCGCCATCAGGCCGGTCGGGTTGATGAAGCTGGTCAGGGTCAACTGGCCGAGCTGGCTGGGCGTGGCGGTGCCGGCGATGGTGGCCGAGACGGTGCCGTCTTCGCCGATGGTCAGCGCGGTGGCGGTCGGCGGCACGGTGATTTGTGGAATCAGCGGCAGGCCGTGGGCGTTGACCAGGATGCCGTTAGCGTCGACCTGCAGCTGGCCGGCGCGGGTGTAGGCGGTTTCGCCGTTGGGCTGGCGCACGGCCATGAAACCGTTGCCCATGACGGCGACGTCGAGGTCGCGGCCGGTGGTTTGCAGGCTGCCGTTGGTGAATACTTTCTGGGTGCCGACCATGTGCACGCCGTTACCGAGCTGCACGCCCGACGGCGCCAGCGTGTTGTTGTCGGCCACTTGCGCGCCCGGCTGCTGTTCGATCGAGTAGAACAGGTCCTCGAACACCACGCGGTCACGCTTGAAGCCGACGGTGTTGGCGTTGGCGAGGTTGTTGGCGATGGCTTGCAGTTTCTGGTCTTGCGCTTGCACGCCGGTCTTGCTGATCCACATTGCTGGATTCATGAATTGCTCCTGATAATGGTATTGGGATCAGCTTAGCCGCTGATCAGGCGGTTACCGGTTTCGGCCATCGCGTCGCTGGCCTTGAATAATTTCATCTGGATTTCAAACGTGCGGTTCAGGCTCATGGTGGCGACCATTTCCTCCACCGCCGAGACATTGCTGCCCTCGAGGTGGCCGGCGCGTATCACCACGGTCGGATCGGTGGCCAGCGGCACGCCGTCGCGCGTGATCAGCAGGCCCGCTTCGTTCTTGGTCAGTTCGGACGCCTCGGCATTGACCAGGCGCAGCTTGTCGACCGTTTGCATGACCGTCGTGCCCGGATTCTGGATCGAGATGGTGCCGTCGGCGCCGATGTCGATCTTGCTGTATTCGGGCAGCGTGATCGGGCCGCCTTCGCCCAGCACCACGTTGCCGTTGATGCGCAGGGTGCCGTTCTCGTCGAGCGCCATGTTGCCGGCGCGCGTATAGGCCTCGCCGGTGGGGCCGTCGACAGCCAGGAAACCGGTGCCCGAAACGGCCACGTCGAGCTCGCGGCCGGTGGCCTTGAGCGTGCCCTGGCGGGTCGATACCGAGTTCGCCTGCAGCTGCGACATGTGGCGGTCGTCGTAGCCGTAGCCCTGGACGGTTTGCGCCGTCGCCAGTTCCATATTGGCGCGGAAGCCGCCGGTGTCGATGTTGGCCAGGTTGTTGGCCCGCACCTGTTGTCCGCGCAGGGCCCGTTCGGCCCCGCTCACCGCTGTGTAAATCAACGCGTCCATGGCTCAGTGGTTCCTTAGATCGCTTGCATCAGCGATTGCAGCATGGTGCTCTCGGTCTGGATGACCTTCGAGTTGGCCTGGTAGTTGCGCTGCGAGGTCATCAGGCCGACCAGTTCGGACGTGATGTCGACGTTGGATTGCTCCAGCGACGAGGTGTTGATGCTGCCGCCCATGCCCACGCCCGGGGCGTTGACCAGCGGCGTGCCGGAATTAACCGACTCGATCCAGCTGGTGCCGTCGATGGCCTGCAGCGAGCCCTCGTCCGGGAAGGTGGCGATGGCCAGGCGGCCGACGGCTTGCTTCTGGCCGTTGTTATAGCTGGCGATGACCGAGCCGTCGGTGCCCAGCGCGACGCCGGTGAAGGTGCCGGCCGCGTAGCCGTCGGCGGCGTTGGCGCTGGTGGTGGCTTCGCCGGCAAAGCCGGTGGTGCCTTTGTAGTCCACGGCCACGTCTTTGAGCTTGGCGCCGTTGCCAACCGGGAAGGCGTTCAATACCAGCGCGAAGCTGCCGGTAGCCGGCGTGGCCAGCTGGCCGGTGGTGGTGTCGAACGTCAGCGCGGTGCCAGCGCCCACTTCGGTGCCATCGACTACATAGTGCACGTTGACGGCGTTTGCCGTCGCGCCGCGGGCGAAGTATTGGGTCAGGGTGTGCTTGCCGCCCAGTGTGTCGTATATCACCGAGGCCTTGGACATGTTGAAGGTCGCAGGGTCTGGCGTGGCGGTCGGAGCGGCCGTCACCCAGGTGCCGGTTGGCGTGGTCCAGTCGGCCGACATATTGCCCACGTAGCTAACCTTTTCCGAGGCCACGGCCGGGATCGAACCGGTCGGGATCGGGATGTCGCCGAGCGCGCCGAGCGTGGTCGAGCCTTGCTTGATCGGGTAGCCCTGCACCTTGCGGCCGGTGGCGTCGACCAGGAAGCCGTCCTTGGAGGCGTCGAAGATGCCGACGCGGGTGTATTCGGTCTGGCCCGAGTTCTGGTCCTTGGTGACGAAGAAACCACGGCCGTTGATCGAGGCGTCGAGCGCGCGGCCGGTGTTGAGCACGCCGCCCTGTTTGCTGATGCTTTGCGTGGTCGAACCGATCATCACGCCGGTCTGGACATCGCCCGAGACCAGCGACGAGAAGTTGGCGCGGGTCGACTTGTAGCCATAGGTGCCGGCGTTGGCGATGTTCTGGCTGGTGCTGTTCAGTGATTCGTTGATGGCCTGGATGCCAGACAATGCGATATCGAAACTCATGATGGAGTCCTTCCTAAGTAAAGATTATTGAATGGCAGAGGCGGATTTGCCGTTGAAGGCGGTAATCGAGGTCGGCGCGATTTCGCCGATGTTGCTGACGTTGAGCACCACGCCGCCGTTGGCCGACAGGCGCACGCTGTTGAGGCGGCCCTGGACGTCGACCGGCGGGGCTTCCTTGGAGCTGGTCTCGACCGAGAGCTTGTAGGTGCCCGCCGGAATCTTCATCCCGGCCGTGTCGATCGTGAACGGCACCGTGCCGGCCGCCTGGGTGCCCAGCTTGACCGAGTACTTGGTGCCGTCGTCGCCGGTCAGCACGACGGTGGTCGCGGTGCTGGAGGCGGCCAGCGTGGTCTGGCCGCTAATGGCGGTTTTGCCGTCGATCTTGACGGTGCTGCTCTCGGCCATGACGTCCGAGCCGACCTGGGCGCCGAGCGAGATCACCTGCATGCTTTGCAGCACGCTCGAGTTGGCGCTCGTCAGCTGCGACAGGTTCTGCAGCGCCTCGGTCTGCGACAGCTGGGTCAGCTGCTGGACGAATTGCGACGGATCGGTCGGCGACAGCGGATCCTGGTTCTGGATCTGCGCCACCAGCAACTTGGTGAACATGTCCGAGGAGGCGCTGGCGGCGTTGCCGGTGACGCTGGTGCCGCCGTTGCCGGCGCTGGCGCTGCTGTTGTTGAGGAGACTGACTGCCATGGCTTAACCTTCAGCGAGTTTGAGGAGGGATTGCTGCATGCCGCGGATACGGCCGAGAACTTCGACATTGGTTTCGAAGGCGCGCGAGGCCGACATCATGTCGGCCATCTCCGCCACTTCGTTGACGTTGGGGTAGAACACCATGCCTTCGGCGTTGGCCATCGGGTGGCCCGGCTCGTAGACCTTGCGCAGCGGTTCGGCCGACTCGACCACGTCGAGCACCTGCACCTTGCCGCCGGCCTGCATGTCGCCGTCGAAGCTGTCGCTCATGACGGTCGAAAACACCGGCTTGCGGGCGCGGTAGGTGTCGGCCTCGTTGCCGTTGACCGAATCGGCGTTGGCCAGGTTGCTGGCGATGGTATTGAGGCGCACGCTCTGGGCCGACATGGCCGATCCTGCGATCTCGGAAATATTTTTAAAGGACATGGGTTACTCCGTGGTTGATGCGGGCGAGGTTGCGGTCCACTGCGGCGGCCGGGTCGGCGTGCTCACTGGCCATTGATGGCCTTGGCGATACCGCGCAGACGCATCGTCACGAACGTCAGGCTGGTCTGGAAGTCGGAGGCGTTTTGCGAGAACGCCGCCTGTTCGATCCCGACCTCGACGGTGTTGCCGTCGCGGGTCGGGTGGTAGGGCACGCGGTACATCGAGGCGGCATCCTCGTCGCCGCCGATGTCGCCGGCCGCCTCGGCTTGGGTGTTGGCCAGGGTCGCGGCGAAATCCATGTCGCGCGCCTGGAAGCCGGGCGTGTTTTCGTTGGCCAGGTTGGTGGCCAGGATGCGGGTGCGTTCGGCGCGCAGTTGCAGCGCGTCTGCGTGGACCCCTGCCGCTTCTTTGAAGTTGATGCCCATAGTCTTCCCCTGTCCAAAATCAAGCTGCGTTGCTAAAAAACGGTGTTGCGTGGGTGCAAAACGTTACTGCCAATGTAAAATGACGGCACAGCGGTTTAACTACCATCGCTCTCCGCATCATAGTAGAGGTATTGCCCATGTTCAACAAAAGTATTGTAACTGGTTTGGCTGGAATGTTGCTGCTTAGCACAACTATTTTTAACACTTTTGCCGCCTCCAGCCCCACAAACGCCGAACAGGTACCCGTTTTAGTGGAGGCTGCGGCACGTCAACATGTGTTGCGCTGGGCAGACAGTAGCGGATTGATAGAGCCTAAATTCGAGCTCAATGTGTTGCGCGGCAGCCGCCCGCTGGCCGCTTGCGCGCAGGCCGTGACGGTCGAGGCGGTCGACATCCGCACGCCGGGGCGCATGAAGTTCGCCGCGCTGTGCGCCGGCGGCGCCGGCGCCCCCGGCTGGCGCTACGAATTCGTGGTGCGGGCGCAGCTGTCGGCGCGGATTGCCATCGCCGCCACCGATGTGCCGGCCGGAAAAGTGATCGCCGATGAAGATGTGTTGCTTGAGCGCCACGATATCTCCAACATCGCCGATCCCGTCTCCGATCCGCAGGACGTGGTCGGCATGACCGGCAAGCGCGCCTTGCGCGGCGGCGAAGTGCTGCGCATGGCGCTGCTGGCCTCGCCGACCCTGGTCAAGCGCGGGGAAGCGGTGCGCATCGTCGCGCGCAACGAGCAGGTCGAGGTCAGCATGGCCGGCGAGGCGCTCGACGCCGGCGCGCGCGGCAGCCTGGTGCGGGTGCGCAACGCCAACGGCACCATCATCCGCGCCAAGGTGACCGGCCCCGGCACCGTGCAACCGGCCGATATGCCGGTGACGATCAAGCCGTAGGCTGGCGCTCCCGAGCCCACAGGGCCATGCCGCTGCCTGCGGGATGGCCCTGTTGTCAGCTTGCCGTTATCGGCGTGTTAAGGCTTGGAATCGAGCGCCGCGCTGGCGCCGCGCTGGACCTGGGCCGCCAGTTTGCTCAGCTTGTCGGCATAGGCCGGGTCGGTGGCGTAGCCGCCGCGCGCCAGGCCGGTGGCGAAGGCGCGGGCATCGCTGCCGGTGTTGAGCGCGGCCTGGTAGCGCGGATTGCTCGAGAGCATATCGGCGTAGTCGCGGAAGGCGCTGGCGGTGTCCGGATAGCTGCGGAAGCGCTCGGTCTTCTTCAGCATCGCCCCTTGTTCGTATTCGGTGGTGGTGGCCGCAGCCACCGCGCCTTGCCAGCTGCCGCCTGCCTTGATGCCGAACAGGTTGTTGGTGTCGGCGCCACCTTTGCGCAGCGGCAGTTGGCCCCAGCCCGATTCAAGCGCGGCGTGCGCCGACACCACGTCCGGCGAGACGCCCAGCTTGCTGCCGGTCTCTTCGGCCCATGGCTTGATGGAGGCGAGGAATTGTTTCTGGAGATCGCTGTCGATGCCCGCGTTTGCCCCCGCATTAGGCCCATCAATGGCGCCGGTCGAGCGCTGCAACGCCATCGCCTGCAGGCTCATCGCCTGCGACGCGGAAGGCGAGGGCGCCTCGTCGCCGAAACCGCCGCCGCCGTGGCTGATGAAGGTGGCGACATCCTGTTGCACCTGGCGGAAGGCCGAGCCGAAGGTGGCCGACGAGGCGGACGACGCAAAAGCGCCAACAGCCGCGGCGGGGCGGCTGGAGGTCATGTTCGATACGGTGGCGGCGGTCGGCGCCGTCACGGGCATATTGTTAAGCTGGCGCATAAAGTTGGTCCTCGCCATGCAGCACGCGCTGCATGATGCTGTGCTGTTCTAACAGCAAGTCGCTATTGCGCTTGCTGAGACGCTTGCATTCAACCACCATGGTTTCCAGCGTCTTCCAGTCGGACTCTATTTTCTCTCGGGCAGCATTTTTCAGCAAGGCAAATGCCTGGGCCATGTTGGCAGTTGGACCAAGTAAACGTTGCGCAAGCGCAACGCGCTCGGCGCGGCGCGCCTGCAACGTATCGACCAGGGTTGAAATCGCCTCGGCGACCTGGCCCAGTTGCGCACTCCGGTGGCGCAGCGCCGCCTGGAATTGCTGCTCCAGCAAATCCTGCAGCGCGGCGTAGCCCCGCAAATCGTCGGCGATGCCGGCCAGCAGCGCGCGCATGGCGTCCTGACGGGTCACGGCGACAGCGTTCACTGCTCGCTCCCGTGGAAACGCTGGATCAGGCCGGCGAGCTTGGCCGGGTCGAACGGTAATTCGCCCTTGGACAGCGCGTCGCGCAGCATGTCGACCTTTTCCTGGTCGATTTCCGGCATGTCGCGCATCGCCTGCAGCGCCGGCTGCATGACGGCCGACTGCAACGGCGCGCCAGCCGGCGCCGGTGCGGCGGCTTCGCCGGCGTCGACCGGCGCGGCGTCGGCCACGCGCTGGACGGTCATGCCGTCCGGAGTGGAAGTTGTGATACGCATACGTGTACCTCTGCTTGGCTTGGTTTCCATACGATATCTTAAATATTACCGCTTAATTGTTAGCACCGCGGCCCGAATCGGGTTTCGGTGGCGCGGGCTGGCGTGGCGCTGCGCCGCCACCGAGCGAATTGCGCAGTTTTTCCAGCAGGCTGCGGTCGGGCAGGGCGGTGTCGATGTCCTCGGTCAGCGGCACCGAATTGTCCGGCATGCCGAACATGGCGGCGATGGTCTTGGCCTGCGCGGTCGTCAAAATCAGCAGTTCGATGCGGCGGTTGACACCGGCGTCCACGCGCTTGGTGTCGAGCGGCGCGCGGTCGGCCATGCCGACCACCTGCAGCACCGATTCCGGATTCATGCTGCCGGCCAGCAGCTGGGCGCGGGCCGACATGGCGCGGTTCGACGACAAGGTCCAGTTCGAGAAGGCCGCGTAGCTGGTGTCGGCGTATTGCAGCGAATCGGTGTGGCCGACGATCAGCATCTGGTTTTCCATCTTCTTGAACAGCGGCCCCATCTTGCGCAACAGCGCGCGGAACTTGTCGGTCGGCACGGCGCTGCCGCGCACGAACATGCCCTGGCGATCGGTATCGTGCAGCATCACGCGCAGGCCGTAGGGCGTGATGATGGCCTCCAGGTTCGACGTCAGGCCGAACTCGGCGCTCATCTTGGTCAGCGCCTTCGACAGCGCGGCCAGGTCGGCCGGCGACTCGTACTTGACCTTGGCCGGCGTGGTGACCGGTTCCGGGTCGGGCTCGCCCTGGGCGTTCTTTTTCTCGCCCGGCTCGTCGCTGGTGCCGAAGTGCGGCATCGGATAGCGGTCGATCAGGCTGCCGCGCGGGCCGCCGACCTGCTGCGGCATGACGCCCTTGCCCTGGTCGGTCTTGGCGCCGTCGGCCTCGGTCAGGATCTGCTCGAGCGATTCGGTGTTGCGGGCGGCCATCAGCCACAGCACCAGGAACAGGCACATCAGCGCCAGACAGAAGTCGGCGAACGCTACCTTCCAGGCGCCGCCGTGGTCGTCGTGTTTGTGCTTGCCGCCACCGCGCTTGACGATGGTCTGGTCATGCCCCTTGTCATGCGGCTTTAGCACCACGGCCTCCACGACGTGAGTCATCGGCTGGTTCGCTGTCGCGGCCTTCCAGGTCGTTGATCCAGCGCTCGAGCTGGGCGAAGCTCGGCTTGATGTTGAGCGGCACCAGGCGGCGGCCCGAGTCGATCGCCAGCAGCGCCGGCTTGCCGGCCACGTGGGTCACCAGCACCACCTTGACGGTTTCCTTGTTCGACGCTTCCTGGTTGACCAGCTGCTTCATCATGTTGCACAGCGGGTCGATCAGGCCGTAGCACAGGAAAATACCGATGAAGGTACCGACCATGGCGGCGCCGACGTTCTCGGCGATCTCGCCCGAGGTGGCGCCCTGGCTGACGGTGCTCATGGTGATCACGATGCCCAGCACGGCGGCCAGAATGCCGAAGCCCGGCATCGCCTCGCCGATCTTGCCGAGCGACTTGGCCGGTTGCTCGAGTTCGGTGTGCAGCGCCTCCAGTTCCTGGTCCAGCACGCCTTCGAGTTCGTGGGCGTTGATCTTGCCCATGGCCATCAGACGGAAATTGTCGACGATGAAGGCGAGCAGCTTGGGTTCCTCCAGCACGCGCGGATAGCGCTGGAACAGCGGGCTGTCCTTGGGCGCTTCGACGTGGGCGTCGAGCGCCTTGAGGCCGCCGGCGGCCAGTTGCAGCAGTTCGTACATCAGCAGCAGCAGCTGGCGCTGGAATTCCGAGTCGTACTTCTTGCGGAACATGATTTTTTTGATCTGCGTGGCCAGCTCCTTGAGCACGTGGGTCGGGTTGCCCAGCACCAGCGCGCCGAGGCCGGCGCCACCGATGACGACCAGCTCGACCGGGTGCCAGATCTGATGGAATGTTCCGCCCATCAGGGCGAAGCCGCCGAAGACGCTGCCTAGAACGATGAGGATGCCGACTAGTTGCTGCATGATGATTCGCCTTTCCGCGTCATATTTATTCTTTTCCGTCCGGCCTGAATGGTTCAGGCTTGCAGGACGGCTTTCATTTTGCCCAGCGCCGCCTTGTTGAGCTGACAGACGCGGGCGTCGGTCAGGTCCAGCACGGCGGCGATTTCCTTGTAGCTGAGCTCAAACTCGTAATACATTTGCACCACCCGCTGTTCGCGCTCGTCGAGGCCGCGCAGCGCCTGCTCCAGGCTGCGGCGCACCATCAGCTGGTCCTCCGGACTGGGCGCGCTGTCGTTGCTCACGCTGTCCTGCAGGATCTCGTCGAAACTGGCGATCAGCTCGGCATTTTCGTCGAGCTGGTAGGCCTGGTAGGCCTCGGCCGTCAGGCCCAGGCCGGTCGTGATCTCCTGTTCGCTGGGCTCGCGGCCAAGCTTGCGGGTCAGCGCGCGCACCGCGTCGCGCAGCTTGTGGCTTTGCTGGCGCACCGCGCGCGGACGCCAGTCCTGGCGCCGCAATTCGTCGAGGATGGCGCCGCGGATGCGCAGGCTCGCATAGCTGCCGAATCCACCGTCGGGCTCGCCGTAACGGCGCAGCGCCTCCAGCAGGCCCATCAAGCCGATCTGCTCCATGTCGTCGCGGTCGATCGCGCCGGCCACCTGCGAATTGAGCTGGCGCACGATGCGCTTGACCAGCGGCGCATAGGCGACCAGATACTTTTGCTCGTCGGCCGCACTGTGCATGACCGGCGCCTTGCCGTCCTCACTGTAGCCTTCGGCATAAGTTTCCGCATACTGCTCTGTGTAGGCCATGCCCGCTCCACTCGTGTTCATGCCCGGTCCGGCTTACTCGATGATGAGCTTGCCGATCATGACCTCGGAAAAGGGTTTTTCCCTGCCGTCGTGTTCATACGTGTCGTCGAACGCCTTGTTCAATTCGTTCGCGAACTGGTCGATCGTCATCACTTGCGCGGTCGCCATCGGCAGGTTCGACAAGGTGCGCACGGCAACGCTGCGCAGCATCGGCAAGTGCTCCTTGGCCTCCTTCTCCTGCTTGGCGTTGGTGGTGATCACCAGGTCGGCCGACATGTAGTGGGCCGAGGTGTCGGTGGGCACCCGCTTGAGCATGATGATGACCTTGTCGACCGTCAGGTATTTTGGCGGCGTTTCATCCTTCTTCTCTTCCTTCTTGGCCTTTTTGGCCTTCGCGTCCTTGCCGTCCTTGCCGTCGTGCGCCTCGGCCGTGGCGTCGTCGCCCTTGGACATGTACCACACCGCGCCGCCGGCAACGGCTGCGCCGACCACCGCCACCAGGGCGAACGCGACAATCATTTTCATGTTCTTCATCGACTGATTACTCCTGCTCGGACGTCATGGCAAAGAGGGCGGCGGCGCCTTCCTCGGAGAGCGCGCGGCCAGGGTTGCGGCCGTCGTTCTGGTCGCGCTGCTGGCCGTTGCGCCCGCCGCCGTCCTGGGCCTGCGCCTGCGCGCGGTTCGACGTCACCGTCACGGCAACGTCGCTGAACTGGCGGGTCGACAAGTCCTGGCGCACGCTGTCGCCGATGGTGTTGAGCTGGCGCAGCACTTCGCTGTTGTTGGCCGACAGGTTCACCTGCAGCGAACCGGCGCTGTGACGGATCGAGATCTCGATGCTGCCCATATTGGGCGGTTCCAGGCGGATCACCGCGTGGTCGTTGTTGCGTTGCAGATTGACCTGCAGGCGGTCGCCGAGCGCCTGGCGCAGCGGCTGTTGCCATTGTTCCGGCGTGCCGGCCAGCTTGACGGTGGCGGCGGCCGGCGTCGCCGGCGCGGCGCTTGTCACGCCGGCGTTGGTGGTCGCGGCGGGGGTGCCCGTGGCGGCCGTGGCGCGGTTTTCGTCCTTGGCCACAGCGGCGCTGGCCAGCGGCGCGGCGTCCGCTGGCCTGCCGGCGGCGGCTTCGGCGCCGCGTGGCAGGTTGCGCGTGGCGCTGGCCGTCTGCGGGACGGCGGCGTCGGTGGCGGCTGCCGGCACTTGCGTGGCGGCGTCAGGCGCGTCGGCGTTGGTGTGCCGGGCGGGCGCGTCCTGGACGGCGGCGCCGGCCACGATGTTGGCGCCCTGGCCGCTGGCGGACGACGCTTGCAGCTGGGCGGCGGCATCGGCGGCGGCCTGCTGCGGCGCGACGACGTTGACGGCGACGCTGGCGGCGGCCAGGTTCAGGCGGGTGGCCGAGTTGCTCAGCGTGGAGACGGCGCTGACCGTCTCGCCGCGGGCGCTGGCAGCCAGCGCCAGCGTGCCGCCCGGGGCGGCGCCGGCGTTGAGCATCGACGTCATCATCGCCGGCAGCGTATCGGTACCGGCGCTGGCAGCGGCGGCGCCGTCGGCGTCGTTGGTGTGGTGGGCATTTGCGGCCGGCGCGGCGGCGGCGCCGTCGTCGCCGACGGTGTCGGCGGACGCCAGGTCGGCCAGCGTGAGGATTTGCGCGAACGGCGCCGCCACCGGGGTGTCGGCGCTTGCTTCGTCGGCCGCTTCGGCGCTCTGATCGGCCTTGCCGGTCTGCGTGGTTTTGGCCGCTTGCGCGCTGTTGGCCGGCGCCGGGCTAAACACCGATCGGGCCGGCGCGGCCTGGCCGCTGCCGGCGTCCGATGCCGCCGTATTGCGGTTGGCTGCCTGCTTTGCGGGAGCGGCGCTGTTGGCGGCGCGTTCCGGCAGGCGGCGATTGGCCACCGGCGCGGTGAAGTCGGCTTTGGCGGCCTGGTCGGCGGCGCTGGCGTGGTGGACGCGGTTCATTGTGATGCTCATGCTTGAATTCCGTTATCTGCTTGTTCGCTGTCGAGGGCGTAGGCCAGCCACCCCTCCTTGTTTGCCTGCATTTCGTTCAGACGACGCCCCAGCGCTTCGGTGGCGAGGTCGCAACGGCGTGCCGCTTCCTGGTGCATTTGATGCAAGGCCGCCAGGGCGGCCCGTTCGGCGCCGCTCCATTTGCCCTGCGCCGCCATCTTGGGCAAGGTCGAGGCCACCAGGGTGTTGATCGCCCCCAGCAGCTTCCAATCCTCGGTGGCGACCGCGGCGTTCATGGTCTTTGCCATCTGCAGCAATGTCGCTTGCCTATCCATTTTTGGCCTGTACGCCCAGCCAGCCTTTTTTGATGGTCGTCAGCAGGGTCGTCACCTCGTCGATGATGGCCGGGTCGAGGCTGACGCCGGCGGTGTAGAGGCGCCCGGCGCAATAGTCGTAGAGCCGGCCAAGGTTTTCCACCACCTCGCCGCCGTTGTCGAAGTCCAGCGAGCTCGACAGACCGTTGATGATGTCGGTGCACTTGTTCAGGCTGATAGCCTTGAGCTCGTAGCGCTTGCCGATGATATGGCCGCGCGCGCGCGCCAGCTCCTCGAGTAAACCGTCGGTCAGCACCAGCACCAGTTCGATCGGCGACGCCCGCGCGACCTGGGCGTCCAGATTGGTGGAGTGGTAACTGCTATAGGCTTCGTGGTTCAACATGGGGTTCACCGTACTGGGAAGACTCCGCGGCCTGATTGCCGCGGAGGGGATCGTGTTTAGTTGTCGCTGTCCGACGAGAACAGCGCCGTGAACAGGTTCGACGTGCCGGTCATCGACGATTGCAACTGTTGCAGCGCGGTAAATTGCGCGAGATAGCGTTTGTAGGCGCTGTTAAACTGGTTTTCCACCGTCGTCAGGCGGTCGGTGATGTCGCGTTGCTTGCTGCTGGCCGATTCCTTGCGGCTGCCGAGCAAACCGTTGGTGGTATTGGTCCAGCTGGCCACCAGCTTGTTCATCGTACCCAGCACGCCGGTGCCGTCGCCCAGCGCGCTGGCGCGCCCGAACAGCTTGTCGAGCGCGGCCGGATCGGCGGCGATCGCCTTGTCGAGGCGGTTGGCGTCCAGCGACAGCGTGCCGTCGCGCTGCGCCGAGATGCCGAAGTTGATCAGCGAGCGGCCACCGGTGACCGAGCGCAGCGCGGTGTTGAGGCGGTCGCGCAGCGAGCTTATGCCGGCGTCGCCATGCAGCGCGGCGTCGGCACTGGTGGCGGACGTATCGCTGTTCGATACCGGCGTATGGTCGCCGGCGGCGGTGAGCGTATTCATCACGCCAAGCAGGGTGTTATAGGCGGTCACGAAAGATTGCACGTTGGCTGCGGTGCCGCTCTTGTCGGCGGCCACGGTCAGCGTCACCGGCGCGGCGTTGGCGGCCTGCGCCTGGGTGACGGTGAAGCTGACGTCGTCGATGGCGGTCACGGTGTTGGAAGCCTGTTCGATTTTGGTGCCGCTCTGGCCGCCGATCCAGACGATGGCGTTGCTGGCCGCGCTGAGCACGGTCTTGGCCGACAGGCTGGCCTTGAGCCCGGTGTCGCCCAAGCCGGCGACGTCGATCGATGTCACCGCGTTGCTGGCGCCGGTCTTGGTCGATGTCAGCACCAGCTTGGAGACGCCGTTGACCGTCATGGTCGAGGCGGTCACGCGCGCGTTGTTGGTGGCGGCGACGTTGACGGCGGCGGCGATTTCCTTGGCCGTCAGCTTGCCGTCCAAGTCGCTGTCGGCGTTGGTCAGCGCCACCTGGAAGGTCGAGCCGTCCGCCAGCGCGATGTTGAGCGAACCGGCGTTGGTGGCCGTGCTGTCGGCCACGTTGTACGATACCTGGCCGGCGGTGGCCAGCTGCTCGACGTAAAACGAATAGGTGCCGGCCGGAGCCTTCGAGTTGGCGGTGGCGGTGGCGACCGCCGTATTGCTCATCGTGGCCGAGTTGGCCGACACGGTCTTGGAGCCGCTGGTCAGGCCCTGCAGCGCGCTCTGGAAGGCGCTTAGCGCCGAGCCGAGCGTCGTCAACGCGCCCGAGGTCGCCTTAGCCTTGGCCGCTTGCGCGTCCAGGATCGCCTTGGTCGGGGCGACGTAGGCGTTCGCCAGGTTGGTGGCGGTGGTGATTGGGTCGTAGGTTGGACTGCTGATGACTGCCATGATCTTTACTCCTGGAAAGGATAAATGAAGTGTACCTTGATACAAGGCGACCCTAATCGTTTCCGTATGAAAATATTTCTAACTTTTTTTTTCTGTTGCAAATGTGTCGCGCCGGGCGGGAAATGTGTCGTTAACCGCATGCATGATGTCGTGACAAGTGATGTGACAAACGGTCAAGATTGCACGGGGACTTTCTGTCCGCGCAGCCAGGCCTGGGTTGCCAGGTCGTCATGTTGCTTGCGCTCCTTGGCATCCTGTTGCTTCAGAACCACCTTCTGCTGCGTGACCAGCACTTTGCCCAACACTTCGCGCTTGGCCCAGGCGGCGTTGAGCGCCTGTTGCGACACCGCCATGTCGGCCTCGTGCATGTGCAGGTCGAGCCGGTGGTTGTCGGCCATCTGCATCACGGCCTGCTTGTAGTCGCCGCAGTTGCCGGCCAGGGCGGGGTGCAGGTTGCCGCTGGCGCCGCTGTTGGTGTACAGCCCGGTGAGGCGGTCCAGGTTTTTCTGATAGCGTTCGCGCAAGTTTTGCTTTTCCGCCATCTCGGTCTGCAGGCGCTCGACCTCGGTGTTGCGCAGGGCCACCAGGGTGGTCAGGTTGCGGATATTTTGGTGGCTCATGTCATCAGCTTTTCAAGTTCACTTACGCACGGCGCGAACGGCGCTTCTTCCTTGGTGCCCTGGCACAGAAAATCTTCCACTTTCGGGTGCAGCATGACCGCCTTGTCGGTGATCGGGTCGGCGCCCGGCACGTAGGCGCCCAGCGGGATCAGGTCGCGCACCCGGTTGTGGCGGGCCATGCTCGACTTGAGCGCGCGCGCGGCCAGCATGTGCTCCTGCGTGATGACCTGGCTCATGCAGCGGCTGATCGAGGCGCCGATGTCGATCGCCGGATAGTGGCCGCGCTCGGCGAGCTCGCGGGTCAGCACGATGTGGCCGTCGAGCACGGCGCGGGCGGTGTCGACCACCGGGTCCTGCTGATCGTCGCCCTCGGCCAGCACGGTGTAGATCGCGCTCATCGAGCCGGTCTGGTTTTCGCCATTGCCGGCCGATTCGACCAGTTGCGGCAGCGCCGAGAACACCGACGGCGGATAGCCCTTGGTGGCCGGCGGTTCGCCCAGCGCCAACGCCACTTCGCGCATCGCCATCGCGTAGCGGGTGAGCGAATCGACCAGCAGCAGCACGTTTTTGCCCTGGTCGCGGTAGTGGGCCGCGATCGAATGGCACAGTTCGGTCGCCATGATGCGCATCAGCGGGCTCTCGTCGGCCGGGGCGATCACCAGCACCGCCTTGGCCAGGCCGTCCTTGCCGAGCGACATGTCGACAAATTCGCGCACCTCGCGCGAGCGCTCGCCGATCAGGCCGACGACCACGACATCGGCCACGGTCTGGCGGGTCATCAGACCCAGCAGCACGGACTTGCCGACGCCGGAGCCGGCCATCAGGCCGACCCGCTGGCCCTTGCCCAGGGTCAGCATGGAATTGATGGCGCGCACGCCGACGTCGAGCGGTTCGGTGACCGGTTTTTTCTTCAGCGGGTGCACCCGCGGCGGCTGCGACTCGAGCGGGAAGTCGCCGCTCAGCTTGCCCAGGCCGTCGATCGGTTCGCCCAGGCCGTTGACCATGCGGCCCAGCCAGCTGGAGCCGATCTGCAGGCTGATTTTCTCGGCCGACGGCAGCACGCGGGCGCCGGTGGTCAGGCCGACCGCTTTTTTGAACGGCATCAAAAACGACAGCTTGTCGCGGAAGCCAACGACTTGCGCGTCCAGCCACTCGCCGCCGACTGTCTCAATCTGGCAACGCTGGCCGGTGTGCATCGGGCAACCGACCGCCTCGAGCAGCAAACCGGAGGCGCCGACCAGCCGGCCCGTCGGGGTCGCCATGGGCACCGAGCCCAGCTCGAGATTGCGTAGCGCGTCAGCGATCACTCTTCGGTCTCCGTTTCGTCGCCGCCATCGGCCGCCTGCAATTGATTATCGACCTGTTCCATGACAGCGGCAAGACGTTGATGACATCCGGCATCGACTTCATTATCGCCAGCCTTGATGCGGCACTCGCCCACTTCCAGGCGGGCGTCGGGGATCAGGTTCCAGCGCTTGGAACGTTTCGGATCGAGCTCGGCGATGCGCTTGAGTTCCTCCGGATTGAGGAAGACGTCGATTTCCTCGCGCGTCGGTGGCATCGAGGCCAAGGTTTCCTCCACCAGCGCCATCAGCTGCACCGGCTGCAACGCCAGTTCGGCGCGGATCACCTGGCGCGCCACCTTGGCCACCAGGTCGACCACTTCCTTGCGCTGCGCGGCGCGGTAGTCCGAGCGCAGTTTTTTCAGGCTTTTGAGCATGGCGTCGACCGGGCGCGCCATCTGGTCGTAGGCGACCAGTGTTTCGTGGCGGCCTTCCTCGCGGCCCTGTTCCTGGCCGGCGGTGCGGCCGGTCTCGAAGCCGTCCTCCTGGCCGCGCGCCATGCCGATCTCGTAGCCGTCGCGCTGGCCTTGTTCAAAGCCCTCGCTGACCGACGCCGCCCATTGGGCGCCGCCGTCGCCGCCCTGGCCGTGGCCCTGCGCCACGGCGCGCTGGTGGGCCAGCGAGGTGAACTGGGCCAGCGGCGGAAAGCGGTAGGCGCGGAACTGCTTCATTCAACCACCTGTTCGGCGAACAATTGAATCTCGATCTCGCCGCCGTCGGCCAGCGCCTTGACGGTGGCCATGATCTCCTGGCGGGTCTGCTCGATGCGCGACATCGGCATCGGGCCGGCGCGGCGCATCATGTCCTCGAAGGCCTGGGCCTGGCGTTTCGGCATGGTCTTGAGCACGGCGTCGCGGATCGACACTTCGGCGCCCTTGAGCGCGATCGCCCATTGCTCCAGCGGCACTTCCTCGATGATGCGGGTGATCGCCACTTCGGACTGGTTGCCGAGGATGAAGAAGTCGTACATCGACAGCTCGATCTGGGCCACCACTTCCGGATCGTGCGCGCGCAGCAGTTCGACCATCTGCGCGCGGTTGCCCGGCAGGCGGTTGAGGATCTCGGCGGCCTGGCGGATGCCCTCGACGCTGGTGCTTTGCGAGTCGAACGAGCTCAGGCAGCGCACCACCAGCTCGTCGAGCTCCTGCAGCAGGTCGCGGTCGATCTCGTCGAGGCGCGCCAGGTTCAGCAGCACCAGGTCGCGGCCCTCCTGCGGCAGCGCGTCGATGATCTGGCCGGCCAGCGCCGGCGGCAGGAAGGCCAGGAACACCGATTGCATCTGCACGTGTTCGTTGGAGATGTATTCGGCCAGCCACTTCGGCGAGGCCCACTGCAGGCGCGCCATTTTCGGGCGCAGCTCGTCGCCGTAGATGTTGTTGAGCACGGTGTTGGCGAGGTCGCCGCCGAGCGCCAGGTCCAGCGAGCGCTTGAGGTAGCTGCGCGAGGCGCCGTGCACGCCGGACTGCTCGCGGTAGTCGTCGAAGAAGGTCTGCATCGCCGCCTTGACGGACTCGACCTTGATGCCGCTCATGCGCGACATCACCTGCGTGACCTCGATCAGCTCCTCGCGGCTCAGGCAGCGCAGCACGGCCGCGGCCGGCTCCTCGCCTATGCTCAGCAAGACGATCGCGGCCTGCTCGACCGGCGACAGCTTGGCGGCGTGGGCGTATTCGGACTCGTCGGAGTCCTGCGGTTTATTGAGTTCGGCCATTTTTCTGCATCCATTGTTTAACGACTTCGGCTACGCGTTCCGGTTCCTTGGCGGCCAGCACCTTGAGGTGGTCGACCATGACATCGACCGCCGAGCCCGGTGGCGGCAGATCGTAGTTCTCCAGCAGCGGCACCACCGGCATGCCCGGCTGCGCCGCACCCGGCAGGGCAGGGGCGCCCGCCGTGCCCGGCGCGGCGCCCGGCAGCGCCGGCAGCACGCCGTCCTTGGCGTCCTTGGCCTCCTTGGCGGCGGCCACGGCGGCGGCCTCGGCGGCGCGGCGCTCGGCGGCCACGCGCTGCAATTCCTGCGGATCGGGCGTGAAGCGCATCGTCACCAGGCGCAGCAACGGACGCAGCAGCAGCAGGTAGCCCAGCAGCAGTCCGACGCCGTAGATCACGTAGGAGCTGATGTCGACGATGTTGTCGCGCTCTTCCCACCATGGCGTCACGGCCGCTTTCGGCGGGAAGTTCATGGCCGACACCACCAGCTGGTCGCCGCGCTCGGCGCTGATGCCCAGGCCGTTGCGCAGGATTTTGTCGATGTTGGCGATCTCGGCGGCGCTCCAGCCGGTCTTCGGCGTCGGCGCGGCGGCCTGCGCCAGCACCACGGCCACGCTGAGTTTTTGCAGGCGGCCACGGCTGCGCTTGGTCTGGGTGATGCTGCGGTCGTAGGCGTACTGGCGGGTGGTGGCGTTCTTGCGCGCGCTGCCGTCGCCCATGCCGGCCGGATCGGTGGCCGGCTTGGCGGCGTCGGCCGGATTCGGGTTGGCCGGCGGCGGCCGGTTCGACAGCGTGCCCGGCACGCCCATGGCCATGCGGTTGCGGTCCTGTTCCTCGCGCATCGCTTCGCTGGTCACTTTCGGGTCGGCGCCGAATTTCTCCACCGTTTCCTCGATCTTGTCGTTGTCGACGGCGGCCATCACGCTCAGGCGGAAGTTGTCGTCGCCGATGACCGGACCGAGCAGGTTCTTGACGTTGGCCTTGACCTCGTCCTGGATGCGCTTGCCGTTTTCGTTGCTGGCGCTGCCGGCGTCGAAGCCCTCGGTCAGGTCGATGTGCGACGACAGCAGGTTGCCGGTCTGGTCGACCAGGCTCACGCGCTGCGGGCTCAGGCTGGCGACGCTGCCGGCCACCATGTTGACCACGGCGGCGATCGCCTCGGGCTGCAAGGTGCGGCCCGGCTTGAGCGCCACCACCACCGACGCCGACGACTTGTCGCCGTCGGACGACACGAACGAGGTCGACTTGGCGATCGACAGGTGCACGCGGGCGTGGGCGATGGCGTCCATGGTCATGATCGACTGCGCCAGCTCGCCTTCCAGGCCGCGGCGGAAGCGCACGTCCTGGACGAACTGCGACACGCCCAGCGGGTCGTTCTTGTCCATCAGCTCGAGGCCGGCCGGCAATTGGGCGGTCACGCCCTTGGCCGCCAGCAGCATGCGCACCTTGCCCAGCATCGACGCCGGCACCAGCACCTGGCCGCTCTCGGGATGCAGGCGGTAGGGGATGTGGTCGGTGTCGAGCACGGTCATCATGTCGGACGCGGACACTTTTTCGCGCGCGCCGAAGACCGGTTTGTAGCCGGACTGGTCGTTCCAAAGATACATCAGCACCAGCGCCGTCACGCCGATCGCCAGCAGCAGCAGCGGATACAGGTTCTTGAGCAGGTTCGGTGGCAGCGACATGGCGGCCGGGCTGGTGCGCCAGCGACCAAAGGCGGTCTTGATGGTGTTGATCACGGTGATGGCTTTCGCGTTGTGGGTGCGCGGTTACTGGGCGGTGCGGCTTACAGCGGCAGCTTGATGAGTTCGTCGACGGCGCCCATGACTTTGTTGCGCACTTGCATCAGCATCGAGAACGACAGGCTGGCCTCCTGGCTGGCCAGCATGGCGCCGACCAGGTCGTCGCTCTTGCCGGCATCGACATCGGCCATCTTTTGGCCGGCGGCGGCGTCGCCGTCGTTGACCTTGCCGACCGCGTCCTTCATCGACTGGGCGAACGAAAAGCCCGGGTTGGCCTCGGCGCCGAACTGGCCGAACTGGCCGGCCTGGCCGCCGAACTGGGCGGCCGGCGCGATGGCGCTGTTGCCCAGCGTTTGCGCGGCGTTGGTCAGCGACGCCAGGTCGGCCTGAATCAGGCTGGAAAATCCATTACTCATGCTTGTTACCTCCTGTTGCGTGCAACGCGGGCGGCTTGCATGCCGCCTCGGTCCCACCTGTCTACCATATCCAGATTGCCCGTATGCAGCAAGCGCGGCGTGGTTGAAGCGTCCATTGCCGGGGTTTGCCGCGTCTTCTCTATTGCATTCGTGCTACACGTCCGTTTGGCATGTCACAGTCTTGTAGGAAAGAATGCGACCGCGCTGTCGGACTAACCCTGGTGCATTGCTTCAAAGCAATTGTGTCGGGTGGTATTGTGCGGCGGGAAAATGTCACGTTTTGAGCGTACCCTGATTAAATGTTTGTGCTGCCGATTTCGGATCTCGCGGAAAGTGTTTTCCTAGAGTAAATACCGTTATAAATCATTCACTAAGGGCCGTTTGTTAAGGTTTGTTGCGCTGCAGCGATTGCTCTATGAGGCTGCGTTCAGCTTACCGGGTAGCAATATTCTTGTAAAGGTTTATTTGCCCCACGTAAACATACTGCGACAAAACTTGTTCCATAGCAATAATGTGAATTTTCAGGTAGACTGCAACTAGCGATCACCGCCCACTTTCCGTTATGCTGTTGCACGGGGCCAAATTTAGCGCTGGAAGTACCCAGTTTTGAGCTGGATAGTGCGATGATGGAGCCGTATGAAGAATTATCCGACCTGGCCTTGACATGACATCCACAAAACAGAATGCGCACCATGAGGTTCTGGACCCTTGCCTGCTGGGCCGTCCCGTCCACCTGCTGCACATCTTCGCGGCCCAGTTGCGCGACGACCTGACGCAGGCCATGCGGCTCAATATGAACCGCCGCTACTGGGGCGCGTTCCGGGTGGAGGATGTACAGTTCACTCGTTTCGACGGCGCCCAGCGCGGACGCTGGTTGAGTTTTGCGGCCCCGGCCGGCCACATCGCTTTTTCGCTCGAGCGCAAAGTGTTGCTCAGCGTACTCAACTTCCGTTATGGAAGCAGTGGCAAGTCCGACAATACGCCGGCCCCGGTCGATGAAAACATGGTGCGCGTGACCGCCACCGAAGAGCGCCTCGCTGTGGTTTTGGGGCAACAACTAACGGGTACCCTGGCCGGCCGCATCGAACTGAACCTGCCGGTGATCGACAAGGCGCCGCCGGTCGACGGCGAACAGGACGCGGCCGATACCGAATTCAAGCCGGCGCCCGGCGCGCCGCCGCCCAAGGGCAACTGGACCATCACCGTGACCTTGGCCGACAACGCCAGCGGTTCCACCGGACAGTTCTGGTTCGCGCTCGACAAGGCGCTGATGGCCAGCGTGCTGCGCGGTTTGTTGCGCGACCGCGACGGCGCCAAGAAACCGCAGGCCGCGCCGCCGCTGGCGCAGCGGCTGCAAGTGGGATTGACGGGCCGCCTGGCCAGCAAGGAAGTGATGCTGGGCGTCTTGTTCGATTTGCAGGTTGGCGATGTCATCCCCATCAGCCTGAGCAGGGCCGACGTCCTGCTCGAGGATTCCCGGCTTTTCACCGCGGCCGTGACCGAGCACAAGGGCAAACTCTGTCTAACCTCCTTTGAAGATGTTGAATAAACATGATGAACATGAATGTAGCCAATCCAACCGACGCCCTGCTGGAAGACCTGTCCGAGGAAATGATCATCGACCAGGTCGGCACCGAACTGGCCGACGTGCCGGCCGCCTCGCCGCGCCGCGACCTGCCGGCGATGATGCGCAAGATCCCGGTGACGTTGACCTTGGAGGTGGGCTCCGCGCGCATCTCGCTGCAGGAGCTGATGGCGATCGGCCCCGACAGCGTGGTCGAGCTTGACGTGCTGGCCGGCGAGCCGCTGGTCATCAAGGTCAACGGCACCGCCATCGGCCGCGCCGAAGTGGTGGTGGCCGGCGAGAACTATGGTCTGAAAGTCATCGATTTGGACGGCCTCAATCTCGACATGATGACTTCATGACGTGCAGTGTGACGACGCCGCGCCGCCGGGCCGCCGCCGGGGCTCCGGCGCTGGTGGCGATCGCCCTTGCCTTGACGTTGGCACTGGCCACGGGCGCCGCCCAGGCGGTCGACCTGCTGGCCAATGTGGTGCCGGGCGCCAGGACCGAGTTGACGGTCAAGATGCAAATCCTGATCATCATGACGTTGCTGGGCTTGCTCCCGGTGATGGTCATGATGATGACCAGCTTTACCCGCTTCGTCATCGTGCTGTCGCTGCTGCGCCAGGCGCTGGGCCTGCAACAGGGCCTGCCCAACCGGGTCATCACCGGCGTCGCCCTGATCCTGACCTTGCTGGTGATGCGCCCGATCGGCGACCAGATCTGGACCGACGCCTTCGTGCCGTACGACCAGGACAAGATCAGCCTGGAGACGGCGCTGCAGATCGCGGAAAAGCCGATTTCCCGGTTCATGCTGGCGCAAACCAGCAAGGCCGCGCTGCAGCAGATCGCCCACCTGGCCGGCGAGGACAAGGTCGCCACGCCGGCCGAGCACGCATTCACCGTCAAGCTTGCCGCGTTCGTGCTGTCGGAGTTGAAGACCGCGTTCCAGATCGGCTGCATGTTGTTCATTCCGTTTTTGGTGATCGACCTGGTGGTGTCGTCGGTGCTGATGGCGATGGGCATGATGATGCTGTCGCCGCTGGTCATCTCGCTGCCGTTCAAGTTGCTGCTGTTCGTGCTGGTCGACGGCTGGACCTTGACCGTCAACACGCTGGTGACCAGCGTGCAGGCATATTAGATCGTAGAGAGAGATAGGCAAACCCATGCTGACTCCCGAAGTTGCCGTCGACCTGGTGGTCGAGTCGCTGCACATCGTCATGCTGCTGGTGATCCTGCTGGTGGTGCCCGGCCTGATCATGGGCCTGCTGGTGGCGCTGGTGCAGGCGGCCACGCAGATCAACGAGCAGACGCTCAGTTTCCTGCCCAGGTTGCTGGTCACCTTGCTGGCCATCATTTTGATGGGCCGCTGGATGGCCGGCTACCTGATGGACTTCTGCGTCTCCATTTTCACCCGCGCCGCCACCCTGGTCGGCTAGCGGCGTTCGCCCCGACATCCCCCGACATGGAACCGGTCCTGGCCCAGCTGTTGCCGATGCTCACCGCCATCTGGTGGCCGTTTTGCCGCATCCTGGCGATGTTCATCGGCGCCCCGGTGCTGGGCGAGGCGGTCACGCCGGTGACGGTGCGCATCCTGATCGCGCTGGTGTTGTCGGTGCTGATGCTGCCGGCCACCGGCGGCGTCGGCGGCTACGACATCGACCCGTTCTCGATGCACGGCGTGGTCGCCACCATCGAGCAGGCGCTGATCGGCTTCGTGCTCGGGCTGGCGTTCCACTTCGCGATGTCGGTCATCGGCGTGCTCGGCTTCATGGTGTCGTCGCAGATGGGCTTTTCGATGGCGGTGATGAACGACCCGATGAACGGCCAGTCGTCGGATGTGGTGTCGGCGCTGCTGTCGGTGTTGTCGATCATCGTGTTCTTCGCCATCGACGGCCACCTGGTGATCTCCAACATCATCGGCCAGAGCTTCCGCGCCTGGCCGCTGGGGCAGGGCTATGCGCCGATGCTGCTCAACGCGGTGGCCTACAACGTCGCCTGGATCTTCTCGGCGGCGATGCTGCTGGCGATACCGATCGTGTTTTCCACCCTGGTGGTGCAGCTCGGCTTCGGCTTCCTCAACCGCGTCGCGCCCAGCCTGAACCTGTTCGCGCTGGGCTTTTCGGTGATCACCATCTTCGGGCTGATGATGCTGGCCGAGGTGGTGCGCTTCATTCCCGAGCACTACGTGCGCATGACCAACCAGGTGCTGGAGCTGATTCGCCAGCAGATGCAGGTGGCCGCCAATGGCTGAGGGCGACAACGGCGATAAAACAGAAAAGGCTTCACAACAGAAGCTCAAGAAGTCGCGCGACGAGGGCCAGGTGGTGCGTTCGCGCGATCTGTCGACCGCGATCGGCATCCTGGTGAGCCTGAAGCTGTTCGTGTATCTGCTGCCGGCCTATATGGCGGAGTTCAACGAAATCTTCCACCAGAGCTTTGCGCCGTTCGACAGCACCGGCTCGATCGAGAACGCGATGTCGACCGTGTTCGGCAGCGCCATGTGGCTGTTCATTAAAATGGTGCTGCCGCTGTTCGTGGTGCCGTTGTTCATCGTGCTGGGGGCGATGGTGCCGGGCGGCTGGGTGATGACCACCAAGCACTGGGCGCCCAAGCTGAGCCGCATGAGTCCGGCCGCCAACCTGGGCCGGCTGTTCGGCGCCAAGCACGGTTTCGAGCTGCTGGTGTCGATCGGCAAGGCCGGCGTGCTGATCTCCGTGCTGATCCATATCGCGCGCTCGACGGTGAAGGATTACACGCAGCTGCAGCACATGCCGATGGGGCAGGCGATGGTCAACGGTTCGAACCTGATGCTCGATGGCCTGATGGCGCTGATCGCCGTGTTTGTCATCTTCGCGCTGATCGACGTGCCGGCGCAGGCCTTCTTCTTTGCCAAGCAGCAGCGCATGAGCAAGCAGGACCAGAAAGAGGAGCACAAGTCGACCGAGGGCCGGCCGGAAGTGAAAGGCCGGATCCGCCAGCTGCAGCGCGCGCTGGCGCGCAACAGCGCCCGCAAGACCGTCCCCAGCGCCGACGTCGTCATCGTCAACCCGGAGCATTACGCGGTCGCGCTCAAGTACGACCACGACCGCGCCGAGGCGCCGTACGTGGTGGCCAAGGGCGTCGACGAGATGGCGCTCTACATCCGCCAGATCGCCACCGAACACAAGATCGAAGTGATGGAGCTGGCGCCGCTGGCGCGCGCCATCTACAACACCAGCCAGGTCAACCAGCAGATCCCGGTGCAGCTGTACCAGGCGGTCTCGCAAGTGCTGAACTATGTGCTGCAATTGAAAGCATTCCGGACCGGGCGGCGTCCCGCGCAGCCGGCGTATCCAAGTGAAGTCGTCGTACCAACATCCATGAGCGAGGTTAAGCAGTCATGAATTTTTTCCAGCGGTTGATCGCCGAAGCGCGTCGCCACAAGTTCGCCACACCGATATTCCTGTTGGTGATCCTGGCGATGATCATCCTGCCGTTGCCGCCGATCCTGCTGGACGTGATGTTCACGTTCAACATCGTGCTGGCCCTGATCGTCATCATGGTCGCCGTCTCGGCCAAGCGGCCGCTGGACTTCTCGGTGTTCCCGACGGTGATCCTGGCCACCACCATGCTGCGGCTGACGTTGAACGTGGCCTCGACCCGGGTGGTGCTGCTGCACGGCCATGAAGGCACGGCCGCCGCCGGCGAGGTGATCGAAGCGTTCGGCGAGGTCGTCATCGGCGGCAACTACGTGGTCGGCATCGTGGTGTTCGTGATCCTGATGATCATCAACTTCATGGTGGTGACCAAGGGCGCCGAGCGCATTTCGGAAGTGTCCGCGCGCTTCACGCTGGACGCCTTGCCGGGCAAGCAGATGGCCATCGACGCCGACCTCAACGCCGGCCTGATCAACCAGGAGAAGGCCCAGGCGCGGCGCAAGGATGTCGCCGCCGAGGCCGACTTCTACGGCGCCATGGACGGCGCCTCCAAGTTCGTGCGCGGCGACGCCGTCGCCAGCATTTTGATCCTGATCATCAACATGGTCGGCGGCGTGGCGATCGGCGCGGTCATGCAGGACATGTCGTTTGGCGACGCCTTCCGGCAATATGCGCTGCTGACCATCGGTGACGGCCTGGTGGCGCAGATCCCGGCGCTGCTGTTGTCGGCCGCCTCGGCGATCCTGGTGACCCGCATTTCCGACTCGGGCGACTTCGAGAAGCAGGTCGGCGACCAGGTGCTGACGTCGCCGCAGGTGATGTTCAGCGCCGCCGGCATGATGATCATCCTGGCCGTGGTGCCAGGCATGCCGTGGAAGATGTTCTTGCCGTTCGCGCTGGTGCTGGCCTATGTCGGCTGGAAGCTGGGGCAGGTGGTCAAGGCGCCGGATACCTCCGGCATCGACGCCATTGAGGCGGCGCTGCGCGACGACCGCGCGCCCGAGCTCGACTGGCACAGCCTGCCGGCGGTGCAGCAGTTGCAGCTCGCGCTGGGCTACAAGCTGGTCGGCCTGATCGACAAGACCCACGGCGAGCCGCTGACCAAGCGGGTGCGCGGCGTGCGCCAGAGCCTGTCCGAATCGATGGGCCTGCTGCTGCCGCCGATCATCGTGCGCGACGACCTCGGCCTCAAACCGTCGCAGTACACGGTGATGCTCTCGGGCAGCGTGGTGGCCCAGGCCGAAGTGTTTGCCGACCGTCTGATGGCGATTCCGTCGCCCAACGTCTACGGCCAGATCGACGGCATTCCCGGCATCGAGCCGGCCTACGGCATGCCGGTGACGTGGATCGAGACCAGCGAAAAGGCCAACGCGCTGGGGCTGGGCTACCAGGTGGTCGAGGCGCCGAGCGCGATCGCCACCCACCTGTCCAAGCTGATCCGCGAATACCTGCCGGAGCTGTTCCGCCACGAGGACGTGCCGGCGCTGATGGACCGGTTGACGGCGCTGTCGCCCAAGCTGGCCGCGTCGCTGGACAAGGCGCTGACGCACACGCAGATGCTGCGCGTGTTCCGCGTGCTGCTGGCGGAGAACGTGTCGCTCAAGGATATCGTGCCGATCGCCACCACGCTGGTTGACAGTTCGGAGACCACCAAGGACCCGATTTTGCTGGCGGCCGAGGTGCGTTGCGCGCTGCGTCGGCAGATCGTCACCGGGCTGTTCGGGCAAAAGACCGAGATGCTGGCCTTCAACCTTGGCGGCGACCTGGAGAACATGCTGCTTGGTTCGTTGAACCAGGCGCGCCAGGGCGGCAAAGTGGTGCTGGACAACTACCCGATCGACCCGCACCTGCTGGCGCAGTTACAGGTGAACATGCCGGTGGCGCGCGAGCAGATGAAGCAGCAGGCCACGCCGCCGCTGTTGCTGGTGCTGCCGCAGATCCGGCCGCTGCTGGCGCGCTACGCGCGCCTGTTCGCGCCCGGCCTGCACGTGCTCTCTTACAACGAAATCCCGGAAAACCGCGAAGTGAGCATCATCGGCACCGTCGGCTAATCCGGGGTCAGGTCCACCATTTCTACACGGGCTGGTGCGTAATGGCCTCGCGCCGCCGGCGCAACGCGGCGTGTGTGCCGAACGCGTTCACGCGGCGCTGCAGGTGTCGGCGCGGTAAAAGTAAAAGTTACCCAGCGCGATAAACGGCGTCGCCGCGCCGACCTTGTAGGTCAGCTCGCGGCGCTGCTCGTTGTAAGCGCTCAGCGCGCCGATCTTGCTGCGCAGCTGCACTTTGGCGATATCCGACGGAAACGGCGCCGTCCCGCCCAGGGCCACCGTTAGCATCCCGGTTTGCCCGTCCTGCCGCCAGGTGCCCGGCTGGTAGAACTGGAAACCGCCTTTGAAGGCGAGCGTGCCGTCCGATTGCATCACCATGCAGATGGCCGGATATTCCGCCGCCGGGCTTTCCCAGACATGCACCGCTTTCGGCGCCGGCGTTTGAAGGGCGCAGCCGCCAAGCACGGCCAGTATCAGTGCCGGATAAACGTAAGCTTTCATATTCCTCATTTGATGAAAAGAGTCCAGGCCAGGCCGGCCAACCCGCAGGCTACCACGACCTGGATCACGCCGCGTTTGTAGCGGAACAGCGCCACGCCGGCGGCTAGCCCGATCAGCGCGGACGGCCACTCGAAGGCGCCGCCCCAGCCGGCGGGCCACAACGTGTGCCAGGCGAAAAACAGCGCCAGGTTGACGATCACGCCGACCACGGCGGCGGTGATGCCGGTCAGCGGCGCGGTGAACGTCAGGTTGCCGTGGGTCGATTCGATGAACGGTCCGCCCAGCAGGATGAACAGGAACGACGGCAGGAAGGTGAAAAAGGTGACCACCGCCGCCGCCACCGCGCCGGACAGCAACAGCGCGCCGTCGCCGAAGATGGCGGCGTTCCAGCCGCCGGCAAAGCCGACATACGACACCACCATGATCAGCGGGCCCGGTGTGGTCTCGCCCAGCGCCAAACCGTCGATCATCTGTGCCGCAGTGAGCCATTGGTAGTGCTCGACCGCGCCCTGGAACACGTACGGCAGCACCGCGTAGGCGCCGCCAAAGGTCAGCAGCGCGGCCTTGGTGAAGAACCAGGCCATGCGCGTGAGCACGGCGTCGCTGCCGAACAGGGCGATCAGTGCGCCCATGCCGCCGAGCCACAGGGCCAGATGCGCCAGCAGCACGCTGCGGAAGCGCCGCCAGCTGAACTGCGCGTGGGCCGGCGGCGGCGTGTGGTCGTCGATCAGCGCAGGCGCGGCCGGCGCGGCGGCCTTGCCGTGGCCCCCGGCGCCGTGAAAGCGTTGCGGCGCGTAGCGTCCGCCCACATAGCCAGCCAGGCCGGCGGCCAGCACGATCAGCGGGAACGGGATCGCCAGCACGAAGATGGCCAGAAAGGCGGCCGTGGCGATTGCCCACAGCCAGCCGTTTTTCAAGGTGCGTGAGCCGACCCGCCAGGCGGCATGCAACACCAGCGCCGTGACGGCCGGCTTGATGCCGTAGAACAGCCCGGCTACGGCCGGCGTTTGGCCGTACGCCATGTACATCCACGACAGGCCGATCAATATAAACAGCGACGGCAGCACGAACAGCACGCCGGCGGCGATTGCGCCGCGGGTGCGGTGCATCAGCCAGCCGATGTAGATCGCCAACTGCTGCGCCTCGGGACCGGGCAGCACCATGCAGTAATTGAGCGCGTGCAGGAAGCGCCGTTCCGAGATCCAGCGGCGCCGCTCGACCAGCTCCTGGTGCATGATGGCGATCTGGCCGGCCGGTCCGCCGAAGCTGATGAAGCCCAGCTTGAGCCAATACAAAAAGGCGGCGCCGAAGCCGACCGCTTGCGGCGCCGCCCGGGCGGGGTGGGTTTCGGTGTCCTGTGCGCTCATGCGCGCCAGTTTATCATGCCGTTTCGGCAATAGTGTCGTCCGGCGGCAGCGGCTGCGACAGCATGACCGCCATCTCCGCCATGGCCTTGAACACGGCCGCCGTCAGCGCCGCCGTGTGCGCCCGGGTCGGGTAGGGATGCTCGCTACTGGTCGGCGGCAGTTCGCGCCGCAGGCGGCAGCGCAGGATCGTCAGGCCGCAGCGGCCCACCATCGCCGCCAGCCGCGGCAGGATTTCCCGCAGATGTTGCATGGCCGATGTGTGGGCCGCGCCCACCTCCATGATGACGCCGTTGCCGGAGACCGGTTCCATCTGGATGACGATGCGGCCCAGGCCGGCCAGCATCAGCTCCAGCCGCAGCGCCACGCGCGCACGTTTGCGGCGCTGGCGGTCGGTTTCCTCTTCGTCGTTGACGACCACGCGCAGCACCAGCCGTTCCGCGCCCCAGGCGAACACGGCGAAGCGCCACGGTTCCATTTCGGTCACCAGCGGCAGGCCGGGACGACCCTCGCGCAGCGCCGACGGCGTGTGGTCGGCCATGAACAGACTCGACGGGACATGCTGGCCGGCGGCCTGTTCCAGCCAGGCGGCGCGTTGCTCGCCGTAGGTGCGCACCATGGTTTGCCACGAGCCGGCCATCATGGCCGTGTCGGGCGGTTGCCATACCATCTGGCGTGACATGAACACTTGATTGGGCCGCATCGCCGACGGCTCCGTCGCGTTGGGCAGGTCGGCCAGCGCGGCGGCCAGCGCCTCGAGTCCCGACTGCGCCAGCGGCTGGGCGTCGGGGCCGTCGAAGGGGATGGCGACGCCGGCCGGCGCGGGCGCCTGCGGCGTGATCGGGTAATGGGCGTTGCTGTCGCGCGCGTCGATCGGCCCGCGCACGGCCGGTCCCGGCTGTCCGGACTGCCTGTCGGGGATGCTAAAGGGGCGCAACGTGGCGCCGACGCGGTCTACGGCCATCAGGCTCGCTCTTTACTGTGACTGGTGCGATTCGGTGAAAAAAAAGCCAACCGAAAACTCCGGTTGGCTCCTTGTTTTCCGTCCCGCAAGCGGAACGGAAAGGCTACGATTATTGCAGCAAGGACATAACCAGCGACGAGGTGCTGTTCGACTGCTTCAGCATCGCGGTACCGGCTTGCAGCAGCATCTGGCTGGAAGTCATGTTCGACGATTCGGTCGCGAAGTCGGTGTCCATGATACGGCCAGTTGCCGCTTTGGTGTTGCTGGCAATGTTGGACAAGTTATTGTACACGTGGTCCAGACGGTTGGACACGGCACCCATTTGCGAACGCAGCGCGCCGACGTCGTCGATAGCCGTTTTCAGCAGGTCGATGGTGAGGTTGGCGTTGGTCGCGCCGGTGCCGTCGTTGGCGGCAGTATCGCTGATCTCGGTGCCGGCGGCGGTCGGGGCGACGCCGGTCGACACGAAGTTCTTGGCCGCTGCCACGAGGGAGGCGTTCATCGTGTTGGCTGCCGTTTGCAGGTTCACTTCCATTTTCTCGGCCGACGAGGCACCGATCTGGAAGGTCAGCGTGGCGTTCTGGAAGGTGCCCAGGCTGGCGGTGTCGGTGTTGAACAGTTTGGCGCCGCCGAACGAGCTGTTGCCGACGATGTTGACCAGTTCCTTCGTCAGCGCGTCGAATTCAGCTTGCATCGCGGTACGGTCGGTGGAGGTCGACGAGCCGTCAGCCGATTGGGTCGCCAGATCCTTCATGCGAACCAGCAGGTTGGTGGTTTCTTCCAGGGCGCCCTCGCCGGTTTGCAGCAGCGAGATCGAGTTCTGGGTATTGCGCATGGCCATGGTCATGCCGCTGGTTTGTGCTTTCAGACGGGTGGCGATTTGCAGGCCTGCAGCATCGTCCATTGCCGAATTGACACGGAAGCCGGTGCTCAGGCGGGTCTGCGAGGTCGACAGCGACGACTGGGTACGCGAGATCGAGTTTTGTGCCGAAAGGGCGGAAGAGTTGGTGTGAAGGCTCAGCATGGAAATACTCCTGGTAGGTGGATTCAGTTCGGAGCGTCGGTATTTTGCGCTCTCCCAAGTACAAGACGACCGTACCGGGAGCGACATTAAATGCTTTGTGGAAATTTCTTAAAAAAATGTGTAACAGCGGCGTTCCCTTGGGCGTAGCGCGCTTTTACGCTGTTTTCCTCGGTTAATTATCTGCCGTTTCCAGTGGCAGAGGCAATCAAAGGCGCCGCGCAAGAAAAAACACGGCCCAAAGGCCGTGCCGCGCTGATATTGTTGGCTTTTACATATTTGGGTAGTTCGGCCCGCCGCCGCCCTCGGGCGTGACCCAGACGATGTTCTGGGTCGGATCCTTGATATCGCAGGTTTTGCAGTGGACGCAGTTTTGCGCGTTGATTTGCAGGCGGTCGGCGCCAGCGTCGGTCTTGACGAATTCATAGACACCGGCCGGACAGTAGCGCGCCTCCGGCCCCGCGTACTGGGCCAGGTTGACGTCGACCGGCACGCTTGGATTTTTCAACGTCAGGTGGACCGGCTGGTCTTCGGCGTGGTTGGTGTTGGAAATGAACACCGACGACAGGCGGTCGAAGGTCAACTTGCCGTCCGGCTTGGGATAGACGATCGGTGCGCACTGCGAGGCCGGCTTCAGGCACTCGTGGTCGGCGTGCGTGTGGTGCAAGGTCCACGGCGCCTTGCCGCGGAAGACGATCTGGTCGATACCGGTCATCAGCGAGCCCAGCACCAAGCCCTTGTTGAGCCACGGCTTGACGTTGCGCGCCACGTGCAACTCCTCGTGCAGCCACGATTTCTCGAACGCGGCCGGGAAGGCGGCCAGCTCGTCGTGCTGGCGGCCGGCGCCCAGCGCCTCGAAGGCTGCCTCGGCCGCCTGCATGCCGGTCTTGATGGCCGCGTGGCTACCCTTGATGCGGCTCATGTTCAGGAAGCCGGCGTCGCAGCCGATCAGCGCGCCGCCAGGGAATACCAGCTTCGGCAACGATTGCAGACCGCCGGCGGTGATCGCGCGGGCCCCGTACGAGATGCGCTTGGCCCCTTCGAAGAACGGTTTGATGGCCGGATGGGTCTTGTAGCGCTGGAATTCCTCGTACGGCGACAGGTAGGGATTTTCGTAGTTCAAGCCGACGACATAACCGACCACCACCTGGTTGTTTTCCATGTGGTACAGGAAGGAGCCGCCGTAGGTTTTATTGTCCAGTGGCCAGCCGGTGGTGTGGACCACCAGGCCGGGCTGGTGCTTGGCCGGGTCGATTTCCCACAGTTCCTTGATGCCGATGCCGTACGACTGCGGGTCCTTGCCCTTGTTCAGGTCGTACTTGGCCATCAGCTGCCTGCCCAGATGGCCGCGCGAGCCTTCGGCGAACAAGGTGTATTTGCCGTGCAGTTCCATGCCCAGCTGGAAGTCCGAGCCGGCCTCGCCATCGCGCTTGACGCCCATGTTGCCGGTCGCGACGCCCTTGACGGAACCGTCGTCGTTGTAGAGGATCTCGGCGGCAGGGAAGCCGGGGAAGATCTCGACGCCCAGCGCCTCGGCCTGCTGGCCCAGCCAGCGCACCACGTTGCCCAGCGAGATGACGTAGTTACCGTGGTTTTCAAAGCACGCCGGCAGCGCGAAGCCCGGTGTTTTGAAGGATTTGCTTTCGGTCAGGAACAGCACGCGGTCTTCGGTGACGGCGGTGTTGAGCGGCGCGCCTTTTTCCTTCCAGTCGGGAATGAGCTCGGTCAGCGCCTTCGGGTCCATCACGGCGCCCGACAGGATGTGCGCGCCCAGCTCGCCGCCTTTTTCCAGCACGACGACCGAGGTTTCGCGGCCTTGTTCGGCCGCCAGCTGTTTGATGCGGATCGCGGCCGACAAGCCGGCGGGGCCGCCGCCGACGATGACGACGTCATATTCCATGGCGTCGCGCGGGCCGTATTGCTCTACGAGATTTTGAGGCTGTGTCATGGTCTTTTTATAGTGGTTATGAGGTGTTTAATAGGGGGACGGCTACGTGATGGGAAAATTTTAGCACGAGTGTGCTTCTTTTTCCGTCCGAATGCAACTTTGGCGCCATTTTGAGGGACATTATTAGACACCGCAATCTAATACTGGCGATTTGTGTAATGATTACGTTTCGACAGCCGGGGTGGACACGCATGGCGGGACCCGGCCATCAAGAATTCCTCACCAATAAATCTAGGAGTAGCCCGTGGGCATAGAAGTCAACTTTGAGGGAAAAATCGCGCTGATCACCGGCGCCTCCAGCGGTCTGGGAGCCCGCTTCGCCAAAGTGCTGGCCCAGGCCGGCGCCCAGGTGGTGCTGGCCTCGCGCCGCACCGAGCGGCTCAAGGAGCTGCGCGCGGAGATCGAGGCCGATGGCGGCGCCGCGCACGTGGTCAGCCTGGACGTGACCGACTTCGCCAGCATCAAGTCGGCGATCGCCCACGCCGAGACCGAGGCCGGGCCGATCGACATCCTGGTCAACAATTCCGGCGTATCGACCACGCAGCGGCTGGTCGACGTCACGCCCGAGGATTATGCCTTCGTCATGGACACCAATTTGCGCGGCGCCTTTTTTGTCGCGCAGCAGACCGCCAAGCGCATGATCGCGCGCGCCAAGGGCGACCCGAGCAAGAAACATCGCATCATCAACATCGCCTCGGTGGCGGGCTTGCGCGTGCTGCCGCAGATCGGCGTCTATTGCATGAGCAAGGCCGGCGTGGTGCAGATGACCAAGGCGATGGCGGTGGAGTGGGGCAAGTACGGCATCAACACCAACGCCATTTGTCCCGGCTACATCTCGACCGAGATCAACGAGGACTATTTCGCCAGCGAGCAGGGCCAAAAGCTGATCAGCATGTTGCCGCGCAAGCGTCCAGGCACGCCCGAGGATCTGGATGGTTTGCTGTTGCTGCTGGCGGGCGAGGATTCGAATTTCATCAACGGCGCCATTATCTCGGCCGACGACGGCATGACCGCGATGTAGCGGGCGCATGAATCGGTCCAGGCCGTCGTTGCGGCGCCTTGCCGTGCTTGCGCACTGTCTGCGTTGCCGCGCCTAGGCCTGAACCGATTCAAGCACCCGCTAGAGCTGGATGCCCACCAGCTTGTGCACCAGCTCGGAGGACGTGGACGCCGAGAATTTACGCATCAGCTTGGCGCGGTGCATTTCCACCGTGCGCGGACTGAGGTCGATCTGGCGGGCGATGCTTTTGCTGGTTTTGCCTTCGACCAGCAGCGCGGCGATTTCCCGCTCGCGCGGGGTCAGTTCGGCGGTGACCGGACGTTTTTCGCTGACATCCTCGAAGGTCCAGATGCCGGGCCCGAGCGGCTCCTGGGCCTTCATCGAATGGCCGGTGACGTGGCACCAGAACAGCTCGCCGTTGACGCGGCGCATGATGCGCTCATCCGAATAGCGGCCCTTGGCGTTCATGATCGGAATGATGCGGTCGCCGGTGCGCAGGAATTCGTCCATCGTCGGATACAGCGCCAGGAACGACAGGCCTTCGAGCTCGGCGCGGGTATAGCCGAACATCGACGCCAGCGCGTCGTTGCAGCGCTGGATGACGCGACTTTCCGAGATGCACATGCCCACCGGCGCGTGCAGGAAAATGGATTCGTAGTCGATGGCGGGGGCGGCGTTCATGTTGAAAGTGGCAGGTAGTTCTACGGTATTGTGCTTTTGGAGAGCGTATTCTATGCTGAGACGCCGCGTGGGTAGCACAGTTAACAACGTTATCAACTGATTTAACAACAGACGACTTCGATAAATTAGACCAGCTTCAACTAATACAAGAGTTAAGGGACAACATGAACAAAATCTATCCGGATGCCGCCGCAGCGTTGGCGGGCGTGGTTCAGAACGGTCAAACGATCGCCGTTGGCGGCTTCGGCTTGTGCGGCATCCCCGAGGCGCTTATCGGCGCGTTGCGCGATTCCGGCGTGACCGGCCTGACCGCCATCTCGAACAATGCCGGCGTTGACGGCTTCGGCCTGGGCCAGCTGCTGGAAACGCGGCAGATCAAGAAGATGATCGCATCCTACGTCGGTGAAAACAAGGAATTCGCGCGCCAGTACCTGGCCGGCGAGCTGGAGTTGGAATTCACGCCGCAAGGCACACTGGCCGAGAAGCTGCGTGCCGGCGGCGCCGGCATTCCGGCCTTCTTCACCAAGACCGGCGTCGGTACCATCGTTGCCGACGGCAAGGAAATCCGTGAGTTCGACGGCGAACAGTATGTGATGGAACGCAGCCTGGTGGCCGACGTGGCGCTGGTCAAGGCGTGGAAGGCCGACAAGGCCGGCAACCTGGTGTTCCGCAAGACGGCGCGCAACTTCAACCCGAACGCGGCGATGGCCGGCAAGATCACCATCGTCGAAGTCGAGCAGCTGGTCGAGATCGGCGAGATCGATCCGGACGCGGTGCACCTGCCGAGCATTTTCGTGCACCGCATTGTCGTCAACGCCACCCCGGAAAAACGCATCGAGCAGCGCACCGTGCGCGCCAACTAAGAACATCGGAGACACTATCATGGCATGGACACGTGACGAAATGGCCGCGCGCGCGGCAAAGGAATTGCAGGACGGTTTTTACGTCAACCTGGGCATCGGCTTGCCGACCCTGGTGGCGAACTATGTGCCGCCCGGTATCGAAGTGTATTTGCAATCGGAGAATGGCCTGCTGGGTATTGGTCCGTTTCCGACCGAGGGTGAGATCGACGCCGATCTGATCAACGCCGGCAAGCAGACCGTGACGGCGCTGCCCGGCGCCGCCTACTTCAGCTCGGCCGATTCATTCGGCATGATCCGGGGCGGCAAGATCAACCTGGCGATCCTCGGCGCGATGCAGGTGTCGGAGCGGGGCGACCTGGCCAACTGGATGATTCCGGGCAAAATGGTCAAGGGCATGGGCGGCGCGATGGATCTGGTGGCCGGCGTCAAGCGGGTGGTGGTGCTGATGGAGCACGTTGCCACCGCCAAGGACGGCACGACGTCGCACAAGCTGCTGCCAAAATGCGACCTGCCGCTGACCGGCGTGGGCGTGGTCGATTTGATTGTGACGGACCTTGGCGTGGTGGAAGTCACCGAGAGCGGCCTGAAGGTCACCGAACTGGCGCCTGGTGTGAGCAAGGAGCAGATCCAGGCGGCCACCGGCGTTGAACTGGATTTGTCTGCACTTTAACGTGTCCGCATCCCTGACAGAAAAGCACGCTACGGCGTGCTTTTTTTCGACCACGTAGCGCATTAGCGTAGCGTGATCCGCCGGGCATGCGCCGTCGGCGGCTCATGGCGGATTACGGCTGCGCCTAATCCGCCCTACGGAACGCGCAACGCCAACATCGAAATCGGAAAGAAAAAGCCCCGGGCATCGCTGCGCGGGGCTTTTTGCTGGAAGGGCGTCAGCTTAGTGGGCTGGCACGATGATCACCGGTTTGACTTCGGTGTCGGCCGCAACCACGGTCGAACCCGGGTTGTTCAGTTCCGCGTTCATCTTGGCGACGTCGAGCTCGTTTTCCCACTTCGACACCACCACCGTTGCCACGCCGTTGCCGACGAAGTTGGTCAGCGCGCGGCATTCGCTCATGAAGCGGTCGATACCCAGGATCAGCGCCATGCCGGCCACCGGGATCGTCGGCACCACGGCCAGGGTCGCGGCCAGGGTGATGAAGCCGGCGCCGGTGATGCCGGACGCGCCCTTCGAGGTCAGCATCGCCACGCCGAGGATGGTCAGTTCCTGCATCAGGGTCAGTTCGGTGTTGGTTGCCTGGGCAACGAACAGCGCGGCCATCGTCATGTAGATGTTGGTGCCGTCAAGATTGAACGAGTAACCGGTCGGCACCACCAGGCCCACCACCGGTTTGGCGCAGCCGAGGCGTTCCAGTTTGGTCATCAGCGAAGGCAGCGCGCTTTCCGACGAGCTGGTGCCCAGCACGATCAGCAGTTCTTCCTTGATGTACTTGATGAACTTGAAGATCGAGAAGCCGGTATAGCGGGCGATGATGCCCAGCACGACGAACACGAACAGGCCGCAGGTCAGGTAGAACGAACCCATCAGCTTTGCCAGCGGGATCAGCGAGGCCAGGCCGTATTTGCCGATGGTGAAGGCCATCGCGCCGAACGCGCCGATCGGGGCGACTTTCATGATGATGTTGACGACGCCGAAGATGGCGTGCGACAGCTCGTCGATCAGCTTGGTGATCGGACGGCCGCGCTCACCGAGCAGCGACAGCGAGAAGCCGAACAGGATGGCGATCAGCAGCACTTGCAGGATGTCGCCCTTGGCGAACGCGTCCACAAAGGTCTTCGGGATGATGTTCATCAGGAAGTCGGTGGTGGTCAGGCCTTCGGCGTGCGTGTATTGCGCGATCGATTTGGCGTCCAGGTGGGCCGGATCGGCATTGAAGCCGGCGCCCGGTTTGAGCACATTGGCCACGACCAGGCCGATGGCCAGCGCGAAAGTGGACACCACTTCGAAATAGATCAGGGCCTTGCCGCCGACGCGGCCAATTTTCTTGACGTCTTGCATGCCGGCAATGCCGGAGACCACCGTACAGAAGATCACCGGGGCGATGATCATCTTGATCAGCTTGATGAAGCCGTCGCCCAGGGGTTTCATGGCGACTGCGTCGGCAGGCAGGAAGATGCCGAGCAGGATACCGCAGGCGATGGCGAACAGCACCTGGATATACAGAATTTTATAGAAAGGCTTTTTCACGGGGTCTCCTCGCGTTCATTTGAGGAGTCAATGATGTCCCAATCGGAGAGTTATCACTATTGTGGAAACCCGCAAATCACTGGCTGTGATAACTCTCCAGCATGAGGGATAATACGTAGGGCGGATTAGCGTAGCGTAATCGGCCACCGCATGCGTTTCGACGGCGCGTGCATTGGCCGATTACGGCGTGCCGCCTAATCCGCCCTACGGCGATGAAGGCGGCTCGTTGCTTACTGCGCGACCCAGCCGCCGTCCATGTTCCAGGCCACGCCGCGTACCTGCTTGGCGGCGTCGCCGCACAGAAACACCGCCAGCGCGCCCAGTTCCTCCGGCGTGACGAACTCGCCGGACGGCTGCTTGTCGGCCAGCAGCGCCTTTTTCGCCGCGTCGTTGCTGATGCCGTCCTTGGCGGCGCGGGCGTCGACCTGCTTTTGCACCAGCGGCGTGAGCACGAAACCGGGGCAGATCGCGTTGACGGTCACCCCGGTGGCGGCCGTCTCGAGCGCGCCAGCCTTGGTCAGGCCGATCAGGCCGTGCTTGGCCGCCACGTAGGCCGACTTGCCGGCAGACGCCACCAGGCCGTGGGTCGAGGCCAGGTTGATGATGCGGCCCCAGTTGTTGGCGCGCATGCGCGGCAGCACCAGGCGCGACGTGTGGAACGCCGACGTCAGGTTGATGGCGATGATGGCGTCCCATTTCTCGACCGGGAAATCCTCGATGTTGGCCACGTGCTGGATGCCGGCGTTGTTGACCAGCACGTCGACGCCGCCGAACTTGTCGCCGGCGAAGGCGATCATGCTTTCGATCTCGGCCGGTTTGGACATGTCGGCGTTGTGATAGGCGACCTGGACGCCGAATTCGCTGGCCAGGTCCTGCTGCAATTTATCGATCTCGGCGGCGTCCCCGAAACCGTTCAGCAGCACGTTGGCGCCCTCGGCCGCCAGCGTGCGCGCGATGCCCAATCCGATGCCGGACGTGGAGCCGGTGACCAATGCTGTTTTGCCGCTCAAAGTCTTGTTTGTCATGGTGTCCTCTGCGGGGTTGGAGATAAAACGCTGGCTGCGCTACACTTCGGTAGGATTTTAAGCGCAACGCCCGGTAAAATGGCATTTCTGAACATCATTACATAAAAATCATCAAGGAAGCCGCATGCTCGAAGCGAAAATAAAGTCCGTGCAATGCCTGTCGCTGGCCGGCTTGCACCGCATGGCCTATAAGGAATGGGGCGACGAGGGCAATCCGAACGTACTGGTCTGCGTGCACGGCGTGACCCGCGTGTCCGACGATTTCGACAGCATGGCGCGCGCGCTGGCGTCCGATTACCGCGTGATCTGCCCGGACGTTGTCGGCCGCGGCCGCTCCGACTGGCTCAAGAATCCACAGTTGTACCGCATTCCCCAGTATGTCAGCGACATGGTGACCTTGCTGGCGCGTGTGTTGGACCAGGGGGCGGCGCAAAAGATCGATTGGTTCGGCACGTCGATGGGCGGGCTGATCGGCCTGGGCCTGGCCTCGCTGCCGGACAACCCGATCCGCAAGCTGGTGCTCAACGACATCGGTCCGGTGCTGGCGCCGGCGGCGCTGCAGCGCATCGGCGACTATATCGGCCAGGACCTGCGCTTCGACACGTTTGAGGACGGCGCCAAATTCATCCGCGACGTCTCGGCCTCCTTCGGCCAGCATACCGAGCAGGAATGGCACAAACTGGCCACCGATGTTTTGCGCCAGGATAAGGACGGCAAATGGGTGCGCCATTATGATATGGGGCTGTCCTTGCCGTTCCGCTCGGCGACGCCCGAATCGGCCGCCGCCGACGAGGCGATGCTGTGGGCCGCCTACGACGCCATCGCTTGCCCGACCTTGCTGGTGCGCGGCGCCGATTCCGATCTGCTCACGCGCGAGACGGCGGCCGTGATGACGCAGCGCGGTCCGAAAGCTACCCTGGTGGAAATTGCCAACGTCGGCCACGCGCCGACTTTTACCCACGACGATCAGATTGCGATCGCCCGGAAATTCCTGCTCGGCTGACAAGCCGGGGCGGACTGAATTAATGAGAAAAGTAGAAAAAGTATGGAAATCAAACGACTGCATGTAGGCAAACGATTGTCCGAAGTGGCAATTCACAATGGCACCGTCTATCTGGCGGGCCAGATCGCCGAGGAAACCAGTCTCGATATCAAGGGTCAAACCCGTGAAGTGCTCGGTCACATCGACCGCCTGCTGGCCGAATCGGGCAGCGACAAAACCTGCATCCTCAGCTGCCAGATCTACATCGCCGACCTGGCCGATTTCGACGGCATGAACGAAGAGTACGACGCCTGGGTGCCGAGCGGCCACACGCCGCCGCGCGCCACGGTCGAAGCCAAGCTGGCCAATCCGGAAGTCCTGGTCGAGATCGTCATCGTCGCCGCGCAGCGTTAGGAACATCATGGTTTCAATCACCGCGCTTACCAGCGCCACGTCGGATCAACTGGTGCAGGGACTTACGCCCGATGACAGCGCGCGCATGCTGTCGGCGCTGGATTTCGCCAGCGCCGCGTATGGCGACCTGGTCAGCACCAGCGGCCAGTCGGCGCTCGACTTCTCGATCGGCGTGGCCGGTACCTTGTCGTTCATGCGCACCGACGTCGAGACCCGCATCGCCGGCCTGATGTTCGAGCTGACCTTGCTCGACACGGCGCAGGCGGCGGTGATCGAACCGCGTTTCGGCCAGGAGGTCGGCGACCTGGTGGCCGGCGTGCGCCAGCTGATACGGCTGCGTGAACTGACGCAGGCGCCGGGTGGCCATGGCGGCGTGGCGCCGGTGGCGGTGGGGCGCGGCCGCAATGCCGCGCAGATGGCGGTCGCGCAGGTTGAAACCTTGCGCAAGATGCTGCTGGCGATGGCCTCCGACATGCGCGTGGTGCTGGTGCGGCTGGCCTCGTGCGTGACGACGTTGCGCTACTTCGCCGACATCAAGCTGTTCAACGACATGACGTGCGCCTACGGCCGCGAGACCCTGGACCTGTACGCGCCGCTGGCCAACCGGCTGGGGATCTGGCAACTGAAATGGGAGCTGGAGGATTTATCGTTCCGCTTCATCGAGCCGGAGGCCTACAAGCGCATCGCCAAGATGCTGGAAGAAAAGCGCATGATGCGCGAAGGCTTCGTCACCAGCGCCATCGAACGCTTGCAATCGGAGATGGCGGCGGCCGGCATCAAGGCCGAGGTGTTCGGTCGGCCCAAGCACATCTACTCCATCTGGAGCAAGATGAAGGGCAAGGAGCTCGACTTCACCGACCTGTACGACGTGCGCGCCTTCCGCGTGATCGTTGCCGACGTCAAGACTTGCTACACGGTGCTGGGCGTGGTGCACAACATCTGGACCCCGATTCCGAAGGAATTCGACGACTATATATCGCGTCCGAAGCCGAACGGCTACCAGTCGCTGCACACGGTGGTCACGGCCGAGGACGGCCGACCGCTCGAAGTGCAAATCCGCACGCAGGAGATGCACAGCTTTGCCGAGTACGGCGTGGCGGCGCACTGGCGCTACAAGGAGGAGGGCGGGTCCAACTTCGCCGGACAGAAATACGACGAAAAGATCGCCTGGCTGCGCCAGTTGCTCGCGTGGAAGACCGACGTCGCCGATGCGGTGGTCGGGCAGGAGGAGCAGCAGCGCGAATGGGTGGAAAAGCTCAAGTCGGCGGCGCTCGACGACCGTATCTTCGTGCTCACGCCGCAGGCGCGGGTGCTGGAGTTGCCGGTCGGCGCCACGCCGGTCGACTTCGCCTATCACCTGCACAGCGATGTCGGCCACCGCTGCCGTGGCGCGCGCGTCGACGGCGTCATGGTGCCGCTGAACACGCCGCTGAAAAACGGCCAGACCTGCGAAATCATCACCGCCAAGGGTGCGCCGGGCACGGCCGGGCCGTCGCGCGACTGGCTCAGCGACGAATACACGGTCGCCACCCGCACGCGCTCAAAGATCCGCGCCTGGTTCCACGCCATCGACATGCAGGAAACCTTGTCGCATGGGCGCGCGATGGTGGAAAAATCGCTGCAGCGCGAAGGCAAGACGGCAGTCAACCTGGAAGCGCTGGCCAACAAACTGGGCTTCGCCAAGGTCGACGACCTGTTCCTGGCGGTGGGCAAGGACGAATTCAGCCTGCGCCATGTCGAGCACGCGCTGCACGACACGGGCGAGCCGGTCGAGCAGGAAGACGCGGTAGTGCTGGGCAAGAGCAAGGCATCGAGCGTCGACCAGGGCGCCAAATCGGGCGTGCTGGTGGTGGGCACGGACGGTTTGATGACGCAGCTGGCCAAGTGCTGCAAACCGGCGCCGCCGGACGGCATCGTCGGCTTCGTCACACGCGGCAAGGGCGTCTCGATCCACCGCGCCACGTGCAAGAACTTCGCCGAGATGCGCGCCAAGGCGCCGGAGCGGGTCATCGTCACCGAATGGGGGCGCGCCGTCTCGGACACCGTTTATCCGGTCGACATCTTCATCCTCGCGGGCGACCGCCAGGGGCTGCTGCGGGATATTTCGGAGATCTTTTCTCGTGAAAAGATCAATGTCGTCGGCGTCAACACGCAAAGCGCCAAGGGCTACGCGCGGATGACGTTTACGGCCGAAATCGGCGCCACGGCGCAACTTCAAAAAGCGCTCAACGCCATTGCCGAGGTCACCGGCGTGCAGGAAGCCCGCCGCGCCTGAGAGTAGCTTGGGCCAGGCTTCGGTTCAGGTTGCCGGAGTTCCCGGCCCGGCTGAACATTGGGTTTCAGTCGGCCAGCTTGAATAGTAGCGTAGTCTGGAGTTTGGCCGGGTCAGGCTCGATCGAGGGGTTATTGTCATGAACCTCAAGGCGACAGGCGAATTCCTCTCCGTCCGGAGTCTGGCGGCTGTCCCACTTCAACCCCTTCTCCTTGGCCCAACCGACAAGCATCGCGGTGACGTCCATCAGGTCCGAGTAAGGTCCAGTGTAGGTGAGGCTGACATAACGTCCAGCGGGCAGTTCGCCTTCGACCAGCCGGCTTGATGGTGGTATAGGCGCGTTGGTGGTCATGCCAACTTCAATCTCAAGGCGGGGCATGTCGATCAGGTTGTATTTGATAAACTCCATGCCGTCCGGCTCGACGCCGGCACGCGAGAATGCGGAAAAAAGTTCATCAAAAACAGGGTCCATTTCCTCGTCAAACGGAATGGAAACGGGAAGGCGAACCGCGATGTAGCGCTGAGCCGTCCGGGTGATGATGTGAGGAAGGGTGAGCATTGGGCAATCTCCAGGCTGTCTAAATAGACTCGACGGACGGCGGTTCCGAAAATCGACATAAAAATATGGTTTATTTTCGGTGCTGTAGATGCCCTTATGATCGCCATTCGCTCACATCGGCGGCATGCGCGAGGCGTGCGACGATACCAGCAGCCAGGTGTTGCCATCCCATTGCCATACGCGGGTGATGCGCTGGCGTTCGGTCCACGGCGCGCCGTCGCGGGTTGCGGATTGTGCGGCGACGCTGTTGATGATGGCCATGTCGCCGTAGAACCGCGTGCGCGATTCCTCGTTGAGTATCGCGTTGCTCAGCCTCGGGCGGGCGGCCAGATACATCAGATAGTCGAGCTTGCGCTGAACGCTGCCATCCGTGTTAATCAGCACGAAGTCCTCCGCCATCAACTGCCCAAGTTGCTCGATCCGCGCTTGCTGGCGCAAGGTGTTCCAGGCATCGTCGACGACCGCCAGGGACTCCCGCTGCGGCTCGGTCGCGACCACCGGCAGTGAGAATCCCAATGCCAGCGCTAGCAATGCGGCATGCAGGCTGCGGCGCATCGATCCCCCACCGGGTGCCGGCGCCATCATGCTTCGATGATCCGCGCCACGCGCGCGGCGATGGTTTCAGCCAGTAAATGGATGTGGTAGCCGTCGACAAAGCCGTGGTGCGCCTGCACCGAGAACGGTACCGTCATCTTGCCGTTGTCGGCGTCGCCGAATTTGCCCCAGGCCAGCGATGGGATGTCGTAGTCGCCATGGCGGTAGATCGGGTGCTCGATCGAGGTCAGCTTGAACCACGGCATGCACGTGATGTGGACGTTGTTCCTTTGTTCGCGCTCCGACTGTTCCTTGGCGGAGTTGATCATCCCGGTGCTGGCCTCTGCAATGGCCTTCGCTTCCAGGCTGCGGGCGACGAATTCGTGTAAATTCGATGACATTGCGAAACACGCGAAGTTGAGATTCTTGTCCTTGTTGAGCACGGTGTACGATGCCCAGAACTCGTCAATCTTGATCACTTCGCCGTCGTGGATGCGGTACATGAAGTTGTCGATCTCTTTGATCGAATTCAGTATGCAATACAGGAAAAAGTGGAACGGCGCCAGCTTGTGCTCCTTGCAGTAAGGCCGGAAGTCGGGCAAGGGCATGTCGAAGCTGACGTTGACGAGCGGTTTTTCAAACGCGGCAAACAGGTTGTAGCGATCGCGGCGTTTTTCGAAATTGTGCATGGTGTTCCAGGGACTATTGTTAAAGAGGCGCTTGCGGGCCGACTTCGGCCTGCAAGGTGATGTGGTCGATGCCGTGCTTGTCCAGCAGCATGGCCTTGATCGCGTGCAGGATATCGGGCCAGCGCTCGAGGTCGACGATTTCGACGTGGCCGATCAGCGCCGGCTCGCCCGGCGACATGTCCCATACGTGCAGGTCGTGCACCGAGCATACGCCGGCTATCTGTTCCAGATCGGCGCCCACCTGCAGGTAGTCGATCGGCTCGGGCACGCCACCCATCAGGAAGTGGTAGGACTCGCGCAGCACGCCGACGGTCGACTTTAAAATGAGCAGGGCGACGAAGATCGATAGCAGCGGGTCGATCATCATCCAGCCCGTGTAATAGATGACGGCGCCGGCGACCAGCGCGGCGACCGATCCCAGCAGATCGCCCATGACGTTGACCAGCGCGGCGCGCGTATTCATATTGCTGTCGCCACGCGACAACATATAAGCCAGCACGATATTAATGACCAGGCCGATGGTGGCGACGATGAACACCGTTGCGCCGTGCACCTGTTCCGGATGCGCAAAGCGTTGCGCGGCCTCGAACACGATCCAGCCGACCAGTGCCAGCAGCACCATGCTGTTGACGAAGGCTGCCAATGCCTCGGCGCGGCCGAAGCCGAACGAGTGGCGCGCCGACGGCGGCCGTTTGGCGATCAGCTGGGCCAGCAAGGCCAGGCCCAGCGCGGCGGCGTCCGTGACCATGTGGCCGGCGTCGGAAATCAGTGCCAGCGAGTTGGACATGAAGCCGGTGACCACCTCGACCATCGCGAAGCCCAGGGTCAACGCCAGCGACCAGGCCAGCACGGATTGGCTGCGCTGCAAGGTGAAGTGGGCGTGCTTGGCGTCGCCGTCACGGTGCTCGTGCAGATGGGCGGAAGGCGAGGGCGGCGCCTCATCGCCTGGAGTGATGCGGGTTTCAGCTTGCATGGGGTTGGTCGACGGTGACGACTTAGTGACGAATAACCACAGTTTAAAGGATGGCGCCCCGTACGTCTCGCGCTGTCATAGTGCGCTTTGTAAATGTTTCCTGTGAATGCCCTTGTTTTTCTCCGAATCGCTCTCTATAATGCTGGTCTTCGGGCGGTTAGTTCAGCTGGTTAGAATACTTGGTCGACATCCAAGGGGTCGCAGATTCGAATTCTGCACCGCCCACCAGATTACGTAGTACGGTAGTAAATGAGCAGTAAAAAGCGGTAAAATAGAAGTAAGGAAGTACAACGGGCGGTTAGTTCAGCTGGTTAGAATACTTGGTCGACATCCAAGGGGTCGCAGATTCGAATTCTGCACCGCCCACCAGAACATATGTAAGAGCGAGAAAGGCAATCCGGTTATGACACCGCGAACTACTACCAAGCTTTGGGAGTGACGCTAGTCGATCGGGATTCTTTTGCTCATAAAAAGAGAAAACGCGGCTAGCCCGCGTTTTTTTTCGTCCGCGTTTTTATCCGCGTTTTTATCCGAAATTTCGCTTCAATTGTTGTACCACATCGGCCTCGCGCCAACAGGAGATCAGTATGCTTTCAGTCCGCCTTCCAGATGGTTCTGCCCGTGAATTCGACGGCCCAGTCACCGTGGCTCAAGTGGCGACCAGCATTGCCACCAGCCTGGGCAAGGCCGCGCTGGCCGGCAAGGTCGACGGCAAAGTGGTGGATACCTCTTTCCTGATCGAAAAAGATTCCGATCTGGCCATCATCACCGACAAAGATCCGGAAGGTCTCGATGTGATCCGTCACTCGACCGCCCACTTGCTGGCTTACGCCGTCAAGGAATTGTTCCCGGATGCGCAAGTGACCATCGGCCCGGTCATCGAAAACGGTTTCTACTACGACTTCTCGTACAAGCGTCCGTTCACGCCCGACGACCTGGTCGCGATCGAAAAGAAAATGACCGAGCTGGCCAAGAAGGACGAGCCGGTTACCCGCAAGGTGCTGCCGCGGGACGAGGCCGTCGCCTATTTCAAGTCGATCGGCGAGGACTACAAGGCCGAGATCATCTCGTCGATTCCGGCCGACCAGGACGTGTCGCTGTATTCGGAAGGCAAGTTCACCGACTTGTGCCGTGGCCCGCACGTGCCATCGACCGGCAAGATCAAGGTGTTCAAGCTGATGAAGCTGGCCGGCGCCTACTGGCGCGGCGACAGCAAGAACGAAATGCTGCAGCGTGTCTACGGCACCGCCTGGACCAAGAAGGAAGACCAGGAGCAGTATCTGTTCCAGCTGGAGGAAGCGGAAAAACGCGACCACCGGAAGCTCGGCAAGCAATTGGACTTCTTCCACTTCCAGGACGAGGCCCCGGGCCTGGTGTTCTGGCATCCGAAGGGCTGGACCATCTGGCAGCAGGTTGAGCAGTACATGCGCAACAAGTACCAGGTCAACGGTTACCAGGAGGTGAAGGCGCCGCAGATCCTGGACTCCAGCCTGTGGGGCAAGACCGGCCACTGGGACAACTACCGCGAAAACATGTTCGTGACGGAATCGGAAAACCGTTCCTACGCGCTCAAGCCGATGAATTGCCCGGGCCACGTGCAGATCTTCAACAGCAATATGCGCAGCTACCGCGACCTGCCGCTGCGTTACGGCGAGTTCGGCCAGTGCCACCGCAACGAGCCGTCCGGCGCGTTGCACGGCATCATGCGCGTGCGCGGCTTTACCCAGGATGACGGCCACATCTTCTGTACCGAAGAGCAGATCGAGCCTGAAGTGGTGTCGTTCCACACGCAGGCGATGGAAGTGTACAAGGACTTCGATTTCCATAACATCGACGTCAAGCTGGCGCTGCGTCCGGACAACCGCATCGGCACCGACGAAATCTGGGACGAGGCCGAGGACGCGCTGCGCTCCGGCCTGCGCGCCTGCGGCGTGACCTGGACCGAGTTGCCGGGCGAGGGCGCGTTCTACGGTCCGAAGATCGAGTACCACCTGAAGGATTCGCTGGGCCGCCCATGGCAGGTCGGCACGATGCAGGTCGACTTCTTCATGCCCGAGCGCCTGGGCGCCGAATATGTCGCGGCCGACAACACCCGCCAGGTGCCGGTCATGCTGCACCGTGCGATCGTCGGTTCGATGGAGCGCTTCATCGGCATCCTGATCGAGAACTACGCCGGCGCGTTGCCGACGTGGCTTGCGCCTGTGCAAGTATCGGTGCTCAACATCTCCGATGCGCAGGCCGATTATGTGAACCAGGTCACCGAAAAGCTGCGCCGGAGCGGGTTCCGCGTACAGAGCGATTTGCGCAACGAGAAAATAACCTATAAAATACGTGAACATTCCGTCCAAAAACTGCCTTACATCCTTGTAATTGGTGATAAGGAACGGGATGCCAACACCGTGGCCGTGCGGGCACGGGGCAATGTCGATCTGGGCGTCATGTCCGTCGATGCCCTGATCGAGCGACTCCAGCAAGACGTCGCCAATAAAGCCTGATCGCACTGGCCTTACCATTAGATTTTAAAAGGAATCACCATAGCTACTGACAAGTCGCATCGCATCAACGGCGAAATCACTGCCCCTGAAATGCGTTTAAGTGGGGTCGAGAACGAGCCGCTCGGTATCGTCACTTTGGCCGAAGCCTTCCGCCTGGCGGAAGAGGCCAATGTCGACCTGGTCGAGATCGCGCCAACGGCGGTACCGCCGGTTTGCCGTTTGATGGACTACGGCAAATTCAAGTATTCGGAGCAGAAGAAGGCTCACGAAGCTAAACTGAAACAGAAAATCATCGCCGTGAAGGAAGTCAAATTCCGTCCGGGTACCGATGACGGTGACTACAATATCAAGCTGCGTAACCTCATCAAGTTCCTCGATGAAGGCGACAAAACCAAAATCACGCTGCGTTTCCGCGGTCGTGAGATGGCGCACCAGGATATTGGCTTCCGCATGCTGGAACGTCTGAAAGCCGATCTGGAGCCGTACGGCCAGGTCGAGCAGTTCCCGAAAATGGAAGGGCGCCAGATGATTATGGTGCTGTCTCCCAAGAAGAAGAAATAAGCTGTAGACCCGCACGGCGATCAGTCGCGGGGTCGTACCCCGAGGGGTACGACCCCGTCGGTTTGTGGGTTAAAGAAGGGCGCCGTCGAGGCGCCCTTTTTATTTGGTGCGGAATTGCCGCAAGTAGTCTATAATTGCCGGCTGTTGTAAATGTAGTGGACTCGCATCTGCTGCAAAAACAAGTGAAAGCAGGCATCTAAGTGTGACGTCGTGTCACCACCTGCAATCCTGTTTGATATGGAGCTACCCTGAGGGTAGATTGCTATGCCAAAAATGAAAACCAAAAGCTCCGCGAAGAAACGTTTTCGCGTGCGTCCAGGTGGTACTGTTAAGAGTGGTCACGCGTTCAAACGCCACATTCTGACCAAGAAAACCACCAAGTCGAAGCGCCAGTTGCGCGGTATCACGAATGTCGATGCGGCTGACGTGAAATCCGTCCTGCGCATGATGCCATCCGCTTAATCTCACACTCAATTTAAGGAGTTACTATGCCTAGAGTAAAACGTGGGGTTACAGCTCGTGCCCGTCATAAAAAAGTCTTAAACCTGGCCAAAGGTTACCGTGGTCGTCGCAGCAAGGTTTACCGTGTTGCCAAGCAAGCAGTTATGCGCGCTGGCCAATACGCCTACCGCGACCGTCGTAACAAGAAGCGCGTCTTCCGCCGCCTGTGGATCGCTCGTATCAACGCCGCTTCCCGTGAGCATGGCGTGACGTACAGCGTGTTCATGAACGGTCTGAAAAAAGCTTCGATCGAACTGGACCGTAAGGTTCTGGCCGATATGGCAGTGATGGACAAGCCGGCCTTCGCCGCGATTGTCAACGCTGTGAAAGCAAAAATCGCTGCGTAAGCATTGATTGTTGATCGCTGGCCTCCGGGCCGGTGGTGGGAACGGGGCAAAGGTCTAGACCTCTGCCCCGTTTTTGATTGAGGATAAGAAAAACGCATGGACTCCCTGGAACAACTCGTCGCCTCAGCAGTGCAGGATTTCACGGCCGCGCAAGATGACGCCGCCGCGCTGGAAAATGCCAAAGCCAAATATCTGGGCAAGACCGGCCAGATCACCGAATTGATGAAGGGTCTGGGCAAGCTCGACCCCGAGGCACGCAAGGCGCAGGGCGCCCTGATCAACGCGGCCAAGGGCCAAATTGAAGCGGCCTTGACGGCCCGGCGCGACGCGCTGGCCGACGCCCAGATGCAAACCCGTTTGAACGCCGAGGCCATCGATGTCTCGCTGCCTGGCCGCGGACGCGCCGGCGGCGGTCTGCATCCGGTCATGCGCACCTGGGAGCGGGTGGAGGAAATCTTCCGCTCGATCGGTTTCGACGTGGCCGACGGCCCCGAGATCGAAAACGACTGGACCAACTTTACCGCGTTGAACAGCCCGGAAAACCATCCGGCGCGCTCGATGCAGGATACTTTCTACATCGAAGGCAACGACAGCGAAGGCAAGCCGCTGCTGCTGCGCACGCACACCAGCCCGATGCAGGTGCGTTACGCGCGCAGCCACACGCCGCCGATCAAGGTGATCGCGCCTGGCCGCACCTACCGCGTCGACAGCGATGCCACGCACTCGCCGATGTTCCACCAGGTCGAAGGCCTGTGGATCGCCGAGAACATCAGCTTTGCCGACCTCAAGGGCGTGTACCTGAACTTCGTCAAGGCCTTCTTCGAGACCGACGACTTGCAGGTGCGTTTCCGTCCGTCGTATTTCCCGTTCACCGAGCCGTCGGCCGAGATCGATATCGCCTTCGGTTCCGGACCGCTGAAGGGCCGCTGGCTGGAGATTTCCGGCTCGGGCCAGGTGCACCCGTCGGTGGTGCGCAATTTCGGCCTCGACCCGGAAAAGTACATCGGCTTCGCGTTCGGCTCCGGCCTTGAGCGCCTGACGATGCTGCGTTACGGCGTCAGCGACCTGCGCCTGTTCTACGAAGGCGACCTGCGTTTCCTGAAGCAGTTCAACTAAGAACACGGTTTAGACCACCACGAGCGGTCGAGCGCGGCTATGGCTTGCGCTCCCGCTGGACACTCTTTGAAGGCTTGATTATGCAATTCTCCGAAAACTGGCTCCGTACCATGGTCGATCCGAAGATGACTTCGGACGAACTGGCCCACCTGCTGACGATGTCCGGCCTGGAAGTGGAAGAAGTCGAACCGGTCGCGCCGCCGTTCTCCAACGTCGTCGTCGGTCTGGTGCGCGACATGGCCAAGCATCCGAACGCGGACCGCCTCAACGTTTGCCAGGTCGATGTCGGCACCGGCACCTTGCTCAACATCGTTTGCGGCGCACCCAACGTGCGTCCCGGCCTGAAGGTCGTGTGCGCGATGGCCGGCGCGGTGCTGCCGCCGGGCGCCGACGGCAAGCCGTTCGAGATCAAGGTCGGCCAGCTGCGCGGTGTCGAGTCGCAGGGCATGCTGTGCTCGGCCAAGGAACTGAAATTATCGGAAGAGGGCAGCGGCCTGCTGGAACTGCCGGACGACGCGCCCATCGGCCAGAACTTCCGCGACTACTACGCGCTCAACGACCTCAAGTTCACCATCAAGCTGACCCCCAACAAGGCGGACTGCCTGTCGGTGCTGGGCGTGGCGCGCGAAGTGTCGGCGCTGACCGGCGTGGCGCTGCACGCGCCGCAGTTCCGCAACGCCGTCGTCAACAGCGACGAAGTGCTGCCGGTGAAAATCTCGGCGCCGGACCTGTGCGGCCGTTTCTCCGGCCGCGTGATCCGCAACCTGAACGCCAGGGCCGCCACGCCGGACTGGATGAAGCAGCGCCTCGAGCGCAGCGGCCAGCGTTCGGTGTCGGCGCTGGTGGACATCTCCAACTATGTGATGCTGGAGCTGGGCCGTCCGTCCCACGTGTTCGACCTGGCCAAGATCCACGGCGGCCTCGACGTCCGCTGGGGCAAGGCCGGCGAAACCTTGAAGCTGTTGAACGGTAACACCGTCAACGTCGACGAATGGGTTGGCGTCATCGCCGACGACCAGGAAATCGAGTCGCTGGCCGGCATCATGGGCGGCGACGCCACGGCCGTGTCGCTCGAGACCGAGTCGATCTATCTGGAAGCGGCGTTCTGGTGGCCGAACGCGATCCAGGGACGCGCCCGCAAATACAACTTCTCGACCGACGCGGCGCACCGTTTCGAGCGCGGCGTCGACTACGCGACCACGGTCGAGCACATCGAACGCATCACCGCGCTGCTGATCGAAATCTGCGGCACGGCGGCGACCCAGGTCGGGCCGGTCGACGACCAGATCGTCAACATCCCGCAGCGCGCGCCGGTGCAGCTGCGCACCGCGCGCGCACAAAAAGTGATCGGCGTGGCGCTGGACGACAACACCGTGGCCGACATCTTCACCCGCTTGTCGCTGCCGTTCACCTTGGAAAACGGCGTGTTCTCGGTGACCGCGCCGAGCTACCGCTTCGACATTGAAATCGAGGAAGACCTGATCGAGGAAGTGGCGCGCGTCTACGGCTTCGAGAATATTCCCACGGTGGCCCCGGTGGCCGCCAACACGATGATCATCGCGCCGGAAAACACCCGGTCGCTGTTTGCCGTGCGCCACCAGCTGGCCGACCTGGGTTTCCAGGAAGTGGTCAACATGAGCTTTGTGGAAGCGGCGTGGGAGCAGGACTTCGGCGGCAACAGCAATCCGATCAAGCTGCAAAATCCGATCGCCAGCCAGATGAGCGTGATGCGCTCGACCCTGGTCGGCAGCCTGGTTGCCAACGTGCGCTACAACCTGAACCGCAAGACCAACCGGGTGCGCGTGTTTGAAGTCGGCGCAATCTATCAGCGCGACGACAGCGTGCCGGACGGTCCGCTGACGGTGGCAGGCTACAATCAGCCGAAACGCGTTGCCGCGATCGCCTACGGCAGCGTGGCGGACGAGCAATGGGGCCAGGACAGCCGCGCGGTCGACTTCTTCGACCTGAAGGCGGACCTGGAACATCTGTTTGCGCCGTTGTCGCTGCGCTTCGTCAAGGCCGAACACCCGGCGCTGCACCCGGGCCGCTCGGCGCATGTGCTGCTCGATGGTAAGGTGATCGGCTTCATTGGCGAGATGCATCCGCGCTGGATGCAGAAGTACGAGCTGCCGCAGGCGCCGGTCGTGTTCGAGGTGGATGCGGTTGCTTTGCAGCAACGTGTTGTGCCAGAATACGCGGAGATCTCCAAGTTCCCCGGCGCCACGCGGGATCTGGCCGTGGTCGTCAAGCAGAACGTTCCGGCGCAGGATTTGTTGGACGCGTTTAATGCTGCCGTACAAGCGAGTCCGCAGGGAAAGATCGTGCAAGCCATTGTTTTGTTTGATGAATATCGTGGAAAAGGTTTGGAGCAAGACGAAAAATCGCTTGCTTTCCGCTTTAGCTTGCAAGATACTCAAAACACGCTGCAGGACGAGGTTGTCGAAGCCATCATGGCTGCGGCAGGCGACGCCGCCAAGCAAAACCACGGCGCCCGCTTGCGCACTTGATGTGCCGGTAACGCCATCGCCACGCGGTCGCGTTTTCTTTTTTTGATCATTCATGAGTCCGGCACCAGGCCGGACTCGGTCGTTCTTTGATAAGGCAGGGCAGGAAAATTAATAACAACGACGTTGATTCCGCCGTACTCCAATCCGCATTGGCTGCCGATTTGCATCGCGCCATGCTGGTCGCCAAGGTACGCCAGGATGCGGAAAAGGATTTGCCCACGCTGACCAAGGCGGAGCTGGCCGAACTGCTGTTCGAACAGGTCGGTCTGAACAAGCGCGAGGCCAAGGACATGGTGGAGACCTTCTTCGACGAGATCCGCAACGCGCTCGAGCGTGGCGAAGCCGTCAAGCTGTCCGGATTCGGCAACTTCCAGCTGCGCGACAAGCCGCAGCGTCCTGGCCGCAATCCCAAGACCGGCGAGGAAATACCGATTACGGCGCGCCGCGTCGTGACCTTCCATGCCAGTCAAAAACTCAAGGGCATGGTCGAAGAGACCAACCCGATGGCGCGCGCGGCCTGAGTGGGAGCTGAGAAGTGATGAACGATCGTCTCGCCAAGTCCGAACTGGTCGTCCTGCCGCCGATTCCGGCCAAGCGCTACTTCACCATCGGTGAGGTTAGCGAGCTGTGCGGCGTCAAGCCGCATGTGCTGCGTTACTGGGAGCAGGAATTTACCCAGCTCAAACCCGTCAAACGGCGCGGCAACCGCCGCTATTACCAGCACCACGAGGTGCTGCTGATACGCCGTATCCGCGAGCTCTTGTACGAGCAAGGCTTCACGATCAGCGGGGCGCGTAATAAACTCGACAGCCGTGCTGTCGATGGCGCGGCGGCGGAGTATGATGTCGAAACGGCTCTCAACGGCGACATGGCGCAGGTTTTGCCGGCGCCGTTGGACCGCGAGATGATACGCAGCGAACTGCTTTCCATCCTTAGTCTGCTCCGGCAAGACTAGTGCGCGCACCGCTGCACAGAGCGTGGCAAGAAGCTAATTCCTGATATACTTTCAATATTATTCAATTATCAGCGACGCTGATATACACGGTGGCGTGAAGTCAGGCGTGCCCGAGCGGGTGCGAGCCGGACAAGACGAGGGGAAACAATGATACGCGTTGCCATTTGTGACGACCATCAAATAGTAAGAGCAGGATTTAAACAGATTTTTTCGGCGTCGGACGATTTCGACGTGGTCGCGGAAGCTGGTACCGGGCGTGAAGCGCTCGATATCGCTCGCCGTGAGATTTGCGACGTATTGCTGCTTGATATCGCCATGCCCGATCAAAGCGGCATCGATACCTTGCGCACGATACGCCAGGGGCAGCCCGATCTGCCGGTGTTAATACTGTCGGGCTATCCAGCCCAGCAGTACGCGCTGAACCTGTTCAAAATGGGCGCCAACGGCTATCTGAACAAAGAGTGCGAGGCCGATGAGCTGATCACCGCCGTGCGCACCGTGTACCAGGGGCGCCGCTATGTTAGCTCGACCGTCGGCGAGCTGCTGGCGCAAAGCTTCGACCGTGATCCGAACACGGCGCTGCATACCGAGTTGTCCGACCGCGAGTTCCAGGTGTTCCTGCGGCTGGCCCGTGGCGCGACGGTGTCCGATATCGGTGTGGCGTTGTCGTTGAGCATCAAAACCGTGAGCACCTACCGCACCCGCATCATGGAAAAGATGGGGATGCAGTCGAACAGCGATTTAACATATTACGCAATGAAAAATAACTTGCTTGACTGAAGTTTAGTGAGCTGGTCCCGTCCTGGGGCCACTTGCTTAATGGATACAGTTGCGCACTTTTGAGGTGCGTAGCTGCTGCATCTATTTCCCTAACGGACTATAATTAGTCAGCTTGGCGTGTTGCCTGACTGAATTTAACCCCCGCGAAGGAAGTGGATGTATTTCACCGCCGAAACAGCGCCGCACCATCGGCTGCCACTGTACAAGACTGTCTTGTGCGTGACTTGCGCCTTGCTGCTGATCGTCAACGGCTTCAGCCTGTTTTACAATTTGCAGGCGCTGCGCGGTGCGCAAGTGTTGCTGGGACAGAGCGCGCGTGTCGCCGACCGTCTGCAATATCTCAATGTGCTGGTGCTGGACGCCGAAAGCAGCATGCGCGGTTACTTCCTGTCCGGCAGCGACGCCTATCTGGGCCCGACCCGCACCGCGCTGGTCGACAGCGAACACGAATTCAAGGAACTGCAAAAGCTGCTGGCCGATAATCCGACCCAGCTCAAGAATCTGACCCAGTTGCAAACCCTGGTGCGTCGCCGCCTGACCACGGTCAGCCAGGCCATCAACGTCTATCGCGAGGGCGGGCTGGAGGAAATCGTCAAAATCGCCAAGCTCACCGACGGCCGCGGCAGCATGGACGAGATCCGCCTGCAGGTGGTCATCATGGAGCAGGAGCAAAACGAAACCATGGCCACGCGCAGCGCCATGTTCTATCAGGAATATCAAAAGGCGGTGTTGCTTGGCATGAGCATCAACGCCGTCGCCATCGTGGTGCTGATCATGTTCTACCAGCTGGTGCGGCGCAGCTTCGCCAACCGTGCCCAGGTCGAGCACGCGCTGCAGGCGGCCAATGAAACCCTGGAGACGCAGGTCGAGCAGCGCACCGAGCAACTATCCGTGCTGTCGCGTCACCTGATCAGTATCAGCGAGGAGGAAAAGGTCAGGCTATCGCGCGAGCTGCACGACGAGATGGGCGCCTTCCTGACCTCGATCAGCATGGACATCGCGGCAGTCACGCACCAGTTGCAAAAGAACGAGCCCGAGATGGCCGCCCAGCTCAAACGCGCGCGCGGCACCTTGATGGAGGCGGTGGAGATGAAGCGCCGCATCGTCGAGAATCTGCGGCCGAGCCTGCTGGACAACCTGGGCCTGTGCGCCGCCATCGAAAGTTATTGCGACGAGTTCAGCCGCATGGCCGGCGTGCGCTGCGATTGCGACGTCGCCGCCGATATCGAGGCGCTGGGTCGCGACTCCGGCGACCTGTCGATCGCCTTGTTCCGCATCGTCCAGGAATCGCTGACCAATATCCGCAAGTACGCCAAGGCCAGCCGTGTAACGGTGACGTTGAACCGCAATCAGGAAGCGCTGATGCTGCGCATTATCGATGATGGCATCGGCATTGAAGCCAACAACATCGTCAAGCCGATGTCGCACGGCTTGCTGGGCATGCGCGAGCGCGCCTTGCTGCTGGGCGGGACGATGACGATACGGCGGGGGCGCAACGATACGGGCACCTGTATCGAGGTGGCGATTCCGCTGCGTAAGAGCGATGGTGGGAGTGGGGTGGTGACGGATGCGCCAGCACCCGGACAAGAGCGCCGCGCGGGGCCGCAGACGGTAGAGGCGGTACTCGCGACGGCGGCGCCCGCACCGGCGCCTTTGCCGCCGCTGCCGACCGCCATCGCTGACGTGCTTAACAGCGTGCTACATCAACCAGCAGACGATCATACTCGGTCTTCGCGACCTTATAGCACTCACCCGCATAATCCTCCAAGCCTGAGCGATCAAGCACGGTGATATTGCCACGACGGTAGGTGATCAACCCTTCCTCCTGCAGCTTACCGGCGGCGGCCGTGATGCTTTCACGCCGCACGCCAAGCATGATCGAAATCATTTCCTGCGTTACTTTCAGTTCGTTCGATGGCGAGCGGTCCAGGCGGTCCAGCAGCCAGCGGCACAGCTTTTGTTCAATCGAGCTGTGGCGGCCGCCGACGGCGTTTTGCGCCATCTGCGCGAACAGCGCGGTGTTGTAGCGCATCAGCAGCGCGGGCAGGGCGCCACCCTGGTTGAAGGCGTCGCGCAGATGCTGGGCCTTCATGCGGTAGCCATACCCGGCGGCCTGCACCACGGCGCTGCACATGGCGCGCTCGCCGTCGAACAGGGACACGCCGACCACGCCTTCATGGCCGACCACGGCGATCTCGGTGGTGGCGCCGTCTTCCATCACATACAGCAGCGACACGATGGCGGTGGTCGGGAAATGGACGTACTCCATCGCGCCGCCGAATTCAAACAGTTCTTTGCCAAAAGGCAGGGTAACCAGTTCCAGATGTTCGAACAAGGATTCCAGCACCTCGCGCGGAAGCGCGGCCAGCAGTTCATTCTGCTGGGTGCCGCTGTAGCTGACAACAGGCCGCGCCGCAACCTTAAACTGGCTGGCATCGACCGCCATGTTGCTCGAGGCGGTGGATTTTTTGGTTGCGTTCACTTGGGTGTTGTTCATGTTTTCCTCACTAATCTCTGGCTATGCACTTCACGTCGGGGGTGTATGTGACGTGCTGGTAGCACTGTAGGGGGAATGTTAGTTTGCGAACATAAGAGGAGTGGACGCCCAAATGTAGGCTTGCAACATGGTTGACTGTAGGTCTGGTCCTACGTGGCGACTATGTTTCCGCTGGTCGGCGGTGCATAATGCACAAATCCCAGTCGAAGGGCGCACAACATGCAAGTACTTGTAGTGGAAGACGACGCCGTCCTCGCCGACGGCCTGAGCCGGGTGCTAAGCGGCCACGGCATGATGGTCGAGGTGGTCGCCGACGGCACCCGGGCCGATGCATTGCTGCAGCGTGCCAGCCAGGCCGAGGTGATCGTGCTCGACATCGGCCTGCCGGGGATCGACGGCTTCGAGGTGGTGCGGCGGCTGCGCGCGCGCGGCAGCCAGGTGCCGGTGCTGTTGCTGACGGCGCGCGACGCCATCGAGGATCGCGTGCGCGGGCTCGAGCTGGGCGCCGACGACTACCTGGTCAAGCCCTTCGCCACGGCCGAGCTGGTCGCGCGGCTAAAGGCGCTGGCGCGGCGCAACGCGCCCAGGCCGACGGTGCTGGCGCTGGGCGATCTGGTGCTGGACCTGTCGGCCAAGCGGGCGCGGGTGCGCGACAAGACCGTCGAGCTGTCGGTGCGCGAGTGGGCGGTGCTCGAATACCTGCTGCAGCACGGCGCGCGGGTGGTGTCCAAGCAGCAGATCATCGAAGCCATCCTGCCATGGGGCGACGATCTGACATTGAACGCGGTGGAGGTGTATATCTCGCGGCTGCGGCTGAAGATTGCCGACGCCGGCGTCGCGATCCGCACCATCCGTGGCTTTGGCTACATGCTGGAGCTGGCGTCGGCGCGGGGCAGCGATGACTAGCATCAGGCTGCGGCTGCTCAAGACGCTGATCGTCCCGATCCTGCTGATCAATCTGGCGGGCGGCGCGTTGGCCTACATGCTGGCGTTGCTGCCGGCGCGGATCGTTCTCGACCAAAGCCAGTCGCAGGCGCCGGGGCCGTCGATTGCCCAGGGCCCCGACAAGCAGGTGCAGATGCGGCAAGCCGTGGTGCGCGGGCTCGTATTGCTGGAGGTACTGATCGCGCTCGCCTGTATCGGCCTGATCTGGTTCTCGGTGAGTAACGCGCTGCGACCGCTGAACCGCCTGCGCGCCAATCTGAATGCGCGCGACGGCGACGACCTCGCGCCGATCGCGCTCGCCGATGTTCCGTACGAACTGGAGCCGGTGGTGTCGGCCCTCAACGGCCTGCTCGACAAGATGGCCGATGACGCCCGGGCGCGGCAGGACTTCCTAGCCAACGTCGCGCACCAGTTGCGCACGCCGCTAGCGGGGCTCAAGACGCAGCTCGAATGGATGGGCGAGCGTCACGCCGGGGCGGACACGGCGCACTCGGTCAAGCTGATGCTATCGGCCACGGAGCGCATGATCCGGCAAACCAACCAGCTGCTGTCGCTGGCGCGCGCGGAGCCGAACCACTTCGAAAAGACGCGGCTGGAAGCGGTGGCCTTGAACCTGCTGGTCGAGGACGCGATTCAATCCTTTGTCGACCAGGCCACTGGCAAAGGGATCGATATTGGTTTCGACTTGCGGCCGGTGGAAATCAGCGGCGACCGTTTTTTGCTGCGCGACCTGATCGACAACCTCATCGACAACGCGATCCGCTACACGCCGGCCGGTGGCACGGTAACGGTAGCGTGCGGTCCGGACAAGGGCGGTGGCGGCGTGCTGACTGTCGAGGACAGCGGTCCCGGCATTCCGGCGGCCAAGCGCGAGCAAGTGTTCAGCCGTTACGTCCGGCTCGACGACAAGACCCACGGCAGCGGGCTGGGGTTAGCGATTGTGCGCGACATTGCCGTCGTCCACGGCGCCACATTGCGCATCGGCGAGGCCAACGGCCAAGGCGCCCTCTTCACGCTAACGTTTCCAAACCCCAATCCGGGGTCAGGTCCACCAATTCTACACAAGCGCTACCGTAGAGCTCATCGGTGAAGGTTTACGGACGGGCCCGTGTAGAAATGGTGGACCTGACCCCGGAGTTGTTGTTTGTCAGGTGTTTGTCAGCATTTCCTCAGGGAAATGCAAGCTGGCTCGCGTAGACTGGTTCCAGGAGATAACTTTTGCCTGGAGCCGGCCATGAAACAACGCAGTCAGAACGGGTTTACGCTGATCGAGGTCATGGTGACCGTCGCCATCGTCGGCATCCTGTTGGCCGTGGCCGTGCCGGCGTATAGCGATTACGTGGTGCGCGGCCGCTTGAGCGAGGCCTTTACCGCCCTCGGCGGCGCCCAGCCGGCCGCCGAACAGTTTTGGTCGAATAACCGCACCTACGTGGGCTTCGGCGCCACCAATACCTTTCCAACCAATACGCCTTACTTTACTTATGCCCTCAGCGGCGAGTCGGCTTCGACCTATACGCTGACCGCGACCGGCACCGGCAAAATGGCCGGCTTCGTCTATACCATCGATCAGAACGGCGCCCACGCCACGACCGCCAGCCCCGATGGCTGGGGCGTCAACAACGCGTGCTGGGTCGACCACAAGGGCGGCGCATGCACCAATTGACGCGGCCGTCCGGGCGTGGCCGGCGTCGCCAACGTGGCGTCACCTTGATCGAGCTGCTGGTGACGATCACCATTTTCGGCGTCATGCTGGCGCTCGGCATCCCCAATGCCAGCCACTGGCTGCTGGCCAACCGCGCGCGCGGCGCCAGCGAGTTCTATGCCGAAGGATTCAGCCTGGCGCGCCGCCAGGCCGTCGCCCATAACGCTTTCAGCCGCATTTCGCTGACGCCCAACGTCAACACCGGCCAGATGGATTGGCAGGTCGACATCTGCTTCGTCAGCCCGGCGGCCCAGTGCAGCGATGCCCAGGGCGCCTGGTCGACCACCGAGGCGCCCTCGGCCAACGATCCGGAAGGGGAGGCCGGCTGGAAATCGGTGTTCCGCGCCGCTGACGCGTTGCCGCCGGCCGAGATCCTGCTGCCGAGCACGCAGCCGGCCGGCACCAGCCAGGTATACTACACGCCGCTCGGCTGGGTCGATCCGCTGTTCGCCGGCCGCCTCGGCAGCCTTCGCCTTGACCCGTCGATGGCCTACGCCGGCGATGTGCCGCCGGTGGCGCTGGTGGTGACGTTGGCCGGCATGGCCACCAAGTGCAACCCCGCCTTGCCGGACACCGATAGCCGGGGCTGCCCACCATGAAAACCATGCCCACCCAACGCCGCCAGAGCGGTATCGCGCTGCTCGAAGCGATGCTGGCCATCGTGATCCTGGGAATCGGCCTGCTTGGCACGGTCGGCCTGCAGGCGCGCGCCTACTCGGCGCTGTCGGACGCCGGCATGCGCGTGGAAGCCACCATCGCCGGCGAGAAACTGCTGGGCGTGATGACGGCCGATGCCGCCAATCTGGCCGCCTACACCCTGGCCGAGGATGGCACGCCGGGCGCGGCCATCGCGCCGTGGCTTGCCGAAACGCGCGCGGCGATTCCCGGCGCCATCGTTTCGGTCAACGTGACCCGCCAGACGGTCCAGACCCAAGTCGATATCGCGATCCGCTGGCAGCGCAAGGCTAAAACCGAGCATAACCGGCATTTGCTCACGTCCTATATCGCCAACTGACATGGGCGCCCATCTTTCCCCCATCCCGGCCGTCCGGCGCCGTCGCGGCTTTTCGCTGGTCGAGCTGATGGTCAGCGTGGCGATCGGCCTGCTGGCGCTGGTGTTTGCCACGCGGCTGGTCGTCAGCGGTGAAAAGAACAAGGATGCCGCCGTCGGCGGTTCGGACTCGATGCAGAACGGCATACTGGCGCTGTTCTCGCTCAGTGGCGACGCCGCCGACGCCGGCTGGGGCTTGAACGATACGATGCTGGCCGGCTGCGATACCGTGTTCTCGGACGCCAACGGCTATGAACTGGCGGCCGGGCAGCGCGGCGGCGCCAACATCACGCCGCTGGCGCCGGTGCTGATCCAGTCCAACGGCGCCGATAGCGACGTGGTGTCGTTCTACAGCGGCACCTCGCAGGCCGGGGTCGGCTCGACCAAGCTGGTGACCAACTACGTCCCCGGCGACAGCACCTTGACCGTCGACAGCCGCAATCCCTACGACTTCAATGTCGGCGACGTGCTGGTCGTGGCGCCAATGACCCCGGGCGCGCGGCAATGCACGCTGTTCCAGTTGTCCGGCTTTGGCATCGGTATCAACGGCAATCAGTTGCAGATCGCCAGCGGCGCCGATTTTCCGTTCAATCCGCAAGTTGGCCTGACCACGGCGTATCCGCTCAATGTCAGTTATGTCTACAATCTGGGCAGTGCCACGCGGCTGCATTTCCATACCTGGTCGGTCAACAACGGCATCCTGCTGCTGCGCTCGACCGACATGCCCGGCTCGGCGCAACGCGGGGCGTCGGTGGTCGACAACGTGGTCTCGCTCAAGGCGCAGTATGGCTTCGACAACCGCGCGCTGCCGGCCTACGACCCGAACACGCCCGGCAACAGCGCGGCGACGGTGTCGGCCGCCAGCGGCATGCGCATCGGCGTCTGGAGTTCGACCATGATCGATGCCGACAACGACGGCGTGATTGGCGGCGCCGGCGACTACCAGCGCATCGGCTCGGTGCGGCTGGCGGTGGTGGCGCGCAGCAAAAGCGCCGAGAAGCCCAACCGCAACGGCCAGTGCGACGCCACCACCGTGCAGCCGACAGTTTTCGCCGGCAATGCGCCCGCCACGGTGGCGGCCGCACCGGTGCAGGTGAACGTGGCGGTGGCGGGCGACACACTCGACTGGAAGTGCTATCGCTACCGTGTGTTCGAGACGATCGTGCCGATCCGTAACGCACAATGGAGGCCATAATGAGAACGGTTTCGTTGCCATCATCGCTTCGCCAGCGCCAGACCCGGGCAGGGCGGTGCGATCGCCGGTTACAGCGCGGCATCGCCTTGCCGGTCATGCTGATCATGTTGACGGTGATGATGGTGAGCAGCATTTACCTGCTCAAGTCGAGCACATCGACAACGATGACCGCCGCCAACCTGGCCTACGACTCGGCGTTGAGCAAATCGGCCGACGCCGGCCTGCACGCCGGCTTTGCCTATCTGCGCGCGGTGGTGAACCGTTCCGATCTGCTGGTCAACCAGCCGGCACAAGGTTATGTGGCGACCCTGACGCCGACCTGGACCGTTAGCAATCCGTCCTTCTGGCTCGGCGCGGTCAGCTTGCCGGTCAATCCGGTCACCGGCGACCAGGTCCAGTATGTGATCCACCGCATGTGCACTTTCACCGGGCCGTACAACGCCAGCAACAACCGTTGCCGGACGACGTCGGCGCGGCCCAACAGCGACGCGCCGCGGCCGTTCGGCACGTCGCTGGCGCTGGGTGGTTCGAAATTCCTGCAGCAGCCGCAGATCCACTATGTGGTGACGGCGCGCATCAACGGTGCGCGCGGCGCCAACGTGGTTACGCAAGCCGTGGTCTTGAAGGGACCTTAATCATGAACAAGCACCTCTCCCTGCGGGCTTTGCTGCTGAGTTTGTCGGTGGGCTTGCCCCTGGCCTTGACGGCATCCTCCGCCGGCGCCGCCGCGACCCAGATCGCGCAAGTACCGCTGCTCAATATCACCGGCACCGGCACCGTCAAGCCCAATCTGATGCTGTTGTTCGATAACTCCGGCTCGATGGAGCAGACCTACACGCCCGATTACGTCAACGACAGCCTGTGCCGCAGCGGCGCCACTTTGCAGGCCGGCACCACCGTGTGCGCGGTCGGCCATCCGCCGTTCATGAGCCCGGACTTCAACAAGCAATACTACAACCCGGCGATCCGCTATGTGGTGCCGATCAAGGCCGACGGCAGCTACTACCCGGAGCAGACCCGCGCCAATACCGTCGACTGGACCTCGGTCAGCGGCGATGGATTCGGCGCCAGCAAGCGCGATCTGGCCGGCGCCACCGTCACCGCCAACCTGAATCTGGTGACCGGCTTCCCGGACCTGCGCTGGTGCTCCGGCGGCACCTGCCGATCCAACACATCCAGCTATACCTATCCGGACGCCACCTACCAGAGCGCCAGCGCGGTCACCACCGGTCCGTATTACTACACCATCGGCGTCGGACAGTTCTGCACCGACGAGACGATGAAGGTGTGCCAGTCGACCGCCGTCGGGGCCACCGCGCCGGCCGGCTATCCGGTGCCGGTCAAGGTGCGCTGGTGCAGCGACCGATTGTTGACGCAGTGCCAGGGCAAGCGGGTTGGCAACTTCATCTATCCAAGCTATTCGGCGCCGGCGGGGGCGGTGGCCGCTTACGGCACCATCGCCATCGGCGCCTCGGCCACGGCGACCTCGATGAGCATCACCGGCGTTACCTTGACCGACGCCGGCGGCGCCCAGACCAGCCTGACCAGCGCCACCATCACCGCCGCCAGCGGCACCAATTCCCTCATCAAGCAGCAGACCGTGGCCAGCGCGCTGGCGGCCAACATCATCGCCACCAACAATCCCACTCAAAAACAAATGTTCGCCTGCGTGCGCACGCCGACCAGCCAGTCGAACGTACCGGCCTGCAGCGTGTTCGGCATCACGCTGGCCGCCGATAATATCGTGGCGGTGGTGCCGGTGTCGTGCTCCAGTACGCCCAAAACCGTCAGCGGCTGCGTCGTCATCAGCGACGCCACCCGCGCCGGTTGGGGACTGATGGTCGCCGCGCCGCGGGTGGTGGTGAGCGCGATGGTGCCGGCCAAGTCGGTGATCAGCTTCAGCGGCACGAACAATACGGCCAGCAACCAGGACGCCATCTTCCGCAACCTGGCGCTGGGGACGACCACCCTGATCGGCGGCAGCAGCGGCGCCAATCCGAGTTATCTGAATATCGGCCGCAACCGCAGTGCGAGCTACGCGGCCAACGCGCTGGCCGGACGCATCGGCGTGGGCGGCACCATCCGCGCCTATCTGGGTGGCGGCACGCTGTGTCCGGGCCTGGCCAACACCAGTGTGTGCCTGCTGGACTACGGCGCCACGTCGAATGCCGCCGCGATCAGCAATTTCACCATGGACAACCAGGGTGGCGTGAGCTGGACGCGCGGCGCGACCAGCGGCTACCAGGCGGCCGTCAACGACGGTATTCCAACCACGAGTGCCGCGATTTCGGCTGGCTCGGGTGCGCCCAATCCCTTCGTGCGCGTTGACATCGTCAGCGGCCGGACCTATCCGAAAAGCGCCGACCGCGTCGATTGCGCCGGCGCCAGCTGCAGTTACGACGAGGAGATGACCAACTTCGCCAACTGGTATGTGTACTACAAGAGCCGGCTGCAGATGATGAAGACCTCTGTCGGCCTGGCCTTCGCGGCCATCACCGGCAACTACAAGGTTGGCTACGTCAAGCTGTCGAACGCCGGTGCCGGCCAGGCGATCGACCAGAAACCGGCCGACTTCACCGGCACCGCGCGCAGCAACTGGTACAACAACCTGTATGCCACCACCACGTCCGGCTCGACGCCGATCCGCACGGCGATGGACAACGTCGGCCGCATGTTCGGTAACCTGGCGCCGTACAACTATGGCGCCGGCCAGGAGGTGGTGCAATATCCCTGTCAGCAAAACTTCCTGATACTGACCACCGACGGCTACTGGAACGGCAGCACCACCAACAACGTGGCCAATAACGACAACCAGGAAAATCCGGCGCGCTTTTGCACCCAGGCGCGCGGCTGCGTCGATGGCCGGGCGCAGGGGCAGCCGTCGATCGCCGATGTGGCGCTGCACTGGTACAACGGCGGCTCGAGCACCACCACGGTGTCGCTGCGCCCGGCGCTGGAGCCGGACATGACGCGCCCCGGCTCGGTGCCGGCCGGTCTCGGCGAGAACACCCACCTGCACATGAACACCTACACGCTGGGCCTGGGCGTGGATGGCGTGATGACCTACGAACGCAATTACGACACGGCGGCCAAGCCCGGCGGCGACTTCTACAATCTGGTCACCGGCGCCACCAGCGGTTGTCCGTGGAACGGCAACGGCGCCTATGTGTGGCCCGATCCGTCCACCGGCAGCACGGCCAACACCGTGCAGGAACGCGTCGACGATCTGTGGCACGCCGCCATCAACGGTCACGGCAAATACTTCAGCGCGCAGGAGCCCAAAGAGGTTATCAGCGGCCTGAGCGAGGCGCTGTCGAACATGCAGGTGCGCAGCGGCGCGGCCGCCGCCGCCGCCACCTCGACGCCGAACATCACACTTACCGACAACGATATCTTCTCGGACACCTTCACCACCGTCAAATGGTATGGCGAGCTGTCGAAGCAAAAAATCGATATCGCCGACGGCAGCGTGCTACCGACGCCGATCTGGACCACCAGCAACACGTTGGGCAAACGTGTGGCGGCCGCCACCGATACGCGCCGCATCTATATGCTCAATCCGGCCGGATCGCCCGGCGCCGACCTGCTCGATTTCCGCTTCGCCAATATGACCGGCATTACCGCGGGCTGGTTCAGCAACAAATGCGCGGCGCTGTCGCAGTGCACCTTGCTGTCGCCGGCCGACCGGGCCATCGTCAACGACGGCGACAAGCTCGTCAACTGGTTGCGCGGCCAGCAGCAGTACGCCGACGACAACGTTTTTCGCGCCTATACGCTCACGCCGGACGACCCGAGCGGCACCTCGACGCCGGTTCCGATCGTGCTCGGTGACATCGCCTCGTCCAAGCCGGCCTTCGTGCGCGCGCCGCTGGGCGAGTATCCGGACGCCGACTACGACGCCTACAAGGACAAGTTCGGCAATCCCGACAGCCCGAACTACCGCCCCGGCACGGTCTACACCGCCGCCAACGACGGCATGCTGCACGCCTTCAATGCCCAAAATGGCGAGGAGGTGTGGGCCTACGTGCCGCGCATCACGATGAAAAAGCTGCCGGCGCAGGCCGGCACCACCTACGGCACCAACCACCAGTACACCACCGACGGCTCGCCCGAGGTGGCCGACGTCAAGGTCGACACTCCCAACGGGCGCCAGTGGCGCACCATCCTGGTGGCCGGCCTGAACGGCGGGGGGCGCGGCTACTACGCGCTCGACATCACCGACACCGGCAGCGCGCCCAAGCAGTTGTGGGAGTTCTGCGCCGATCCGGCCGTCTGCGCGCTCAACGATCCCGATCTGGGGCTGACCTTCGGCAATCCGCAGTTCGGCACCCTGGCCGACGGCCGCTGGGTGGTGTTCGTCACCTCCGGCTATAACAACATCCCCGGCACGGACGGCGTCAATGGCGGCGACGGCAAGGGCTACCTGTACATCCTGGACGCCTACACCGGCCAGTTGCTCAAAAAGGTCGGCACCAATTCGGGCGACACCACCACGCCGTCGGGGCTGGCCAAGATCACCGCCATCTCCGACGATCCGGGCGCCGATTCGAAGGCCACCTTCATTTACGGCGGCGACAACCAGGGCCAGATGTGGCGCTTCGACCTGACCGCCGCCAGCGGCGCGGTGTCGGTGATCAAGATGGGCGACGCCGGCGTCACCAAACCGATCACGACCCGGCCCGACGTCACCATGTGCGGCGTGCCGACCACCACCACCACCGGCGGCGTGACCAGCACTAGCGTGCAGGGCGTGCGCGTGGTGTTGTACGGCACCGGGCGCCTGCTGGATATTCCGGACACGTCCAGCACGGCGGTTCAGAGCCTGTACCTGCTCAAGGATAGCGGTGTGCCCATCAGCAACGTGCGCGGCGCCACGATGGTGCAGCAGACGCTCAGCCTGCTCGGTTCGAGCAGCAACACCGACAGCTTTGGGATCACCAGCAACCCGGTCGACCTGTCGCAGAAGGACGGCTGGTTCTTCGACTGGTCGCTGGTGCCTGGCGAACGCATGAACCTGGACCCGCAGATCGTCGGCGGCGTGGCCAACGTGGTGACCAACCTGCCGACGTCGTCGTCGTCGTGCTCGGTGGGCGGCTCGAGCAACCTGTATCAGGTCAATGTCTGTAACGGCCATGCGATCGCCACCAATCCGGCCGGCATCACCTTGTCGAGCACGTCGGCGGCGGTCGGTTTCATCATCGTGCGCCTGCCCAGCGGCCAGCTCAAGCTGATCTCGACCCTGGCCGACGGCCGCAAAGTGGTCAACGAGGGGCAGGAGGAGGTCGCCGCCGAGGCGCATCGGGTGGGCTGGCGCCGGGTCCGGGGGGAATAACGGCGCGTGGCCGGCCGTGAAACAATTCACACGGCACAGCCAAGTGCCGGTAAAATCGAGGGTTTTGCAGAACCGCCTTAGATCGCGAACAAATGGTCAACGATATCGACACCGCAATACCCGACAATAACGACGACGCGGCCCCGGCGGCCAGCGCCAAAACGCCTGCGCTGATCGCGCGCGAAGTGCAGCGCCGCCGCACCTTCGGCATCATTTCCCACCCGGATGCGGGTAAAACCACGCTGACCGAAAAGCTGCTGCTGTTTTCGGGCGCGATCCAGATGGCCGGTACCGTCAAGGCCCGTAAATCGGGCCGCCACGCGACCTCGGACTGGATGGAGATCGAAAAGCAGCGCGGCATTTCGGTCGCCTCGTCGGTGATGCAGTTCGAATTCCGCGACCACGTGGTCAACCTGCTCGACACCCCGGGTCACCAGGACTTTTCGGAAGATACCTATCGCGTGCTGACGGCGGTCGACTCGGCGCTGATGGTGATCGACGCCGCCAAGGGTGTGGAGGCGCAGACCATCAAGCTGCTGGCCGTCTGCCGCATGCGCAACACGCCGATCGTCACCTTCATGAACAAGATGGACCGCGAGACGCGCGATCCGCTGGAACTGCTCGACGAGCTGGAATCGGTGCTCAAGATCCAGTGCGCGCCGGTGACCTGGCCTATCGGCATGGGCAAGAACTTCCGTGGCGTGTACCACCTGCTGAACGACGAGATCATGCTGTTCAAGGCCGGCGAGGAGAAGGCCGACGGCGCCTTCGAGATCATCAAGGGCATCGACAATCCGCGACTGCAGGAGATGTTCCCGCTGGAGATGGACCAGCTGCGCATGGAAGTGGAGCTGGTCAACGGCGCCTCGCATCCGTTCGACCTGGAGCAGTTCCTGTCGGGCGTGCAGACGCCGGTGTTCTTCGGTTCGGCGATTAACAACTTCGGCGTGCGCGAGATTCTGTCGGCGCTGGTCGACTGGGCCCCGGCGCCGCGCGAGCGCGACGCCACGGTGCGTTCGGTCGATCCGAAAGAGCAGCCGTTCACCGGCTTCGTGTTCAAGATCCAGGCAAATATGGATCCGGCGCACCGCGACCGCATCGCCTTCCTGCGCGTGTGCTCGGGACGTTTCGAGCGCGGCATGAAGGTCAAGCATTTGCGCCTGGGCCGCGAGATCAAGGTGTCCTCGGTGGTGACGTTCATGGCGTCGTCGCGCGAGCAGGTGGAGGAGGCGTACGCCGGCGACATCATCGGCCTGCCGAACCACGGCAACATGCAGATCGGCGACTCGTTCTCCGAGGGCGAGTTGTTGACCTTCACGGGTATTCCGTACTTTGCGCCGGACTTTTTCCGCTCGGTGCGGATTCGTAATCCGCTCAAGATCAAGCAGCTGCACAAGGGTTTGCAGCAGCTGGGCGAGGAGGGCGCGGTGCAAGTCTTCAAGCCGGTGCAGGGCGGCGAGCTGGTACTGGGCGCGGTCGGTGTGCTGCAGTTCGAGGTGGTGGCGAGCCGTTTGTTGAACGAGTATGGCGTCGACGCCGTGTTCGAAGGCACCAGCATCAGCAGCGCGCGCTGGATTTCCAGCGACGACAAGAAGGCCCTGGCGGACTTCGAGAACGCGTTGGGACACAATGTCGCCTACGACGCGGCGGGGAATATGGCTTACCTGGCCACGTCCAGCGTCAATTTGAGGTTGACCGAGGAGCGCTGGCCGAAGCTGAAGTTCCACGCCACGCGCGAGCACTCGGCCAAACTGGTGTAAGCCGCCGGCGGCTCATAGATGGCGGATTACGGCGTTCCGCCTAATCCGCCCTACGTGTAATCGTGGTGCGCACGCGCCGTCCAGGGGCGCCATGTGCGGCATCGACAAGTCACGGAGATACGTAGGGCGGATTAGCGAAGCGTAATCCGCCACCGCGCCGCCCGCGCCGCATCAATGCGCCGCGAGCGCCCGCAACAGCGCCGGCACCTCGCCGGTGATCTCGCGCGCCAGGTACCCCAGCGGCCCATGCCGCAGCGACAACTGCTCGCCGGCCATCGCGTGCAATGCCACGCCCCATGCGGCGGCCTGCTCCAGCGTCGCGCCGCGCGCCGCCAGGCCCGCGATCAAGCCGGCCAGCACATCGCCCGACCCGGAAATCGCCAACCCTGTGTTGCCGCCCTCATGCCGCCACTGCTTGCCCGACGGCTCCGCGATAATGGTCACCGCGCCCTTGAGCGCCACCACGGCGTGCCAACTGCCCGCCGCCGCCTGCGCCGCCAGCTCCGGCCGCGCCACGATATCCTCCTTCTTGCCTCCCGTGAGCCCCGCCAGTTCGCCCGCGTGGGGCGTCAGCAGCACCGGATTGTCGAAGCGGAAGCCGTCGCGCGCCAGGCACATGGCGCCGGCATCGAGTATCAGAGGCGCCTGCGCGCAATGCGGCAGCAAGCTTCGCACCAGCGCCGCGCTGGCCGCCTCGTCCTGCATCCCCGGACCGATCAGCACAGCGCTGGCGCGTTCACACGCCGTTGACAGGCGTGCGCAGCCATCCGCCACCAGTCCGCCGTCCGGCGTTTCGTCCAGGCCGATCACGCGCGCCTCCGGCAGCGCCACGCCAAGCTGCGGCGCCACGCTGGCCGCCGTGGCGATCGTCAGCTTGCCGGCGCCCGCGCGCAGCGCGGCGGT
>Ga0308163_10000397_pt1 | contig 84494 bp, 81 predicted proteins | sample PhyTR1_FD_201037 | JGI IMG/M metagenome (GOLD analysis project Ga0308163, IMG submission 201037) | Phyllosphere microbial communities from UC Gill Tract Community Farm, Albany, California, United States - DLSLT.R1 | ecosystem: Host-associated > Plants > Phyllosphere > Unclassified | place: USA... | reverse complement strand
CGACGCTCTGTTGCGCCGGGTGCGCACCGGCAACGCGTTCGAAGACACCGTCTCCAGGCTCCTGCAGACGATCCGTCTCGGAGTGGTCTCGCCGGGGGACGCCCTTCCCAGTGAGCGCGATCTCGCGTTGCGTTTCGGGGTGAGCCGAGACACCGTGCGAGACGCCATCAAGGCGCTCGCGGATGCGGGCTTTCTCGTCTCACGCCGCGGGCGCTACGGCGGAACCTTCGTGAGTGATCGGGTTCCCCTCGTCGGGCTGAGCGGCGTGCTCGACGACACGGCGCCGCAGCCGGAACAGGTCTCGCAGGAGGATCTCGACGACGTGCTCGGCCTGCGTGACATCCTCGAGGTCGGTGCCGCGCGAGCAGCGGCCGACCGCTCGCTGACCAAGGCGCAGCGCGAGCTCCTGTGGGCGAGCATGCGAGAGACCGCAGAGGCCGAGGTCGACGATTATCGCAGGCTGGACTCCCGCCTGCACCTCGCGATCGGCGAGCTGGTCGGCGTTCCGTCGTTGATGGCTCTGTTGGCCGACAACCGCATGCGTGTCAACGAGTTCCTCGACCACATCCCGCTGCTCGAGCGCAACATCGCGCACTCGAATGAGCAGCACGAACAGATCGTGCTCGCGATCCTCACGGGCGATTCAGAGAAGGCGGCCGTTGCGATGCGCGAGCACCTCGAGGGCTCGGCGGCGCTGCTGCGCGGCTTCCTCGCCTGACTACTTCGCGTCGAGTTCGCGCGCGTCGTCGTCTGCCTGCATCACGCTGCCGATGGCGAGGGCGACGGTGATGCCCCAGCTCACCCACATCAGCGCCAGGCGCCAATCGCGCGGACCCTGCCTCGTGGTCTGCAGTACAGACCAGGCGCCCACGACGGCACCGATCACACTCGAGTTGAAAATGAATTTGCGCATGCGAGCCTCCGGGGTCAGGTCATCAGGCTATCCGTTCCGCTCGTCTGACAGCACGGGGTTTCGGATGCTCGGGGTCGTCTTGTATGGCGCACGCTCGGCTACTCGGCGGGCGAACGCGGGCGGCTGGTAGCCTGATCACTGGTCTACACGGTCGACGCCTTCGTCGGCCGCAAACGAGGAGTTCACCATTTCCACGGACGAGGCCGCACCGCGGCCGAACACCCCTGTCGGTACCTACGATCTCGTGGTCGTGTCTAACCGGCTCCCTGTAGACAAGGTGGCCCACCCCGACGGCAGTGTCGAGTGGCGCACGTCTCCCGGCGGTCTCGTCACCGCGCTCGAACCCGTCATGAAGCGGGCAGACGGCGCCTGGGTCGGGTGGGCCGGAGTGGCCGACGACGAGTCGGAACCCTTCGAGCACGACGACATCTCGATCGTTCCCGTCACCCTCAGCGCCGCCGACATCGAGGAGTACTACGAGGGCTTCTCGAACGACACGCTGTGGCCGCTGTATCACGACGTGATCGCCCCGCCCACCTACCACCGGGAGTGGTGGGAGTCGTACGTTCGGGTCAACCAGCGCTTCGCCGAGAAGGCAGCCTCGGTCACCGCGACCGACGGCACGGTATGGGTTCAGGACTACCAGCTTCAGCTCGTGCCCAAGATGTTGCGAGAACTGCGCCCCGACCTCACGATCGGCTTCTTCAACCACATCCCATTTCCCGCATACGGCATCTTCTCGCAGTTGCCATGGCGGGCCCAGATCATCGAAGGGCTCCTCGGAGCCGACCTCATCGGCTTCCAGCGCGCGGCCGACGCGGGCAACTTCACGCGCGCCGTGCGTCGGCTGCTCAGCTTCACGACGAAGGGCACGGCGATCGATGTGCCGATCGACGAGGAGATCTCGGAGGCGATCGAGCCGGCCCGGGTCTCGACCTCGAGAAGGGGAAGCCTGGTGCGCACCGTGCACGCGCGCCATTTCCCAATCTCGATCGACACACAGAGTTTCGAAGACCTGGCCCGCCGCTCCGACATTCAGGCCAGGGCGAAGGAGATCCGCGCAGGACTCGGAAACCCCAAGGTCGTTATGCTCGGCGTCGACCGGCTCGACTACACCAAGGGAATCGGCCACCGGCTGAAGGCGTTCGGCGAGCTCCTCGCCGACGGCGCGGTCACGGTCGAAGATGTCACGCTCGTGCAGGTCGCCAGTCCGAGCCGCGAACGCGTCGCCGCGTACCAGCAGTTGCGCGACGAGGTCGAGCTCACCGTGGGCCGCATCAACGGCGACTATTCGAGCATCAGCCACACCGCGATCAGCTACCTGCACCAGGGGTATCCGCGAGAAGAGATGGTGGCGCTGTATCTCGCCAGCGACGTGATGCTGGTCACTGCTCTCCGCGACGGCATGAATCTCGTGGCCAAGGAATACGTGGCCAGCCGCTTCGACGACGACGGTGTTCTGGTTCTCAGTGAGTTCGCCGGCGCTGCAGACGAACTCAAGAGTGCGCTCCTTGTGAACCCGCACGACATCGACGGCCTCAAGGAGTCGATCCTCGAGGCGATTCAGATGACGAAGAGCGAGCGGAGCAAGCGGATGCGCGCGCTGCGCAAGCGGGTGCGCGACTACGACGTGTCGCGCTGGTCCACCGCGTTCCTGTCGACCTTGACCGATCCGAGCGGCACGCCATCGTATGTCGCGACCAAATGGGGAGCATCCGACCGATGAGCACTTCGTCAACCGCGGCTGGTCACATCGCCGACGCCGGCATCCAGCCCGACGAGACCGATGAACTGATCGTCCGCCTGCGCGAACTCGCTCGCACCGAGCGACTGCTCGTCGCGCTCGACTTCGATGGCACGCTCGCGCCCGAGGTCGATGTTCCGAGTCACGCACGCGCCCTTCCCGAGGCGAGGCGCGCTCTGCTCGACCTGCTCAAGCTCGATTCGACGCGCGTCGCGCTCATCTCGGGCCGGGCGATGGAGAGCCTGGAACACGTGAGCGACCTTCCCGACGATGTGCTCCTCGTCGGCTCGCACGGCGTGGAGATCCGGCTCGACAGCCCCACCCGGCTCACTCTCGACACGCAGGAGCTCGCCCAGGTCGACGTGCTGAGCGAGGTGCTCGAAGAGGTCGCAGACCGCGTCGACGATGTCTGGATCGAGTCGAAGCCCGCGGGCTTCGCCCTTCATACCCGTCTCGCGTCAGAAGAGGGCAGCAGGCAGGCCCACCTCATGGCGCTGGCCGAGACGAAGTCGGAGATCGAGGGTCTCACCGTGCGCGAGGGAAAGAACGTGCTCGAGTTCTCGATCAGGTCGACGACCAAGGGCGAGGCGCTGTTGCACCTCAAGGAGTACACGAAGGCCACGGCCGTGTTCTACGCGGGCGACGACGTCACAGACGAAGACGCGTTCGCCGTGTTGCGCAGCGGCGACTTCGGACTGAAGAGCGGTTCGGGAAAGACGATCGCGGAGTTCCGCGTGAGTGACGAAGCCGAAGTCGCCCAGGTGCTGGCTCTGCTCGGCCAATTCCGAGCAGAGGCGCGCATGTCTGCTGGCTGAGTGGTTCTAAACTCGTAACATGCCCGAAATAGACATGAAGCCGCGCAGTCGCGTCGTCACCGATGGAATCGAAGCAACCACCTCGCGCGGAATGCTTCGAGCCGTCGGCATGGGAGACGCCGACTGGGAGAAGCCGCAGATCGGCATCGCGAGCTCGTGGAACGAGATCACGCCCTGCAACCTGTCGCTCGACCGCCTCGCCCAGGGAGCCAAAGAAGGCGTGCACTCGGGCGGCGGCTACCCGCTTCAGTTCGGCACCATTTCCGTCTCCGACGGTATCTCGATGGGCCACGAGGGTATGCACTTCTCGCTGGTGTCGCGCGAGGTCATCGCCGACAGCGTCGAGGTCGTTATGCAGGCCGAGCGCCTCGACGGCTCGGTTCTGCTGGCCGGATGCGACAAGTCGCTGCCCGGCATGCTCATGGCGGCTGCTCGGCTCGACCTCGCGAGCGTCTTTCTCTACGCCGGATCGATCGCGCCCGGCTGGGTGAAGCTCTCCGACGGCACCGAGAAAGACATCACGATCATCGACTCGTTCGAGGCCGTCGGTGGAGTGAAGGCCGGCACCATGAGCGAGGCCGACGCCAAGCGCATCGAGTGTGCGTTCGCCCCCGGCGAGGGTGCCTGTGGCGGCATGTACACCGCCAACACCATGGCCAGCGTCGCCGAGGCCCTGGGCATGAGCCTGCCGGGCTCCGCTTCTCCCGCATCAGCCGACCGCCGCCGCGACTACTACGCGCACCGCAGTGGCGAGGCCGTCGTGAACATGCTGCGCCTCGGCATCACGACCCGCGACATCCTGACCAAGCCCGCGTTCGAGAACGCCATCGCCGTGGCGATGGCCCTCGGAGGCTCGACCAACGTCATCCTGCACCTTCTCGCGATCGCCTACGAGGCCGAGGTCGACCTCACGATCGACGACTTCAACCGCATCGGCGACACCATTCCGCACCTCGCCGACATGAAGCCGTTCGGCCGGTACGTCATGAACGACATGGATCGCCACGGCGGTCTGCCGGTGCTCATGAAGGCTCTGCTCGATGCGGGTCTGCTGCACGGCGACGTGCTCACCGTCACGGGCAAGACTCTGGCCGAGAACCTGGCCGGGCTCGACCTCCCCGGGCTCGACGGCAAGGTCCTTCGCACGCTCGACAACCCCATTCACCCGACGGGCGGCCTGACTGTTCTCAAGGGTTCGTTGGCCCCCGAGGGCGCCGTCGTCAAGACGGCCGGATTCGACGCCGCGGTCTTCGAGGGGCCCGCAAAGGTCTTCGAACGGGAGCGCGCTGCAATGGACGCGCTGACCGAAGGTCTGATCGAACACGGAGACGTCGTGGTGATCCGCTACGAGGGCCCGAAGGGCGGCCCCGGAATGCGCGAGATGCTCGCCATTACGGCCGCTATCAAGGGAGCAGGCCTCGGAAAAGATGTACTACTATTGACGGACGGCAGATTCTCAGGCGGCACAACCGGACTGTGTATCGGCCACATAGCACCCGAAGCGGTGGACGCAGGTCCTATCGCCTTCGTGCGCGATGGTGATCTAATACGGGTCGATATCGCCGCTCGCTCCCTCGAGTTACTCGTCGAGGCCGATGAGCTTGCAGCCCGCCGAGACGGCTGGGCCCCTCTTCCCCCGCGCTATACCCGTGGCGTTCTGGCAAAGTACTCGAAGCTCGTGAAGTCCGCCGCGACCGGCGCCATCACGGGGTAGTACCGCGCTCCACCCTCATCACCGTTCGTCTGCTGCAGTGCAAAGGCGACAAGCTGTGCAGGCACCAAGCTAGGAAAACAACATGCCCGTGGATCCATCTCCCGTGCCAAGCTCTCCGGCGTTCCCCAAGCCGGCCTCCTCTCCTGCTGGAGCGAACACCCCTGAAATCCTGACGGGCTCCGGCGCGATCCTGCGCTCACTCGAGCACCTCGGTGTGAAAGACGTCTTCGGGCTTCCCGGCGGCGCCATCATTCCGTTCTACGACGAGCTCATGGCGTCGACCGCCATCAGGCACATCCTCGTTCGACACGAGCAGGGCGCCGGCCACGCGGCCGAAGGCTACGCCTCGTCGACGAACAAGGTGGGCGTCGCTATCGCGACGTCGGGCCCCGGCGCGACCAACCTGGTGACGGCCATTGCCGATGCCTACATGGACTCGGTTCCCGTGCTCATCATCACCGGACAGGTCTTCTCGACCCTGATGGGCACCGACGCGTTCCAGGAGGTCGACATCGTGGGTATCACGATGCCGATCACGAAGCACTCCTTCCTGGTCACCAAGCCGGAGGACGTGCCCGCGACCCTCGCTGCCGCGTACCACATCGCATCAACCGGCCGGCCGGGCCCCGTGCTCGTCGACATCACCAAGGATGCGCAGCAGAACTCGGCCCCGTTCGTGTGGAACCCGAAGGTCGACCTCGCGGGATACCGCCCGGTGACCAAGGCGCACGGCAAGCAGATCCAGGCCGCCGCTCAGCTCATCCTCGAGGCGAAGAAGCCGGTCTTCTACGTCGGAGGCGGAGTGATCCGGGCCGAGGCATCGGCCGAGCTCGCCGTGCTGGCCGAGACGACCGGCACACCCGTCGTCACCACGCTGATGGCGCGCGGCGCGTTCCCCGACTCGCACGAGCAGAACCTGGGCATGCCGGGAATGCACGGAACGGTGCCCGCCGTTCTCGCGCTGCAGGAGAGCGACCTCATCGTCGCCCTCGGAGCTCGATTCGACGACCGCGTCACAGGCAAGGTCAGCGAGTTCGCCCCCAACGCGAAGATCGTGCATGTCGACGTCGACCCCGCCGAGATCGGCAAGATCCGCGCGGCCGACGTTCCGATCGTGGGCGACGCGAAAGACGTGATCGCCGATCTGACGAAGGCATTCGTGGCCACGGCTGCCGCCACGGAGACACGGCCCGATATCGCCGAATGGTGGGAGTACCTCCGCGGCCTGCAAGACGAGTTTCCGCTCGGCTACGCGGAGCCCACCGACGGTCTGCTCTCGCCTCAGTACGTGATCAAGCGCATCGGCGAGCTGTCCGGACCCGAGGCGATCTACGCATCCGGCGTCGGCCAGCACCAGATGTGGGCTGCCCAGTTCATCAAGTACGAGCGGCCCAACTCGTGGCTCAACTCCGGCGGAGCCGGCACGATGGGCTATTCGGTTCCCGCCGCCATGGGCGCGAAGGTCGCCGAGCCCGATCGACTCGTGTGGGCGATCGACGGCGACGGATGCTTCCAGATGACCAATCAGGAACTCGCCACCTGCACCATCAACAAGATCCCGATCAAGGTCGCGATCATCAACAACTCATCGCTCGGCATGGTGCGTCAGTGGCAGAGCCTGTTCTACGACGGACGGCACTCGTTCACCGACCTCAACACCGGTCACGGCACGGCGATGGTTCCCGACTTCGTAAAGCTCGCCGACGCGTACGGCGCTCTCGGCATCAGGGTCACCAAGGTCGAGGAGATCGACGCGGCGATCAAGCTCGCGATCGAGACCAACGACCGCCCGGTCGTGATCGACTTCATCGTGAGCCGCGACGCCATGGTGTGGCCGATGGTTCCGCAGGGGGTCAGCAACTCGCTGATCGAACACGCACAGCAGATCGCCCCAGAGTGGGATGAGGAGTAGACCATGAGCCACCACGTTCTCTCCCTGCTCGTCGAAGACAAGCCCGGTCTGCTCACGCGGGTCGCCGGTCTCTTCGCCCGCCGCGGATTCAACATCGAGAGCCTCGCCGTGGGCGCATCCGAGATCGAAGGACTCTCGCGCATCACGGTCGCCGTCGATGTCGAGGAGTTGCCCCTCGAGCAGGTCACCAAGCAGCTGAACAAACTCATCAACGTGATCAAGATCGTCGAACTCGAGCCCGACCAGTCGGTTCAGCGCGAGCACATGCTCGTGAAGGTACGCGTCGACAACTCGACGCGGTCGCACGTGCTCGAGGCTGTGAATCTGTTCCGAGCTCGCGTCGTCGACGTCTCGACCGATGCTCTGGTCATCGAGATCACAGGCGACTCCGGTAAAACGAATGCGTTCCTGCGCGTCGTCGAACCATACGGGATCAAGGAGCTGGCCCAGTCGGGTCTGCTCGCCATCGGCCGCGGGTCCAAGAGCATCACGGAACGCGTCTTCAAGAACTAAGTACTACTGCGCTGGTCGAGTAAGCCGCTCGCGGCCGTATCGAGACCACCCGCGACACCACTGAATACCCACATAACAAGGAGCAGTAATAACGTGACCGAAATCTTCTACGACAAAGATGCAGACCTGTCGCTCATCCAGGGCAAGAAGGTGGCCGTCGTCGGCTATGGCTCGCAGGGCCACGCCCACGCGCTCAACCTGCGCGACTCTGGCGTTGATGTCGTCATCGGACTGAAAGAGGGATCGAAGTCGATCGCCAAGGCTCAGGAGGCCGGCTTCACGGTGCTGAGCGTCGCCGAGGCGACCGCCCAGTCCGACGTGATCGTGCTGCTCGCTCCCGACCAGTTCCAGCGTCACATCTACCGCGACGACATCGCTCCCAGCCTCAAGCAGGGCGCGACCCTCGTCTTCGGTCACGGCTTCAACATCCGCTACGACTACATCCAGGCTCCCTATGGCGTCGACGTGATCCTCGTCGCCCCCAAGGGTCCGGGACACACGGTTCGCCGCGAGTACGAGGCAGGGCGTGGCGTTCCCGTCATCGTCGCCGTTGAGAAGGATGCCTCGGGCTCGGCTTGGGACCTCGCCTGGTCGTACTCGCGTGCGATCGGTGGCCTGCGCGCCGGCGGCATCAAGACCACGTTCACCGAAGAGACCGAGACCGACCTGTTCGGTGAGCAGGCCGTTCTCTGCGGTGGTGTCTCGCAGCTCGTCCAGTACGGTTTCGAGACCCTCACCGAGGCCGGCTACCAGCCGCAGATCGCGTACTTCGAGGTGCTGCACGAGCTGAAGCTCATCGTCGACCTCATGTGGGAGGGCGGCATCGCCAAGCAGCGCTGGAGCGTCTCCGACACGGCCGAGTACGGAGACTACGTCTCGGGACCCCGCGTCATCACGCCCGACGTCAAGGCCAACATGCAGGCCGTTCTCGCCGACATCCAGAACGGCGCGTTTGCGAAGCGCTTCATCGATGACCAGGATGCCGGAGCTCCCGAGTTCCTCGCACTCCGCGAGAAGGGTGCCCAGCACCCCATCGAGGCCACGGGCAAGGAGCTGCGCGCTTTGTTCGCCTGGAAGCAGCAGGACGCCGACTACACCGACGGCTCCGCCGCTCGGTAGTCTCCTGACTCACGACACGACGGCCGCTCCGACTCTGTCGGGGCGGCCGTCGCCGTTTCTCGGGATCGCGGCCAGGGCAGGCATGGCGCTCGTCGGTGCTTACGTCGCAATCGACGTGGTGCTGCAGCTGCTGCCACCCCACTACAGCCCGGTAGCCGACGCCGAGAGCAATCTCGCGGTCGGTCCGTTCGGCTGGGTGATGAACCTGAACTTTCTTGCCAGAGCGGCCATGACGTTCTGCGTGCTGGTCGTCGTCGCTCACGTCGGGCCGAACACCGTGATGCGGCGGCTGGGTTCCCTGCTTCTTGCGCTGGCCGGTCTGTGCTCTGCCGCGCTGGTCTTCTTTCCGACCGATGTGAACGCGCCCGGTGAGTTCGGCATCGCGCCGACCACGACGGTCGGCGCCGTGCACGTGGCCTTCGCCACGACCGGCTTCCTCCTCGCATTGGCCGCGATGACTCTTCTGACGATCTGGATGCGCGGCGTCCCATCATTGGCTCGGGTCCGGCGCGCGGCCGCGGTCATGCTCGGCGTCGCCGTGGCTGGACTCGTCTCACTCGCGGTGTCGATCGCGTGGGTTCCGTCGGTGCTCGGCCTCACCGAGCGGCTCTGTCTTCTCGGAATCCTCGGTTGGGCGTTCGTCGTGTGCCTCAGCGGCCGCGAGCGGCCTGCAGCACCGCTCTAACTCAGGAGAAACGACGAGAAGACGCCCTTTTCGCACGTAGCACCTCCGCTTTTCCTGCGGTGTAGCGCCGCTGTCCGGGAATCGCACGCACGAGCTACGAGTTGAGAGGATCATGGACGCTGTGAACAACACCTCTACCTCCGCCGCCGAAGCCGACTTCCTGCGCTTTCGTCAGGCTCGCCACCGCTATGTCACCTCGCCGCAGGGGCCTTTGGCTCTGGTGAGCACGACGGAGATCGACTCCGAGCGCAGCATCGAGGGCGTGCCCGGTCTCTGGGCTCCTAACCCGGCCGGCGGCGGCGTGCGCGTCACGGCGGCGGCGACCGACGGCATCCGTGTGGATGGCGAACTGGTCGACGGCACAGTCGACATCGCCGGATCCGACACGGTCGTTCCGTCGACCCTCGCCTTCGGCGGGGGAGTGACCGGCACCGTCTACCCCGGCGTCGAGGGGCATTACATCGTGCGCGTCTGGGATCCGGCCAACCCCAAGGCCGAGAAGTTCGACCGCATCTCCGCCTACGAGTTCAAGGCCGAGTGGGTTCTCGAGGGAACGTTCACGCCGACCGAGAAGCGCGCCATCGGTATCGAGCACATCAAAGACGAGGGGAGGCTGCGCGACGAGGTGCTTCCCGGCGACATCGACGTGGTGATCGGCGGGCAATCGCGCACACTCGCGGCCTTCGAAGACGAGGGAAAACTGCTGCTCGTCTTCCAAGACCTGACCACCGGTGACGAGACCTACGACGTCGGACGCTTCCTCGCCGTGCGTCCTCGCCGCGACGGCACCGTCGAACTCGACTTCAACCGCGCATACATTCCGCCTTGCGGCTTCTCCGACTGGTTCAACTGCCCGATGCCGCCGCAGCAGAATCGCTTCGTGTTTTCTGTCGATGCGGGGGAGAAGCGCGTTCTGTCGGTTTAGCCTCTCGTACGAGCGGCTAACCTTGCCTACATGACGAGCCGCAACGACGACGCCCTGAGCTGGGCCGGCGACGACGACCCCACGCTGACTCCGCCGATGCAGGCGGGCTCGTCCGGTGTTGCCGACCCAACCGGCGTCGAGACGCCCGAGCGGGCAGAGGTGCCGACCGTTCTCGAGCAGGCCGAGTTGGTCGAAGACGCCAAGGTCGAGGCCGAACTCGCAGCCGCAGAGAAGGCATCCGCGCAGATGAGTTCTGCGGCCCTGATCACGCTCGGCATCCTCGGTGGCGTCTACCTGCTCTACACGATCGGCTGGGGCATCGTCGTCGCCCGAACCACCGTCACCTTCTTTCCGCTCGATAGCCTCTTTCTCGAGATCTGCTTCCGTATCGGCCAGTTCCTGTCGATCGCCGCAGCGCCCCTGTGGTTCGTATCGACCCTGCTGCTGACACAGAAGAGAACGTGGCGTTCGCGCCTCGGTTGGCTGCTGCTCGGAGTCTTCGTGCTCGTGCCCTGGCCGTTTATTCAGGGAGCGTAGGACCACGCCATGACTAAGAACACTGCCGCAGCATCGAACACCGTCTCCCAGCGATCGACCTTTCGTGAACTCAGTTTCTCGAAGAAAGTCGGCTGGGCCATCGCGCTGCTCTTCGCGCTGATCTCAGCCGTCTGGGTCTGGGTCGGGGTCGCCAACCTGTTCGAGGCGATCGCCACCTTCGGCCTCGACCTCACGGGTCTTTCGTGGCTCGTGTTCATAGGCTCGATCGCCGCTCCGATCGTCACCTACGGGTTCGGCTTCCTCGTCGGCTGGCGTATGCCGGCCTGGGCGAAGGCGGTCGTCTTTCTCGTCGCCCTCGCGGTGGCGATGGTCATCAAGGCCGATCTGGAGTCGCTGCTCCTCGGCGGGCTCTAGGCCGCGACACCCACCCACACGATCAGTGCGGCCAAGACGACCTGGGCCGCCAGTCGCGGCCAGAACGGGATGGCGACGGCACCAAAACGCTCGCGATTCGCAGCCGCATAGGCGTTGGCGGGAAACACAGCGGCGAGAAAGACGACGAGCGCGATAGCGGCCGCGAGCCGGGTCTGCGGCATGAGCAGGCCGATTCCGCCTGCGATCTCACAGGCGCCGGTGAGGTAGACGAGGTTCATCGGCGCGAAGACGCCCTCTCGGCGGAGCGCCGGTGGGATCATCTTCGCCATCATCCGCGCCGCCTTCGGCACGAAGTGGTTGATGCCCATGGCTATGAAGACCACCGCGATCGCGATGCGAACGATCGTCACTATTACGGTCAGCGTCGCATCGGTCATGTGCCCATTGTGCCTGCCCCTAATATGGTTCTGGCCGCGCAATCCCGCGGAAATCCTCTTTACAGAGCCAAACCGAAGGATCCGATCCGTGTCGAAACCGGTCGTCTTGATCGCCGAAGAACTCTCGCCCGCCACCGTCGAGGCGCTTGGCCCCGACTTCGAGGTGGTGAACGTCGATGGAACGGATCGGCCCGCGCTGCTCTCGGCACTCGCCGACGCAGACGCGATTCTCGTGCGTTCCGCTACCAAGGTCGACGCTGAGGCGATCGCTGCCGCGCCCAAGCTCAAGGTCGTCGCCCGAGCCGGCGTTGGTCTCGACAACGTCGACATCAAGGCGGCCACGGCAGCAGGCGTCATGGTGGTCAACGCGCCCACCTCGAACATCATCTCCGCCGCAGAGCTCACCGTCGGCCACATCCTGAGCCTCGCCCGCCACATCCCGGCCGCCCACTCGGCTCTAGCCGAAGGCAAGTGGAAGCGCAGTGCGTACACCGGCGTCGAGCTCTACGAGAAGACGATCGGAATCATCGGACTCGGTCGCATCGGGGCCCTGATCACGGCTCGCATGCAGTCCTTCGGCACGAACGTCGTCGCCTACGACCCCTACGTAACGTCGGCCCGCGCGCAGCAGCTGGGCGTCACCCTGCTGAGCCTCGACGAGCTGCTCGCACAGAGCGACTTCATCACCATTCACATGCCGAAGACGCCTGAGACCACGGGGATGATCAGCGACGAGCAGTTGGCGCTGATGAAGCCCACGTCGTTCATCGTCAACGTGGCCCGCGGCGGACTCATCGACGAAGACGCGCTCTACCGGGCACTCACCGCCGGCACAATCGCGGGAGCCGGACTCGACGTGTTCGTCAGCGAGCCGCCCACGGATTCGCCGTTGCTCGCCCTGCCCAACGTCGTGGTCACACCCCACCTGGGCGCATCCACCGACGAAGCGCAGGAGAAGGCCGGTGTCTCGGTGGCCAAGTCGGTTCGCCTGGCCCTGTCGGGCGAGTTGGTTCCGGATGCCGTGAACGTCGCCGGCGGAGTCATCGATCCCACGGTGCGTCCCGGTATTCCCCTTGTCGAGAAGCTCGGACAGGTCTTCTCCGGCCTTGCCCACAGCCCGCTCACCAGCGTCGACGTCATCGTGCGCGGCGAGATCGTCGACTTCGACGTGAGCGTGCTCAAGCTCGCCGCCCTCAAGGGCATCTTCACGAACGTCGTCAGCGAGACGGTCTCGTACGTCAACGCACCTCTGCTCGCCGAGCAGCGCGGTGTGACGACACGCCTCATTACCGAGGCCGTGTCGGAGGAGTACCGCAACCTGATCACGCTCGAGGGCGCGCTCAGCGACGGCTCGCAGATCTCGGTGTCGGGCACGCTGACCGGCACGAAGCAGATCGAGAAGATCGTCGAGATCAACGGCTACGACGTCGAGGTTCCCTTCGCAGAGCACCTCATCGTGATGACCTACGACGACCGCCCCGGCATCGTCGCGATCTACGGCAAGGAGTTCGGCGACGCAAACATCAACATCGCCGGCATGCAGATCGCGCGCCACGTGGCCGGTGGCAAGGCGCTCAGCGTTCTGACAGTCGACTCGCCCGCCCCCGAGGAGCTGCTCGAGAAGCTGCGCACCGCCATCGATGCCGACTCGCTGCAGGAGATCGACCTCACGGAGTAGGACTGCGCTGGTCGAGTAGGCCGCGAAGCTGCCGTATCGAGGCCACCGCCGAAGGTGATCTCGATACGCTCGTTCCTCGCTACTCGATCAGCGCAGGGCTCGTTCCTCGCTACTCGATCAGCGCAGGGGTCGTTTCTCGCTACTCGATCAGCGCACTGCTCAGTGCCCCGCGCGCTGCGCCGTCACCTCGGTGATCAGGTCGACGAGGTCGTCGATGTCTGACGCCGAGAGCTCGGCCGTCTCCGGAGTCGACGACCCGGGCAGAAAAGCCGAGCCGTAGGCGAGCCCGTCGCTGATGAGCATGATCGCGCGCGAGAGCACCGGGTCACCCGTGCTCTCGAGCACGATGCCGTACCAGGCGTCGTTCGCGGCCCGGAGGGCGTCGCGGGCCGTCGAGTTCGATGCCTGAGCCAGGCGCGACGTGGCGACGAGCGCTTTGTCGAGCGCGCTGCCCGTGGCCATGGATGTGCGGATCAGGTGGGCCACCGGCCCCGACGGCGATGACCGGATGGCCGCGACATCGCGCTCCACGAGCGTGGCCAGGCGCTCCAGGACGCCCTCGACCAGGGCCTCTTTCGAGCCGAAGTGGTAGAGCAGGCCACCCTTGGACACGCCCGCAGCAGCGGCCACAGCATCGAGCGTCGCGGCTCGTTCGCCGTTCTCGCCGAGCAATTCGGCGAAAGCGTCGATTATTCGGTCGCGCGTGGATGCCGAGGCGGGCGCGGCGGCGTCGATCGGCGGGTTCTCTGGGGTGTCGGGCATCGCTTCGATGGTAGCCGCCCCGGCAGCCCGGGGTATCACCCCGCACGATTTCCTTACGCTTTCGGGAATGACGGTAGGGGTCCATCCGTTGAGGACATAGCTACTGTACCGACTGGACGGTATAGTGAATATGCACCACTTCTCGAATCGAAACGAAGAACTCAGATCATGGCCCTCCTCAACACACCCACAGCCGCCCTGCGCACCGATGACGCGCGGCCGCCCCGCGCATCCGTTCGCAATTGGTTCGCGTTGGCCGTTCTTATGCTGCCCGTGCTCATCTCGAGCGTCGACAACACCGTGCTGAGCTTCGCCCTGCCCGTCATCTCCGAGTCGCTCCGCCCGTCTGCCGCGGCCCAACTCTGGATCATCGATGCTTACCCGTTGGTGCTTGCCGGTCTTCTCGTCGCGATGGGAAATCTCGGCGACCGCTGGGGTCGCCGTCGGCTGCTGCTGATCGGTGCCACCGGCTTCGCTCTCGTGTCGATCGTGGCCGCCTTTGCGCCCACGGCCGAACTGCTGATCCTCGCCCGGGTAGGCCTGGGCTTCTTCGGCGCGATGCTCATGCCGTCGACGCTCTCCCTGCTACGCAGCATCTTCCTCGACCGCGAGCAGCGTCGCTTGGCGATCGCCATCTGGGCCGCCGGCTTCGCCGCAGGATCGGCCCTGGGCCCGATCGTGGGCGGAATCCTGCTGGAGCACTTCTGGTGGGGCTCCGTCTTCCTCATCGCGGTGCCAGTGCTCATCCCGCTTCTCGTGTTCGCCCCGCTGCTGGTGCCCGAGTCACGCGATCCGAACCCGGGTCGGATCGACCTCGTGAGCATCGGCCTCACGATGGTCACGCTCGTGCCGATCGTCTTTGCGATCAAGGAGTTCGCGACGCACGGCTTCGAGTGGTCGCAGATGCTGCTCGTGCTCGTCGGCCTGACGGCGGGAATCCTGTTCGTGCGGAGGCAGCTCTCCAGAGAGAATCCGATGCTCGACATGAGACTGTTCCGTCGTGGAGCCTTCACCGGCGCCGTGCTGATCAACCTCGTGAGTGTCTTCTCGCTGGTGGGCTTTCTCTTCTTCGTCTCGCAGCACCTGCAGCTCGTCCTGCGACTGAGCCCGCTCGATGCCGCCTTCGCCCTGGTGCCCGGGCTCATCGTTATGATCGTCGCCGGCCTCGTTGTCGTGCCGATCGTGCGCCTGGTCAGGCCGAGCTTCGTGGTCGCCACGGGCCTCGCACTCGCCGGCACGGCCTACGCCATCATCATGGTCACCGGTCAAGAGGCGACCGAGACCACGCTGGCGATCGCCTTCGCGGTGCTCGGCCTCGGAATCGGCGCGGCAGAGACGATCTCGAACGATCTGATCATCTCGTCGGTGCCTGCCGACAAGGCCGGCGCGGCATCCGGAGTGTCCGAGACATCGTACGAGCTGGGAGCCGTGCTCGGCACGGCCGTGCTGGGCAGCATCCTGACCGCCGCCTACCGGGCCGGGGTCACCCTGCCCGCCGGACTGACCGACGAGAATGCGGCGACCGCGCGCGAGACACTCGGCGGCGCGGTCTCGGTGGCGGAGTCGATCGGCGGCCCCGCGGGCTACCGGCTGCTCGAGTCTGCCCGCGAGTCGTTCGACAGCGGCGTGGTGCTCACTTCGGGGATCGGCGTCGGGCTCATGGCGCTGGCCATCGTCCTTGCGCTCGTGTCATTGCGCCGGGTGCGCTCCGAGGGCTGAGAGACGCGATTCGACGGTTCGATTCAGGGCCGCTCGATCGCTGTCATCCAGCCAGGCCGCATTCACCGCGTTCCGGGTGAAGCCGGCGAACTCGGGCAGGCCGTAGCCGAGGGCGCGGGCCAGCGCCCGGAAGTCGTTGACGGCGTCGGTGCCGAACATCGGCGGGTCGTCGGAGTCGATGGTGATTCGCAGGCCCGCGTCGACCATCTGCGCGATCCGACGATGGGAGCCGTCGCCGCTTCCGGAGTACCGACCGATGTCCGAGCTCACGGGAGTGCACGTGAAGGTGACGCCCTCGTCCACGCACCGCGCCGTGATCCGGTCGTCGTCGACGACGTGGTAGCCGTGGTCGATGCGCTCCCCACCGAGCTCGTCGAGGATGACCTCGATGTTCGCGGGCGGGCCGCTCTCCGAGTGGGCGGTGCGGTGGAGCCCCGAGCGGCCGGCGAGCCGGAACGCCTCGACGAAGCGGCCGGGCGGTCCGATCAGTTCGGAATAGTCGAGCCCGATGCCCACGACCTCGTCGATGCGGTAGTCGACCACCTGTTCGACCAGCTCGACGGCCGCCGCCGCGGAGTCGTTGCGATTGAGGCCGATCACCATTCGGCTGGTGATGCCGGTCTCCGCCTCGGCTTCGCGCATACCGGCCAGCACGCCGTCGATGATCGTGCGGTACGGCACGCCCGGATGCCCCGGTGGGCTGAGGAAGATCTCTCGGTGCACAACACCGAGCGCCGCCCCGCCGTCAGTCAGTGTCTCGAAGGCGACTCGACGGAAGTCGTCGGCGTCTCGCATGACGGAGCCTGCGACGTCGAGGACGCGCAGGAATTCGTCGAGGTCCTCGTAGGAATCGTGGTCGTACAGTGACTCCGCATCGCGACCGCCGTCGAGGACGACGTCGTGCTTGCGGGCGAGATCGAGCACGGTCCGGGCCGATACGGCGCCGATGAGGTGGTTGTGCAGAGAGACCTTGGGCAGCGCGAGGAGGAGCGCCTCTGTGGCGCCGTCGAGAGGATCGTCCATCGCCTCAGACGCCGCTCTGGGCGCCGCGGACGGCGCGGGCAGGGTGCCACTCGGGCACGTCGGGCTCTCCGGTCAGCATGCTGCGGAGGGTGCCTGAGCGGGCGACGTCGGGCAGGAGCCCCCGCTCCCGCAGAACGGGCATCAGCTGTTCGACGAAGTCGCGGTAGCCCTCGTAGCCGCCATACCAGTTCTCGACGAGGAAGCCGTCGATGTCGGTCTCCTCCACGAGAGCCGCTATTTCGGTCGCGATCGACTCGGGAGTTCCGGTGAAGCGCATCCCGCCGAAAGTCGATGCGAGCGAGTCGAGGATCTCGCCGACGGTCGGACTCGTGCCGTTCGGATTGCGCCACATCTCGATCATCGTGTGGCCCACCTCGGTCGAGACGGAGTCGAGTGTGGCCTCGGGGTCGAGGGCGCCGAGGTCGACTCCTGACCAGCCGAGGAACAGGGCCGCGGTCGCCTCCCTGGTGGGGGTGGCGTTGAGCTCCGCCCGCAGGCGCTGCGCCTCCTCCACTGTGTCGGCGATGACGAAGCTCGCCCCATTGATGATCTTGACGGAGTCGGCCGGTCGGCCTGCCGCGACGGCCTGGGCTCGCAGGCGGGCGACGGTCGCCGCGAGTCGCGCGGCTTCCCTGTCCTGAGTGAACACGCATTCGGCGTAGCGCGCGGCGAAAGCGGTGCCGGCCGCTGAGGTGCCGGCCTGGAAGAGGGTGGGCGTGCGCTGCGGCGACGGAGTGGCAGGGAAGTAGCCGTCGAACCGGAAGTACTTGCCCTCGTGCTCGATGCGGTGGACCTTGGCGGGATCGGAGAACGTGCGGGTCGCCTTGTCTGCGAGGACCGCCCCCTCGTCCCAGGCCTCCTCCCAGAGCCTCAGCGAGAGGTCGACGAATTCGGTCGCGCGAGCGTAGCGCTCATCGTGCGGCGTCACATCCGTCTGGCCCAGGAGGCGCACCAGCGCCTGCTGGTTGTCGCTCGTGACGATGTTCCAGCCCATCCGTCCACCGGTGAGGTGGTCGAGGGTGGTGAAGGTGCGGGCGTTGAGCAGCGGGTGCTGGGCCGTCGTCGATGCTGTTGCGACGAAGCCGATGCGCGGGGCGGCGGTCGCGAGTCCGGAGATCAGCGCGAGCGGATCGTGAACGGGAAACTGGACGGCATCGCGGATGACGGCCTCGGGCACCTGCCCCGCGTCGTTCATCGGATAGCCGATGGCCTCTGCCAGAAAGAAGAAGTCGAATCCGGCCGTGTCCAAGCGGGCCGCCAGGTCCTGCCAGAACTCCAGCGTCGCGAATGCACTGGTGTCTCCTCGCTCGTGGTGCCACGCGTTGGCGATGAAGTTCGGGGTGAACTCCTCGAACGCCCCGAGGACGAGTTGCTTGACCATGCGATCTCCCTGCTGACTATGCCGTCACCCGAACCGGTGATATCTCAGACCGATCATTGCACGCGCAATGAATGGCCTACAAGCGGCGCAAAGAGGCTGACAAAGCAGACTAGCGGCGGGCTGTGATAACTGTTACACATCGTTCTCGGCGTCGTAACGTGACTGAAATCTGGCGGCGCGAGGCTCGGGACCAGACGTGAGTTCTGATGGCTCTCGGGAATGGAGAGCCGTGGAGTGGACGCAGCCGTGGGCCGAGTTCGAATCGCCCGACGACGACTCGGATCGAGTGACCATGCCGCCCGTTCCGTCCGACCCTGCGGCAGTACGGCAGATGTTCGCCGAATACCCGGCCGGGGTCGCGGCGATCTGCGCTGACGTCGACGGTCGTGCGGTGGGAATGATCGTGACCTCGCTGACCGTCGGTGCATCATTCGACCCTCCGTGCGCACTCATCTCGGTACAACGTAAGTCGCAGACGTGGGTGTCTCTGAAGAAGGCCGCACGGATCGGCGTCTCAGTGCTCTCGGAGAACAACACCGACGCGGTCCGCCGGCTCGCGTCACGCAGCGGAGACCGTTTCGACGGATCAGTGCTCGGCCGTACGGCGGACGGCGCGGTCTTCATCTCCGGCGCGCGGCTCTGGCTCGAGTGTCGCATCCTGAATGGCATTCCGACAGGCGACCATGTCGTGGTCGTGCTGGAGGTCGTCGGAGCGAGCGCGCACCGAAGCGCTCGACCGCTCGTTTATCACACGGGTTCGACCGTGGCCCTGCCGTCGTCCGCCTGAACGACGTCTCTCCGAAGCGCCCGTCGCTCAGCGTGCGGTGATCACGATGATGCGCACTCCGCTGCGCCCCAGGGGCTGGATGGAGTGCGGAGCCGAGGAGTCGAGCCACGCGGCATCGCCCGCCCGCAGTTCCTGGTCGCGGTCGCCGACGGTGAGCGTCATGCGCCCCTCGAGCACCATGATGATGTCCTCGCCCGAGTGCTGGAAGGGTTCAGGGTCTGTCTGTCCCGGCGGATAGCTGGACATGTACGCCTCGATGCGGCGGCCCGGTGCTCCGTAGAGCATCCGAGTCGACACGGCCTCGCCCGGGCCCGCGGAGGGCAGGGGCACCCCGTGCTCGGTGAGCCGGGCGCTGTCGTCGTCTTGGGGGAGCAGCTCGGCGGGTCCGGTTCCGAGTGCCTCCGCGATCGCGTAGAGCGACGCGACGCTGGGCAGGGTGCGGCCGTTCTCGACGTCTGAGAGCAGCGACTGCGACAGCCCCGCAAGGCTGGCGAGCGCCCGCGTGGTCAGCCCCCGTTCCTCGCGGGCGGTGCGCACGCGGGCTCCCACCCCGAGCTCCCACTCCTCGGCGATCACGAGTGCGCGTCCAGTGCGTCGCGTCCGACGAGGGCGATGAAGGCGGAGCCCGGAACGGCCGACTCGTCGGGGCAGGCGAAGCGATGCGGCACGGTGCCATCCAGCCAGAGGGTGTCGCCGCCCTCCATTCGCAACGGAGGCAGTCCCTCCCGCAGCAGGACGAGTACGCCCTGGAGCAGGACGAGGAACTCTTCGCCCTCGTGCACCACCGGTCGTCGCTCGACCTCTCCGGGAGCGAGCTCGATCCGCACTCCTCGGAGGTCGCCCGTGGTCAGCAGGGGTCGCACTGGGCCCTCGCTGCGTGAGCGTGCCCGCCCGATCTTCGAGGCGGCGACGCGTTCGACCCGGTCGCTGCTGGGCAGGAGGCGTGCGACAGGAACCTCCAGCGCTGCGGCGAGTCGGCCGAGGGTGCGCAGGCTCGGAAAGATACGACCGTTCTCGATGTTCGAGACGAAAGGCTGCGAGGTGCCGATCCGAGCGGCCAGGTCGCGCATGCTGATTCCGAGCAGGACTCGGGCTGCGCGCACTTCGGAGCCGATACCCTCGGCGGCCGACGGGCGGGCATCCGTCGCCGACGCGCGGTCTACCGGAAGGCGTTCGCTCACCGTTGCGATCCTACCGAAAGGGGTGAGGCTACTCCTCGCCGATGTCCTCGTTCCACAGTGCCGGATTCGCCTCGATGAATTCGGCCATCATCGTGATGAGCTCAGGATCGTTGACCACGGTGACCTCGCAGCCGTGTTCGGCGACCCAGTCCTGGCCGCCCAGAAAGTTCTGGTCGTCGCCGACCACGACGCGGCCGATTCCGAACTGGCGCACGAGGCCCGAGCAGTACCAGCACGGCGAGAGCGTGGTGACCATGACCGTGTCGCGGTAGCTGCGCTGCCGCCCGGCGTTGTGGAAAGCGTTCGTCTCGGCGTGCATCGCCGCGTCGCCGTCTTGTACGCGGCGGTTGTGGCCGCTGCCGAGCAACAACCCCGCGCTGGTGAACAGGGCTGCGCCGATCGGGATGCCGCCTTCCGCGGCTCCCTTTCTCGCCTCGTCGCGAGCGACGGACAACTTGTCTGCGTCGGTCTCGTAGATCACGCGGAGGCCTCCACTCGCTCGGCTGGCATCGTGGTCGTTTCGGCCGACAGGGGAGGTCCGAGAACCGGCCGGATCATGCGGAAGACGACGACGTACAACAGCCCGGCGACGACGAAGCCGACCAGCGCTGTGAGATCGCCGATCTCAGGCGAGACCCTCACGAGCAGGCCTACGTAGACGGCCTGGTTGGAGAACAGCCCGATCGAGACCACCGCGGCGACGACGAACGCGACGATGCCTGCGGGGTTGCGGTACTTGTTCTTTTCGTCGACGACGAGTGCCAGCACGGCTGTCCCGCGCCGCAACCAGCGATCGGCGAGAACGATACCGAGCCAGGGTGCGATCCAGTAGGCGATCACGAGCAGGAAGTTCTCGTAGCTCGCGCCGGCGTCAGGCAGGGCGAGCAGGGCGATGACGAAGCCCAGCACGCCGAAACCGAGCGCCACGATGGCCCGGCGCCGTTCGAAGGGAATCTTGATGCCGATCGCGAGGAACGACATCGACCCGGAGTAGATGTTCAGCGCGTTCGCCGAGATGGCGCCCACGGCGATGGCGAGCAGCGTGATCGCCGAGATCCAGCCGGGCATGCCCGCGGTGAACGAGTCGGTGGGGCTGGCGTCCTCGGCCAGGCCGGTGTGCACGATCGTGGCGGATGCTGCACCCACGATCATGAGAAAGCTGGTCGACACGAAATTGCCCAGACCGGATGCGACGGCGATGGTTCTGCGGTTCGTGCCGGCGGGTAGGTAGCGGGTGTAGTCCGAGGCGTACGGGTTCCAGCCGGCCGTGTATCCGAACGCGGCGCCGGCCGCGAGCATAAAGCCCGCGAAGCCGCCGAATCCGCCGGAGCCGTCTCCGCCCGCGGGGGCCGATGTGTCGGCGTTCACCAGGATGAAGATGCCGGCGACCAGGAAGATCGCGCCCAGCACGAACATGGCGTACCGCTCGAAGAGCTGCACGATGTCGTGGCCGACGAACGCGACCGTCACCTCGACGACAACCACGATGGCGAGCGTGAGCACCGGACTCCAGCCCGTCAGGGTGGCCAACGCGAAGGCACCGCTGATGGAATTGACGGCGAACCAGCCGAGCCCGGCCATGGCCGTGTTGAGGCCGGCGGGAATGATGTTGCCCCAGAACCCGAATGCCGTGCGACCGAGCAGCATCTGGGCGAGACCTTCGCGCGGCCCCCAGGTCGACAGGAACCCCTGGCTCAGGCTTCCCAGGAAGTTGCCCAGCAATACCGCGGCCACCGCCTGCCAGAAGCTCAGGCCGAAGTAGAGAACGGCGATGACTCCCACGAAGATCGTGGCGAACTCGAGGTTGGGTGAGGTCCAGGTCGCGAACAACTGCCACGGTGACCCGTGGCGCCTGTCCGACGAGATCGGCTCGATGCCTCCGGGTTCGACGAGTTGCGTTTTCGGGGGTGCGGTCACTGTCATGATCGGAGCCTAGAACCGCCGAACTCGCACGGGCCTGCGTTGCGACAACGCGTTACAGGGCATTTACACGATCGAAACGAAAACGCTCTGTCGAACCCGGGCCATCTCAGCCGAGCCGGGTGTTGGCGATTCCACCATCGATGTCCATGACGGTGCCGTGCATGAACAACGCCTCGTCCGACGCGAGGTAGCGAACGGCGAAGGCGACGTCGACCGGCCGAACCGGGCGACCGGCGGCCGTCGCTGCGGTCATGACTGCGAGGATCTCCGCGCTGTCGGCGTTGCCCGGGGTGCTCGTCGCTCCCGGCGCGACAGTGTTCACGTTGACTCCCTGCGGCCCGAACTCGGCAGCCCAGGTGCGCGTCATCTGTTCGAGGGCGGCCTTCGAAGCCGTGTAGATGGCGCCGAACGGAACACCCACACGGGACATCCACGAGCCGATATTGATGATCGATCCGGTGCCGCGCCCGGCCATCGCGGGCGCGAATTCGGCAACGAGCACGTGGGGTGCACGCACGTTGATGGCCAGCACCGCGTCGAGGTCCGCGTCGGAGAGGTCCGCTGTCGGCGGCGCCGGATAGATTCCGGCGTTGTTGACGAGGATGTCAACGCGTCCGCCGAGCGCCTCCGTGGCCCGTCTGGCAAAGGTGCGTAGATCGTCGTAGCTGCCGGCCAGGTCCGCTGTCACGACGCGGGCCGAACCCCCCGCATCGATGATCGAGCTCGCAACCTCCTGGGAGCGGGCTTCGTCGCGGCCGTTGACGACGACGGTGGCACCGGATGCGGCGAGCACTCGGGCGATGGCTTCGCCGATTCCGCTGCTGGAGCCGGTGACGACGGCGGTGCGCCCTGCCAGGCGGGTATCTGTGGGAAGTGACTGGAGAATTTCTTGATTGGACTTCATGGTCCATTCTTAGCATTAACTGGACCTTGTGGTCCAATGCGTTAAGCTGAGCAGATGGATTCGTCGAAGATCACCGAGCGAGGGCGCCTGACGCGCCAGCGGATCATCGAGGCCACGGGTGAGCAGATCCTCGCGTCGGGAATCGGCGGCACCACACTCGACACAGTGCGAGCGGCGACCCTGACCAGCAAGAGCCAGCTGTTCCACTACTTTCCTGGCGGTAAAGCGGAGCTGGTTCGTGAGGTCGCCGCGTGGGAAGGACGACAGCTTCTCGAGGCGCAGGAGCCCGAGATTCATGATCTCGGGTCGTGGGAGTCTTGGGAGCGCTGGCGGCGAATGCTTGTCGAGTACTACATCGCCCGGGGCCGGTGGGCATGTCCGATCGGCTCGCTCGCGACGCAGGCCGCGACGACCGATTCCGAGCTGGCGAGTGCCATCGCGACGACGATGCGCGACTGGCGTGAGCAGCTCGCCGACGGGGTTCGGCGCATGAAGGCGGCGGGATCGGTCGACAGCTCGGCCGACTCGCAAAGGATCGCCACCGTCATTCTCGCGGCGATCCAGGGCGGTCTAGTGCTCAGTCAACCCGAGCGGTCCGCGTGGCCGCTGGAAGCCGCGCTCGACAACGCTCTGGCGCCGCTTCACCACGTCGCAACCACCCTGTAGGTGTGGACAAGTAACCTTGCACGTATCGATTCCGCACCGATCCAACGCAGGAGCACTATGTCGCGCACCATCAGACTCGCCGTCATTCCCGGAGACGGCATCGGCCCCGAGGTCGTCGCCGAGGCAGTGAAGGTGCTCGACGCCGTGGCGCCGTCTGCGGGCCTCACCGTCGAGAAGACCGAATTCTCGCTGGGGGCCGCCCGTTTTCTCGACACCGGCGACGTGCTGACCGACGACGATCTCGCATCCATCTCGTCGCACGACGCCATTCTGCTCGGCGCCGTCGGGGGAGTGCCGGGAGACCCGCGCCTCGCGAATGCCAACATCGAGCGGGGCCTGCTGCTGAAGCTGCGCTTCACGCTCGACCATTACGTCAACCTGCGACCCACCACGATCTACCCCGGCGTCGACAGCCCGCTGTCGAACCCGGGCGAGGTCGACTTCGTCGTCGTGCGCGAGGGCACCGAGGGGCCCTACGTGGGCAACGGCGGAGCGATCCGCGTCGGCACACCCCACGAGATCGCGAACGAGGTGTCGATCAACACGGCGTACGGGGTCGAGCGAGTGGTGCGCTTTGCCTTCGAGCTGGCCCAGTCGCGCCCCGCCAAGAAGCTCACCCTGGTGCACAAGACCAACGTGCTCACCTTCGCCGGGGGCATCTGGCGTCGACTCGTCGACACGGTCGGTGCCGACTACCCCGAGGTTGCGGTCGACTACCTGCACGTCGACGCCGCAACGATCTTCCTCGTCACCGATCCTGCTAGATTTGACGTCATCGTCACAGACAACCTCTTCGGCGATATCCTCACCGATCTGGCCGGCGCAATCAGCGGCGGAATCGGCCTGGCAGCCTCGGGCAACATCAACCCCGACGGAGCCTTCCCCAGCATGTTCGAGCCGGTCCACGGATCCGCGCCCGACATCGCAGGCAAGCAGATCGCCGACCCCACGGCCGCGATCCTGTCGGTGGCACTCCTCCTCGATCACCTCGGGGTTCCGGATGCCGCGGGCACGGTCCGCGACGCCGTGACGGCCGACATCGCGACCAGGCAGACAGACCGCCCGCGCACGACGAGTGCCGTGGGTGACGCCATCCGCGACGCGGTCGCCGCATCGCTCGCACGCTGACACCGAACCTTTTCGACTAAGGAATCTCCCATGACCGATCTCGACAGCACCTTCCCGCTCACGTTCACTCTCACCCCCTCCGAGGCGGTGCGCGCCGACGGTGAGCGCGAAGCGATCCTTGCGGATCCCGGCTTCGGCAAGCACTTCACCGACCACATGGTGAAGATCGACTGGACCCTGGCCGACGGCTGGCACGACGCCGCCGTCGTTCCGTACGGTCCGCTGCTGCTCGACCCCGCGGCAAGCGTTCTGCACTACGCCCAGGAGATCTTCGAGGGGCTCAAGGCCTACCGTCACGCCGACGGGTCGATCTGGACTTTCCGTCCGGAGAAGAACGCCGAGCGCCTGCAGCGCTCCGCGCGCCGACTGGCCCTGCCCGAACTCTCGACCGACGACTTCGTCGAGTCGCTCAAGCAGCTGATCGCGGCCGACGGCGCGTGGGTGCCCGAGGGCGGCGAGACGAGCCTCTACATCCGGCCGTTCATGTTCGCCAACGAGAGCTTCCTCGGTGTGCGCAGCGCCCAGAAGGTCGGGTACTACGTGATCGCGAGTCCCGCTGGCGCGTACTTCCCCGGCGGAGTCACGCCGGTATCGATCTGGCTGTCGACCGACTACGCGCGTGCCGGTCGCGGCGGCACGGGCGCTGCGAAGACGGGCGGCAACTATGCCTCGTCACTGCTTCCTCAAGAGGAGGCCTACGCCAACGGCTGTGCGCAGGTGCTGTTCCTCGACTCGTCAGAAGGAAAGTACCTCGAGGAGCTCGGCGGCATGAACGTCTTCCTCGTGAAGAAGGACGGCACGCTGGTGACTCCCGAGTCGTCGAGCATCCTCGACGGCGTCACGCGTGACAGCATCATCGAACTGGCGAAGGCCCGCGGCCACAAGGTAGAGCACCGCAAGGTGACCCTCGACGAGTGGCGCGACGGAGTCGCATCCGGCGATGTGGTCGAGGTGTTCGCCTGCGGCACGGCCGCCGTCGTCACGCCGATCGCCGCGCTGAAGGGCGACGGCTTCGTGGTCGGCGACCCGGATGCCCCGGCCGGCGAACTCACGATGTCGCTGCGTCAGGAGCTCACCGACATCCAGTACGGTCGCATCCCCGACGTGAACGGCTGGCTGACCCGCCTCGACGCGTAGGCCAACCGCGCCGGTCGAGTAGCGAGGCCGCGCCGGTCGAGTAGCGAGGAACGAGCGTATCGAGACCACCGTCGGGTGATCTCGATACGGCCGCAAGCGGCCTACTCGATCAGCGCACAGTCTTACGGCCGCGGGCGGCCTACTCGATCAGCGCAAGGGGCTACTCGCGCTCGCGGTCGTCTGCCATCTCGAGGTAGCCGCTGAGCGCCGCGATGAACTCGTGGCTCGGAACGTGGCTCGGGTCTGCCTGGACCTTGACGTATTCGGCCTGCAGCTCGTCGATGGCCTGGTCGATCTCGAGTACGGCGAGGGCATTGCGCTGCTCGTTGTCGAGGCTCACGAGGAATCCGATCGCGCGGTCGATGTCGGCCGCTCCGCCGAAGGAATAGTCGGACATGGTTGTGCTCCTCGAGGCTTGCTCCGTGATGGGCGAGGAGTTGCTCGCCCCTCGATAGCGTAGCGTTCGGACTAGGCTCGGGAGCGTGAAAATTGCGCGCTTTACGGTCAGCGGGGGAGAGCCCCGGTTCGGAATCGTCGATGAGACGGAGATCGTCGTTCTCGTCGGCGATCCCATGTTCGTGGGCTACGAGACCACCGAGGAGCGTGTGCCGCTCGACGCGAACGTCAAGCTGCTCGCGCCGGTCATCCCGCGCTCGAAGGTCGTCGCCGTGGGCAAGAACTACGCCGAGCACGCGGCCGAGATGGGCGGCGAGGCGCCGACCACACCCCTCATCTTCCTGAAACCGAACACCTCCGTGATCGGCCCGGGCGACGCCATCCAGTTGCCGCGCGAGAGCTCGCAGGTCGAACACGAGGGCGAGCTCGCCATCGTGATCGGCAGCATCGCCCGCGATGTGAAGAAAGAGGACTACGCCGACGTGGTCTTCGGGTACACGATCGCGAACGACGTGACGGCGCGCGACATCCAGAAGGCCGATGGCCAGTGGGCCCGCGCCAAGGGCTACGACACGTTCTGCCCGCTCGGCCCGGTCATCGAGACCGAGTTCGACTTCTCGGATGCCGCGATCGAGGTGCGCGTCGACGGCGAGCTGCGTCAGAGCGGCAACACGAACCAGATGATCCACTCGATTCCCGAGATCATCGCCTTCGCGTCGAGCGTCTGGACGCTCCTACCGGGCGACGTGATTCTCACGGGAACGCCCGCGGGCGTCGGTCCGTTCGTCGACGGTCAGAAGGTCGAGGTCTCGATCGCGGGTCTGGGTCTCTTGAGCAACCCGGCGAAGAACCGAGCCTGATCGTCGCATCCCTCTTCGCGGATGAGGAAACTCTCGCAACACGCGGGTTATATGACCGAGCCATACGCGGTGTCGCAGGTTTTTCCTCATCCGCGAAGGAGCGGGCATGATCGGTAGGATTGAGGAGGTATGTCGAATCCCTCCCTGCACCCTGTGTCCACCGCCTCTGGCGCCGACGTTCGCGTTCGGTTCTGCCCGTCGCCCACCGGTACGCCGCACGTCGGCCTGATCCGCACCGCCCTGTTCAACTGGGCGTACGCCAGGCACACCGGCGGCAAGCTCGTCTTCCGCATCGAAGACACCGACGCGGCGCGCGACTCGGAGGAGAGCTACGGCCAGCTGCTCGACGCGCTGCGCTGGCTGCGTCTCGACTGGGACGAGGGCATCGACGTCGGCGGCCCCGACGCGCCCTACCGCCAGTCGGAGCGCACGGACATCTACCTCGAGGTCATCGAGAAGCTCAAGGCTTCTGGCCACCTTTACGAGAGCTTCTCTACCGCCGAAGAGATCGACGCGCGCAACGAGGCCGCAGGCCGCGCCAAGCAGCTCGGCTACGACAACTTCGACCGCACGCTCACCGACGAGCAGCGCGCCGCGTTCAAGGCCGAGGGGCGCCAGCCCGCCCTGCGCCTGCGCGTTCCCGACAGCGAGCTGAGCTTCACCGACCTGGTTCGAGGAGACATCACGTTCCCCGAGGGCTCGTTCACCGACTTCGTGCTCGTGCGCCCCAACGGCGCACCCCTCTACACGCTGGTGAACCCGGTCGATGACGCGCTGATGCACATCACGCACGTTCTTCGCGGAGAAGACCTGCTCTCGTCGACACCCCGGCAGATCGCGCTCTATCACGCGCTCATCGACATCGGCGTGGCCGAGTGGGTGCCGCAGTTCGGCCATCTGCCCTACGTCATGGGCGACGGAAACAAGAAGCTGTCCAAGCGCGACCCCGAGTCCAATCTGTTCCACCACCGTGATCGCGGCTTCATTCCCGAGGGCCTGGTCAACTACCTCGCGCTGCTCGGCTGGTCGCTCACCCACGACCGCGATGTCTTCTCGATCGACGAGATGGTCGCGGCGTTCGACGTGAAAGACGTCAATCCCAACCCCGCGCGCTTCGACCTGAAGAAGGCGGAGTCGATCAACGGCGACCACATCCGCATGCTCGCCAGCGTCGATTTCGCGGCCCGCACGATTCCGTATCTCGTGCGCGACGGCATCCTGACCGAGCCTCTCGACGACGACCAGGAGCAGCTGCTGCTGAAGGCCGCGCCGCTGGTTCAGGAGCGCATGGCGCTGCTCGGCGAAGCGCCGGCCATGCTCGGCTTCCTGTTCCGTCCGGGCACCGAGCTCGAATACCAGCCGGATGCTCTGGCCAGCCTTCCCGAGAACACCGGGCTCGTGCTGAGTGCGGCGCTGAACGCTCTCGAACTGGTCGAGGAGAGCAACTGGAACGCCGCCGAGATCCAGGCTGCACTGCAGGCCGCCCTGATCGACGGTCTCGGGCTCAAGCCGCGCGTGGCGTACGGACCCCTTCGCGTGGCCGCCTCGGGGCGCAAGATCTCGCCGCCTCTTTTCGAATCGTTCGAGCTGCTCGGCAAGGCCGAGTCGATCGCGCGCATAGACCGCCTCTCGAGTCGGCTGGCCTAGCCCATGATCGAGATCTCGCGGCCTAAAGCTGTAGCGCCTGTCGAAGGGCACATCGACTGCGTGATCATCGGGGCGGGCCCGGCGGGTATGTCAGCCGGGCTCAACCTCGTGCGCGCACGCCGCACGGTTCTGCTCATCGACAGCAATCGACCCCGTCACTCGGCGACCCTCAAGAGCCACGGTTTTCTCACGCGCGACGGCGTCTCGCCGCTCGAGCTGCGCAAGACGGGCCGGGCCGAGTTCGAGTCCTACCCCATGGCGTCGTTCCAGCAGGCGCTGGTCACGAGCGTCGCGGTGTCGGATGCGGCGGGCACGCCCGCGGAAGAGTTGAGAGGCCGACCCGAGTACCGGGTGCAGGCGTCTGCGATCCGAGGGGGCGGATCGGTCGACGTCACCGCGTCGGCCGTGCTGATCGCCTCCGGTCTCAGCGAGACGCTTCCTGCGCTGCCCAGCGTTCGCGCCTATTACGGATCGAGCCTGCACAGCTGCGTGGAGTGCGACGGCTTCGAGAAGAGCGACGAGCCGCTCGCTCTGATCGGCGAGAGCGACGACCTGGCCGAGCGTGCGCTGCTGATCTCGCAGTGGTCGAGCGATCTCATCGTGTTCACCAACGGAGTCGGAACCGTCTCTGAAGCCGACGAGGCCGCGCTGGCCGCGCGCGGCATCCGGGTGGAGCGGCGCGTCATCGCCGACGTCGTGGGCGACCGTGACGGGCTCACGGGGGTGCAGCTGGCCGACGGCGAGGTGATTCCACGCACGGGCGGCTTCATTCGGCCTCTGTGGGAGACGAAGCTGGAGTACGCGTCGACGCTGCAGATTCCTGAGACGGCCGACGGGTGGATCGAGGCCGACGCCGATGGTCGCACTGCTGTGGCCGGTATCTACGCGGCGGGCGACGTGGTTCCTCCGGGGCCGCACCAGCTGATCGTGGCGGCCGGCGAGGGCGCGCGTGCCGCGGCCGTGATCAACCGCTACCTGATCGGCTCGCTGTAGGGCAACTCGTTCCCTGAGCTCGTCGAAGGGAATCCGTGTCGACAAGCTCGACGGACGAGACGGCTCGGTTTGAGTGCGGCCCCTGCGTAGGCTAGTGTTGACTCTCGGTCAGGGCTTCGGTTCTGATGCAGTGGGGTATGGTGTAATTGGCAACACGGAAGATTCTGATTCTTTTGTTCTTGGTTCGAGTCCAGGTACCCCAGCAGTAGAGGCCCGCAGTTCACACGAACTGGTCGGGCCTTTTTTGTTGGACTCGTTGCCTCGACGGGCGAGAGACGGATACACGACGTGGACGGGTACGCGAGGCCGAAGCTCCTGACGTCAGCCCCTCCCGATGTCGTCGACTTTGTTCGGGAGACCGTGGGCGGGCGCATCCTTCGCGAGGAGCCAGCGTCTGACGGCTTCACACCGAGCGTGGCGTCGGTCGTCGTCGCCGACGGTGATCGGCACGTCTTCGTGAAGGCCGGCCCCGCCTCCGATGATGGCGGGCAGGCCGTTCGCACCGGCGCTGAACTCTCCGAGGTCATCACGGATCTGGCTCCGGCTCTCATCGGCTGGGCCGAGCGAGGTGGGTGGTACGTCGCGGTCTACGAGCGGCTCGCCGGAGCTGCCGTGGAGCACTGGGAGAGCGGCGACATCGCGGAGCTGGCTTCGCTTGCCGCCACCATGCGCGAGCGGCTGAACCCGAGCCCGATCGTCGACACCGAACCCTTCGCCGATGCGTTCGCGCCGCTCCTGGGTGCGTGGGGAGCGTTGATCGAGCCGGGCGATCCCAGGCGTGAGACGGTCGAGCATGTGCGTACGCGAGAGGTGCCGTATGGACTGCAAGCCGAGACGCTTGCTGAGCTCGAGGCCGATTGGTTCGAGGCTCTGCGTGCGGGTTCCGCTCTGCAGCACGGCGACATTCGACGCGACAACGTCATGCGTGAGCCATCCGGTCGGTTACGACTCGTCGACTGGACCCACCGCTGGACGGCGCCGGGATGGGCCGACTGGGCGAGACTCGTGCCGGATCTCGCCGCCGATGGTCTCGACCCGCAGCTCGCTTTCGAGGCAATCGCGGGGAGTGACGCGAACGAGCACGAGGTGAACGTCATGCTCGCCGGTCTGGCCGGGCGCTGTTGGAGAGACGGGTATCTCGATGCGGTACCAGGATTGCCCCAGCTGCGACCCATGCAGCGACTCCAAGGCGACATGACGCTGAGGTGGCTGGCCCAGCGGGGCGTGCAGTAGTCGCCGTCGGGCGCTTCAACTTGCGTCGTCTGTAGGAACTGCGGCAGCGGCACCCTTATTAGCCTCGGGGCATGAGCGGAAAGCTGAACATCGCCATTGTCGGAGGCTCTATCGGAGGGCTCTTCGCCGCAGTCCTCCTCTCGCAGGCAGGGCATCGGGTCACCGTGTACGAGCGATCAGAGCGCGGCCTCGCGAAGCGGGGAGCCGGCCTGGTCGCCCAGCAGGAGCTGTTCGACATCCTGCGATTGGCGGGCCGGAAAGACGCGGGCGACGTCGGGGTCGTCGCTCGCGAGCGGATCACCCTCGACCGGTCGGGTCGCGTCGTCTTTGGTGACCCCTCGCCCCAGACTCAGCTCTCGTGGGACTACATCTACGAGGCCTTCCGCGGACTGCTTCCGGCCGACTCGTACCGTCTCTCGAGCCCAGTGCACAGCGTCTCCTCCGCCGACGACCGGGCGACGGTGCGATTCGACGACGGGCGGGAGGAGGGTGCCGACCTCGTCATCGGCGCGGACGGGCTGAACTCCGTTGCTCGAGAGTTCGTCGACCCCGGACGCTCCGAGAACTCCTACGCGGGGTACGTCACCTGGCGCGGTCTTATTCCCGAGTCATCGCTGCCCGCTGCCTCGGCCGAAACGCTTCTCGACCGTTTCGCCTTCTTCAACGGACCCGAGGCGCACATGCTGGGCTACCTGGTGCCGGGCCCCAACGGCGAGACGGCGGTGGGCGAACGACGCTACAACTGGGTCTGGTATCGGGCGCTCACGAGGGCGGCGCTCAGCGCCCTGATGCGGGATGCGGGCCGGCCGTCGTCCAGCACGTCTCTGGCGCCGGGGCAGCTGCCGCCGCTTCGACGCGACGAACTGGTGAGCTCTGCAATCGATGAGCTTCCTCCACCGTTTGCCAATGCGGTCGTCGCCGAACCACGCCCGTTCCTGCAGGCCATCTACGACTTTGTGCCCACACGGATGGCGCGTGGCCGGGTGATGCTGCTCGGCGACGCGGCGGTGATGGTGCGGCCGCACACCGCCATGGGGGCGGCGAAAGCGGCCGGAGACGCGATGACGATTGCCGCGCTGCTCGCGGAACTCGACGTGTCCGACGCGCTGCACCGATACAACGCCGAGCGTCTCGCGGTAGGGCGAGCGGTCTCGGACTACGGCCGTAGGCTGGCCTCCTCGCTGCCGTTCGCTCGCTGACTCGGAGCGCCCCGCGGTCACCTCATTCAGGCCGTGGTTGCCTGCACGTCACTCGGCGTTCATGTGCCGCCGCCACTGTGGCGGAGTGCTGAAACTCCTGTCTCGACCCCTCGCCCTGTCCGTTGGATCCGCAGTGCTGCTCGCCGGTCTCTTCGCCGTACCCGCGGCTGCGACGGCCGACGTCGTTTCCCAAGACGCGGACCAGATGCCTGCGGTGGCAAGTGCTCTCCGCATCAACGAGATCGAGACCAACGGCAGCCCCGACTGGGTCGAACTCATGAACACGGCGACCGAGCCGCTCGACGCATCCGGATTCGTGCTGACCGGCCGCGAGAACGGAGTGACGCTGACCCTGCCGAGCAACACGGTGATCGCGGCCGGAGCGGTTTATGTCGCCGAGAGCTCGACCTTCAAGCTCAAGAAGGGTGACAAGGTCAGCCTGTTCGCCGCCGACAGCACGACGTCACTCGACTCCTATGAGTGGGGCGACTTTCACCTCGACACGTATGGACGCGTTCCCAACGGCACCGGCGACTTCGTGCAGCAGGCGGCTTCGTCGAAGGGCGCGCTCAATCCTGCTCCTACCGACCCGGGAGAGGGCCCAGGGGAGGACGGCGACGACTCCGGATGGCAGTCCGTGAAAGTCAACGAGGTCACTTCGGCGAACGACGATCCCACCCACGATGCCTACGAACTAGTGAACAGCGGCGACGTCGATGTCGACGTCTCCGCCTGGCTGCAGTCCGACAGCACCAGCCTGCCCGCCGCGATCAGCGCACCGAACGGCGCCGTCGTGCCCGCCCGCGGCTACCTCGTGCTGCTCTCGAACCAGGGCCTCAGCTCCGACGGCGACTCCGTGAAGGTCTACCGCGCCGACGGCTCCACCATTGTCGACTCTGTCGGCTGGGGAACGAATGATGCGCAGCCGGGTTCGTGGTCGCGCTGCGCCGACGTAACGGGCGCATGGGCGCACACCGCGGCATCCAGTTTTGGAGCCTCGAACGCCACGGCCTGCGCCGGCACCATCATCGCGCCGAGCACCCCGGGCGGTGGCGAGGCTGCGTGCCAGACGGAGGCGCCCTCAGATTTCGGAAAGGCCATCGAGGGCGGCATCGCCTGGCCCGGAAGTCAGAACCCGGTCGTCTCCGACAACGCGTGTCAGTTCGTCACGACCCTCTCGGGACAAGACGTCTCCGGCCTCGACATCGACCCGAGCGCTCCGACCGTCATGTGGGCAGTGAAGAACAAGAGCCACGTCTACCGCCTCGTCAAGAGTGGCAACCTCTGGGTTCCCGACACGGCGAACGGGTGGTCCGCCGGCAAGGACATCGTCTTCCCGAGCGGTGGGGGACAGCCCGACTCCGAGGGCATCACGGTCGGCCCCGACGGCTTTCTGTACATCACGACCGAACGCGACAATGCGGCGAGCGGCGTTCCCCTCGACAGCGTGCTGCGCTTCGACCCGAACGAGTCCGGCACGACGCTGCATCCGACCGTGCAGTGGGATCTGACCGCCGATCTCGCCGGCGTGATCGACCCGGTCAAGGCCGACTCCAACCTCGGCTTCGAGGGCATCACGTGGGTGCCCGACTCCTACCTCACGACGAACGCGTTCATCGACCAGAGCACGGGCAAGACCTACGACCCGTCGATCTACGAGGGTCACGGCACAGGCCTCTACTTCGGCGCACTGGAGAAGAACGGGCACCTTTACGCCTACGCGTTGAACGCCGACGGCACCTTCCACCGTGTCGCCTCGATCGCGACCGGACTTCCGATGATTCAAGAGACTCAGTGGGATGCCGATGCGCAGCGCATCTGGGCGGTGGCCGACAACTCGTCGGCCGGCTCGTCGACGCTGCTCAAGATCGACGCCACTGGTGCGTTCGTCGTCGACCGCATCTATGACCGACCCACGGGGCTGCCGAACAATAACAACGAGGGTTTTGCAATCGCGCCAAGCTCCACTTGTGTCAACGGAGTCAAGGAGGTCATCCGTGCCGACGACGGCAACAACGGCGGCCACTCCCTGTGGTCGGGCACGATCTCGTGCGATCTCGCCCTCGGCCCGCAGGGCCCGAACCCGCCCGCCTCGTCGCCGACGGTCGCAGCGACCCCGTCGACCGTGCAGGCCGGTGGCGTCACGACGATCGTCGCCGAGGGTCTCGTGCCGGATACGGAGTACACGATCGTGCTGCACTCCGACCCGGTGACGTTGGGCAGCGTGGTCGCCGACTCGACGGGCGCGCTGGCGCTGCGCGACGTGCGCATCCCGGCCGACACGACAGCCGGGGCTCACACGATTACGGTTGCTGCGGCATCCGACCCCGCCACGGTGGTGGCCAGTATTCCGTTCACGGTGACGGCCGCAGTCGGAGGGCCGTCGGGAACCGCGCCGACTCCAGCGGGCGGAGCAGCTAAACCGGCCAGCCTCGCATCCACTGGCGCTCAGCCGATGTCGGGAATCGCGATCGGCACGCTCTTGCTGATGCTGGGCGCTGGATTCGTGGTTGTGCGTCGTCGTCGCTCTGCTTCGGCTGAGTAGGTCGTCGGCAGTCGGTCAGCGGAAGTAGGGCCGACCGGCACGTTGCTGCCCGGCCGGGATCGGCGTGCCCCGAGGGTTCTGCCAGTCGGGCAGCCTGACGTGCGGTTTTCCTCGGATCATCTCGAGAGTCCACGCCGAGGTGTGGATCGTGGCGTGATGGAACCGACACAGCAGGGCCAGATTGCCGAGATCTGTTCGACCGGCTGCGAACCCGGCGCTGACCCACGGGATGACGTGGTGCGCCTGACACCGCGCTGGTGGAACGGCGCAGCCGGGGATGACGCAGCCGCCATCGCGCGCTGCGAGGGCCCGCCGTTGTGCGCGGGTGGCCAGCCGTTGCGTCTTGCCCTGGTGCAATACCTGGCCGTTGTCGCCGAACACGGTGAGGATGGTGTCGGCGTCGCACTGGAGCATGTTCACGGTGCTCAGGGGAACGGGCTCGCTGCTGCCGTCGATCCAGCCGACCCCACGGCCCTCTTCGAGGTCTTTGAGCGTGACATGAACGTTCACGGTGGGTGCGGCTCCGTTGAGCCGCGATGCGGCGGGGGATGCCGCGGCCATGTCGATGAGGGTTATCACGGCGTCGAGGAGCTTCTGCTGTGAGCTGCGCAGATCTGACGGAACGCACTCTGCTGCCTCGGAGTCGGAGATGCCCTCGTCGCCGCCTGGCTGTGGCGTCCCCGGGTCTGCCGTGCGGGGGCTGAGGATGGAGTCGACCGCGGTGAGAAAGATACCCAGTTGAAGCGGCGGCAGCGCGTACGTGCCTCGAGCCATGCCGTCTGCGCCGACTCTCGGGTAGCTGAATCCGCGTAACGCCTGCTTGACGGCGTCGCGCGGCTCGGCGCCGTCGGGGTCGAGATGTTCGCGGATGCGGGTCGCGAGTCGACCGATCTCGTCGACGGTGTATCGCCGCGTGTGATCGGCATCGTTGAATGTTGCCGTCGCAGCGTTTACGAGATGCAGCTCGGCCTCGTCGACCGTCTCGGACCGGAGGGTGCCCGGAACCGCCTCTGTGAGGGTGCGGCAGATGACGGACGCGGCGTCGACCCCGATCTGGCCAGAGCACAGCGCGTTCTCGACGGCCGGGAAGCTGCTCGGCACAGGCAACCCGGTTATCGACAGCGACGATCGGAGCTGTCTGCCGAGGGCCATGCGCGAGCCGGCCGTGCGCTCAGACACCGTCGCGGTCGCGGCGATCAGTTTCTTGGCGGTCGAAAAGCCGTGCCGGTAGGCGAGCCCAGCCGTGTCGAGTTCGCGCCGGGACTCGTTCTCGATCTCGGCGGCAACCCAGGTGCGCGCGGCATCGGTGGCGCGGCCGGCGGCTTCCCAGTCGTGGGCCGACCGCAGAAGTTCGTCGCCCGTGGCGAGTTTTCGGTCTGACGCGAGAAGCTCGTGGAGGCGTTCGGCGATGTCGCCGAGGGTCGCGTCCTTGAGTTCCATACGTGAATTCAAGCAGGAGCCACCGACATTGACTCTCGCGGTACATTCGACACTTGATCAGGAGATAAAGCTGTGGATAACTGCCGAAATTGAGGCTACTGGCACCAGTCCGGCATCCACCCGTCGACCGACTTCGTCGTCTCGAGCGACGAGAGGTCGACGAACGACGTCGTCATCGGCACATATGACGGCACGTTGGGGTATTTGTCGTTCTGCTTGTCTTCGGCGAACGTCTCGACCGCGGCGACCCTGCCGTTCGGTGACAGACAGATGTTCCGGATGCGGGTGCCCTCGTCCGGTCGAAAGATCTGCCGGGTTCCGCTCTCGTCGATGAGCATGAGCACCGACGTGGAGTACTGGTGCTGCGCGTCCGGCACGTCGAATTCCTGCACGAAGCTGCCCTGCCCATCGAGATACAAGCGCTTACCCGGGTAGTAGCTCGGGTCAGCCTGCGCAGTGAGGGAATCGAATGTTTCCGTCTTAGCCGCCTGAAGATCGATGCGAGTGAAGTCCTCAAGATCGGAGACCACGAGCTGAGCCGTGCCAGGGATGAAGCCGTGCACCTCGGCATGTCGGCCCAGGGGGCTCGGAACCGAGTTTGTCGTGACGTCGATAAGGAAGAGCTGCTGGTCGTAGTCCTGGATCACAGCCGACGTCGTTCCCTGAACGAACGTCCAGGCGACCGCCGGCAGCTGCGCGCCGTCGAATCCCTTGACCTGCCGGGCGGTGGCGCCGTCACTGGCAGGGTCGTAGACGTAGAGCGTGGTCGGCGAGGTGGAGCCGTCGGGGGCTGACTCGCCGGTGACCGTGAAGCCGAAGAGCCCGGATGCGCCGGACGACTTGAGATAGCGCATCGCCCCGGTCGCGACGCCGGTTGCGACCTCCGTGTCGACGCCCGTCGAGAGATCGCGCACGACGAGCGAGGTCTTGTTCTGATCGTCGAGCACGATCGCAGCAAGCATCGAACCGCTGACCGCGTACTCCTGGATGCGTGGGGCAGTGAATACGTCTTCGGCCGGGGCATCGTCGGAGAGAGAAGCGCGAACCACCCTGTCGGGCTCGTCGCCAGCCACGCTGCCCGTGTCGCGGATGAGCGTGTAGATCGGGATGTCCGGGGTGGTGAATGAATAGTCGAGCGAGGCGGCCGCTCCGGAGTAGAGGCTCTTGGCCGCGACCGTGACGGTGTAGTCGGTCTCGTAGTCGAGCATGCCGTCGAGTGTGAGAGTGAGGTCGCTGCCAGAGGTCGTGGCCGTGAAGGGAATAGAGGGGGTGACGGTCACCTGCGATGCATCGACGTGCGCGATCGGCTGATTGGCGTGCAGAACGAGCCGCTGTCCAGGCCGTCCCACGGCGCCCTGTCCATTGATCTCGCCCGAGGTGAGTCGCGGCCCCTGCATGGTGTTCGCTGCTCCGAGTACACCGCCGAGCAGGGCGAGGCTCGCGACGACGACGATCGTGAGTCTCCGATACCTCTGGGCCGCACGCCGACCGGAGCGTCCTTCAGACGACCCTCGACCTTCCGCGGGCGTGCGCTCGTCAGTAGGCATACGGCTCGGCCGGCTGGTCGATGGCCGACACGGTGGGGTTCGCCATCACGACGCTCTCGCTGCTCTTCCCGCTCGGATTGAGCGCGAAGGTTCCTTTCGCCTCGACCCAGCTGTCGACGGCATACGTCGACGACCAGCCGGGGGAGTACACCGGAACGCCGATCGGCTGCGCGTCGACCGCACAGCAGGTGATGACGAACCGCGTGAGGTAGAAGACGTTCTCGGGGTCGCTCGAGTCTGCGGTGACGAAGCCCGAGAGGGTCGTGGTCTTGCCGACCACGAAATCGCTGCCGGAGCCGTCCCGCAGCAGAGAAACCCAATCCCTCAGGCTCAGAGACGACACGTCGGAACCGGCGAGTTCGACGTGGGAGCTGGTGTCCGACTCCACTCCGGTTGCCGAGCTGTTCAACTCGCGGTTCTCGACGGTCGCTGTGGTGAGCGTCGAGGGCGGAACGATCACGAGCGCGACGAAGGCCAGGGCGATGGCCACAATCCCCGCCACGGGCAACACCACGCGCCACCGACCGCGCGGCGCCGCGGGTTCGAGTTGCTCGGACTCATGTTCGTGATCATCCTTCTCCGGAGTGACGGCGAAGGCCGCGAGCGTGAGCAGTCCGCCGAGGATGGCCATGACGACGGTGAAGACGAAGTAGCGAGGGTGGATGTACAGCCCGAGTTGGCCGCTCAGCGCGAGCCACGAGATCGAGACGATGCCGATCAGGCTCAAGGCGAGCCCCTGCCAGCGCGCGAGGATTCGTTCAAGCAATGAGATTCACTCCCAATCCGAGTACCAGTGCGGCCAGGGCGACGACGAGGGTGAGTCGAGTCAACGTCGATGTGGTGAACGTGGTTCGAAGAAGCGCCAGCATCTTCACGTCGACCATGGCGCCGAAGACCAGGAAGGCCACGATGGCTCCCGGCATGAAGGTCGAACCGAACGACAGAATGAAAAAGGCGTCGACGTTCGAGCAGATGGCGATCACGAACGCCAGGGCCATCAGCGCGAGCACCGACCAGACCGGATTGCTTCCGAGCGCGATGAGAACATCCCTGCTGACTCCGACCTGAATCAGCCCGGCGATCGCCGAGCCGATGAACAGGGCGGGCAGCATGGCGCTCGCCTCACTCGAGAAGGCGACGATGCTGCGTTGCAGCCGAGGTGTGTGCGAGGCGTGGTCGTGGCCGACACGACAGGTGGCTTCGAATCCGCGGGTCAGCAGCTCCTCGGGCCTCGGATGCTTGCTGAACAGCCAGCCGATGAGGTTGGCGATGAGAAAGCCACCGATGATTCGGGCCGCGAGTATCCCGTTGTCCCAGCCGAACGCCTGATACGTCGTGATGATCGTCACGGGATTCAGAATCGGTGCCGCAAGCAGGAATGTCATCGACTCCGCGACGGTGAGGCCCTTCACCATCATTCCCCGCGTCAGCGGAACATTGCCGCACTCGCAGACGGGAAGCAGCACCCCGAGCAGCGACATCACGGCACGCCTGAGCACGGGTCTCGTGGGAAGAACGCGCTGCATCAGCGATTCGGGGAGCCAGATCTGCACCACGATCGACAGGATGATGCCCAGAAAGACGAACGGGATCGACTCGACGATCACGCTGATCGAGAGCGTCAGAAAATCGCGGGCGACGTTCGGCAGTTGATCCGCCGTCGACGACGGTGCGAGCACACGCGTGGCGAAGACGGCTGCGGTCAGCGCGAGACCGACACCGACCCCGATGACGCCGCGCCGATGCCGACTCGTCGCGCGTGCCTGAGCGACGGGCAGAGGCGGCGAGGAGATCATCGGGTCAAGCATAGGCATGGCGGCTGAGACCGACCGCGGCCGCAGAGCCGCGGCAAGCGGTGGAAACTACATCACCGCGCCGATATAGGAGTACTTCACGAAGACCTCGGCCGCGATCCCGGCCTCCTCGAGAACGCCCTGCACTGCCGTGAGCATGTAGCGCGAGTCCCAGCCCATATAGAGGAAGTGCTCGTCGTCGAGCGTGTCCCAGTGCCCGTTCCACGACTGCGCGTCGTAGATCGGTCCGCCCCGGCGGGCACTGAACGCCACGACGTCGGCGCGCGAGTCCGCCCAGAGCCGCTTGAAGATGCGGTTGAAGAGGTACTTGATGTCATAGACCTCCCAGTGCTCGCCGCGGTACTCCACGTACTCGAACTCGCGTTGCCACCCCTGCGGCCAGCCGCGTCGCTTCTGGGCGTCGAGGATGGGCGTGAGCCCGTCGTCGTCGATCATCACGACAGCCGGTCGCTTCCAGACCTGCAAGAACTTCTCGGTGAGACGCACGGTGCGGGCTGCGATCGCTCGCGTGCCCCAGGCTTCCGTGTCGGCCAGTTCGCTCGTCAACGCGATCGAGCTCTTCGCGTAGGAGCGGTCGCGCTTCTCGGCAAAGGACTTGTCAGCAGCGCGCTCGGCCAGGTGCTCCTCGAGCAGAGCGAGGTTGCCGATCGTCTTGGCGAGAGCCCGGTGGCTGTTCTGCTCGTCGTCGGAGTAGTCGACCCATTCGCGCTCGCCGTCTCCGCTCCACGAATCTCCGGGTGCGAGCGGAACGATGTGCTCGACATCGAGGTCGACGGTCGATTCGACCTCGCTGAGCCGACCCAGTACATACGCCGGGTGGGCCAATTCGGCGTATTTCAGGGCCACACGCACACGCTCGTCGCTGGGGGTGATGCGGGAGATCGCGCGCACCAGCGCATCCGGGCCGTCGGCGCGCGCCCTGCTCAGCCGAGCGACCAGGCGGTCGTTGCCCACGCCGACGAGCGTGCGGCGCAGCAACAGAGATTGGATGTTCTCGAGCAGCTCGACGAGAGACGCCCGGTCGAGCGTCTGCCGCGAATAGTCGAGGTAGGCACGCATGACGAGCGGGTACATGCCGCGGCCGAACGTGTTGAGATAGCCGAGCTGGCGCGACACCTCGGGGTCGGATTCGAGGCTCGGCTCGAGAAGAACACGATACGCGGCGGAGTACGAGCGCCACTCGGCGGCGTGCCTGCGGAGCGTCTCGACATCGAGCCGCGGGAACTGCTGCTGGAACGCGTCGTACACTCCCCGCTGGCCGACCACGGTGACCTCGCGGCCGGTCGTCATGACCAGGTAGTGCCGCCAGAACGAGGCGATCTGATCACCGGTGTTCTGCTCGATCGGCAGCCAGAAGGAGTCTTCGATCTCGCTCTGCTCGAGGTGCGTGAGACCCATGAGTACGTAGTTGTGGATGAGCTCGTGGTCGCGCAGCGGCTCGCCCGTGGAGTTGAGGCTCTCGAAGATCTGCTGCGCGTTGGCATTGGCGCCGAGAGTGATGGCCACGTGCTCGAGCTTCTGTAGGCCGCGCCAGATGCGCGGCACTTCGTCGAGGCGGACCTGGCTGCGGAAGAAGGCGTAGTTGTCGTCGAAGCGCGAGTCGCGCAGCTCGTCGCCGGCTCCGAGCCGATCGAGCACGACGCTTTCGAAGACCTGAGCCCAGGCGCGGTGGGGGCGCAGTTTCGTTCGGCTGGGATCGGCGGCGCGCACGAGCACTCTCTGCAGCTCTGCGGCGAGCGCCGGATCGCTGTGCTCGACCGTGTGGTGCAGGGCGGCGATCAGCAGCATCAGCGTGGTGATGCGCTGCTGTCCATCGATGAGCACGAGCTCGGAATCGTCGGCGTCGTCTGTGCTCTTCGATGACAGGATCGACCCGATGAAGTGCGTGTGCCGATCTTCTGTTTGCGAGACGGCTCGGATGTCGGTGAGCAGCTTCTCGCACGCGCCGATGTCCCAGCGGTACTGCCGTTGGTAGACCGGAACGACGATCGTGGTGTCGTCTGCGGAGAGCCACGCGACCGTGTTGACGGCGGTCGCATCGATGTTCGTGGCAGTGACCATGTCTTTGTTGAACCCGTCTCGTTTCGCACGTCTCGGTGGGCGGCGTGTTGCGGTGCCGTGCAGCCGTCGAGTCTAGTAGATCGGGTTTAAGGCACTTCTTCTACAACGGATAGAGGCTCGATGTTAGCCTTGCCTAAGTTGGGCCTGTTAAAACGTGCTGGCCCCCAACGAAAGGACATGATTTCTAATCATGGGTTACATCAAATCTGCCGCTCTGGAAGAGACCGGCTATGTCGTACTCGATCGCTACAACAAAGAGATCGACCCCAAAGAATGGCTCGACATCGAGTACGTCGACTGGAAGTCGTCGGGCGACACCCGCTTCGCTCCTCTCGCAAGCGCCTTCGGTGACATCGAGTGCAACGGCTTCTGGAACCACAAGCCGCCGCGCACCGACAAGGATGGCGTGTTCATCCCGTCGCAGACCGAGAAGGCCCCGACTCTCACCGCCCGCGCCCAGGAGCCCGGCGCGAACGTCGGTCGCTGCCGCGTCATCGAGCTGCAGCCGAACTCGTACGCCGACTGCCTCTACAACCTGCACCAGGACGACAACAACCGCCTCAACCCCGACGGCACCGGCTGGGTCGTTCGTGGTTTCTTCAACCTCACCGACGACACGGAGAGCTTCTTCGTTCTGCGCGAGAACCGCACCGACCCGAGCGTCGAGTACCGCATCGCTCTTCCGGCCGGCGCACAGCTGATCATCGACACCCAGCGTCTGTGGCACGCCGCCACACACCTCGGCAGCGACCCGCGCTACTGCCTCATTACGTCGTGGGAGTCGGGCCCCGAGCTCGACGCCTACATCGAGAAGTACAACGGAGTGAAGCACGTTCCGAACTTCGAGGTCGACCAGGAGGTGCTCGACGCCGGACAGGCCGAGCAGACCCGTCGCCTCGCAGCTCGCGCTGCCGCACTCGCCGCTCGCGGCCAGGCCGAGAAGCTCGTCATGAGCGAGGCCTAAGCTTCACCGCTCTACAGAAGGGGTCTTCGTCCGAGTAGGACGAAGGCCCCTTTTCGGCGTTGTGCCCTGTGGGTCACGGGGCCATAATCATTCCTAGTAGGAATAAATAGACGGCGATGAAGGAGCCCTGATGTCCACGACGCTCAACCCCTACCTCAGCTTCAACGGCAACGCGAAAGAGGCGATGGAGTTCTATCGCTCGGTTTTCGGGGGAGAACTCACGATGAGCCGCTACGCGGACTTCGGCATGGACGAAGACCCGTCTGAGGCCGACAAGATCATGCACGCTCAGCTTGTCGCGCCCGGTGGCCTCACCCTCATGGGTGCGGACACGCCGAACAGCATGCCCTTCACCCCCGGCAATACCTACTCCGTGTCGCTTAGCGGTCGAGATGTCGACGAGCTCACCGGCTTCTGGCAGAAGCTCAGTGACGGCGCAACAATCAATTTGCCCCTCGAGAAAGCGCCGTGGGGCGACAGCTTCGGCCAGCTTGTCGACCGCTTCGGTGTCGGATGGATGGTCAACATCGGCGGTTCACCCGATGAGCCGACGCCCCAGTCCTGACGGCTCTTAGCGCGCTCGCACGTACCGGGTCAGCAGCAGCCCGTCCGATTCGAGCACATGCACGAGGCGCATCCGGCGGGCGGCGTCGCTCTCGCCGTGCGAGATCCGGATGCCGGCTCCGCCTTCCAGAAGCGGGCTGACGGTCAGGCACAGCTCGTCGACGAGGTCGGCCGCGATGAACGTGCCGAACAGGCTCGGGCCGCCCTCGCACAGAATCTGTGTGAGCCCACGCTCGACGAGCACGTCGACGATGCGCTGCGGTTCGACCTGAGCTTCGCCGCACGAGATCACGTCGGCAACGCGCTCGAGCGCCTCGCGTGCGCCTGTGGGCGCCGAGTCGGAGGTCAGAACCAGCGGCCTAACCGGTGCCTTCGCGAAGATATCGCTCGTCGGGTCGAGGTCGAGCCGACCGGAGACGAGCGCGAAAGCCGGCTGCGCGGCCAGGCCGTGAGCCTCTCGCCACGTTGCATCGGCATCCGAGAGCCGCATGGCGCCGTACCCCTCGCTGCGCACGGTGCCCGCGCCGACGAGAACGACGTCGCTCAGGCGACGGAGAGTGTCGAACACCAGCTTGTCGGCAGGGCCGCCGAGGTCGCCAGAGAGCCCTTTGACTGTCGCTGAGCCGTCAAGGCTCGTGATGAAGTTCACGCGCAGGGTCGGAACGCCCCGATCGGCGACGGAGTACGCCGCGGCGAGGGCGGCTGCGTCGAGCGGGGCGGCGCCGGCGGAAAGCAGAGCGATTTGGATGTCGGTCACGTCAGCAGCCTTCTCGTCGGTCATTCGTTCTGATCGGTCATGTTGTGCCGCAGGTACTCGGGTTCACGCAGGCCGAGGATCGTCTCCGTCATGCGCATCGCCTGCACCGACCGCGCAACGTCGTGCATTCTCACGATCCGAGCGCCGAGCAGGGCGCAGGCGGTGGCTGCCGCCAGGGATCCGTCGACTCTGTCGTCTCGTTCGGCGCCCAGCGATTCGCCGACGAAGTCCTTATTCGACACGGCTGCGATCGCTGGAAGGCCGATGCGGGCGATCTCATCGAAGCGGCGCGTGATCTCGAGAGAGTGCAGCGTGTTCTTGTTGAGATCGTGGCCCGGGTCGATGATGATCTGCGACTCGTCGAGGCCCAGATCCGTGGCCAGCTCGACGCGCTCGCGAAGAAAGTCCGCGACGTTCTGCACGACATCGTCATAGCGCGGTGCCGCATAGGCGGTGCGAGGTTGGGCGAGGCTGTGCGTGATGACGAGGGTGGCGCCGGTGGATGCGGCCAGCTCCGCGAGCGCCGGGTTCTGCAACCCGGTCGTATCGTTGACGACCGAGGCGCCCGCGGCGATACACGCCTCGGCGACCTCGATCCGGAACGTATCGACCGAGATGACGACGTCTGACTGTGCCGCCACGGCCTGGACGACGGGGAGCACGCGGTCGAGTTCTTCAGAGGCAGAGACCTCGGGGCCAGGGGCGAACTTGACCCCGCCGATGTCGACCCAGTCGGCGCCGGCTGTCGCTGCGGCGAGAGCCGCGTCGATGGCGCGGTCGAGGGCGAAGGTTCTGCCGCGGTCGAAGAAGCTGTCGGGCGTTCTGTTGACGATCGCCATGACTGCGATGCGAGCGGAGAAGTCGATGGTGCGTGCGCCGATGGTGCGCACGGGGCTCGAAAGAGGGGGGAGCGGAAACCCGGAGGTCGCCGTGGGCGTCGTCATGACTCCATCATGCCTCTCGCGACGGCGCGCGGCCTGTGCGAGCGAGCTGTTCACTCTCGCTGCAGGCGAATCACGAGAATGCCGCGCTCGTCCAGATGTGGATCAGTGCATACGAGCGCAGGGGCCGCCACGGCTCGGCAATCCGTTCGGCCTCGCCGGCCGTGCTCACTCCGAGCGCTCGGCGCAGAACGAGATCACCCGCGGGATACGCATCCCGGTGGCCGAGCGCACGAACGGCGAGGTAATCGGCCGTCCACGGACCGACTCCGACGATGGAGAGGAGGGAGGCTCTCGTCTCGACGAGATCGACAGACGGCGTGAGTGCGAGGCCCTCAGCGCATGCCAGGGCCACCGCTTGCAGTGTTCGAGTGCGGGCGCCCGTCAGACCGATGGCCCGCTGCAGTTCATCGGTCGGCACCGATGCGAGCACGTTGGGTCGGGGGAAGAGCAGCAGAGAATCCGGGCCGGGCTCTCCGAAGGCGGCGACGAGCCGCCCCGAGAAGGTGCGGGCGGAGAGCAGGGAGACCTGCTGACCCAGAACCGTGGTGATCGCCGCCTCGTATCCGTCGGGATGACCGATCACGCGCAGCCCGGGCCGGGCCGTGACCATCGGGCCGAGTATCGGATCGCGGCCGAAGGCATCCGTGATCGTCGAGGGGTCGAGATCGAGGTCGAGCCACGCGCGAACGAAGGATGCGACCGCCTCGACATCGCTCGGCTCGCCGCTCGAGATGGTCGTCATCACCGACCGGGTGCCTAGCTCGACGCGAACCGCCACGGGCCCACTCGGAGCGCCCATGATGCGAGTCACGGACAGGCCACGTGGATCGACCCGCTCGGAACCGGGAACAGCGTGCGCCGCGATCAGGGCTATCGCTTTCTCGCGCTCGTAGGGCGGAGAGAAAGGAAGCTCGATCGTGGTCGAGGCGGTCATCGCCGCGGTGTCAGAGCGCGCGGGCGAGTGACTCGAGTCGGCCGAGCGGATCGTCTCCGGCGGGAATGAACACCACGCTGGTTGCGCCGCTGGCGTGGAGCTCGGCGATGCGGGCGCGCACTCGATCGGGGGTTCCGGCCAATGCGAGGGCGTCGACCCACTCATCCGGAAGCGCGTCGACGAACTCCGCGCGCGTCGCGGATCGTGCCCGCAGCGCCGCGAACTCCTCGGCGAAGGGCAGCGGCTCGATGTGCGGTGCCCAATCCGGCTCGCCGATCCACTCGAGGGCCGGCCGGGCGATCTCACGCGCCACCGAGGCATCGTCGTCGACCGCGGCCACGTTGTAGACAACGACCTCATGTGGCCCCGACGCATCGATGTTCGCGAGCGCCGCGACCACGTATTCCGGGGTGACCGGCTCGGCCAGGATCGTGCCGTCGGCGGAGCGCCCGGCGATCGCGAGCGACTTGGGACCGCGCACCCCGGCGAGAACCGGGGGAGCGGTCGAAGCGGGAGTCTCGAGCTGGGCGCCATGGATCTGCACATAGCGCCCGTCGACCTCGAGAGCGTCGCCGGCCAGCAGCGTGCGGACCGCCGTGAGCTGCTCGTCGAGCATGGTCAGGATGCTCGCCGGCTTGTCCCCGACCTGGCGCATCCAATCCGGCATGCCATGCCCGATTCCGAGGATCAGCCGATCGGGATAGATCTCTGCGAGAGTGTTGGCCTCGAGCGCCGTGAAGGCCGCGTTCCTTACGGGCGCGGGCAGGATGCCGATCCCCACCCGGATGCGCTGGGTCGAGGCCAGCGCGACGGCGGCTTGCGCGAATCCGCCGCGAAAGAAGCAGTCTTCGACGACCCAGAGTTCGTCGAAGCCGAGGTGCTCGGCCTTCTGAACGAAGGGAACGATCTGGTGGGCGGGGAGGTCGCGGGGCAGCATGATGCCGACGGTGGCAGTGGTCACGCCCGCAAGCCTATAAGTCCGCGTCGAGCGCCACCAAGACAGACAAAACCGGCCGCGCCCACCGTGAGGTGAGAGCGACCGGTCGACGGACGATGCCGATCAGGCGGCCTTGGCGAACCCATCCGCCGGCGATTGCCGGCGGCGCTCGCTCCACCCGAGGTCTTCGACTACGCGGGTGTCGCGTTCGACCCGGGTCTGGTCACCGATGCGTACGTCTGCCTCGATGCGGGAGTTGCTTCCGAGTCGAGCTCCTCGACCCACGAGTACTCCGCGACCGATGTGCACGTTGGCGCCGACGAAGACGCCGTCTGAAATCACCGCGCCGCGGTCGACCCAGCTGCCCGCGCCGATCCAGGTGTTCTGCCCGACCTGGGCATCCGACTCGACGTAGGCCGACGACTCGATGAATGCGCTCGGGTGAACCTTGGCTTTCGACGCCACGCGCCCGCGTCCGTTCAGGTGTCGCCGGTACTTCGTGACGACGCCGGTCTCGTCTTCAATCTCTTCTATTGGTCTGGTCACTGTGCCTCCATCTACAGCCGTTCTCACGACTCGCTAGAGATAACACACAAGGGTCCGTGAGGATTCCCAACTGTGCGCTCTCATATCTCGGCTTTTTCAAGCCCTATCGGCACCGCTCGAGCGAGCGTAACGTCGCCGCCATGAATGCATCAGATCCCTCCACCAACCCGCAGAACGACGATGCCGCACGCCAGGAGCCGAACCGCAGTGCTCTCGACGAGGTCGCGCACCCGTTCGACCAGACCAACGGAATCGTCGAAGACGTCGACCGTCGTCACGGCGAGACGCATCACAACGACGAGCAGCTCGATGCCGACCCCGATGTCGACCCCGACCTCGACTCGACGCCCGAAGACGAGGAGCCGGGCCGAGAGTCTCCCGACGACCGCCGCCCCCTCGTCAACACCGAGCTGATCGCAGAAGAGGTCTTCGGAGACGACGAGAGGCGCAAGCCCCGCTTCGACTGAGTCGACTGCCGAGGCGTCTGCCGCGTCCGCCGCTAAACGTCGAGTGAGTCGCCCGGCTCGAGTGCGAAGTACTCTCCGCCGTTCTGCTCGGTGGCCCACTTGATGCGATCACCGGTCATGGCTTTTCCCGCCTTCGAGAGAGTCATCTCGTGGATGGGAAAGCTGCGTCGAGGTGTGACGGCGAGCACGTAGTCCATCGCCTCGCTGATCTTCAGCCACGGTGCTCCGATGGGGGCGGCGAGAACGTCGACTGCGACGCCCTCGGGCACCGTGTACGAGTCGCCGCCGTAGTAGACCGAGCCGTTGATGAGCACACCGACGTTGTCGACGACCGGGATCGACTCGTGGATCACCGCGTGCTTCTCTCCGAAGAATTGCAGCGTGAACGGCGCGACAGAGACCTCGTCGCCCGCCTTCACGACGGTCACCGGGAACCCGCCGGCGGCATCCGCGACGCCCTGCGGGCCGAAGATCTGGATGTCGGGGGCCCTGTCGACGAGGCGAGTCAGCTGTTCTGGCGTCCAGTGGTCGGCGTGCTCGTGGGTGATGACGACGGCAACGGCGCCGGCCGCCTCGGTGATCGCGGTGGTGAACGAGCCCGGATCGACGAACAGCTTCTTTCCCGACTGCTCGATGATCAACGCGGCATGCTCGAGTTTGGTGAGTCTCATGGCATCAGCGTAGAACGCATCGAACGATCCTCGTTGGGCATTGCCTGTAGGCCATAATCAACACATCATGCCCAGCTCGCCTCAGCGGATCGTCGTCGCGATCAACCCCTCTGCATCGTTCGGTTCGCGCAGCGCGACGGGCCCGAGAGTCGTCGATGCGCTGGCCGCAGACGGCCACGACGTCACAGCCGTCACGCAGCCCGATTTCGCGTCTCTCACCTCAGCCGTTTGTCATGCTCTGGATGCCGGTGGCCCGGCCGCCGCCGATGCGCTCGTCGTCGTCGGCGGCGACGGAATGGTGAGCCTCGCCGTCAATGCGACCGCCGGCACGGGCACTCCGTTCGGCATCATCCCGTCGGGCACGGGGAATGACATGGCGCGCGGCCTCGGCATTCCGCTGGACTCGCTCGACGACGCCCTGGCGGTTCTGCGCACGGCGCTGTCTGCGGGCGCACGCACGATCGACGCCGGGCGCGTGTATCACGCGGGCGGCTCGACCTGGTTCGGTGGTGTGCTGTCGGCGGGCTTCGACGCCCTCGTGAATGAGCGGGCGAACCGCATGAAGCGGCCTCGCGGAGCGAGCCGCTACGTGATCGCGCTGCTGGCCGAACTCGTCACCCTGCGCGCCCGCAGCTACGACCTGACGGTAGATGGCAAGCAGTTCACCGTCAGCGCCTCCTTGATCGCGGTCGCGAACAATCGCTCGCTGGGCGGCGGCATGACGGTCACGCCCGACGCCGTGCTCGATGACGGACTGCTCGATCTGTTCCGGGTGGGCGCCCTGTCGCGGGTGCGTTTTCTGCGGCTCTTTCCCAAAGTCTTCTCCGGCAGTCACACCGGGCTCGACATCGTCGACATCTCGAGGGTGTCTCGCGTGCGCATCGATGCCGACGATGTGATCGCATACGCAGACGGCGAGCGGGTGGGGCCGCTGCCGGTCGAGGTCGAGGTCGTGCCGGGGGCGCTCCGCATCCTCGCCTGAGCCGATTCGCATTGAAGGCTGATCGTATGGCATACTCGTTGAGTTGCAGACGGCCCCATCGTTTAGCGGCCTAGGACACCGCCCTCTCACGGCGGCAGCACCGGTTCGAATCCGGTTGGGGTCACAGACAGCCCGGTTCCCTTCCTGCAGAAGGGCGCCGGGCTTTTTCGTTGCGCAGAATGACGGCATCGGATGCCGCGGTGCAGCCGGGTGGGCGCGCGTCGGTACTGTGGCTCCATGAGCACAGACAGCCCGCGCGACCTCAAGAGTCTCGGATTTCTGACCATCGGCTTCTTCGACGAGTCCGACCCGTTCGGAGGTCACGAGAGCACGCTGCAGATCATCGAGCTGGGGGAGCGGCTGGGCTTCGACAGTGCCTGGCTGCGCGACCGGCACCTGCAGCACGGAATCTCGTCGCCCGTCGCGGTGCTCGCGGCTGCCAGTCAGCGTACGAGTCGCATCGAGCTCGGGACCGCCGTGATTCCGCTCGGGCTCGAGAACCCGTTCCGGCTGGCCGAAGACCTCGCGACGGTCGACGTGCTCAGCCGCGGACGGCTGAATCCCGGCGTCAGCGTCGGGGTTCCGACGCACTTCGACGACATCAAGGCGCACCTCTATCCGGACTCGTGGCAGACAGAGAACTTCACGACCGAGCGGGTCGACCGTCTACTTCATAATCTGCGCGGCGGCGACGTGAGCACGTTCGAGGGCACCGAGGGTATCGAGGCGTACTCGACACGGGTTCAGCCCTACTCGCCCGGGCTGGCGGACAGGGTCTGGTACGGCGCCGCCGGTCTCTCGTCGGCCGCGTGGGCGGGGGAGCGTGGACTCAATCTGCTGAGCAGCAGCGTTGTGCGCGCCGAAGAAGACGACGACTTCGCTCGAATCCAGCGTGCTCAGATCGACCTGTTCCGCGACCGTCATCCGCTGGGGCAGGCCGCTCGCGCGTCGCAGGGACTCGTCGTCATTCCGACCGATACGGCTACGCCCGAGCAGGCGGCCAAGTACCGCGCCTTCGCGGAGCGGAGGTTCGCGCGAACTACGGCGCCGCAGGGTCCGCAACGCATGCTCTTCGCGCCCGATCTCGTGGGGTCATCCGTAGAGATCGCGGACACGCTACGCGCGCACGCTGGCTATCAGGCGGTCGACGAGGTGGTGTTCGCTCTGCCGTTCACCCTCGATCACGACGACTACGTGCAGATCCTCACCGATATCGCAGGCATTCTCGCACCTCTACTGGGGTGGAAGGCTGAGAAGTAGCCTGACGAATGTGCCCGATGTCAACCCCTGTGCCCCAAATAGGGCACGACCGCTAGTGTCTTGGCTGCAGTAGTCGAAATCCGTCTATTGCACTACACAGCGCATTGGAGAGACAGTCATGAGCTTTCTCGGTTTTCTTCTTCTCGGACTCATCGCCGGAGCTATCGCCAAGGCGATCCTCCCGGGCAAGCAGGGCGGTGGATGGGTTGTAACCCTCATCCTCGGTGTTGTGGGTGCCCTTGTCGGCGGCTGGATCGGTGGAGCGGTCTTCGGCGTCGGCTACGACGGGTTCTTCAGCATCGAGTCGTGGCTCATCGCCATCGTCGGCTCGATCGTCGTGCTTCTGGTCTACGGCCTCATCGTGGGTCGCGGAAGCCGCAGCCGCGCATAACGCGCCACACAACGTTCGAAGCGCCCCGACCCCCTGTGGGTCGGGGCGCTTCGTCGTTAAGCCAGCCAATGGCATCCGATTCGCGATATAGCTTGACTCGGCGCGAATTCACGATATATCGTGAATTCAAGCAACGCGATATATCGCGTCAACGACATCAAGGAGATATTCATGGCCATCGAGAAGTGGCTCGTCACGGGGCCGAAGGTCATCGACCTCGAACTCGTTCGCTCGGTCAAGATCGGCCTCATCGGCGGAAAGATCGACGTCATCGCCCACGACGAGCCCGGCGCACGCGTCGAGGTCCACTCGGTTTCAGGCAAAGACCTGAAAGTCTCGATCGATGGCGACGTACTCGAGATCGATCACCCGCAACTGCGGTGGGACAACTTCATCGACGTCTTCAAGTCGTTCAAGGGAACAGCAAAGGCCGACATCAGCATCATGATCCCGCGCGATGCGAAGCTCAAGTTCGGCGTGGTCAACTCCAGCGCCCTCATCTCGGGGCTGCGCACCGATGCGCGGATCAACTCCGTATCCGGCGACATCGTGATCGACGACATCATCGGCGACCTCGACATCAACACGGTCAGCGGTGAGATCTCGGTCAGCGATCAGCAGGGAGTGCTGAACGCTCACACCGTCACCGGCGACATCACGGTCACGGGCGCGCTGCGCAAGTTCTCGGCCGATGGAGTCTCCGGGGCCGTGTTCCTCGATCTCACGGGCGTTCCCGAAGAGATCAGCAACAACACGGTGAGCGGCGACCTCACCATTCGACTCGATCACGATGTGGCGGCACGCTTCACGCTCAACAGCGTCAGTGGCACCCTGCAGGTCGACTCGACCACCACGCGAGGCACGCGTGGCCGGGGCTTCAATCACACGGCGGGCACGCTCGACGGCAAGTGGGTCGAGGTTCGGGCCAACTCCGTGTCGGGTGACATCACCTCGGTGCGGCGCGCCACTGTCGGAGCATCGACCGCATCGAGCACGGGTGTCTACGACGCTCCCGTCTCTGACGCTGCCCCGTACGACGCTCCGGAGGGAGAGTCCCTGTGACCCCCGTCTTCGGCCACGGCCATCTGCGGCTCTACCTGCTCAAGCTTCTCGACGAGTCGCCGAAGCACGGCTACGAATTGATCCAGGCGCTCAGCGAGCGTTTCGGCGGAACGTATGCCCCCAGTGCGGGCACGATCTACCCGCGCCTCGCGAAGCTCGAAGACGAGGGGCTCGTCACGAAGACGGCAGACGGACGCAAGACCGTCTACGAGATCACCGAGGCGGGGCGGGCCGAGCTCGACTCCCGCGAGAGTGAACTGACCTCGATCGAGAACGATCTCACCGACAGTGTGCGTCGGCTCGCCGACGAGGTGCGCTCCGGAGTGGGCGAGGCCATGAAGAGTCTGCGCGCCGATCTTGCCTCCGCCGCCCGACAGGCTCGCGAGGCGACCGACGCCACCAGCCAGTCGTACTCCTCGTGGTTCGCGTTCGACCCCACGCAAGACGCGACCAGTCAGGATGCGAGGGACCAGGCGGGCTCGGCCGACGAGACTCCCGCAGCTGACGAGACGCCGGCATCCGGCCGTGCGTCATGGGATGCGAGTCGGGACGAGATCCGCGACGTCGATATCGCGCTGGCGGAGTTCCGACAGTCGGTGCGCACGGCCCTTCGAGCGAGTGGAGCGCGTGGCGCTGTGCCTGCGGGAACCGCCGCTGCCTTCGCGCGCCGTCTCGACGAGGTGCGCGCATCCCTTCTCGCCGATCTCGGCAAGTAGTAGCCCTACGGATCGATCGTCGACGGCGGGTTCGTCGAGTGGCTAGCGCTGCTCGACGAACTTGCCGTCGATGATGTAGCCCGACACCGCGACGGCGCCGTCTGGAACCGGCGACGGGGCTGCAGACGGGGAGGACTGCGACGAGGGGCTGTCCGAGATACCCCTCGAGACGCCGTGCTTCTGCGACATGCGGTCGATGAGTGCGAGCGCGATGGCAGACAGAATGAACACCACGTGGATCATGACCTGCCAGAAGACGCCTTCGGCTGTATAGCGATCCTCATCGCCCGTTTCGGACTTGGCGTTGGGGGCGCCGAGATCGTTGACCTCGATGAAGGTCTTGAGCAGGTGGATCGACGAGATGCCGATGATGGCCATGGCCAGCTTGACCTTGAGCACATTCGCGTTGACGTGCGAGAGCCACTCGGGCTGGTCGGGGTGCCCTTCGATGTCGATCTTCGAGACGAAGGTCTCGTAGCCGCCGATGATGACCATGATCAGAAGATTGGCGATCATCACCACATCGATGAGGCCGAGTACCGAGAGCATGATCACCGATTCCTCGATGTGCAGGGGGTCCTCCATGACCTTCTCGATGAGATGCACGAGTTCGATGACGAAGACCACGACGTACACGAGCTGCGCGATGATGAGGCCCAAGTACAGCGGCGCCTGGAGCCAGCGGCTGAAGAAGATGAGGTAGCCGACCGACTTGACCCATGCGGTCTGTGGCCGGTACTGGCGAGTGTGGGACGGGTTCACGGTGGTCTGCGGGCTGCTGGCCAAGGGGGTCTCCTGAAAGTCGGTCTGGGCCGAATCCTAGCGCCAGCATCCTGTAACATCGCTTGCTGAAGGGGAGTATCCCACCTTCATCGCAGTCGTCAGTACGATCCCCATCGCCGCGGGTCCGTTGCGGTGGCGTGACCGACAGGTTCGAGTTCGCGCGGGAGAGACTTTCGGTCGCTCGGCGTACCCGCCATCCCGAAAGGTCTCACCCCTCACATGCCCGAAGCTCTCAACCTGCCCATCTGGTTCGAAGTCTCATCTCTCGTCATTCTGACGCTGATCCTCGTCGTCGACCTGCTGCTCGTGCTGAAGCGCCCGCACATTCCGTCGGCAAAGGAATCGACCCTGTGGGTTGTGTTCTACATCGGCCTTGCGTTGGTATTCGCGCTGCTGATGCTCATCTTCGCCGACGGGGAGCACGCGGGGCAGTTCTTGGCCGGCTGGCTCACGGAATACAGCCTCTCGATCGACAACCTCTTCGTCTTCATCATCATCATGGCCCGCTTCAAGGTGCCGAAGCAGCTGCAGCAGGAGGCCCTGATGGTGGGCATCCTCATCGCGCTCGTGCTGCGCGGCATCTTCATTCTTCTCGGTGCCCAGCTCATCGAGAACTTCAGCTGGATCTTCTACATCTTCGGCGCCTTCCTCCTGTACACGGCGTGGCAGCAGGCGTTCTCGAAGCACGACGATGCCGACGCGGGTGAGAGCAGGCTGATTCGCTACCTGCGTCGCCACATCAGCATCTCGAACGACTTCGACGGCGCGAAGGTGCGCACGCGCATCGACGGCAAGAAGATCTTCACGCCGATGCTGATCGTCTTCATCGCTCTCGGTTCTACCGATCTGCTGTTCGCCCTCGATTCGATCCCCGCGATCTTCGGCATCACGACGAGCCCGTTCATCGTCTTCACCGCCAACGTCTTCGCGCTCATGGGACTGCGGCAGTTGTTCTTCCTGCTGGGCGGTCTGCTCGAGAAGCTGGTCTACCTGCACTACGGCATCGCGTTCATCCTGGCGTTCATCGGATTCAAGCTCGTGTCGCACGCGCTGCACGAGAACGAGCTGCCGTTCATCAACGGCGGCAAGCACATCGAGTGGGCGCCCGATATCTCCACGTGGACCTCTCTGGCTGTGATCATCGGCTCCATGGCGGTCGCGACGATCGCGAGTCTCATCGCCATGCGCCGCGAGAGTGGTCGACAGGATGCCGCACCGACCGGCGCCGCGTTGGCGAGTGCCGCGGTCGACAGACCCGCAGATGCTCCGCTCGCGGATGAGGAAAACCTCGACGACTCCGGCGAGTCGCGCGGCTGATACCGGCGTGTCGCCGATTCTTCCTCATCCGTGAGGGGGAGCGGGTTCGGGAATGCCCGGGATGATCGCGGGTGTTACCCTAGACGGATGCTGTCTGGTCGACTCCTTCTTGGTTGCCGCGACGAGTCCTCGTTCTAAGGCCTCACCTCGTCGCGGAGTGTGTCATGGGCTCTCGCAAGCAGATTCATAAGAGAAGGCATCACTAATGACGATTTCAGATTCCCCGGTGCATCGCGGCAAGACCCTGGCCGAGAAGGTCTGGGAAGACCATCTCGTGGTCAAGGGTGAAGACGGCACGCCCGACCTCATCTACATCGACCTGCACCTGGTGCACGAGGTCACGAGTCCGCAGGCCTTCGACGGCCTCCGCGTGGCTGGCCGACCCGTGCGTCGTCCCGACCTCACCATCGCGACCGAAGACCACAACACCCCGACGGCCGCGATCGACAAGCCCATCGCCGACCTGACGAGCCGCACGCAGATCGACACCCTTCGTCGCAATGCCAAGGAATTCGGCATCCGGCTGCACTCGCTCGGCGACGTCGAGCAGGGAATCGTGCACGTGGTGGGCCCGCAGCTCGGCCTCACCATGCCCGGTATCACGGTGGTCTGCGGCGATTCGCACACCAGCACGCACGGAGCGTTCGGCGCCATGGCATTCGGCATCGGCACCAGCGAGGTCGAGCACGTCATGGCCACGCAGACCCTGCCGCTCAAGGCGTTCAAGACCATGGCTATCACCGTCGAGGGCGAGCTGCGCCCCGGCGTCACCGCCAAAGACATCATCCTCGCCGTGATCGCCAAGATCTCGACGGGAGGCGGCCAGGGCTATGTGCTCGAGTACCGCGGCTCCGCGATCCGCTCGCTCTCGATGGAGGGCCGCATGACGATCTGCAACATGTCGATCGAGGCGGGTGCCCGCGCGGGCATGGTCGCTCCAGACGAGATCACCTTCGAGTACCTCAAGGGCCGGCCGCATGCCCCCGAAGGCGAAGACTGGGACGCGGCCGTCGAGTACTGGAAGACGCTGCGCACCGACGACGACGCCGTCTTCGACGCTGAGGTGTTCCTCGACGCGAACGAGCTCGAGCCCTTCGTCACCTGGGGAACCAACCCCGGCCAGGGTGTGTCTCTCTCGCAGCCGGTGCCCGACCCCTCGGTGATCATCGATCCCAACGAGCGGGCAGCTGCTGAGCGGGCGCTTGAGTACATGGCTCTCGAAGCGGGAACTCCGATGAAGGACATCGCGGTCGACACCGTCTTCATCGGGTCGTGCACCAATTCGCGCATCGAAGACCTGCGGGCCGCCGCCGACATCGTTCGCGGCCGCACCAAGGCCGAGAACGTGCGCGTGATGGTCGTTCCCGGCTCGGCCCGGGTTCGCATCGAGGCCGAGGCCGAGGGTCTTGACAAGGTGTTCAAAGACTTCGGCGCCGACTGGCGCTTCGCGGGATGCTCGATGTGCCTCGGCATGAACCCCGATCAACTCGAACCCGGCGAGCGGTGTGCATCGACCTCGAATCGCAACTTCGAGGGCCGCCAGGGCAAGGGCGGTCGTACGCACCTCGTCTCGCCCCTGGTCGCCGCGGCGACTGCGGTGCGTGGAACCCTGTCGAGTCCGTGGGATCTCGCCGTCGACGACGCTCGCCTCGTCGACGCGGGCCCATCGACGGGCTCAGGGAACGCAGCCTCAGTGAATGGGAGTGTCCTGTAATGGAAAAGGTTTCTGTCATCACCGGCGTCGCCGTACCGCTCGAGCGGTCGAACATCGACACCGACCAGATCATCCCCGCCGTCTTCCTCAAGCGGGTCACCAAGACCGGCTTCGACGACGCGCTTTTCTACGGCTGGCGTCAAGACCCCGAGTTCGTGCTGAACAAGGAGCCGTTCAAGGCCGGGTCCGTGCTCGTGGCAGGTCCCGACTTCGGAACCGGCTCGTCGCGCGAGCACGCCGTCTGGGCTCTCCGCGACTACGGATTCAAGGCCGTGCTCAGCGCTCGGTTCGGCGACATCTTCCGAGGCAACTCGGGCAAGCAGGGTCTCCTCGCGGCCCAGCTCGCAGAAGCAGACATCGAGAAGATCTGGACGCTCATCGACGCGCAGCCCGGGCTCGAAGTCACGGTCGATCTTCCGGCCAAGACGGTGACGGCAGGGGCCCTCACCGTGCCTTTCGAGATCGATGACTACACTCGGTGGAGGCTTCTCGAAGGCCTCGACGACATCGGGCTCACCCTGCGCGACGAAGCGCGAATCACGGAGTTCGAGGGCCGCCGCGAGAGCTGGCGCCCCACGACTCTTCCCGTTAAATAAGAAGCAGTACAGGCGGTTATATCTAGTGAATTCCCTCGTTCAGGATGCTCAGAAAGCGGCACGCAGAGTGGGTCTACCCAGCGACACGATCATCATCAACGGCGGTCGTCCGCTTCGCGGCACCATCGACGTGCGCGGGGCCAAGAACCTCGTCACCAAGGCCATGGTCGCCTCCCTTCTCGGCGACACCAAGAGCATCCTGCGTGACGTGCCCGACATCTCCGACGTCAGCGTCGTCGCCAGCCTGCTCGAAGCTCACGGCGTCACGATCTCGGGAAGCGCCGAGACGGGCATCCTGATCTTCGACCCGACCAATGTCGCCAGCGCGAACAGCGCCGAGATCGACGCACTCTCGGGGTCGAGCCGCATTCCGATCCTGTTCTGCGGGCCGCTTCTGCACCGCCTGGGTCACGCCTTCATCCCCGACCTCGGTGGCTGCCGTATCGGTGACCGTCCGATCGACTTCCACCTCGACGCACTCAGGCAGTTCGGCGCGATCGTCGACAAGCTGCCCAGCGGCATCGACATCTCTGCACCCAACGGTCTGCACGGGGCGAACATCGAGTTCGCCTACCCGAGCGTCGGAGCTACCGAGCAGGTGCTACTGACCGCCGTTCGGGTCAAGGGCACCACGGAGCTCAAGAACGCCGCGATCGAACCCGAGATCATGGACCTCATCGCCGTGCTGCAGAAGATGGGCGCGATCATCTCGGTCGAGCCCAACCGCGTGATCCTCATCGAGGGCGTCGACAGCCTCAAGGGCTACGACCACCGGGCGCTGTTCGATCGCAACGAGGCCGCAAGCTGGGCATCGGCCGCGCTCGCCACGGGCGGCGACATCACCTGCAAGGGTGCCAAGCAGCAAGACATGATGACGTTCCTCAACGTCTTCCGCAAGATCGGCGGAGCGTTCGACATCGAGGAAGACGGCATCCGTTTTTACCACCCGGGCGGCGACCTCAAGCCCGTGACCATCGAGACCGACGTGCACCCCGGCTTCATGACCGACTGGCAGCAGCCGCTCATCATCGCGCTGACTCAGGCGATCGGAACATCGGTCGTTCACGAGACCGTCTACGAAGACCGCTTCGGCTTCACGGATGCGCTGGTCGAGATGGGCGCGAACATCCAGGTGCACAAGAACGGACTCGAGGGCGGAGAACGACGCGTTCCGCGTCGCCCGCTCGAGCAGGCTGCCGTTATCACCGGGCCCACCAAACTGCACGGAAGCGAGATCGTCGTTCCCGATCTGCGCGGCGGCTTCAGCCACCTCATCGCCGCATTGACGGCCGAGGGCCGCTCGACCGTCAGCAACGTCGGACTCATCGGTCGCGGCTACGGAGACTTCGTGGCCAAGCTCGAGAAGCTCGGAGCTGACTTCTCCTTCGAGGTTTAGAAGGTGGCGAACCAGGCGGCCGAGAAGACCGTCGGATTTCGAATTCTCGCGGCCGTGCTGGTGCCCATTCTGTCGGTCATCGCCAGGATCGAGTTCACCGATGCGCAGAAGCTTCCCAAGACGGGTGCTTTCGTTCTGTCGCCGAACCACTACAGCAACATCGATCCGGTGATCATGGGCTGGTCGATCTGGAAGCTCGGTCGAGCACCGAGATTTCTGGCCAAGGCCTCGTTGTTCCGGGTGCCGGTCGTGGGCGCTGTCCTTCGTGGCACGGGGCAGATCCCGGTTGAGCGTGCCGGTTCTGTTCGCGGCAGCGAGCCGCTGAAGGCCGCGAACGAACTGGTCGACAAGGGCAATGCCGTCATCATCTACCCCGAGGGCACGCTCACTCGCGACCCGCAGATCTGGCCGATGAAGGGCAAGACCGGAGCGGTGCGGATGGCCCTCGAGCAGAATCTTCCGATCATTCCTGCCGCTCACTGGGGAACTCAGGCCGTGATGGCCCGCTACTCCAACAAGATCAGCTTCTTCCCTCGCAAGACCATCAAGGTCGCTTTCGGTGACCCGGTCGATCTCACCGAATTCCGCGGCAAGCCGATCAACGCTGCACTGCTGACCGCCGCCACCGAACTGGTCATGGCCGACATCACCGCACTCCTCGAAGGGCTGCGGGGCGAAACCGCACCGGTCGAACGATGGAACCCGGCTGCGCACAACCAGAAGGAGACCGGTCGTTTTGAGTAGGACCAGGCCCGTGGCCGTCGTTCCACCTCGCCGTCGTGTCACCGTGCTCGGAGCGGGAAGTTGGGGAACGACGTTCGCTAAGATCCTCGCCGACGGCGGGAGTGACGTGACCCTGTGGGCGCGACGCCCCGAACTGGCTCGCGAGATCAGCGAGGCCAAGCGCAACAGCGACTACCTTCCTGGAATCAACCTTCCGCTGACCGTGACGGCCACCTCGAGTCTCGCTGAGGCGTTGGCCGGGGCCGAGATGGTCTTCGTCTCTATTCCGAGTCAGAGCCTGCGAGAGAACCTCGCGGCCATCAAGCCTCTCCTGCCGGCGGAGGCTCTCGTGATCAGCCTGATGAAGGGCGTCGAGAAGAAGTCCGGCCTGCGCATGAGCGAGGTGATCGAGCTGGGGCTCGAGATCGATCGCGATCGCATCGCCGTCGCATCCGGCCCCAACCTCGCGCTCGAGATCGCCAAGGAGCAGCCGACGGCAGCCGTGATCTCGTCGCAGAGCCTCGAGACCGCGCAGCGCGTGGCCATGGTGGCGAGCAACCGCTACTTCCGTTCGTTCGTGAACGTCGACGTCATCGGCACGGAGTTCGGCGGTGTGCTCAAGAACCTCATCGCGGTCGCCATCGGCCTCGTCGACGGCGTTGGCTACGGCGAGAACACGAAGGCATCGATCATCACACGGGGCCTGGCCGAGATGACCGATTTTGCCGTGGCCTACGGCGCACAGGCCGATACACTCGCGGGCCTGGCGGGCCTCGGCGACCTCATCGCAACGAGCAGCTCGTCGCTGTCTCGCAACAACACGGCCGGCCGTCTACTGGGCCAGGGCTACAGCTTCGCCGACGTCGTCAAGAGCATGCAGCAGACCGCGGAGGGCCTCGCCTCGGTGGCCCCGATCCTCGAACTGGCCGCGGCCAAAGGCGTGGACATGCCCATCGTCAAGCAGGTCAGCGAGGTGCTGGCCGGTACGCTGAACCCTCGGGACATAGCTCCCCACCTGACGACGGACTCCGACGAGCCGCAGGGCGAAAGGACAATCGATGGCCGGAAAAACACTGGTGGCTCTGCTTTTTGGAGGCCGTTCAAGCGAGCACTCAATCAGCTGCGCGACGGCGGGCGGAGTTCTTCACGCGATTGATCGGGAACGCTTCGACGTTATTCCGATCGGCATCACCGGCGAGGGATCGTTCGTTCTCGAAGACGACGACCCCACCAAATTCGCCATCGACGCCGACGCGATGCCCCGGGTACTCGACAACGGCACCCGCATTCGCTGGCCCGACAAGGCGGGCGACCGCACGCTGACCGTCGATCTTGCCGACGGCACCTCGCGCATCCTGGGCGAGGTGGATGTCGTGTTCCCGATTCTGCACGGACGTTTCGGCGAAGACGGCACGGTTCAGGGCATGCTCGAACTCCTCGGCCTTCCCTTTGTGGGATCGGGCGTTCTCGCATCCGCTCTCGGCATGGACAAGCACTTCACCAAGACGGTTCTGCTGCAGGCCGGCATCGAGGTTGCTCCCTGGACCACGGTCACGGCCAGACAGTGGGTACAGTCGCCGACGCTCGTCGCCGAACGCGCCTCCTCGCTCGGACTGCCGGCGTTCGTGAAGCCCGCTCGCGCCGGCTCGTCAGTGGGCGTGAGCCGCATCACCGAGTGGTCTCAGCTCGCCGAGGCGATGGAGGTCGCTCTCGCCGAGGACGACAAGGTTCTCATCGAAGAGGGCATCGTGGGTCGCGAGGTCGAGTGCGGAGTGCTCGAGGGCCGCGACGGCGCGCCCACGCGGGTATCGGTAGCGGGTGAAGTCGTGATGACCGACAGGGCGTTCTACGACTTCGACGCGAAGTACCTCGATGCGCCCGGAATCGAGCTCGTGTGCCCCGCACCGATGAGTGACGATCAGCTGGCGACCATGCAGAGCATCGCGGCCACCGCGTTCGATGCCATCGGCGGCGCCGGGCTCGCCCGCGTCGATTTCTTTCTCACCGACAACGGCTTCGTCGTGAACGAACTTAACACGATGCCGGGCTTCACGCCGATCTCGATGTTCCCGGCCTGCTGGATCGCGTCGGGGCTCAGCTACCCGCAACTCATCGATGAACTGATCGACCTCGCGCTGCAGAACGCCGCGCTGGTCGAGTAGCGAGGAACGAGCGTATCGAGACCACCATCGCGAGTGATCTCGATATTACGCCTCGTTCCTCGCGCGGCTACTCGATCAGCGCTAGAGGGTGCGCTGGTCGAGTAGGCCGCCCGCGGCCGTGTCGAGACCGTTCCGTCTACGCTTCGCCGGGCAGCGCCTGGCGAATGACGAGACGGGTCCAGGCGCCCACGAAGATGCGATCGCCATCGTGCACCTCCCGGCGTTGCCCCGGCTGAATGGGTACGGTCGGCAACTCCTCGCCGGCGGCGCCCACGAAGGTGCCGTTCGACGACTGGAGGTCTTCGACCCACCAGCGCTGTCCGTCGGTGTTGAGCTGGCAGTGTCGTCTCGAGACGCCGCTGTCGGTTCCGCATTCGATCTGAGGGTGAATGTCGCGAGACACAGAAGTGCGGCCGACGAGCAGGCTGCTCTGCTTGAGCACGACGATCTCAGGCAAGCCCCCTGAGGGCAGCGGATCGTCGGACTTCTGTGCTTCGTACCACTCCGGGTCGACCCAGACCTCGGCGACCCACGTGCTGTCGCCCTCGATCGCCGGTGCAGCGGGGGAGGAGACCACCGGGCCCGTCGGGGCCTCCGGCTCCGCGGGCTCAGCCGCGCCTGCAGGCTCGACCGTCGGCTGGCCCTCGATGGCCGGAGCCTCGACGTAACCGGGGTCACCGGCAGCCTCGTGCTTTCCGAGGTCGCCTTCCTCGATGTCGAGACTCGACACGGGCGCGACGACGGGAACGACAGCCGGAGCGTTGGGCACGGGAGCCGGCGCCGTGAGCGGAGAGGCGAATCCGTGAGCATCGGGGTCGGGTTCTGGAAGTGACCCGGTCGTGAAGTCGTATCCGCAGTTCTCGCAGAACAGCGCATCCGGAAGGTTCGGGAACGAGCAGTTCGGGCACGTGATCGGCTCGCTCGAACCCGACGTCGTCGGGATCGCCACGGTCGGGGCCGGCGCAACAGGCGCGGCCGCGACCATCGGGGTTCCGCAGACGTCGCAGTAGTCGGTCGATGCCGACGAGTGTCCGTTGGGGCAGAGGGTCATTTGCGCACCCGCGTGGTCTTGGTCGATGCCGTGTCGAGCGCCATCTCGTCGAGCTTCGCCACGTCGCGACGGAGCCGCACGGTGCCCTCGTTGGCGTCGTCGATCTCGACGACCTTGCGGAGCTTAGCGGTGGCCTCGTCGTTGCCGGTCGCGGCGGCGAGCTGAACGGCACGGCCCAGTTTGACCGTGGCCGTCGCGGCGTCACCGGCGGCCTTGGCGGCCAGGCCGTCTTGGATGGCGGAGGCGAGCTCGGTCTGGCCCGTGTAGTGCGCCACGGCCGGGTCGATGCGCGCGGTGAGGGCGTCGTCGTTCGACCAGCGCGCCTTCACGAGACCGGATGCGACGACCTCGTCACGCACGGTCAGCTGTACGCGGGCGGCGAGCTGCTCCGAGCCCACGGGCTTGGATGCGACGCGCACGGCTACGTGGTAATCGCGCGACTCGTCGCCCCACGATCCCGTGGGGTAGGACCCGGTGAGCGGGTTGACCATGGTCTTGCGGGTGGTGAGGTCTTCGACGGTCGGAGCGACCTGGCGCACGAACAGCACCTCGGAGCCCTGGGGTGCCCAGACGCGCAGCTCGGCCGACGCCACACCTCGACCCATCGACTGCTTGATGATGCTCTCGAAGTCGGCTGCCATGTCGGCGGGCTTGGCGATGAGGTCGACCGTGCCCAGCAGAGCGGTAGCGATCTGGCGCAACTCGTCGACCTGCCAGCGCGAACCGACGCCGCGGGCGTCGCACTGGAACACGCCTGTGGCGTTGTAGATGGCCTGGCTGAGTGCCTGGGCCGATTCGTGCTCGTTCTTGCCGTCGGTGAGCAGGATCGCGTGCCGCTGCGTGGCCTGCGGAGTGGCCTGGAAGAGTTCACGGGCAAGGGTGAGCCACGTGCCCATCGCCGTTCCGCCGGAGGGCTGGAACGAGGCGATCGCCTGCTTTGCGGCGGCACGGGCACCCGGTTCCATCTGCACCATGGGAAGCCGCGCGTTCGGGTACGGGAACGCACGAGCTGCCGTGTCGGTGCCGGAGATCACGGCGAACCACGTGCCGTCGAGAATCTGGTCGACGGCAACGGACGCCGCGTGCTTGGCCGCGCCGAGGTTCTCGCCGGTCATCGATCCCGACGTGTCGACGATGATGATCTCGCCGGCAGCCATGCCCTGGCCTTGGCCCGCCTGACCCGCACCCGCGACCGTGACGGTCACGATGGCGTGAACATCTGTGGCCCCGTCTGAGAGGAATTCATTCTGGAAAACGCTGGCGGTGAACTCTGCCATGGGAGACTCCTCTATCTGTCATAGATCAGGCCGGCTGGGCCGGTGTAGGTACAACGCTATCGAATCGAGCGAGCGCGGCGGTGATGTTGTCTTGACCGCCCTGCTCATTGGCCCAGTCGACGAGAGACGAAGAGACCTGAACGGGGTTGCTTCCCACCATCCCCACGACCCGGTGCACGAGCTCGGCCAGATCGTCGGCGTCGGAGCAGTAGTTCCAGAGCCCGTCGGAGCACACCAGAATCCATCCGGCGCCGGTGGGATAGGTCGGCACGACGTGCGGAGCCTCGTCGGGCGAGTCTGCGCCGAGCCATCGCGTGATGGAGTGTGCCTGCGGGGCGTTCTCGGCCTGCTGGCGCGACATGCCGTGGGACATCATCTCCTGCGACCACGAGTCATCGGTGGTGAGCTGACGGGATTTGCCGCTGTCGGCTATCCAGTAGACGCGGCTGTCTCCCACACCGCCGACGACGACGAGGGGGCCGTCGATGACCGCTGCGGCGAAGGTGCACGAGGGCGGATTGGTTCGCGCCGCCAGGTCGCCGATCGCCTCGTAGATCGCGGCGCTCGCGCGTTCGCCGGCTTCGAGCATCCGGTCTGACCATCGCGCCTGCGCGAGTTCGTCGTCGTTGCCTTCGGTCACGTCGAGCTGACGCCCGGCGGCGAGGTGAGCTGTTGCAGCACGAGCGGCCGCGAGGCTGGCCTTGTCGGAGCCCGGCGTCGACGAGACCCCGTCGCAGACGACCAGCACGGCGAACTCGCCCGCCTGAGGGTCTGCGGCCAGGGCCATGGCGTCTTCGTTGATGTCGTGCCGGATGCCGCGGTCGCACACGCCGCCGACCCACGCGGCGGGCGCCTCCTGCCAGTGGTCGCGCTCGCTCTGAGCGGGCTTGCCGCAGAGTTCGCAGTATCCGTCGTCGGCGATGGTGCCGCCGCAGTAGACGCAGGCGCGTCGCGGGGCAGAGGTCGACGAGGTGGCCTCATTCGGTTCGGCCTCGGCTTGAGCCTCGCCGGCGTTGCGATCGGAGCTCACCGCGACGAGCTCGCCCAGCTGGGTTCCGCACTCCTCGCAGTACTTCGCGTCGGGATCGTTGACCGTTCCGCAGGCGGGGCACAGCACCGGCACAGCCTCGACAACAGGCTCGGCCACGGCCTCGGCGGCGGGCTCCGACACCGTCTTGGCGGCCGGTTCCGGCCCTGTCTCGACAACAGCCTCGGGCGCAGCCTCGACAGCGGGCTCGATGACAGGTTCGACCGGAGTCTCGCCGGGGCCCTCGATCCGCGGGTCGCTCACGAGAGTGTCCATCGTCGAACGCGGTTGGCCTCGTCGACCAGGTGGATGCGCTCGGCCGGGTTCTCCGTGAGACCTGCCAGCTCGCGATACGCGCGCTCGAGGCCGTCACGAAGCGGCCCCTCCTGCGCTGGGATGCCGCCGACCACCGCGTCGGTGGACGGTCCGGAATCGCGCACCACCGCCAGGGCGGATGCCAAGACGCTGGCGGTGAGCTCGACTCGCGACTTCGAATCGATCGACACCGTCGAGACGCTGTCGAGGGCGGCGGCGAGCGAGGCGAGTCCGCGCTGGGAGGTGGCCAACAGCTCGGCGCGCCGACGGCGGGCGTCGACGTAGGAGCTGCGGGTGGGCGTGACGAGGTCGAGGGCCGACAGGGCACCGTCGAGGTCGCCTCTCTGCTCGCGGATCCGTGCGAGACCGAAGGCAGCTGCGGCCGTGTAGTTCGCGTCAGAACGGGCGCAGATGATGTAGAGGCTCTCGGCGATCTCGGGTTCGCCGCTCGCCTCGCAGGCCGCCGCGAGGGCCAGCTTCGGGGCGAGCTCTCCGGGCACTTGACCGTAGACGGTGTTGAAAGACGCGCGGGCGCTGCGCGCGTCTCCCTTGGCGAGCTCGGCGAGGCCTGCCAGCCAGACGGCCCGCCATTCCCATGGGTCGTCGGTGAGGATCTCGCTCATCACGGCGTCGACGGCCTGGAAATTGCCCGACTCGATGGCCGCTCGAGCACGCGCGAGACGGATCTCGACGGTGACGTTCGGAGCGGATTCGAGGGCGATCAGGCGTGCCGCCGGGTCTTCCATGTTCACACCGGCGAGCCAGCTCCGTGCCGGGTCGGACTCGTCGACCTTCAGCCCGGGCAGGGCATCCCAGGGCAGCGGCCGATCGACGACGTCGGCGACGGGCGCCTCGAACAGAACGGATGCCGCGGAGTGCAGCGCGGGGTGACCCGGCCCGCGGTCGGTGGCCACGACCTCCCGCAGCACTCCCAGCAGCTGGGCGCGCAGCTCGTCGACCGACGCGAAGCGGTCTGACGGGTCGAAGGCGCATGCCTTGGCGAGCAGCCGGTAGAACGAGTCGTACGTCTGGAACACAGGAGTGTCGGCCACATCGGGCAGCGACGACACGAAGGTCGTCTGGTTGCCGCGGAAATCGAGCACAAGAGTGGCCAGGGTGCGGCCGATCGTGTAGATGTCGGCTGCGACGGATGGACCGACATCCGGAACCTCGGGAGCCTGGAACCCGACGGTGCCGAAGATGGCCGAGGTCTGGTCGTCGATGCGCCGCACGCCGCCCAGGTCGATCAGCTTCACCGTGTCGCCGACCTGGATCATGTTGTCGGGCTTGAAGTCGCAGAACAGCAGGTTGATGTCGTGCAGGTATTGGAATGCCGGCAGGATCTCGAGCACATAGGCGAGCGCCTGATCGACGGGCAGCGGGTCGACGACACCGTTGTTCGCCTTCATGCGCTCTTTGAGGATCACCTTGAGCGAGGGTCCGCCCACGTACTCCATGACGATGTAGCCGGCACCGTTGAACATCACGAAGTTGTAGATCTCGACGATCAGGGGGTGCTCGACCTCGGCGAGGAACTGGCGCTCCGTGATCGCCGCGGCATAAGCATCCGGGTCGCCCGAGTTGAGCAGGCCCTTCAGAACCACCCAGCGGCCCGAGACGTTCTGGTCGCGGGCGAGGTAGATCCATCCGAGGCCACCGAACGCGAGGCATCCGACGACCTCGTACTGGCTGCCCACGACGTCGCCGGGCTTGAGCTGCGGGGTGAAGGAGAAGGGCGTGCGGCAGTTCGGGCAGAATCCTTCGGTGCGACCGGGCTTGTCGTCGCGACCGCGACCCACCGGCTTGCCGCAGTTGGAGCAGAAACGCTTCGCCTCGGGGAGCTCGGCTACCGCCATGACCGCTTTCAGCGGATCGGCCGGCGGCTCGGTGGGAACGGTCGTGAGGCCGGCGCCGAGGCGCGGGCCGCGAAGACGCGTGGAAGTCGTTCCGAACCGGCGGGTGGCCTTCGAACCGGTCGCCGCAGTGCGCGCCGATCCCAGAGCCGCCGTGGCGAGACGCGCCGACGAGGTGCGGCCTGTGCGCGTCGATCCCGCCTGCGCGAAGTCGGGATCCACACCGCTGCCGGTCTGCGGGCCGGCCGAGAAGCCTGTACCCAGCTTGGCCGAGGGCGACGCCGCCGCGGCGGTGCCGGTGCCCGAGGCGGGGGGAAGGGGGCTGGGTGACGCCGGCGATCCGCAGACGTTGCAGTAGCCGTCTTCGATCACACCCGTGCAGCCGGGCTGCTGGCAGTGCTGGACATCGGTCATGACGTGTAGCGTCCTTCCTGACCTTGACGCGGCGAGGATGCCGGCGGCAGGTCACGGGTGAGAAATTGGTATTGCTCTACGTAGAAGCGGGCGAGGCGCAGATCGCACGGAGTGGCGTCGACGGCCTCCTTGGCCTCGAGGTACCCGGCCGCGACGGTGGGCGATGCCGAACGGCCCGAGCTCTCGGCCTTCGCGTGGTAGCCCGACAGGCGGTAGCGCAGCTCGGCGCGTTCTCGAAGCTGGCCGGCGTAGGCGTCCTCGACAGCCTCGAAGGCGCGGTTCACCAGGGCGAGGCGAGCGATCCAGGAGTCGAGTGCCGCGCGTGACTGCGGAACGGGTCCGAGCTTCGACACATCGGGGATAGCCAGCTTCGGAGGGTCGACGATCTCGCGCCTGCAGCGCTCGGCCAGCGCCCGCAGCACCGGCTCACGTCGCTCGGCGGCCGCGGCGTCGTCTGCCGCCTTGCGCGCATCCCGGGCCAGGTCGCGCTTCTGGGAGCTCGCGACGATGAGGTCTCGTTCGAGGCGCGCTGAGTCTTGCACCAGCTGGCCGAGAGGGCCGGTCACGTCGGCGCCTCGGCCCGCCTTCTCTGCGAGTGCCTCGAGCCGGTTGCGCAGGGTCGACACCCGCTGCGCGCTGTCGGGGTCGGATGCTGCCAGGTCGCGCGAGCGCTCGAGTTCGGCGCGCAGTCCGACGATGCGCGCGGTGGTTCCGGCTGCGCGAGGGTCGAGGCTGAGCCGAGTCGTCAACTGCGAGACGAGAGCGTCGGCAAGCCGGACGGCCTCGACCAGGGAGACGAGCTCTGCTCCTCCACCGGAGTCGAGTCGGCCCCAGATCAGCTGTGACATCTTCTGTCGTGCGACGGTGTCGACGCGGCCCGAATCCCAGACGCTCTCAAGGCTCTCACGTCGTTTGCGGGTGGCCTCCCACAGCGTCTCGGCTAGAACGATGTCGGAGGTGTATGAATCGGGCTCCTGTGACGCGAGGGCAGCAGCGCCCAGGCGATCGAGTTCTTTTCGTTGCCGATCGACCCACTCGCCGAGGCCGGTGAGATAGGTGAGCAGCTCGCCCGGGTCGATCGCCTCTCCGAGGCGCCCGGGAGCGACGGGCGTGCTTCCGCTGGCCGTCATGGTCATCGCTGCTCCTCTCGGCGGATCGGGGTGTGGGGTGTCGGGTGCTCTGCGCTGCGGATCAGCGTCCGTAGACGGGCACGGGCGGAGCGGGTGCCGGGCCGAGAACACCGAGCCACTTCGTGTAGAGACTCGTCCAGGTGCCGTCGCTGCGCATGCGATCGAGCACCCCGTTCACGACCTGCACGAGCTCGACCTTGTCTGCCGGCATTCCCAGACCGTAGGGCTCTGCGCTGATCGGATCGCCCACGACCTTTGCATACGGGTCTTGCGCGGCGAATCCGGCCAGGATCGTGTCGTCGCCGGTGATGGCATCCACCTTGCCCTGCTGAAACAGCACGAGGCACTCGGTGTGTGTTGCGGCCGACACGGCCTCGACGTCGGGGAACTCGTCTTGAAGCCGTGTGAGCGTGGTCGTGCTGGCCGGGGCGCACACCTTCTTGCCATCGAGGTCGGCTATCGACGTGGCGTCGGAGTCGGCCCCGACGAGAACCTTCTGGCCGGCGTCGTAGTACTCCGTCGAGAACGCGATGGTCTCCCAGCGAGCGCAGTTGATTGTCATCGTGCGGGCGACGATGTCGACCTGCGTGTCGCCGGCTGTGTCGGGGGTCAGCACGTCGAGGCGCTGGGCCGAGGTGATGACCTTGAACTGCAACTTGTCGGGATCGCCGAGGATCGCCCGCGAGATCTCGTGAAGAACGTCGATGTCGAAGCCCTCGATCTGACCCGTGAGCGGGTTGCGAGATCCCATAAGCAGGGTGTCGGCAGAAACTCCGACGCGGAGCACTCCCCGCTTTCTGATTTCGCCTATCGCGCCGCCCGACGGAATCGAGTCGGGCGAAATGGGGGAGTACGACGGCTGTACTTCGCCTTCGACGTTCTTGCAGGTCGACGCGGGCGCCGGGTTGCTCGGGGCGCTCTCGGTGGGCGTCGGGGTCGGAGTGAGACCGAGGTCGTCGCTGCCCGAGCGCGGTGCGCATGCCGTGAGCGCGAGCGTGCCGATCAGCGTCGCGATGAGTGCGACGCGGGCCGTGCGTGAACGGATGGCGCTCATCGGTACTCCTTGAGTCGAAGGGAGACGCCGCGCCAGGAAAGCACGGCGGCGGCGAGACCGGCCACGAGGAAGAGCCAGCCGAGGAGCGCGGACTGCGTGCCGCCCGTGTCGAGCGCGTCTTTCGTGGTGGCGGAGCTCGATGCGATGTCGTCTTGCGCCGCGGTGCTGAACGAGGTGAAGGCCGCGTTGGCGCTGCCGGGCTCCTGGCTGATCGCCTGGGCTACGGCGCCGTCCCAGTCGCCCGCGTCGTCGAGCGCGCGAATCTCTGCGTGCTTCTCGACCCACGAGTTGAAGCTGTTCTTGAGGTCATCGCTGATGAGGTAGTTCTTGCCGCTCGAGTCGAGACGCGTCTGAGCGTCGGAGATGGCCGTCTGCACGTCGGCCTCGAGAGTCTGCCCCGAGCCGCGCTTGATGAGCGTGAAGCTCTCGAGAGACTTGGCCTCGGTGGCGGAGGTGTAGGCCTGTGAGAGGGCGAGGGTCTTGGCATACGAGTTCTGTCGGGCCTCGATCGCCGCCCCCGTGGTGTTCGAGAAGGTGATCACGCCGATCACGCCCACGATAAGCATCGCGCCGGCGGCGATGAGCAGAGGCCAGTTCAGGTAGCGGTGCGAGCGCCGCGTGATCCAGAGATGCACCCAGACCAGGGCGATCAGCGCTGCGAGGGCGATGACGAGCCACACCAGCGATACGGTCGAGGCCGTGAAGCTGCCGGCAGCTCTGTCGGCGCTCGCGAGGACCAGCGCCTCGAGCTGGGGAAGGGTGCTGTCGTTCAGCAGGGCCGAGGCCTGCGAGAGGTAGGCTGCGCCGACGGGAAAGCCCTGGCGGTTGTTCGCACGCGCCTGCTCGATGAGACCGGTGTAGATCGCGACCTCGGCGTTGACCTTGGCGAAGTCGGTGTCTCCGGCCTTGTCGTCGGCGGCGAGACGGGTGATCTCGCGGGTGGCGTCGTCGATCGCGGTGTCGTACTCGGCACGCTGATCGGCGGGTTCCAGACCGCCGACGAGGAACGCGTTGGCGGCGATCGCGTCGGCGCGCACCAGGTCGTTGCGCACAGACTGGATGCCGATCAGCTGGGCGGCCTCGGCGCTCGCGTCGGCCGTGGACCCGGCCTGCGACGATCCCGTCTGAAAGCCCGCAGCGCCGAACGCGAGGCTGGCGAGCACGGAGACGGCGAGCAGCAGGCGGAGAGTGGCGGGAGTGGAGCGCGTCTTCTTCGCGGGAGTGGCGACCGGAGCATTCTGGGGCTGCACAGCGGTGACCGACGGGGCGTTCTGCTGAGGGGATGCCTGGGGTACCGGCGGCGGGGGCGCGGCTGCGGTCGTGCTCATTCGGTGTCCTTCGACGTGGTCGGTTCTGCGGGATCGTCTGAGGGTGGATCGGCGGAGGGCGCGGCATCGGCCGAGTCGGCTTCGAGCGCGTCCGTCTCACCAGTCTGCGGCACATCGACGAGAATGGGCGCGCCAGTCGTCTCGTCGTCGCCGTCACGGACCTCGCCGTCATTCGAGTCGTTGAGGTCTTCGGCGAGTAGCAGGCGCAGGTCGTCGAGCGTCGGCTCGGCGACGTCGCGCAGGCGCCACGCGTGCCGGGCGATCGCCTTGTCGAGCAGGTTTCGGGCGTAGCGGCCGTTGCCGAACCCCTCACCTCGGGGCTCGATCGACACGATCTGCTCGAACCGCTCCAGCGCCTCGGGGGTCGGCTCGAAGTCGCATGATTCCGCCAGGCGCACGAAGATATCGCGCAACTCGGTGTCGGTGTAGTCCTGGAACGTGATGGAGGTCGAGAACCGGCTGGCGAGCCCGGGGTTTGTCTCCATGAATCCGCGCATGGGTTCGGGGTAGCCCGCCACGATCACGACGAGGTCGTCCCGGTGATCCTCCATGTCTTTGACGATGGTGGTGATGGCCTCGGCGCCGTACTGGTCGAGCGCCAGACCGTAGGCCTCGTCGATGAAGAGAACGCCGCCGATGGCTCCGGCGACGACCTCGCTCGTCTTGGTCGCGGTCTGGCCGAGGTAGCCTCCCACCAGCTCTGAGCGATCGACCTCGACGAGGTGGCCCTTTGAGAGGATGCCGAGGGCCGCGTAGATGCCGGCGACGAGACGGGCGACCGTGGTCTTGCCCGTGCCCGGGTTGCCGAGGAAGACGAGGTGCCTCGTGAGTGTCGGCGTGGTGAGGCCGGCGGCCGTTCGCAGCTGGTCGATGCGCAGCAACTGGGTCTGCCGGTGGATCTCCCTCTTGACCCGGTCGAGCCCGATCAGGCTGTCGAGTTCGGCGAGCAGTTCTTCGACGGACTTCTTCGGCTTCTCGTCTTCTGCCGCCACGGGCGCATCGGCGGGGGCCGGCTGAGCTGCGGTCGGCGCCACCGTTTCTGGAGCAGACGGGGTGAGGCCGGCTCGGCGGGCGAGTTCGGCCATGGTCGCGTCGCCGGGTCGGGCGAACTCGGGCTGCTGAGCGTCGAACTGATCGGCGCTGAACGGCTGGCCCACACCAGGCCCTGATGACAGCGTGGTCGAGGGAAACAGCGTGGATGCGGTGCGCGAGACAGGAGGGATCGACGGAGCTTGGCGGGCGCCGGCCAGTTGAGCGGCCGCCGTGGCCGATGCCGCCCCGAGCACGCCGATCGAGGGCTCCCCAAGTTCGCTTGCCGCGGCGACGACGCCGGTGAGAGCCTTCGCGTAGACGCCCGCGTGCTGCGGAGCGTCGGCGGCCAGAGTGCTGAGTAGATCGGTGGGCGATGCACGCCAGCGCCTCGCGCTCGACGCAGCTTCGAAGAACTCGTCGGCGCTCGCCGCGCCGGTCTGGGCGACCCAGTCGACGGATGCGCCGATCGCGGATTCGGCGACGGCGGCGGCGATGCGCACGCCCTCGTCTCGGGCGGCGGCGGAGTCGAGGCCGGCGGTTTCTGCCGCCGCAACCAGGGCATCGAGAGCCCGGGTCAGTTCGTGCGAATCAGAGGATGTCATGGTGTCTTCGCTCAGCTCAGGGGTTCGGACGGGAGAGTCAGGCTCGATGAGGGCTGGAACTTCTCTGCGAGGAATTGGCCGTGCGCGACGAGAGCCGCGGCGTCGGCGCGAGACACGGCATCCGAGATCTTGTCGAGCGTCGCACCCAGCAGGTCGAGCTGGTCGCAGAGAAGCATGAGCGAGGTCTTGCCTTTGTAGACGGCTCGTCGATCGGCGAACTCGCGGGGCAGTCGCAGATAGCCGCCGACGGCCTCGGGCAGGTAACTCGTGGCGGTCGAGACGACGGTGTGCGCCTGGGCGCTGCCTCCTCCGAGCTGATCGAGGCGCGGAACCATCACAGCCACCGTGTTCGCGATGCGGTTGATGCGGGCGGTCACGATCGGCGGAACCTTGCCGGTCGTGTCGGCCTGCACATCGGCGATCGACGACAGGATGTCGGCGCTGGTAGGAGCCGGCGGCAGCTCGAATTCGTATTCGCGCTCAGCAGACCGCCCCGTCACCGAGTCGCGGAGGTTCTGCCAGAATCCCATTGCGTGTCGTGCTCGACCCGTCGACTCAGCGCTTGTCGAGGTCGAGCGTGCTTGCGACCTCGGTCGTCTCGCTGCGACGGGCACGCTCGATGTAGGGCTTGGCCTTCTCGGTCTCGGTCTCGAGAACACCGATGGTCTGAGCCATGCTGTCGAGGGCCTGCACCTTGAACTCGGAGATCGAATCCATGGTCGCGTAGATGTTGGCGAAGGCGGCCTGGAGCTGGGGAAGACCGACCGTGGCCGAGGCAGCCTGAGACTGGATCGACGCGGACTGGTCGGCCAACATCTTCGAGGTGGCCTCGATCATGTTCGACGTGGTGGTGTTCAACGCGGTGATCTGATCGAGCACGAGCTTCTGATTGGCCAGAGCCTGCGCCACGATCACGGCCGTGCGGAGAGCCGACACCGTGGTCGTGGTCGCCCGGTCGACGCCCTTGATGAGCTCGAGGTTGTTCTTGATGATCACGTCGATCGCCAGGTAGCCCTGGATCGAAACGGCCAGCTGGGTCAGCAGGTCTTGGTGCTTCTGGCGCACGTAGAAGAGCACGTCTTCGCGCAGGGCCTTCGCTTTGTCGGGGTCGGTCGTGTCGAACTCCGCGATCTTGGCCGAGAGCTTCACATCGAGGCGCTCGGCCACGTAGATGTACTCGTTCAGCCGCTGCATGGTCTCCCACAGATGCTGCTTCTCGAGGTTCAGAGCGGCGTTGTCTTTGCGCAGTTCGTCTTGACCGTCGTAGAGGGCCTTGATGATGGCGTTGAGGTGCGACTGGGCGCTCTCGTACTTGCGGAAGTAGTCCGCGATCTTGCGGCCGAAGGGGATGAAGCCGAGGATCTTGCGCTCGATGCTCTGCTCGCTGGGGTCGAGGTCTTCGACCGTGCGTCGAAGTTCGAGAAGGGTGGAGCCGATCTTCGAGCTCTCGGAGAGGCCACCGGATTGGAGCGCCTTGACGGGGGTGGCGAGGAGCCTGTTCGACGAATCCGCTGCGCGGCGGATGTCGACGTCGCCCATGGTGCGCACGTCGTTGGCCTTGGCCGCGAAGGCGGGGGAGCGGGTGTCGGTGGTGACGAGCGTGTCGAGGTAGGTGTCGACCTTGGCATCGAGCCCGGGCAACGCCGCGGGATCTACTTTCGGCGCCATCGCGGGAGCCGACGTGGCCGCGACCGGCTTTACGGGCTCGGGTGCGGTCAGCGTGAGAACGCTGTCGGAAGGGGCCTGCAGGGGAGCGGCGTCGGTCATCATGTCCTCACAACGGGGGCGGAGCCTTCAGAGTTCAACGGAATCGCTTCACTATATCGTCTAGCCCGCCGCGCCTCCGGGTGCTTGTCAGAGCCACCCCTTGCGGCGGAACACGCTGTAGAGCACACCGCCCATGGCGACCATGGCAGCGACGGCGAGGGGGTAGCCGAAGGTCCAGTGCAGCTCGGGCATGTTGTCGAAGTTCATGCCGTAGATGGTTCCGACGAGCGTCGGCGCGAACAGGATCGCGGCCCACGACGAGATCTTCTTGACCTGGTCGTTCTGGTCTTGACCGACGAGGGTGAGGTGAGTGGTGAGGGCGTTGTCGAGCAGTGCCCGGTAGGCGTTGACCCGATCGACGATGCGGTGAGTGTGGTCGAGAACGTCGCGGAATCCGCGCGACACCTCGAGGTCGACGGCGTGGTCGCCGACGTGTTGTTTGAGTTCGCCGACGACGTCGAGCAGCGGATGCGTCGCCCGCTGGAACATCATGACCTCGCGGGAGAGCTCGTAGATGCGCCGGGAGAGCTCGGTGGCGCCTCCTTCGAAGAGCTCGTCTTCGATCTCGTCGATGTCGTTCTCGAGCCCCGCGGCGACGGGCGCGTAGTCGTCGACGACGCGGTCGAGAACGGCATACAGCACCGCTTGCGGTCCTCTCGCGAGCAGATCTGGTGCCGCCTCGAGACGTTCTCGAACGACGGCGAGATCGGGCCGCGACGCCCGGCGAACCGTGACCACGAAAGTGCTGCCGACGAACAGGTGCACCTCGCCGAACTCCACCTTCTCGATGTCGTCGCGGTAGAACGCGGGACGCAGGACGACGAATTGGCTCTCTCCGTAGCGCTCGAGCTTCGCCCGCTGATGCCCGGCCAACGCATCTTCGATCGCGAGGGGGTGCAGCTCGAATTCATCGGCGACCGCCTGCAGCTCTTCCGGGCTCGGGCGGTCGAGATCGATCCAGGCGAAGCCGCGGCGCTCGGTGAGCAGCTCGAACGTCTCGTCGAGAGTCTCCGGGTTGTCGGTGCGCACCCCGTCGACGTAGATGGCGTTGTCGATCACGGTCATGCGGTGCTCTCGTCTGTGGAGTGTCAGCCGGCCGACGGAGCGTCAGTCGGGATGTTCAGCGTGTCCTCGGCCCCGAGGCACTTGTTGGTCTGAGGGATTTTGGAGATCGACGGGCCGAGGTCGACGAGCGTCGAGGTGCCCGAGACCGCCTGCGAGTCGATGATCACCTCGGTCGTGGGAACCCTGCCGTAGGTCACGTACCGGTAGCTCGGCTTGTTCGAGTCGTCTTCGACCCAGTCGATGCCGTTGATGGTGATGCACGGAAGGGTCGTGGGCCCCTGCGGCGGAATGCCGCAGCGCAACAGGATGCTCGCGGGCGACCCCCACGCGGCCGTCGCCTGGGCGTCTGTCTGCCGGATGTCTTGGTTCTCGGCGTCGGTCGGCAGCACCAGCGGCAGGCTCACGATGATGTCGGCGCAGGCCGGATCGGCCGCGGACTCGGCCGGCTCGAGTGACACGGTCTGGGCGCAGGCGCTGAGCCCGACGACGACGAATCCCATCGCGAGGACTGCGGCTGTGCGGGCGGCGGCTCGTCGCGCGAAAGGTGGTCGTGACATCCCCCACAGGCTACCGTTTGCAGGTGACAGAAACCTCCGCGCAGCCCGATGGTCGGCCCTCCTCCGCCCTGCCCGTCTCCGCTCCGGGCGAGACGGTGACCGCGCTCGGCGAGCGGGAGACGCTGCGCCGTATCGTGCGCCGTCTGCCTCGGACCCGCGCCGAGCTTCTCGGGCCCGGAGACGACGCGGCCGTGGTCGCCGCTCCCGACGGGCGAACGGTTCTGACCACCGACATGATGGTGCAGGGCCCCGACTTCAGGCTCGCATGGTCGACGCCCTACGAGCTCGGCTGGAAGGCCGCCGTCTCGAACCTCGCCGACGTGGCCGCTATGGGCGCCGTTCCGACCGCACTGCTCGTCGCCCTCGCCGTGCCGCCCGAGACCCCCGTGGCCGTGCTCGAGCACTTCGCCGACGGCATGCGCGATGCGTGCGTTGAACTCGCCCCGGGCTGTGGCGTCGTCGGAGGAGACCTGTCGACGGCCGGAGCACTGACCATCGCCGTGACGGCGATCGGCGATCTCGAGGGGCGCGAACCTGTCGTGCGTTCGGGTGCCGCGGTCGGCGACGAGCTCGCCGTCGCTGGGTCGCTCGGACTCGCGGGCGCGGGGGTCTGGCTCCTGTATCGAGACGGCTCCACAGACGCGGATGCCGAGGGTGGGCGGGAACCCGATGCGCGACGGGCGCGCCTCGTGCGCCACGAGCATCCGGAACTTGTGCGCGAACAGGTCGCGCCTCGATCGCCGATCGCGTTGGGAGTCACCGCATCCGACGCCGGGGCCACGGCGATGTTGGATGTCTCCGACGGGCTCGTGCTCGACGCGTCACGCATCGCGGATGCGAGCGACGTCACGATCGAGCTGCATGCCGACGCGATCGACGAGGCTGCGGCGGTTCTGACAGCGATCGACCCCGTGGTCGGGCGCCGAGCCCGGGACTTCGTCTTGGCCGGGGGAGAGGACCACTCTCTGTTGGCGACGTTCCCCGCCGGTCGTGCTCCGGAGGGATTCCGGGTCATCGGAACGGTCCGGCAGCGGGGGACGCATCCGGTGACCGTCGGAGGCGTGGCCTACGAGCGCCCCGGCGGATGGGACCCGTACGCCGACTGGGACGGCGCCGCAGGCTGATTGGTCGGGCGAGGATCGCGGTATGAAAGAGGCGATGTTTGTTGCGGCGACTCTGTCGGGTCTCGTCGACCGACTTATCAAATCAGCGCCCGTCGGCGTCCCGTAAACCATCGTTTATGGACGGTGCCACTACGGGATGTCGGTGAGGGTCTTCTCAATCGCATCGAGGCGAGAGTTGATGCTCCCGAGCGTGTCGAGCAGCGCGCGATTCGACGAGGCTTGATCGTCGAGCGCCTGCACGAGTCGCCTGCGCCCGCCTATTTCTCGGGCGATAGAGATCGCTCCCCAACAGATGATTCCGGCGATCGCGATCCAGGCGAACCAGGGGATGTATTCCATGTCAGTTCTCTTCTCAGTCTGTTTCGTCGGTGGATGAAATCGGCGACAGGGCCACCGCTGCGCTGATGGTCGGCAGGTCGATGGTGAGCACGAACGGCGTCGCCTCGAAGTACTTCAGTGCCTTGCCGTCCGCGCTCAGCTCCAGCCGGCCGACGACGAAACCGGCGGCCTCGAGCTTGGTGAGGTGCATGTAAAGCAGTGCGCGGCTCATGTCCACGCGTCGAGCCAACGCGCTGACGTGCAGTCTGTCATCGGCAAGCGTCGCGAGGATCCGTAGCCGCTGCGGACTCGCGATCGCTGCCAGCGTCGCGGCTAACTGCTCGATATTCACTCATGCCTCTCGTATGAACCTGTAATAAAAACATTACACATGCAAAGTCTTGGAGATCAAGAGCGTCTGGGTGACCGGTGCCTTTCCCACCGAAGTTGGCACGAGTTTGTCGAATGTCTCTAAGGGTCGACGAGCTGCCGTTGTCGATCGTTTCTGAGTCGGGGCCGGCGACCGTCATCGATGTCGATTGTGAGCAGGTTCGTTCGGTGTCATCCCTTTCGCACCGGTCCGTGTCGCGATCGCGTGCCGGAAGCCGATCGGCTATCGAGACGGTCTCGCAGCACCATTTCGGGATGATCTACTCCTTCTCCGTTCCGACTGCGATGGACTTCAAGGCGCTGTATGACGCGACTGGTTGGGCGGACTGGATCCTCGACCATTTCGAGCGCGCTCTGTCGGGGAGCTGGGTGGTCTGCACCGTCCGCGATGACGCTGACTGGTAGCCGCGGCACGTCGCCGCGATGTCGACGACGTTCAGCTCTTTGCGGCCCGAGGTCGGGCCGCGTTCTTCGAGCGTCACGGCTTCGAGCCCCGGCCCGCGGGCGAGCGACCTTGAACGTCGCTGGGCGGCTACTACCCGCGTTTTGACTCCGACATCATGGTTCGTGTGATCGACGCTGTCGCGGTTCCCCGGTGGAATGAGTGGGAAAGCGTTGTCGCTCCAACGCCTTCGGTCTCTTGAGGGGTGGGACTACGCCAACTGAGGACTTTTATTGGGTGCGTCGAGTGCGTCGCGCGCCGTTATACGTCTGCCACCTGTATGAGTCGAGGTGTGTCCTCAGTTAGCCCCGACCGGTCAGGCGAGGGAGATCCACCACAGGGTCGTCTCGCCGTAGTCCTTGCGGCGGTCGAGCTCGAGGCCTTCGGGCAGCGTGGGCTGTGGAGAGCGTGAGCTGCGCTCGACGACCACGACCGCGTCGGGGGAGAGCTGGCCGACGAGGGCATCGAGATTCTGCGTCAGTTCGTCGTCGCCCAGCTCGTAGGGCGGGTCGATGAAGACGATGTCGACGATGCCGCGGTCGGGCGACGCCGCCAGGTAGCTCGATACCGAGCTCGCCTGCACATCGATGCGGGGCGCCGGCTTGGGCGCCCCCTGCTGCAGCAGGCGAGCGTTCTCGCGGCAGACCTTGGCCGCCGCCGGATTCTTTTCCACGAGGATGACCGTGGCGGCCCCGCGGCTGGCGGCCTCGAGCCCCAGCGCGCCCGATCCGGCATAGAGGTCGAGCACGGTCGAGCCGGGAAGCACGTCGCGCGCCTCGAGAGCGGAGAACACGGCCTCGCGCACGCGGTCGCTGGTCGGTCGAGTTCCCGAGCGGGGAACGGCGATGCGCCTCGACCCGGCGTATCCGGCGATGATGCGGGTCATGCGAACACACCCTGACAGCGAACGGAGACGCACGAACGGATCATGCCTGCATGTTATCCGTGTCGGCGGTCGCACTTAGAATCGCCCTATGACCGCGCCGGATACTGTCTCGCCGCACGGCGGCAGCATCCTCGACGCCAAGCTCACCTCCGGCAGCCTGGGCGGCAAGACGGCCACTCCGCTCGCCAAGACGCTCGGCATCGTCACCGTCGGCGATCTGCTGAGCCACTACCCCCGCCGCTACGTGAAGCGCGGCGAGCTCACGGCGCTCGATCAGTTGCCTCTCGGCGAGAACGTCACGATCGTCGCCGAGGTGCGCACCGTCAAGAAGCGAACGATGAAGTCGCGCAACGGCTCGATCCTCGAGGTGAGCATCTCCGACGGCCAGGGCTTTCTCACCCTTACCTTCTTCAACCAGGCGTGGCGCGAAGCCCAACTGCCCGTCGGCGCTCGCGGAATCTTCACGGGCAAGGTGTCCGACTATCGCGGCGCCCTGCAGCTCGCGCATCCCGACTACGAGATGTTCGACGACATCCAACTCAAAGACGGCGCGGCCGCCACGTCGAAGTGGCTCGAGCAGCCGATTCCCATCTACCCGGCGAGTTCGAGCATTTCGAGTTGGCAGATCGCGAAGACGGTCGAGCTCATCCTCGACGGGCTCGGCGACGTCCCCGATCCCGTGCCCGCAGACGTCGCCGACGAACGAGGCCTGCTCTCCTATCGGCAGGCGCTCGAGCTCGTTCACCGGCCCACCAAGACCTCTGACTGGCAGCGGGCGCGCGATGCCCTGCGCTTTCACGAGGCCTTCGTTCTTCAGGCCGCTCTGCTCGAGCAGCGCCGCCTCGCCCACCAGCACGAGGCCATTCCCAGGGTGCCCAAGCCGGGCGGCTTCCTCGAACGCTTCGACAAGCAGCTGGCCTTCACCCTCACAGGCGACCAGCAGTTGGTGGGGCGAGAGATCGCCGACGACATGGCGCGCAACGAGCCTATGAACAGGCTCGTGCAGGGCGAGGTCGGCTCGGGTAAGACCATCGTCGCGCTCAGGGCCATGCTGGCCACCGCCGATTCTGGCGGGCAGTCAGCGCTGCTCGCGCCGACCGAGGTTCTGGCATCTCAGCACCTGCGTTCCATCGTGCGCGCGCTCGGCCCCGATCTCGCGGCAGAACTCGTTCCCACCTTGCACACGGGTCAGATGCCCACGGCCGACCGACGCAAAGCCCTGCTGCGCATGGTCTCAGGCCAGGCCCGCATCGTCGTGGGCACGCACGCGCTCCTCGGCGACAAGGTCACCTTCTACGACCTCGGCCTGGTCGTCGTCGACGAGCAGCACCGCTTCGGCGTCGACCAGCGCGACGATCTGCGCCGCAAGGGGGCCACCCCGCCACACGTGCTGGTGCTCACAGCAACGCCGATTCCCCGCACCGTGGCCATGACGGTCTTCGGCGACCTCGATGTGTCGACCATCGCCGAACTCCCCGCCGGGAGACAGGGCATCGAGACGTTCGTCGTTCCGTTGGCCGAGAAGCCCACGTGGAGCGCCCGCATCTGGACTCGTATGGCCGAAGAGCTCGCGCTCGGGCGTCAGGCGTTCGTCGTGTGTCCGGCCATCGACGCGGCAGCCAGCGAAGATTCGGCGGGTGACGAGCCGGTCGACGAACCGGCCGAGGCGGCCGGCCCGGCCCGGCCCGTCGCATCCGTCGAGGCCATCACGGCGCTCGTCAAGGCGAACCCGGCGCTCGCCGGCGCCCGGGTGGCGCCGCTGCACGGCCGCATGCCGAGCGACGAGAAAGAGGCGGTGATGCGCGCCTTCGCCGATGGCTCGCTCGACATCATCGTCGCGACCACGGTTATCGAGGTCGGCGTCGACGTGCCGAATGCCTCGACGATGGTCGTGATGGATGCCGAACGCTTCGGCGTCTCGCAACTGCATCAGCTGCGGGGTCGCGTCGGTCGAGGCGGGGTGCCGGGCCTATGCCTGCTGGTCACGAACGCCGAGCTCGAGAGCGTGGCCCGGCAGAGGGTCGACGCCGTCGCCTCGACGCTCGACGGCTTCGAGCTCGCCCAGGTCGACCTCGAGCTGCGCCGCGAGGGCAACGTGCTGGGCCGCAACCAGTCGGGCGGCAAGTCCAGTCTGCGCCTGCTTCGGGTGACCACCGACGGCGACCTCATCACCGATGCGCGCATGGCGGCGTCGCTCATCATCGACGAAGACCCCGGATTCGGGGCGCATCCGGCGCTGCGCCAGGCGCTCGACAGGCGGCTGCGCGAGGTCGAGGCGGAGTTCCTCGTCAAGAGCTGACTGCGTCGAGGCGGCGATCTGTGCGGTTTCAGAACCGTCCTATACGATCGTCTGGGCAACCTGGAAGGGGCTCGTGTCGTGGGGTATTCGTCTGTGCAGAAGTCGACGCTGATCGTAGGGGGCGGTATCGCGGGCCTCGCCGCCGCCGTTGCCCTCCACCAGGCAGGCCAGAAAGCAAGCGTGCTTGAAAGATATGACCGCACGGCCGACGATGTTGGCGCGTGGTTGCAGATAGCCAGTAACGGCATGATGGCGCTCGAAGCTGTCGGGCTCGGGGCGGCCGCGGTCGAGGTAGGCACAGCTACGACTCGTCTCACGACGTTCGCGCCAGACGGCAGAACCACAGCGGATACACCTCTCGGCCAGGGCCCCGGGCAACGACTTGCGGGGCGATCAGTTCGCCGGTCCGACCTCTATCGCCTTCTCCGCGAGGAGGTCGAACGCCTCGGAATCGAGGTGATCCGTGGGGCGCGGGTTGTGGCCACCGAGCAGATCGGAACGCTGCTCCGGGTGTACACCGCCTCGAATGAGAGCTACACCGCCGAGCTGGTCATCGGCGCAGACGGCATCGACTCGGCGGTGCGCGCGTCGATCATTGGTGAGAAAACGCACCCGAGAAGCACAATGCCCGACTTGGTCGGCGTCGGCGGCATCGCTGACGCGAACACGCTGCCGTCGCATTTCGAGACACCCGTGGGCTCTCTGCATTTCCGTTTCGGCCGAGACTGCTTCCTCGGTTCCGTGGGGATGGATGATGGAAAGACGTGGTGGTTCGTCAACCCGAGACTGGCTGCGTTGCAGGGCGGCGCGGCCTCAGCCTCCAGCATGTCGTCGCGCGAGTGGTCGCACACTCTTGGTGATCTTGTGGGTCGAGACGCACTGCCGATTCGGCACCTTGTTGAAGGTACGCCTGAGCTCGACGTGTGGGCCTCGGCCGGTCGGAGCAACGCCGTGCTGTGGGGCAGTGGGTCGGTGGCTCTGATTGGTGACGCGGCCCACGCCATTCCGCCCACCTCCGGGCAGGGGGCCTCTCTTGCGCTCGAAGATGCCGTGATCCTCGGTGACATCGTTGGCGCGGGTGGCTCGCCACGCGGAATCGTTCCTGAGCTTGCCCGCCGCAGGACTAAGCGCGTCACAAAAATCGGAGAGCAGGGTATTGCGCTCGACCGAGCCAAGCTACTGGGGCCCTTCGCCTCGATCGTGCGAGATCGCATCATCTTTCCCCTGACAGACCGACGATCTTCAGCGACGGGGAAGACTCCGACCCCGTGGATGTACGACTTCGCGATCGATTCCACGAAGCGTCGTGGATTCCGCCGATAATTCGAGAGCTGCGTAAGCTCAGAGGCGACTGACGCTGTCGGCACCTTTTCTCGATTATCACGTCGACCTCAGGTGTCTCACGGAGTGCAACGACGAGGAGGAGCCGCGATGAGCTACGTTCCGAATGAGCTGCTATCTCGTCTGGTCGGATACCGGATGTACTCGGTGCAGTTCGTCATGGACTACGTGCAGCTTCGCTTCGACAGCACGACAGATGACGCACCATTCATGAACTGCGATGTATGGCCGGAAGTCACGCTCGACGGCGTCACATTCGTCGAGCCAGACCTCGGATACGCAGACGCTCTCAGAAAATTGATTCCGGGTACGGTAATCGAAACGCGGGAGGCGACCGGGACCGGCCTGGTTGTGCTTTTCGAACGGGGCTCCATTCGACTGCACCCAACGCTCGATGAGGTCTACGTAGAGATTGCGATGCTGACCGGATTCGCTGACCGAGCGTGGATGGTCTGGCGCCCTGGCGAGGAGTCCTTCGAAGACCTGACGTGAGTCAGCCAGAGAGAAAGCCCTGTGTCTGGGCATCACCAGCTTGCACCTGCCGCAACGTCATGTGATCTGCTGGAAGCATGTCCCCGTCCCACTCTGAGAGGTCCGCAATGCCCCCGTTCCCCACCCCGCCTCGACAGGTTCTCATCGGCGACGCCGCGGCATTCGTCGGCGTCACCCCGCGTACGATCCGCCACTACCACCAAGTCGGCCTGTTGCCCGAGCGGGAGCGGGGCGGCGATGGCCGCCGTCGCTACGGATACGAGGAGATCATCCGCTTGCTCTGGATCCGCCGCATGGCCGACGCCGGGATCGCGCTCGACGACATCCGCGACGCCTTCGACGGCGCCGCCCCGAGCGTTGCCGACGACGACGACGAGGACGAGGTCGAAGGCGTACTCGAGCGCCTGGACGACGCTCTCGCTGTACAGGAAGCCGAGCTGCAGCGAAAGCGTGCCTCGATACAGCGGATGCGGGAACGCGGTAGTCGGCTGGGGCTGCTCGACGATCTCGTTTCGAACCGCCTCGAGGCCGCCCCCGAGGGCTCGCTGCGTCAGGACGACCTCGACACCCTGCTGGTCACTGAGCGCATCTTCGGTCCGCTCGGCGCCGCCGTGCAGGCCGGCCGTTTTCTCGCCCTCGCCCTCGATCCCGCACTGCGAGCGGAGTCCGACCGCGTCGACGCCACGGAGGAAACCTTGGACGACACCGTCGCCGTCGACAGCCCCCGGGTGGCTGAGGTTGCAGCCGAGCGGCACGCGTTCGAAACCAAGCTAATGCGCGTCATAGAGGAGTCCGGTCAGGCGGAGGAGGACGATGCTCTCTTCGACGCCTGGGGCGAACTGCACCCGATCGAGAACGCCGATCCGGCGCCTGACACGACGACAGACTCTCGTGCGAAAAACGCGGCGGAGATCATCCGGAGCATGCCCTACGACTTCTCCCCGGCGCGTCTGCGGTCCATGGAGTTGGCTGTTCAGCTCGGCGCATCGGAGGCGTCGGCGACATAGCTGTGGGCGATTTCAGATTCTGGCTCGGGCTGATCGTCGGCGTTGCCGTTATGACTGTTGGGCTGGTGCGACTGATGCGACGTCGGAGAGTGCCGATGCGATCAGCTCAAGATTCGCGGTGGCAGCTATCGGAGCGATTCATGCGTGTCGGGGACGTAGCGCT